>ERZ1090880.1651-NODE-1653-length-10702-cov-9.513290_pt1 | contig 10702 bp, 10 predicted proteins | sample MGYA00478471_ERZ1090880 | MGnify/ENA primary metagenome ERZ1090880 (study PRJEB33644, sample SAMEA5815734) | chicken gut metagenome | biome: Chicken; feature: Gastrointestinal Tract; material: Caecum | place: Ireland | collected 2019-01-01 | study: A study of... | reverse complement strand
TGTATATTCTATTCGTGGTATTCATTGTCTTCTTCCTGGTTACTAATTTATAGAAAAAGTATATCTGCTTCTTTACGAGGCGGATTTTTTATGGATAATTTTATGAAAAATAAGAAAACATTATGGATTTTAGGAACTTTACTGTTCTCAGCTATTACAGGAATTTACTTTTACTTCAATATCCATAACTCATCAGGAACTACAATGGCAATCATTCTTGCTGGATTTACTTTATATCTCCTATTTCAAACTAGTCAGTTTTATTCAAAGATGTGGACTAAGATTTTAATTTATTTGATTGATATAATTTGGATCATAGTAGTGCTGTTGGTTGTTGGACTTTTTAGTCACTAGTTAAATTAAATTTTCAAATTTACAGTTGACAAATCATTTCCTAGGCTATATTATGATAGCTACATTAAAGACAAATTAAGCAATGACAAGGAAAGTAAAAAATAAAACTTTCTACAGAGAGTTTCTAGTTTGGTGAGAAGAAATGTATGTTTTTATTTTTGAAAATGGCCTTCGAGCATGAACCTGCGATATTTAGCAGATTCAGGGTCCGCCCTCTATCGCGGTAGTGTATCGCCTTTTTGGCCGTACATGAACCGAGGTGGAACTTCCATAAAGAATAGGTGGTACCGCGTGATAAACGCCCTATTAGATCGACATGATCTAGTAAGGCGTTTTTTCTTTTTCATTGCTTAATTCTCGTCTATCGTAAAGGAGTTTAGTAATGAAAATATCAAAGAAGATTTTAGCAACAAGTGCAATTATCGTTTCAGCATTAACTCTTGCGGCTTGTGGCACTCAATCAGCCTCTCAAAAGAAAAAGCAAGTTTTAAATTGGTCAGAAACCACTCAATTATCAACTCAAGATCCATCTTTAGCTACGGATACTACTAGTTTTCAAGCTTTATTAAACACTGGTGACGGTCTTTATCGTTTAGACAAAAACAACAAGCCTAGATTATCTTTAGCTAAATCCGTTAAAACATCTAAGGGCGGAAGAGTTTATGATTTTGTCTTGCGTAAAAACGCTAAATGGTCAAATGGCGATCCACTTACTGCCAAAGATTTCGTTTATTCATATCAAAGAACTGTTACACCAGCTACCAAATCACAAATGGCCTTTTACCTCTATCAAATTAAGAACGCGCAAGCAATCAACAGCGGAAAGAAGAAGCCATCTACTCTTGGAGTAACCGCACCTTCTAAATATCATTTGCGTATAGAGCTCACTCGCCCACTCAGTTACTTCAAGAATTTACTTGCTTGGCCACTATTCTTCCCACAAAACCAAAAAGTAGTTCAAAAGTACGGCAAGCTTTACGGTACTCAAGCTAAATACACCGTTTCTTCAGGTCCATTCACTTTAACTAAATGGACAGGAAATAATAAAACTTGGACTTTAGCTAAAAATAAGAATTACTGGGATGCTAAAGATGTGAAATTAAGCAAAGTTAACGAACAAGTTAGTGAATCAACTACCACTAGCTACAACCTCTTCCAAGCCGGAAAAGCTGACGAAACAGGCTTAACCGGTCAACAAGTAGCTTCCAACAAGAATAAGGCCGGCTACCATGCAAGACTTTCTTCAGCTATTCGTCGTCTTGAATTAAATCAAAATAAAGTCAAAGCATTCAAAGATCTTAAAATTAGACAAGCATTCTCATACGCAATCAATCGTCAGCAATTGGCTAACAACATTTTAAAGGATGGTTCTATTCCAGCTAAGGGCTTTGTTCCATCAGGCATGGGTACCAATCCAAAAACTGGCGCTCAATTTGAAGATGATGCCTACGTAAAGAGCGGTGTAAGTTATGACTTACAGAAGGCAAAATCATTATTGAAACAAGGCTATAAAGAAACTGGAACCAAGTCCATCGATGTCACCTTATTAGCTAGTGATGACGATACTTCAAAGCAAACTGCCGAATTCTTACAAAGCCAATTAGATCGTTTGCCTAACGTCAATATTTCAGTGCAAAGTATTCCATTTACTCAATTGATTTCTCGTCAAACTGCAGGAAACTACGAAATCACCTTAAAGAACTGGCAAGCTGTTTTCGGCGATCCAATCAACTTCTTAGATGTTTTCCAAAAAGGATCAAGCTACCTTAACAACGGTTGGAACAACAATCAATTCAACAAATTGTTAGATCAATCTGAAAATGTCTACGGTAATGATCCTGTTAAACGTTGGAGCAGATTAGTAGCCGCTGAAAAGATCTTAATGAAAGATCAAGGTACCATTCCATTAGTTCAAGTAGCCCACCCTCAACTTCTTAAAACTGATGTTAAGAATGTATCCTTTAATCCAACCGGTGTACCATACGACTTTAAGAACGTTTATTTAGGCTAATAATCTTAAGAAAGACACACGTCTTTCTTTTTTTATAGTTTTATTGTTTACAAATGTAGATTTTAGTTGTATAGTTACATTTGTAAACAATAGGGGGGTGAAAAGAAATGGTTAAACTTCAAGAAAAAGAAAGCACGATTTCCGACAGTGAGTGGGAAGCCATGCGTATCATTTGGACACTCGAGCCCGTCAGTTCTACCAAAATAATTCAAGAATTGCAGGCAAAAAAGAACTGGTCCGAATCAACAATTAAAACTTTGCTGCGGCGCTTGATTAAAAAAGAACTGCTTACCACCACAAAAGAAGGCCGGCATTTTATCTACTCTGCTAACGTTAACCAAACCCAAGTGATGACTGAAGCTGCAGAAGAACTACTAAATCGCATGTGCGACATGCACAAAGGCGAAGTTCTATTACAGTTAATCGCCAACTCACCTATTTCAAAGAGTGATTTATCTAAAATAAAAGAAATTATTGCTACTAAAGAAAAAGATGCGCCTTACATGGTGCCATGCAATTGCCTACCAGGCAATGAAAAGATGTGCTAAAAGGAGAAGTTAAAAATGACTATAGCTCAAATTATCACGCTGATTGTAGCGGTTGTCTTAATCGGCTTTATCCTCTGGTGGTTCTTCGGCAAACATCAAGAAGCCGTTGGTACTGCCAGTGTTGATCAAGGCGTTCAAGAAGCAAATATCGTTGTTAAAGGCGGCTATTCCCCTTCTACCGTTGTTTTAAAACAAGGAGTTCCTGCAAAGGTTAACTTCGATATGAATGATTCAACAGCATGTTTGTCTCACGTTGTTTTTGAACAACTTGGTGTTGATAAAGATTTAACTAAGCAAAAAATTACTACTATTGATATTCCCACTGACAAGAAAGGCACTTATAACTTTGCTTGTGGTATGGATATGTTTCATGGAAAGGTTGTTGTTAAATAATGAGTATTTTTTCAAAGAATCAAACTAAAAAAGTTGTTGTTAATGCTAAGAATCATGGCTACAAGCCAGAAGTTGTTACCTTTAAGCAAGGTAAGCCAGCTCAATTAAAATTTATCCCATCAGACAACATGGGCTGTATGAATGAAGTTGTCTCAAAGGATCTGAATTTCGATACTAAACTCGACGGTCAAAAAGAAGTAACGATCGATATTCCAACTGATAAACCTGGCACTTACAACTACGCATGTGGCATGGACATGTTTCATGGTAAAGTGGTGGTCAAATAATGAAGCTTTCTAACATTAAGCGGTTCTGGATTTCCTTTATCCTTTCAATCCCAATGCTCATCCAAATGTTTGCCATGCCGTTTCACTGGATGATGCCGGGATATAATTGGATCGCTTTTATCACGACCACTATTATTATGGCAATCTCGGCTGCGCCTTACTGGTCTAGTGCTTGGGCTGCTTTTAAGCATCACCAGGCAAACATGAACACTCTGGTTGCAGTTGGTACTTCTGTTGCCTATTTCTACAGTATTTTTGCCATGTTTACTGGCCGTGAAGTTTACTTTGAAAGTGCTGCGTTTGTAACGGTCTTCGTTTTACTTGGGGATGCAATGGAAGAAAAGATGCACAACAATGCATCTAATGCCCTAGCCAAATTGATCGATTTGCAAGCAAAGGATGCCGAAGTTGAGCGTAACGGTGAATTTGTTAAGGTGCCACTTGATCAGGTGAAGCCAGGCGACATTATTCGCGTTAAGCCAGGTGAAAAAGTTCCGGTAGATGGCGTGATTGTTGACGGTTCAACTACTATTAACGAATCAATGGTTACCGGTGAAAGCATGCCTGTTACTAAGAAAAAGGGTGACGAAGTTGTTGGTTCAACTATTAACACCAATGGGACTTTTACCTTTAAGGCAACTAAGGTCGGCAGCGATACTATGCTTGCTCAAATTGTCGATTTGGTGAAAAAAGCGCAAACTAGCCATGCACCTATCCAGAACTTAACAGATAAGATTTCTAACATCTTTGTACCGGCTGTTTTAATCATCGCGATTATTACCTTCGTTATCTGGTACGTATTCTTAGGCGCTACAATCGTTAATGCCATGCTCTTTGCCGTTTCTGTAGTAGTGATAGCATGTCCGTGTGCATTGGGTTTAGCAACTCCAACAGCTTTAATGGTTGGTACTGCACGTAGCGCTAAGATGGGCGTTTTAATTAAGAACGGTGAAGTCCTTGAAGAAGTTAGCGATATTGATACTGTTGTTTTTGATAAAACCGGTACGATCACTGTTGGTAAGCCTCAAGTTACCGATATCATTGGTGATGAAAACCAAGTATTAACGATCGCTGCTAGCCTTGAAGAAAACTCAGAACACCCTCTTGCTACAGCTATTGTTAAAAAAGCTAAATTAGATAATATTGCCCTAGCAGCCGTAAAGAATTTTGCTGCAATTGAGGGTAAGGGCGTTAAGGCTAATTATGGTAAGCAAGAAGCTTTTGTAGGTAGCGATAAACTGCTTGAAGATATCATTATTTCCCAGGAAATGAAGAAAAAGGCTATCCAGTTACAAAAAGAAGCTAAAACTGTCGTTTACGTTGGTCTAGGTCAAGATATTATTGGCTTAGTTGCTATTCAAGATGTACCTAAGCCTAGTTCAAAAAAGGCCATTGCAGAACTTAAGAAGCGTGGTTTAAGAACCGTCATGCTCACCGGTGATAATCAAAATGTTGCCGAAGCCATTGGTAAAGAAGTCGGCATTGACCAAGTAATTGCTGGTGTTCTACCAACTGAAAAAGCTAATGAAATCAAGAAGCTGCAGGATGCTGGTAGAGTAGTAGCATTTGTTGGTGATGGGATCAATGATGCTCCTGCTTTGTCTACGGCTAATGTTGGTATTGCTATGGGATCAGGGACAGATATCGCAATTGAATCAGGTGGTATCGTCCTCGTCCAAAACGATTTAATGGGCGTTGTGAAGGCACTAGAGATTTCTAAGAAGACTTTCAATAGAATTAAATTAAATCTGTTCTGGGCCCTGATTTACAACACTATTGGTATTCCTATTGCTGCCGGCCTGTTTATGGGATTAGGTTTAACTCTTAGCCCAGAACTAGCAGGACTTGCTATGGCCTTCAGTTCAGTTTCAGTTGTAACTAGTTCATTGCTATTGAATAAAACAAAAATTGCAGGTGCTTAATGAACGAAAAACCAGATTTAACATCTGGTTTTTATTTTGTCTTTTTGCAATTTTTTTAATCTTTTGTTAACATTATATTATTGTATTAATAAAGGAGTTGATGAATAAGCAAGCTGTGCTTGCTCTTATGGAAAATAATACCCAAACTACACGCGAAAAAATTATCAAAACTAAAAAGAATTATAAACGTGCTCCGTTGATGCCGGTTCATTTAAGAGTAATGATTGCTGTTATCTTAGGTCAAATAGCCTGTGGCTATGCCTTGGGCATCAGTGGTACAGCACTTTCAAATGCCGCTAAATATATTGACATTAGCGATTTATGGACCGGTTTAATCGGAGCTGGTTCATTGATTGGATTAGCTGGTAGTCTTTTAATAGGACGACTTTCTGATAAAATTGGTCGCCGTCAGTTATTAATGATCAATATGTATATTCTGGCAGGATTAACCCTAATTCACTTATTGACAGCCAATTTATTATTGACCTTCATCATTAGAATCGGAATCGGATTAATGATTGCTGTTGATTATACTGTTGGTAATGCTTTATTAACAGAATGGTTACCTAAAGGTGAGGATAGTAAGCGCCAAAGTCATTTATTGATCTATTGGACAATCGGTTTCATCTTATCCTATATAGTTGGTACTCTCATTACTGGCTTGGGCGCTTATACTTGGCAACTGATTATAGCTACCGGTGCCGTTCCAGCAATTATTACCGCCTTATTCCGAAGTTTCTTTCCGCTTCCCGCTTCTCCTACTTGGCTCGCAAGTAAAGGTAAAGTTAAGAAAGCAAACAAAATCATTAGTAAACACATGGGACACAAATGGCGCTTGCCTAAACGATTTATGAAAAAGAAAGCGCCTAAAGATATTGCCTGGGGAATTTTATTCTCTAAGAAATATTTACGCCGCACTTTAGTTGGTGGTATCTTTTATGCTTGCCAAGCATTTTCATTCTTTGGTATTAGTATTTTCTTACCAATTTTGCTTAGCAGCATGAATATTACAGGTGGCAGCATCTCCGGAATCATTTACAATGGCGGTATGTTTGTCGGCGTTCTATTCGGTATCTTTATTTTTAATAAAATTAGTCGCCGTACATTTTTAGTTGGCAATTTTTTAACTTCAGCTGTTTTAATTGGTATTATGGCTTTAGTACCTGGGTTAGATTCAATGATTAAATTATCCATTTTCACTATTTTTGCGATTATCCTTTCATCAGGATTAGTGCTTGATTACCCATATCCCACTGAATTATTTGGCATTAAAGTACGTGGGACAGGAGTTGGTACGTGCATTACAATTAGCCGTTTTGGTGCAGCCGCTGGTACATTTTTATTACCGGTTCTAACCAATATTGGTGGTGCAAAATTAGCTATGTTAGTTTGTGCAATTGTATTGCTCTTCGCATTTATCGTTTGTCTTATCTGGGCACCAGAAACATCACCGAAATTTATTAAAGCTGAACAAAATAATAATTAATTATCATAAAAAGACAGATGCATCTTCGCATCTGTCTTTTTTACCTCTTATCTTTCTTCTTTTTATCTTTAGAATCCTTATCAAGCAATTCTTCTGGATCCTTGTGTTTTGGCGTCTTTTTTGGATCTGGAACGGTCGCAAAACGATCAAGCATCTTTTGTAAATTATTAGGGTTGTCAAAAGTTAATCCCATAACTCATCTTCCTTTCGTTTTCCTCATTATATAAAAATTAATAAGCTACTAGCAACTTATTTAATTATTTATGATCAATGAAACGCTGCATTTTTATCATTTCTGAGCCAGCCAAATCAACACTAATTAGATCATCATAATTATGGTCACTAATCTCGCCTAAATCATATTCAGTTAAGATTTTTAAATCAAAGCCTTCATCGCCACGATCAGCAATTAAGCCCAATCGATCTGGATAATGATAAATAGAATCACTGATTTTTATCACATGACCATCAGGCCAATTCTCAACTACCTCGGTGATTGACTTTATCGGGCCATTAAGATTAATTGATCGTTCCAAATAGTCAGGATCAAAGCTATGATTTTTCTGTTGCCAATTTACTAAATAATTAAAATAGTTCAGTCTTTCTGATTCTTCCGTAACGTGCGCAACATGACTCCGAGCTATCACGGCAATAGATTCTACTTGTCCCAATTCATTTAAGCTCTCAAGCAAAATATTATCTTCATCATACTTAAGCACTTTGCCAATCACAAAATTACCAAATTGATCATCGAAAGTATAATCAAAATAAATTTCTACTAATTTTAATTCATTAAACTCATAATTTTGCTTTTGCCTCAAATAATGAATAAATAAATTATTATCTATGCTGTTTACGTCAACACAAACAATATCTTGAAGAGGAATAACCGTAGTAAAATGTTCAATAGAAGTGCCGTTCTTTTCTAAAATACGGACTTCTTTTTTATCAAGCTGTGTAATCAAACCAGTGTAAGTTACGCCGGTATCAACCTCAAAAGTTACAAAAGGCTGTGCATCAGCAACATTGATCAGTAAGTCATAAATATCAGTGAAATCCCAGTTCTTTACTGAACTATTTAAGTGCCTCATGTCAAATGGATCCTTAATTTCAGTTGTCGCATAATAATGCAACACTGGTGTGTCGTCCTCTATTTTGGCTATTTGATCTTCCTTGATAAAAACAATTCCGCCTTGATTGCCAGTTTGATCAACTGATTCTAAAACGATCCAACCATGTTCACGTGCCACAATTTGACCAATATAGTAGGAATTTGCATCAATAAAAGTAATGCTCTCATCCCCATCCAAATTATATTTTTCTTGATCAGCATTCAATGTAACTTGCACTAATTTGTTCACGTCTATCCCTCTTTTCTGTATAAGTTCAAGTATCCACTAAGAAACATTTTTCTGCAAGAAAAAAAGCGGCATCTATTGATGCCGCTTAATCTCATTTACCCATCAAGTTCAACGCCTTGCAGCTGTTTCATCTTACTATAAACTGCACCACGTTGACTTGAGTCAAATTCTAGAATTAACATATCGCCACCGCGAATAACCGTTTGTCCATTAGGAATAATTTCATCCCCATCACGGCGAATAGTACTTACACGCGTATCTTCAGGCCACTTAATCTCGGATACCTTTTTGTCAACTAATCTAGAGCTCTCATAAACCGGTAGAACCATTCGATCAGCTTGGCCAGTATAATTAACCTTACGATCACTATGCTTGTCCATAGCGGCCGCTAAGAGGCCGTAAATTGGTTTTCCGCCAAGAAGTTCATCAACTAGCAGCGCAATAAATGCTACAACAGCAAGTGGCATTAAATGTAGCAATGAGCCAACCATTTCAGTAATCAAAATAATTGCGGTAAATGGTGCGCGAATAATTGCGGCGAAATAGCCAGCCATTGAAAAGATTACTAAGTTAACTACTAAACGCTGAGGCAATAGTCCAAGTTGAACCATGAACAAACCATAAGTAGCACCAATTAAAGCACCCATGGTCAAAATTGGCAAAAAGATACCACTTGGTAAACCAGAGTCATAGGCCACGATTGAAAAGACAATTCTCATGACATAATAGAACGCCAACAGGCCAACTAATCCCCATCCACTTTGTGTAATTATATGGGGCATTGCCAAAATCAAGCGATTACCAGGACCTGTAATTAATGGCCAGAAGTAGGCTATTGGAATTAAGATTGCTAAAGGGATTAAGCCATGAAGCCAGTGAGGCAAAAACGTGATTTTTGCATAAACTTTTTTCAAACTAAACAGTCCGACTTTGTATAAATGGCCTAGAACACCTAATAAGATCCCTAAAATAATCAAGTGCCAATAGAGCACAATTGGAAATGAATGATTATATAAAATTCCAAGCGCTGGATGGATACCGAATAAATTGGAAACCACAAAGTTGGAAGCAATTGCTCCAGCTAATGCATTCATCCAAACAAGTGGAGAGAAATTATGGAAAACTTCTTCTAATACAAACAATGCTCCACTAAGAGGTGCACCAAATGCAGCAGATAGACCACTAGCGGCACCGGTTGCTAACAAAATTCGTGAATTAAGCTTATTTTGCTTAAAGCCTTGGCCTACACCCTGGCCGATGGTTGAGCCGAGTTGTAATGAAGGGCCTTCTGGTCCCAAGAACAAGCCTGTACCAATTACCAGAATACCCCCTATTAGCTTACGCCATAAGATTGGGAACCATTGCAGAGATAACTTTCCTTGAAGCTGTAATTTTACTTCAGGAATACCTGATCCTCCAACATGAGGATATTGTTTTACAAAATACCCTGCAATTACGGCTACGGCGATAAAGCCTATAATAATCACAATAAACCATAATGGATTGCTGTGAGCTAATTGAAATAAATGCAGCCAAAAACCTGACGTTTTTTCAATTCCAAATCTAAATAGCCCAACTACTATACCAGTAAAGATACCAACTACTAACGCTTGTAAAAGTAGTTTTATATTGGTTTTATTTCCCTCGTCTTTCATATAACCCTCTCTTTAATTGAACAATCACGACAAACTCTATTGTACAATAAAAAACCAGCTAAGATTTAGCTGGTTTTTGGTTTCATGTGAAACAGATTTATTATTTTTCTTCATACCATTCAGTATGGAATGTACCTTCACGATCATTTCTTTGGTAAGTATGTGCACCAAAGTAGTCACGTTGACCTTGAATAAGGTTAGCTGGTAAATCTGGGTTAAAGATTGATTCTAAGTAGTTAAGAGCTGCACTTAAAGTTGGAGTTGGTACGCCAGCCTTAGTAGCGAATTCAACTGACTTTCTCAAAGCTGGAAGGTTTTCTTCCATTAACTTTCTGAAGTAGTCATCTTGGAACAAGTTCATGAGCTTGTTGCCCTTAGAATACGCATTTTCGATATCTTTAAGCATTGCAGAACGAATAATGCAGCCTGCTTCCCAATCTTGAGCAATTGACTTGTAGCGCAAGTCCCAATCATAAGCTTCGGCAGCCATGGTTAATTGTTGGAAGCCTTGTGCGTATGCGACAGCTTGAGCTAATTGCAAAGTCTTTTCGAATTCATCCACTAAATCGTCAGGAATTGCACCCTTGTACTCAAACTTAGCTTGCTTAATACCGCTCTTCACTGCTAAATGAGCTTGCTTACTCATGAAACGAGCCATAACTGCTTCAGCGATTACCGTTACAGG
>ERZ1090880.1650-NODE-1652-length-10703-cov-9.833959_pt1 | contig 10703 bp, 12 predicted proteins | sample MGYA00478471_ERZ1090880 | MGnify/ENA primary metagenome ERZ1090880 (study PRJEB33644, sample SAMEA5815734) | chicken gut metagenome | biome: Chicken; feature: Gastrointestinal Tract; material: Caecum | place: Ireland | collected 2019-01-01 | study: A study of... | reverse complement strand
CCCAAACAGGAGAAAAGCGGCCAGGCGAAGACTTCCGGATCGTCCTCGAGTCGTTTCTCAAAATTGAAGAACCATACCTTCATGTTGTTAGACCTGCGGCCGGGCGCTGGGAATATGCTGGGGCCATATTGGGAGTACGATCCTGTGTGGCCTGGGTCGTTTGGGACGCTCAATACCTCGGAGTGCCCCAGCGACGTCGTCGTGTCTTTCTTGTGGCAGATTTTGCAGGCCATAGTCCCATCCCGATATTGTTTATCCAACAAAGCCTGCAGGGGCATCCTGCGACGTTCGGAGGAGCGGGGCAAACCGCTTCCGGAGGACTTGGAGCGGGTCCTGCGGATTCAGTCGAAGCTGATCCTACCGGACGGAGTGGGTGCACAGCCGGAATCACACCATATCAATCAGAGAAATGAGGGGCTTGACACACAGCCGAAAGCACCAACAGAATGGCTGGCATTTACGGCGAATCAACGGGACGAGGTGCGGGACCTGCATGGCGTTTCCGCCGCGCTATGCGCGGAGCCAGGAATGAAGCAGCAAACCTTTGTAGCAGGATTCAGCGCGGGAGCGGGAGCCACGGCAGGAAGCATCGGCTACGCTGAAGAATGTGCGCCCACCCTGAAAGGTTCTGCCGGCGGAAGCTGTATGCCTTCCGTTCTCTGCCTCAATGACCAGGGTGGGAAGATCATGGACTGCACCGAGGACATTTCCGGCACCCTGCGGGCGGAGGAACACGGTCATCAACCGTTGATACTCTCCATCCAGCAAAGTGAGGCAGAGACTGAGACAGATAGATCTACAACTGCCGCTGAGATGACCAATATGTGCGGAGGGAACCAGCCGTCCCTGTTTGAGAATCACGGGATCGACGCCCGGTATCGGGGACCTCTCTCCGTCGCGCCGACCCTGCCGGCCAGAGCAGGCACCGGGGGAAATAATCTGAGCCTGGTTGCTCAGCCAGTGACTTCCCAAGTATACTGCAGGCAGCGTGTGGATGTGTTTCAAAATGGTGAAGTGGCCGGCACGGAGAGCGCCAGGCAGTGTAAGGACGCAACAGACCTTGTGTGCCAGATTCCCGCAGATGGATCACCGCTGCAGGATGCGCTTGCGGCAGGAGTTCGGGCATTGATACGCCGTCTGACACCGTTGGAATGTGAGCGGCTCCAGGGATTCCCGGACGGATGGACAGATATCCCCGGCGCGTCTGACTCCGCCCGATATCGCGCATTGGGAAACAGCGTCGCCATTCCATGTGTGGAGTACCTCATCCGCCGGATCGTCATCGTTCTTTTGCTTGGTTTTCGAGGCTTTCTTTAGTGGCTTTGGATATGGCTTTATGACTTCTATTGGAGTATGTTTGCTTTACCAAACATGAAGGAGGATGCCGATATGGCAGACACAAAGAACCTATGTGCCCAGATCCCCGTGGACCTGCACCGACAGGTCCGGGAACATCAAGAGGAGTCCGGAAAGAGCCTGGGCGAATACATGACATGGCTGATCACCACATTTTATCAGACAGAGGAGGACAAGCAGATGAGCAGCACAGAGACAAGGACCGTGGCATTCCAGGTGCCGGCAGACCTGTTCGAACAGTTCAAGGCATATTTAGACCGGCACCACATCAAGCAGAAGACGTTCTTCCTGGATTGCATCCAGCGGGCGCTGGCGGATGAGGCGGCGCCCCAGGCGTCAGAGCTGGCAGAGGGAGAATAACCGTCAATCCAGTACGCCGCCGGGATCGATCCTGGCGGCGCTCCTGCTCAAATGAAAATTATCTAAAATTAGGTTGAATTTATCCTATCTTTTGGATATACTAAAAGCAGGAGGTATTTACCATGATGATCAACACAGATCAGATGATCTCCATCAGCGAGGCAAATCAGAATTTTTCTAAGGTGGCCCGGATGGTGGATCAGGAGGGACAGGCGGTCATTCTCAAAAACAATGTTCCCCGCTATCTGGTGATCGAATTCTCCCTGGCGGAGCAGGAACAGGCGGCTGCGGACGAGGACGTCAGGGCTATTTCTCGCCGGCTCATTGCCAAGAACCGCAAAGCATACGAGGAGCTGGCTAAATGATCTGCCTGAGCAAACGGCAGATTCTGTTTCTGCATGAAGAGTTGATTCGGGAGACTGGAGGATCACCTGGCCTGTGAGATGAGGCCCTGCTGGATTCCGCGCTTGCCGCGCCGTTCCAGACCTTCGATGGCCAGCCACTCTATCCATCCCTCCAGCAGAAGGCCGCCCGTCTCTGCTATGGACTGGTTATGGATCACCCATTTCTGGACGGAAACAAGCGAATCGGAGCTCATGCCATGCTGGTATTCTTGGCTCTCAATGGGATCGAACTTGACTATACACAGGAAGAACTCTCCGCCATCATCCTGCGGATCGCCGCGGGGGAGGCCAGCTCCGAGGAGCTGCTGGACTGGCTGTTGAATCACGAGCAAAACTAAATCATACCGAACAGAAGGCCGTCACAGAGCTGGCGGCCTTTCTGTATGCTAAAACTAGAAAAAAGGATACAGACGGCGCCGCCGGGAGAGATTCCGGCGGCGCTGTCATTTATAAGGGGGAATCAAAACCATGTACATCTATCCCGAAAACCTGAAAGCAAAGCCCATGCTGTGGCTGTGGCTTCTGCGGGACATTGCCATCATCGGCGTGGCCGCGTTGATTTCCGTGATGGCCTTGGTGCAGGGGGTTGGCATGGCGCCACTGGTGGGGACGGTCCTATACGCCTTCCTCTCCATTCAGGTGGATGGCTCCAGCATTTTGGATTTCCTCCGCCGGGCGGCCTGCTTCCTGCTCCTGCAGCAACAAAAATACGAATGGAGGTTGGAGCCTTGAAGTGGTTTCAGAAATGGAAAGAGCGCAAGCAGCTGAAGCAGCGTCAATCCACCCGGCAGCTCATGGGCGTTCGGAAGGTCATGCCCCATGGCGTGGCTGTGTCGGGCGGCTGCCTGGTGTTCTTCCTGATCCACCCGGATAACCTCTCGGTCCTCTCCGCAGAGGGAATCCGGCAGAGAGTAACGGCACTAAGCAACCTGTTTCGGGCAGAGGAACAGGTAGAGGTTCTGGCGCTGGACTCCAGGGTGTCTTTCCAAAAGAATCAGGCTTACTATCAGACCCGGCTGGAGGAAGAAACGACTCCAAAGATCCGGGAACTGCTCCAAAAGGACATTGCGCATCTGGATGCAATCCAAGCCACTTCCGCCTCATCCCGGGAATTTGTTCTGGTGCTTCGCATGGAGGAGCAGGCCGCCCTGGACGAGAGCGGCCTGCGGCAGAAAGAGAAGGCCTTGTGTGACCACGGTATCTCTGTGCGCCTGGCGGAAGAGCAAGACGTGAAGCGGCTGCTGGTATCCTACTACCTGCGCGATGCGGACCCGGAGTCTCTGGAGGGTGTGGACGGCGAAAGGGCGGTGACTGCGTTTGGCTAAGAAGAAAAAGAAGAAGGCGGCACCAAAAGTGCCAACAGCCCAGCGGCCGAAAGACTTCCTGGACCTGATCGCACCGGGTGCCGTCCTGTTCAATACGGATCATTCCGTTTTTGGCAACACCTACCGCACTGTCATGATGCTGCGGGGGTATCCCCCCACCACCGAAGAACAGGCATTGCTGCGGCAGCTGGGAGAGCTGGAGGGCGTGACCGTGCATCTGGCCGTCCGAAAGGTGACCGCTGCGGAAGAGGAAGCCATCCTTCATGCCGCAACAAACAAAAGCCGCATGGAGCGGAGCAACATCAACAACATGAAGCAGAGCGTCACCGCGGAGGCAAAGCTCCAGGATACCGCCTCCCTGATCCTGGGGATGCGGCGAGATCGTGAACCCCTGCTGCATACCTCTGTATTCCTGGAGCTGACCGCCAAGACCATGGAGGAATTACAGCGCCTGCGGGACAGCGTCAGCGCCATCCTCCTGCGCGGCAAACTGACCACAGACCCGCTGCTCCTGCGGCAGCGGGATGGTTTTTTATCATCCAACCCGGCTGGCCGAAACACTCTGGGAGCCTTTGCGGAGCGGGTCCTCCCTGCCTCCAGCGCGGCCAACCTCTTTTTCATAAGCTACTCCGGCAAGACGGACCCTCACGGCTTTTTCATCGGCAGGGACAAGTACGGCTCCAATATCATCGTAGACCTGGACCGGAGGACGCCGGATAAGACCAATGGCAGCGCCCTGATCCTGGGCAATACCGGGCAGGGCAAAAGCTATCTGCTCAAACTCCTGCTGTGCAATGTGCGGGAGGGTGGGAAAGATGCCATCGCCCTGGACTCGGAGCATGAGCTGGATGACCTCTGCGGACACCTCGGCGGTTGCTTTCTGGATCTGCTTAGCGGCCAGTACAGGATCAACCTGCTGGAGCCCCGGCGCTGGGATGACGGCAGTGAACCGGAGGACCCAGACGCGCCGCCGGCATTCCGCGGTACGCTCCTTGCCCAGCACATCTCCTTCCTGCGGGACATCTTCCGGGTCTACAAGGGATTCGACACGCCGCACATTGACACGTTGGAGCTGATGATCGAGCGGCTCTACCAGCAATGGGGCATCTCAGATGAGACAGACTTCTCGCAGCTCGGTCCCATGGACTACCCAGTGATGGAAGACCTCTATGACCTGATCGAGCTGGCGTATCAAAAGTATGCACAGGAACCTCTTCCCTTGTATCCGCCGGAGATGCTGCGGGATCTGCTGCTGGGCCTGCACTCCATGTGCAAAGGCGCGGATTCCCGCTTCTTCAATGGACACACCAACATCACATCGGACCACTTCCTGGTGTTCTGTGTCAAGGGCCTGGATGACGTGGCGGAGAACCTGCGGAATGCGCTGCTGTTCAATGTGCTCTCCTATATGTCAGACCGGCTTCTGACAGCGGGCAACACTGTGGCGTCCATTGATGAGCTGTACCTGTGGCTGTCCAATCCGGTGGCCATCACCTATATCCGCAACGCGCTGAAACGGGTCAGGAAAAGGAACTCCTCCCTGATTCTTGCCTCGCAGAATCTGGAGGACTTCGACCAGCCCGGCATCAGGGAATTGACCCGGCCACTGTTCGCTATCCCCACTCACCAGTTTCTGTTCAACGCCGGCACCATTGATAAGCGGTTCTACATGGACCTTCTCCAGTTGGAGCCGGAGGAGTATGAATTGATCCGCCAGCCTCAGCGGGGATTCTGCCTCTACAAATGCGGGAACGAGCGGTACCACCTGCAGGTGATCGCTCCGCCCTATAAGGCCGCGCTGTTCGGAACGGCAGGTGGATCATGAATATCGTTGGATATGGCGGGGGCACAGACAGCACCGCCATGCTGGTGGGGCTGTGGCAGCATCATGTTCCGGTGGACCTGATCCTCTTTGCAGATCCGGGAGCGGAGCAGCCCCACACCTATGCGTATCTGGACACGATGGATCAATGGCTTCAGGAGCACGGAATGCCGCACATTCAAAGAGTCTGGTATACGGATCGAACTGGGCAGAGGCTAACGCTGGAACAGGAGTGCCTGCGTTCCGCTTCTCTTCCGTCTATCGCATATGGTCACAAGAAGTGTTCTCTCAAACACAAAGTGGCTCCCCAAGAGAAATTCTGCGCCCACTACCCGCCATGCCAGGAAGTATGGGACAGAGGAGAAAAAGCGGTGAAGCTGATCGGGTATGATGCGGGAGAGGAGAAAAGGCGGTTGGGCGCTCTGCCCCACGATCTGGCGGATCGGAGATATCAGAAGGAGTATCCTCTGATGGAGTGGGGATGGGACAGGAATCGTTGTATCCAGGAAATTCGAAACGCGGGGCTTCCCTTACCGGGGAAGTCCTCCTGCTTTTTCTGTCCATCGATGCGACGGAGGGAGATCCGGAGTCTCTATCACCGTTACCCGGACCTGCTGGCAAGAGCACTGGCGATAGAGGATCGCGCACGGCCCAATCTCCTTACAGTGAAGGGATTGGGCCGGAATTATGCCTGGCGGGATTTCATCGAAGCGGATCAGGCGCAGCTGGCGATCCCGGAGGTGTTCGCAGAAGATGATCTCCCCTGCTCCTGCGGCGGAGAGATCAAAGCAATGAAAGGATCGGAGGTGGTGACAGATGGCCTTGCCAGCTGCGGCAGCCAGGATCGTGCTGGCCGCACTCACAAATGAACGGGCACGGAAGACAGCGGGATGGATCGCGGCAGCGATCCTTGCCCCGATCATTCTCATCGCCGCCCTGCTGCTGTCGCTGCTCTCCGGCACGACCCAGCACAACAACGCCGCCGTGGACTTGGTGTTCAACGGCGGCGTGATCCCAGCTACTATGTCCGCCGAATACGCCGCCCAGGTGCACGTTATGCAAGCCTGCCTGGAGATGCTGGACAGGGCGGTGGCGGAAGTCAATGGAAAAACGGAAGATACGAGCCTGGATGGAAACTGGGTCAAGGCGGTGTTCTTCACCCTGCGCTTCGGAGATGAGCACCTGAAACTCACCGCATCGGCAGCACGGGACTTTGCGGACTGCTTTGTCCGCTACGAGGAACGGACCCGCACCGTGGCCGCCGGTACAGATCCAGACACTGGCAAGACGCTCTATGCGGAAGAGACCTACACGGTGGCGGTGCCGGTCGATCAGGAGACCGCCTTTGCCAACCTCACTGCTGCCGGGCATCCCGTCACAGAGAACCTGGCGGCAAATGCCCAGGCGGTCTATGACCGGATTGCATATGGCGCAGCGGATGGCTACACTGGAGAAATCCAATATGGCGGCAGCAGGATCACGGAGCTGGATGCCTCTGAGTTTGCAGACCTCTCCACGAAGAATGCGGAGGATCTGGTGACATACGTCACCCACGCCTGGGAGTCCGGCTGGGGGTACGTCTGGGGAACCTTCGGGCAGACTCTGACGGAGTCGCTGCTGGAGTCCAAAATCCGTCAGTATCCGGATGGTGTGGGTAGCTATGAGGACGTCATCCGCTCCAAGTGGTTGGGCGGCCGGACGGCGGACTGCATCGGTCTGATCAAAGGATACGGCTGGCTGGACACGGACTCCATGACGATCCGATACGGCACCAACGGGATGCCGGACATCGGTGCGGATGCGATGTACCGCAACGCCTCCGTCAAGGGGACCATCGGCACCATCCCGGAGACGCCGGGCTTGGCCGTCTGGAAGAGCGGCCACATCGGCGTGTACATTGGAAATGGAGAGGTCATCGAAGCCATGGGCACCCACTACGGTGTGGTCAAGACCCAGCTGGCAGACCGGAACTGGACCGCCTGGCTGGAGATCCCGTACATTCAGTACGATTGAGGAGGATCGTGATATGAAAAAGAGTTGGTTTATGATTCGGGGAACGGACGATGTGGGGTGCTATGAGTGCGCTCACAGCTGGGAGGTATCGGATGTAGCGGCAATGCTCTCGAAAGCAATCGACAGTGAGGGATATAACCTGTGTTCTCTGGAACAGGGGCTGGACAGAGCTGTGGAGAAGATTACGAAAGAGGAGTACGATCAGGTCCGGGACTGGTTCTATCGTTCTGGCGGATCGGGGATGTTGGTGCATCTTGACTTTCCCAATGACCGCTGCGTGATCTCCACGCACCGCCCCAGAAAAAACGAGATTACGGTGACCAGTGGAATGATCTCCCGCCTAGCCGGCATCTATGATCAGGCTCGGGATCAGAGCGGACTGCTGGATCAGAATGCGTTCCTGGAGGGGATCGCAAGACACTATTCCGTGCGAACGATTCAGGCAGAGCCGCGGGAGCGCATATCCGGAATGGGCATGACGATGAAATAAGAGCGAGGGATGGTGAATGAGATGGCAAAGATTGAGATTACGCTGACCTTTGACGGTGAGAAGATGGACGCACTGGAATACGCGCTCCGAAAGGAACGGACCACTGTCAAAAAGCAGATGGACGAAGCTCTTCGGCAGCTCTATGAGACAAAGGTTCCGGAGGCGGTGCGGGACTACCTGGACAACAAGAACAAGCCCATGCCGCCGAAAAGACCACCCCGACATACCAAAGCTGCCGATCTTGCTGAGAAGAAGCGGGACTCAGAGGTACAGGTGGACGAGGCCCATCGAGGCGGACCAGTCCGAGAGGGTCAATAGCTCTCAGAAAAGCTTATCGCCGGTGAATGGGAAATTTGGAGTTAACCGAAAAAAGTACGAGGATAAAGGACCGCCGTGGTGTGCCCCGGCGGTCCGGCCACAAAGCCCCGCAGTGCGGGGCTTTTCGAAAGGTTTCATACCGCCGTCGGTTTTGAGGTTTTGAAAAAAATCCGCCGTGGTGCCGCTGTGAGAGACTACTGCCGCAGGGGATTCCGGCTGCTTTTACCGCCGTATATGGCCTTTTGAGAAATTTGGAGGAAGTATGGAACAAGAGAACAGACTGAAGATCACCGTCTGGCTGAAGCCGGACGTCGTACAGCGTATGGATGGCTGGCTCAAAGTGGACAACTGCAAAAGCCGTGGAGAGTTTACAGAGAAGGCCCTCCGGTTCTACATGGGATACCTGGCAACTGAGGACACCTCGGTGTTCCTCTCCCGCACCCTTGTGGACACCCTCCAGGGGATCGTGGCGGACAGCCACAACCGCCTGCGCTCCATGATCTTCAAGTGGTGTGTGGAACTGAACATGATGGGCCACACCATCGCCGCCCACTTCCGGGCGGACCCTATCAACCGCAGGGAGCTGCGGGCCTATGCCGTGGACGAAGTGCGGCGCACCAACGGTCAGATCAGCTTCGACAGGGCGCTGGATCAGCAGCGCCGGTTCCCGGAGGAAGTCTTCGACGATGACGTATGAGTGACCTTCGATTCATGTCACCGTATCTCAAAGGCGGAGGAGACAGCGCCCGGAGAGCAAACCGTATCCGCTACTTTGCCACTCGCCCCGGTGTGGAGGTGCTCTCCGATGGGGGAAGCCAACCCGCCACCAAAAAGCAGAAAGCCTATATCCAGCGGTTGCTCCGGGCCCTCCCTGACGCCAGGGAGCTGTTGGAGTATGAGGACTATCTGAAAAACCAGACGCAGGAGTCCGCGTCGGAGTTCATCCGACAGGCTCGAGAGGACTTTGCGGTGCCCATGAGCCAGCGGGAGAACTACCTGGACTACGTGTCCCACCGCCCCGGCGTCGAACTCCGGGGAGAGCATGGACTCTGGACCAGCGGCGGCAAGGTGGAGAATCTGTCCGAGGCGGTGCGGGAGGTGGCGGAGCATCCCGGCAACGTCTGGACGCCGGTGGTGGCGATCCGCCGGCAAGACGCGGAGCGGCTGGGCTACGACAACGCGGAGAATTGGCGCGCCCTGGTAAACGCCAGCCTTTGCGACATCGCCAAAGGCTACAAGATCCATCCGGATCACCTGCGGTGGTACGCCGCCTTCCATGAAAAAGAGAAGAGCGTCCATATCCACATGGTAGTATTCTCCTCCGATCCCAAAGAAGGCTACCTCACCCCGGACGGCATCCGGCAGGTGAAGTCCGCCTTCGCCCGACGGATCTTCCAACAGGACCTGATGCATATCTATGAGCAGAAGACAGCGTACCGCAACCAGCTGCAGCAGAATGCCGCGGAGGCCATGCAGGAACTGATCCGGCAGATGCGGGATGGGTCCCTGGAGAACCCGCAGCTGGAAGAGCAGATAGAGGCCTTGGCGCGGCGCCTGCGGACGGTCCGAGGGAAAAAGGTCTACGGCTACCTGCCGCCGGAGGTGAAGCTGATGGTGGACGGGATCGTAGATACGCTGGCCGCTGATGAGCGGGTGGCAAAAGCCTATGACCTGTGGAACGAGATGCGGGAAGCCATCTGCCGGATCTACTCGGAGAGCCTGCCGGAGCGGCTGCCACTCTCAAAGCAGAAGGAGTTCAAGCCGGTGCGGAACATGGTGATCCGGGAGGCACTGCAGCTGGCGTGGCAGCAGGAGGGGATCAGCGAGGAACAGGAGCAGCCGATCGATCCGATTCACCTCCAGCAGGAAGCGGAGACAGGTGATGCTGCAGCCATGGGGATATTGGGCAAAAGACTACTGGGGCAGAGACGGATCACAGAGGGACTGTTCTGGCTGGAGCAAAGCGCCGGACAGGGAGACCCATCCGCACAGTATGCTCTTGGGAAGTGGTATCTGAAGCGTGGGAATGTTTCGCAGGCCCTTCGATGGTTGGAGGCCGCCGTTGATCAGAACCATAGTGCTGCGCAGTATCGGCTGGGAACGCTGTACCTACAGGGGGAGCTGGTAGAAAAAGACGTGGACCAGGCGTTGAGACACCTGGCTGCCTCATGTGAGAACGGGAACCAGTATGCGCAGTACGTCTTGGGCAGACTGTACCTGCTGGGAGAGGAGGTTCCCCGGGATCAGGAGGCGGCAAGAGCGTGGTTGTCCCAATCGGCGGCCCAGGGGAATGTCTATGCGCAGGCATTACTGGATCACCCGGATCGCAGCTGGACCGCTGTGGCACAGTCCGTGACACAGCTGCTCTACCACATGAGCCGGATCTTTGAGGACACCTGTAAGACGGATGCGATGCACCGCGGACTGCAGATCGACCGCAAGCGCCGACGCCAGCTCCGGGAGCGGAGGCTGGCGATGGGGCACAAGCCGGATGACCATGAGAATGAGGAGATCAGTCTCCAGTAAAGCATAATTCTCAATCTAAAGAGCAATGGTCGAGTTTCTGCTGGACAGAGAAACGTGTATTGAGTATACTATAGTCAACTGAGAAGGTT
>ERZ1090880.1641-NODE-1643-length-10748-cov-8.332648_pt1 | contig 10748 bp, 10 predicted proteins | sample MGYA00478471_ERZ1090880 | MGnify/ENA primary metagenome ERZ1090880 (study PRJEB33644, sample SAMEA5815734) | chicken gut metagenome | biome: Chicken; feature: Gastrointestinal Tract; material: Caecum | place: Ireland | collected 2019-01-01 | study: A study of... | reverse complement strand
TCCTCCTGCCGGCGCTTCAGATCCCGCATCTGCCGCTGGATCTGCCGCTGCTGGCTGCGGAGCTTGGACAGCAGCGGCGTCAGCTCCTCATACGTCTCGCTGCCGGCAGGATCGTTCAGGTCGATGTTGTTGATGGGCTCCACCAGCTGCCGGGACACCCGGGAGGCCAGCACCATCGCCAGGATGAAGGCCAGCACCATCATCAGGGCCACAGGCTGCAGTGCCTGCAGCACCAGCATCCAGACAGAGTACTGGGTGCTGGATACCCGCAGCACTGTCCCGTCGTCAAGCCGCTGGGCAGCATACAGCGTCTGCTGGGAGAGGGTCTCGGAATAGCGAAGCGCCTGGCCCTTCCCCAGCACCAGCGCCTCATGGATCTCCTCCCGCTGGGCGTGGTTCTCCATCTTCGCCGGGTCCTCCCGGTTGTCGTAGAGCACGGTCCCGTCCGCATCCACCCAGGTCACCCGGTAGCTGCTGGGCAGATCCTCTGACAGGTAGGCCGCGCCGGTCTCCTCCACGCCGTGGGCGATGTACTCCGTCAGGCTCTCCAGCTCCTCCGCCACCCGGTCCTGGAAATAGCCGTGGAGCACCCCCACGATCAACACCAGGCTGGCCAGCAGCACCGCCAGGGAGACCGCCAGGATTGAGCGAAAAATCCGTTTTGTCATGTATCCCCAGCCCTCCGGTCAGCTCACAGGGCTGATTTTATAGCCGTAGCCCCGGACCGTCTCGATGTACGCCCCGGCCTCCCCCAGCTTCTGGCGGAGGGTCCGCACATGGACGTCCACGGTCCGGCTCTCGCCGGTGAAGGCGTAGCCCCAGACGTTTTCGATCAGCTGCTCCCGGGAGAGCACCTGGCCCGGATTCCGCAGCAGCAGGCACAGCACCTCAAACTCCTTCTGGGTCAGGGTGGTCTCCTGGCCCCGGACCCGGACGATGTGCTGGCCCGGATCCACCTCCAGGATACCGCAGCGGAGGATGCCGTTCTCCGTCTCCGTCCGCCGCAGCAGCGCCCGGATGCGGGAGAGCAGCTCCATCATGCCGAAGGGCTTGGCCACATAGTCGTCGGCGCCGCCGTCCAGGCCCACCACCTTGTCGTACTCCGTGCTCTTGGCCGTCAGCATGATCACCGGCAGCTTGGCGGTGCGGGGCGTGGCGCGGAGCTTTTTCAGCACGGCGAGGCCGTCCTCCTCCGGCAGCATGATGTCCAGCAGCACCAGGGAGGGCAGCTGCTCCCCCACGGCCTGCCAGAACAGGGAGGGCAGCGGGAAGCCCTTGGCCTCCATGCCCTGGCTGTTCAGGGTGTAGATCACAAAATCCCGGATACTGTCGTCATCCTCCAGCAGATAGATCACAGTCATCCCTCCAAGTTCAGTCTCTCCGCCCCACTGGAAGGGCGGAGGGGCGGCCGCTCCGGCCGCTCAGATCAGCTGCTGCTCGTTGATCATCAGCTTGAACTGCAGGCCCAGCCGCTCCGCCGCCTTCCGGCAGAGGATCATCCGGCCCATGAAGATCTCAAAATACTCCATAACGGAGCCGTACTTCGTATCCACGGACAGCTTCAGCTTGATGAGCGTATGCTCCTCATTGATCTTCAGCTTGGACTTTTTCACCGAGTAGTTGACCCGGTCGTGGATATCGAAGCTGGCCGGGTCCTGGTTCCGGACCCGGCTGCGGCGCACGTCGGACTTGTCCGCCAGGATCAGCGCCGCCGCCACGGCGTTCACCGGTACACCGGTGCCCTCGTCGTGGTTGCCGATGGCGGTGACGATGGTGGCGATCTCCTCCGGGTCGCAGTCCATGTTGTCCAGGATGCGGAAGGCCATCACCGCCCCGGACTGGGAGTGGTCGACGCGGTTCACCAGGTTTCCGATGTCGTGGAGGAACCCGGCGATCTTCGCCACCTCCACCGTCCGCTCCGGGTACCCCAGGGTGGAGAGGATGTAGGCGGCGTTCTCCGCCACCGCCGTCACATGGGCGAAGCTGTGCTCGGTATAACCCAGGGCGATCAGGGACTCGTCGGCCCGCTGGATATAGGTCCGGACTGCCGGGTCGTTCTTCACATCCTCATAGGTGAGCATGGCGATCCTCTCCTTCCAAAACGTGCCGGTGCCGCGGCGCCGGATAGGATGCGACCGCCGCGGAGCGGCGGTGCTGTCGGCGGCAGGCGTTCTGCCTCAGTTGTTGGAGGGATGGGTGCCCGTAATGGAGTACTCCACCCACTCCGCCACATTGGTGGCATGGTCGCCGATGCGCTCCAGATACTTGGCCACCATGATCAGGTCCAGCCACAGCTCACCGGAGTCGGCTTCCGCGGCGATCAGCCCGATCAGCTCCTTCTTCACCTGGTTGAACAGCTCGTCCACCTGATCGTCCTCCCGGCAGACCTCCCGGGCCAGGTCCAGATCCCGCTTCACGAAGGAGTCCACGCTGTCGGTCACCATGCGGATGACGGCGTTCGCCATCTCCTGGATCCGCTGGCGGCCGGGGCCCTCGGGGATGCGCACGAAGCGGGTCAGCTCCGCGATGTCCGCCGCCTGGTCGCCGATGCGCTCCAGATCGGAAATCATCTTCAGGGCAGAGGAGATCTCCCGCAGGTCCTTGGCCACGGGCTGCTGCTGCAGCAGCAGCTTCAGGCAGAGATTCTCCACCTCCCGCTCCTTCTGGTCGATCTCCCGCTCCGCCTCCTGGGCGGCCTGAGCCAGGTCCTCGTCCCCGTTCATCAGGGCCTTTGCCGCGGCGGAGATGGCGTCCTCACACAGGGCACCCATCTGGATCATTTCCACGTGCAGCTTCTCCAGCTGCTCTCCAAACTTGTTTCTCACCTTGCGTCCTCCTTAGCCGAACCGGCCGGTAATGTAATCTTCGGTGCGCTTGTCCGTGGGTGTGGAGAACAGCGTCTCCGTCTTGCCGAACTCCACCAGGTCCCCCAGCAGGAAGAACGCGGTGTTGTCGGAAACACGGGCGGCCTGCTGCATATTGTGGGTCACCATGATCACAGTATACTTGCTTTTCAGCTCCACTGCAAGGTCTTCGATCTTGGAGGTGGAGATGGGGTCCAGGGCGCTGGTGGACTCGTCCATCAGCAGGATCTCCGGCTCCACCGCCAGGGCCCGGGCGATGCACAGCCGCTGCTGCTGGCCGCCGGAGAGGCCCAGGGCGCTCTTCTTCAGCCGGTCCTTCACCTCGTCCCAGATGGCGGCGGCGCGGAGGGAGTTCTCCACGATCTCGTCCAGCTTGGCCCGGGAGCGGATGCCGTGGGTCCGGGGGCCGTAGGCCACGTTGTCATAGATGCTCATGGGGAAGGGATTGGCCTTCTGGAACACCATGCCGATCTGCTTGCGCAGCCAAGTGGTGTCCACGCTGGGGGCATAGATGTTCTCCCCGGCGTAGTTCACCTCGCCCTCAATGCGGATGCCCGGCACCAGGTCGTTCATCCGGTTCAGCGTCTTCAAAAAGGTGGACTTGCCGCAGCCGGAGGGCCCGATCAGGGCGGTGATCTCATGCTCGGGAATGTCGATATTGACGCTGTGGAGGGCGTGATGGGCCCCGTACCACAAGTTCAGGTCTTTCACTTCAAGGATAGTGGACATGGATCTCTCTCCTACTTATTTTTCTTCAGTTTCCGGCCCACCAGGTTGGCAGACAGGTTGATCACCAGGGTCAGCAGCATCAGGATGGTGGCGATGGCAAAGGCGATGTCGGTCTCGCCCCGCTCGCTGGCATAGACATACAGGGCCACGGTCAGCGTGGCGGAGGAGGACTCCAGCGCGGTGACGAAGTCGTTGAGCACCAGGCCGAAGCCGGCGGTGTACAGCAGTGCCGCGCTCTCGCCCACGATGCGGCCCACCGCCAGGATACAGCCGGTGACGATGCCGTCCACCGCGTTGGGCAGCACCACGGTGCGGACCATGTGCCACTTGCCGGCGCCCAGAGCCAGGGCCCCTTCCCGGTAGGAGTCCGGCACGGTCTTGAGGCTCTCCTGGGTGGTGCGGACGATGGTGGGCAGGATCATCACCACCAGAGTCAGGCCGCCGGCCAGCACGCCGGTCTTCAGGCCCATCATCTGGATGAAGAACAGCATACCCACCAGGCCGAAGATGATGGAGGGGATGCCGGTCAGAGTTTCGGTGGCGAACTCGATGACGGCCACCAGACGCCGGTTGGTGGCATACTCCGTCAGGTAGATGGCGGCGCCCACCCCCAGGGGCAGCACGATCACCATGGACAGCAGGATGATATAGAGGGTGTTTAGGATATTGGGCAGGATGCCGATGGTATCGTTGATATAGCTGGACTGGGTGGACAGCAGCTCCCAGCTGATGAAGGGGATGCCCCGGTAGAAGATATAGCCGATGATCAGCACCAGCAGGGCGCAGGTGAGGAAGCCGCAGAAGTACAGCAGCGCCCGCAGGCCCTTGTCATACAGCCGGCGCCGGGGAGACAGGGTATGGGATCCCATGGCGGTCAGTCCTCCTTTTTCCGTTTGATGAAGACATTGAGGAACACATTGATCAGCATGATGAAGAGGAACAGCACCAGGCCGATGGAGAACAGGGCGTTGCGGTGGAGAGAGCCCACGGAGGCGTAGGACATCTCCGAGGCGATGGCGGTGGTCAAAAACCGCACCGGCGTCAGCAGGCCCGGCATATTGGCCACGTTGCCGGCCACCATGATGATGGCCATGGCCTCGCCGATGGCCCGGCCGATGCCCAGCACGATGGCGGTGGCGATGCCGCTGCGGGCGGCGGGCACGCTGACCCGAAACACCGTCTCGATATGGGTGGCTCCCAGGGCCAGGGACGCCTCCTCATACTCCCGGGGCACGGCGTGGAGCGCCGTCTCCGAGACGGAGATGATGGAGGGCAGGATCATCACGGCCAGCACGATGATGGCCGCCAGGAGCGTTGCGCCGGAGGGCAGGTCAAAGGCCACCCGGATGGCAGGCACCAGCAGGATCATGCCCACCAGGCCATACACCACCGAAGGGATGCCCGCCAGCAGCTCCACCGCCGCGTGGACCACGGCGGCGAACCTGGGCGGCGCCACCTTGGAGAGAAAGACGGCCGTCAGCAGCCCGATGGGCACACCGATGAGGATGGCCCCCGCTGTGCCCGCGAAGGAGGTGAGGATGATGGCCAGGATGCCGAAGTCCCCGGTGGAGGCGTACCAGCGGGTGCCGAACAGGAAGTTGATGGGCCCGATCTCAATGATGGCCGGCAGGCCGGAGATGATGAGGTAGATGCTGATGAGGAGCACAAAGGCCACCGCCACCATGCCGCAGACGAAGAAGATGGCGTTCATCACCTGCTCCATGGCCTTCAGTGTCTTTTTCCCAGTCATGGGCTCTTTTTTCTTGCCGACGGCGCCTGCCAGCGCGCCGTCCACAGCGGCCTCAACGGCTTGCCCCACGATTTCATGTTCCATAAGGTTCTCCTTTGTTTCCGGACGGGGCGCCCGTCCCGATTTCAGCGGAACGGCCGCCGCCCCATGTCTGGGCACGGCGGCTGACCGCAATATGAAGGTGGCAAAACAAGCGTTGTCTTACTGGGCCACGGGCACGGCACCGGCGTTGGCGATCAGATCGTTGGCGGCGGTGGAGGTGGCGAAGTCGAAAAAGGCCTGGGCAGCCTCGGACAGGGCCTCGTCGGTGCGGGTGGCGAACACGAAGGGACGCTGAATGGCATAGCTGCCGTCCAGAACCGTGGCCTCAGAGGGAGCCACGCCGCCGACCGTCAGAACGGTGATGCCCTCCTGATCCTGCACAGCGGAGAGGGAGGCGTAGCCGATGGCGCCGGGGGTGGTGCGGACCGCCTCGATGACGGCGCCGGTGGAGCTCAGCTCCTGGGCCAGCACGCACTGGTCCTCAGTGCCGGTGATGGACTCGAAGCCGTCCCGGGTGCCGGAGCCGGACTCACGGCCGATCACGGCGATGGCGCCGGCGTCGCTGCCGAGCTCAGACCAGTCGGTGACCGCGCCGGTGTAGATCTGGGCGATCTGCTCCAGGGACAGGTCGGTGACGGAGTTCTCAGCGTTGACGATCACGGCGATGCCGTCCAGGGCCACGATGGTCTCGGTCAGGCCGCCCGCCTTCTCGTCATCGGTCAGAGCGCGGGAGGCCAGGCCGATGTCGCAGCTGCCGTTGGACACGGCCTCGATGCCGGAGCCGGAGCCGGTGGGGTTGTAGGTAACGGTCACGCCGGAGTTGTCAGCCATGAACTGCTCGCCCAGGGCGCCGATGACCTCCTCCATGGAGGTGGAGCCGTCGGTGGCGACGGTGCCGCTCAGCGCGGTGGTCTCCTCCTGGGTGGTATCGCCGGCGGCGGTATCGTCCGTGGCAGTGGTGTCAGAAGAGGTGTCTCCGCCGCCGCAGCCAGCCAGCAGAGCCATGACCATGGTCAGGGACAGCAAGAGAGAAAATACTTTTTTCATGTTGAAGATTACTCCTTTTTCCTATGTCTGTTGCTCAAGGGACGGTCTTAGTATAAACAGCCCCAAGTAAAATCCGACACCAATTCTATGTAAAGTCTGTGTAAAATCCCGCCGTCCTCCGGTTCTTTGTCAATGGTGCAAAAAGCGCCCCCGGAAAGTCCGGGGGCGCTCTGTCGATTTGTGCAACTTTCGGTGCCGTCAGGCGGCGGGGATGGTCAGCACCTGCCCGATGTAGATCATGCCGGGGTCGCGGATGGTGTCCCGGTTTGCCTCGTAGATCACGGTCCAGCGGGTGCCGGTGCCGTACACCTCATAGGCGATGTTCCACAGGCAGTCTCCCGCCTCCACCGTGTAGGTCCGGGCCTGGGAAGCGGGCTCCTCGGCCGGAGTCTCCTCCTCCGGCGTCTCCTCTGCGGGTTCCTCCACAGGGGTCTCCACCTCCGCCGTGTAGTCCTGGGCCAGGTTGGCCTTCAGGGCGGAAATCTCATCCGCGGTCAGACCGGCGTCCAGCATATAGTCCTCCGCCGCCGCGGCCAGGTCCACAGTGGTCAGGTCCGCGCCCTCCGCGGCGCCGGTGATGTTGGCGAGGATGGAGACGATGTTGCTGTTCTTCACCGCCTCATACTGCTCGCTGCCCTCTTCCAGGTGGTAGTAGTTCACATAGGTGGTCATGTAGTCCGCCACCACCTCGTCATAGGTGGCGCCCATCAGGCACTCCAGCAGGGCGGAGACAAAGCCGGCCCGGTCCTTGCCCTCGTTGCAGTGGACCAGATAGGGTCCCTCGTTCTCCGCGAAGAAGCGCAGGCCCTCCGCCAGGCCGGTTTTGAAGTCCGCGGCGGTGAAATCCACGCCCAGATTCAGGGCAATGACCTGGCTCGCCTCGTACAGGGACTGATAGTAGGGGGAGTCAAAGCCCTCGGCGGCCATGTAGCCCTCGATAGCGGCGCTGGAGTCCGCCAGATTCATCACGGTCTGGACGCCGCTGGCCTCCGCCAGATCGTCGGCATAGGCAGCCCGGTTCAGCTCGTTGTTCACGGGGCTGCTGCTGCGGAAGAGGGCGTTTTCACCCAGGTCTCCCACCGCCACGTTGCGGAAGTTGGCAAACACCGCGTCAGAGGCGTAGTCCGCCCGCTCATTGGTACGGGTCAGCTGATGGATCAGATACTGGTCATAGTAACCGCCCGCCTCATTCATGGAGATGGAGACCATGATGGTCTCCAGGGACTGCCCCTCCGGGAACTCCCAGATGTAGGAGCCGTCCTCTGCGGTGACCTTGGTGGCAATGCCGTTGGTGGTGGCAAAGTCCCCCATGTTGATGGCGGCGATCAGAACGCCCTCGCTGTCCCGCAGCACCAGGGCGCCGGTGTCCACGTCGGAGTAGTTGGTGCACAGAGGCATCTCATACGCCGTACCGTTGACCGTGACAGTCAGCAGGTCGCCATAGGTGTAGCCGCCCGCCTCCAGATCCGCCGGGTCGATGTCCAGAACGATGTTGCCGTACTTCTGGATCTCGGTCACCCCGCCCTCCAGGGCGGGATACTCGGTCTCTGCGGCGGATGCGGGCAGCGCCAGGCTGAGCATCAGCGCCAGGGACAACAGCAGAGACAAGGTCTTTTTCATACGCATTCCTCCCAAATCTCATCGGTCCTGTTGCGGGTCCTTCTGCTTCGTATCATAGCACAGGCGTTTCCGTTTTTCCAGCGTATCCCCTCTTTTTCCGCAGTTTTTCAGGTCTTCCCGGGGCGGGCATCCGCTCTTGCGGTCCGCTTTCGGGTCAGATATAATAGAGAGGTACTTTATGGAACCGAGGAGGCGTGACTATGGACTTCACAGAGCTCCGCCATCTGGCGGAGCAGATCGAGGCGGAGTGCGGCAAGGCCATCATCGGCAAAGGCGAGCAGATCCGCCTGGTGCTCACCAGTCTGTTCGCCGGCGGGCACGTGCTGATTGACGACATCCCCGGCGTGGGCAAGACCACGCTGGTAAAGGCCCTCTCTGCGGTGCTGGGCTGCGGCATGGTGCGGGTGCAGTTCACCCCGGACCTGCTGCCATCGGACATCGTTGGCATGAACATTTACAGCCAGAAGACCGAGGAAATGATCTTCACCCCCGGCCCCATCATGACCAACATCCTGCTGGCGGATGAGATCAACCGGGCCATCCCCCGCACCCAGTCCGCCCTGCTGGAGGCCATGGAGGAGCGGCAGGTGTCCGTGGACGGCGTCACTTATCCTCTGGCCCCGCCCTTCATGGTCCTGGCTACCCAAAACCCGGTGGAGACGGAGACCACCTTCGCCCTGCCCGCCGCCCAGTTGGACCGCTTCCTCTTCAAGCTCTCCATGGGCTACCCCTCCCCCAGGGAAGAGGCCGCCATGCTCCGGGCCGTGGGAGATGGGGCCGTCTTTGCGGACCTCCGCCCCCTGCTCTCCCCGGAGGAGATCAACCGGATCACCCGGGAGATCCGGCAGGTCCGCCTGTCCGATCTGGTGGTAGCGTACATCGTGGAGCTGGTCCAGGCCACCCGGGAGCAGCCGGAGCTGGCCTGCGGCGCCAGCCCCCGGGTGTCCCGGGACCTGTTCCGGGCCTCCAAGGCCTACGCCGCTCTCTCCGGCCGGGACTATGTCACCCCGGACGATGTGAAGTATCTGGCCCGCTATGTCCTGCCCCACCGGGTGCTGTTGTCCCATCAGGCGGCGCTCTCCGGCCTGGAGGCGGCCAGCGTGGTGGAGGCCGTGCTGTCCCAGGTGCCCTGCCGGGAGACCGGGGAGGTCCTTACCCATGGTCAGAACGCCTGAGTCCGCCGCAGAGGACTTCGCCGAGTCCAGCCTGTTCACGGGACGCCTCTCCATCCTGGCCCTGGCGGCCTGCGGGGTGGGCTTCAGCCTGAGCGGGCGGCTGCCCGCCGCCATCTTCTCTCTGGCGGCCGCCGCCGTGGCCGCCGCGGCCCGCCTCTGGGCCCGCTATGTGTTGGACGGCGTGACCGCCGCCCTCCAGGCAGAGCGGAGCTGCGTCTTCCCCGGGGAGTCCTGTCCCCTGCGGGTGACGCTGGACAACCCCAAGTGGCTGCCTCTGGTCTGGCTGACAGTGCGCTTCCCCCTGGAGCTGGGCGGTGCCCTCCGGCCGGAGCACCGCTGGGAGGTCGTGGAGCTGCCGGAGGGGCCCGTGCAGAAGCCTTATTATGAAAAGAACGTCTCCTTCCTGCTGGGACATCAGCGGATGTCCTACACCGGCCGCCTCCAGGCGGAGCACCGGGGCCTGCTGTCCTTTGACCGAATCCGGCTGCTCTCCGGCGACGGCCTGTGCCTGTGCGTCCGGGAGAAGGAAATCCCGCTGCCCAGGCCCGTGACGCTGGCGGTGTTTCCCCGGCTGGTCCCCGTGTCCACCCGCTGGTTCCTGCGCAACAGCTGGGAGCTGGAGGCCGGCGCCCGTGGCTTTCAGGACGACCGGACCGTGATCCGGAACGTCCGCGCCTACCAGCCGGGGGACAACGCCAGGTCTCTGAACTTCCGCCTGATGGCCCGGGGACAGGGCGCCATGGTGAACATCTACGAAAAAATCTCTCCCCGCCGGGCCGTATTCCTGCTGGACGGTGCCTCCTTCGCGGGCCTGCCGCTGGAGAATTTTGAATCCGCCCTGGAAATCCTGGGCTCTCTGGCAGCACAGCTGACGGAAGAGGAGGTTGCCGTGTCTCTGCTGATCTCCCGCCCAGCCGGGCGGCTGGAGCAGTTCGCCGTCTGCCGGGACCGGCGGCAGCTGCCCGCGGTCCTGATGCTGCTGGCCGCCGCGGACACCGCTGCCTCCATCACGGCGGACGAGATCCTGCCGCGTCTCCGCAGCCTCTCTGGCGCCTTTCTGGTCTGCGGGGACGTCCGCCGCCTGGACCCCAGCACCTGCGCGCTGCTGGAGCGGCACCGCGTCCCCCTGCTGGCCTGGGGAGCGCAGTCTCACCCCCTCCTGCAGGTCCTGGACCTGAACGCCTTTCGGGCGGGAGGCGGCCTATGAGACACGGAAAGACCGCCGCCCTCAGGTGTCTGCCGCTGGCCACTGAGCTGCTGATCGTCTTCCTGACGGCCGACATTCTGTGGCAGCTTCTGTGCGGCCGGCCGCCCTTCTCCATGTTTGGTTTTCTGTTCTCCGGCGGGCTGATGGCCGCTGGAAACACCCTCTTTCTTCGAAAGCCCCGCCGCTTTTGGCAGATTTTGCTGCTGAACGCCCTGCTCTGCGCTGTCTGGATTCCCCTGCTCAGCCGCACGCTGGACCTGACCTACCCGCCCCTTCTGGTGATTCAGGCGCCCCTGTATCTCTTCCCCCTGTGC
>ERZ1090880.1640-NODE-1642-length-10751-cov-12.636032_pt1 | contig 10751 bp, 10 predicted proteins | sample MGYA00478471_ERZ1090880 | MGnify/ENA primary metagenome ERZ1090880 (study PRJEB33644, sample SAMEA5815734) | chicken gut metagenome | biome: Chicken; feature: Gastrointestinal Tract; material: Caecum | place: Ireland | collected 2019-01-01 | study: A study of... | reverse complement strand
TTTTTTGCGGCAAATAAAATGAGAGGTAAAAAGTTATCAAAGATTCCTATTCTATCAACGAAGATATCCGCGACAGGGAAGTCAGGGTTATAGGTTCCGACGGACAGATGCTCGGCGTCATGCCCGCTGCGCAGGCGCAGAGGCTTGCTTATGAGCAGGAGCTCGACCTCGTGAAAATCTCCCCGACTGCGAATCCGCCCGTATGTAAAATTATGGACTATTCCAAGTTCAAATACGAGCAGGCGAAAAAGGATAAGGAAAACCGCAAGAACCAGACCATCGTCGAGCTTAAAGAGATAAGGCTTTCCATGACCATCGACGTCGGCGATATAGCCGTAAAAACCAAGCAGTGCCTCAAATTTTTAGAGGCGGGCAACAAGGTTAAGGTGTCTATCCGCATGAAGGGCAGGGAAAATTCCCGTTCCTATCAGGGCGTGAAAGTTATGGAAAACTTTTTCGAAGGTTTAGGCGGCAAGGCGGTTATGGATAAAAAGCCTACGACCGAGGGCAGGAACATAATAATGATGCTCTCTCCCGCAAAGGCTTGAACACGCTCATTTTAAATTAAAAAATTATCATCGGAGGTTATAAATATGCCCAAGCAGAAATCACACAGCGGCACGAAAAAGCGTTTCTGGCTCACTTCTACCGGCAAGGTAAAAAGGGCGCATGGCGGCAAAAACCACAAGGCAGAAACCAAGAACAGGAAGAGAAAGAGAAATTTGCGTAAGAACACGTTAGTTTCCACCACGCAGGAATCCACCGTAAGGTCGATGATTCCCTACAAGGATTAAGGAGGTACCAAAATGCGTATTAAAAGAACAGTAAACGCGCTCAAAAAGCGCAGAAAGATATTCCGCCTCTCCAAGGGCTACTTCGGCAACAAATCCAAGTCTTACAGGATTGCCCGCGAAGCCGTAATGAAGTCCCTCAACTACGCGTTCATCGGCAGAAAGCTCAGAAAGCGCGATATGCGCAGCCTCTGGATTGCCAGAATCAACGCCGCCGCAAGGGTAAACGGCCTCTCGTATTCCAAGTTCATGCACGGCCTTAAAGTTGCCGGCATCAACCTCAACAGAAAAGTTCTCGCAGACCTCGCTGTAAACGACGCGGCAGCATTCGCCGCTCTCGCCGAAAAGGCAAAGGCTGCGGTTTAAGCGCACACAATAATTAAGCCTTGAAACACAGGCTTAATTTTTTGCTTTTTATGAAATTAGAATCAAAATCCAACCCGAAAGTGCGGGCAATGGCGGCGCTCAAAGAAAAGAAGTTCCGCAAAGAGCGCGGCGAGTATCTCGTCGAGGGCGTAAAAATGGTTTCGGAGTGCATTTCCGCGGGCTGTGAGATAACTTCTCTCATGTGCACGGAGGAGTATCTGCCGCGGTTTGCTTCCGCGACTGAGGTATCGCGCGCCGTATATGAATTTATCTCCGACGAAAAGTCGCCGCAGGGCGTAATTGCATCGGTAAAAATTCCCGTCATGCCCGTCGCCGCGCCGCAGGGAAGGTGCGTTCTTCTGGACGGGCTTCAGGACCCCGGCAACGTCGGCACGATAATAAGAACGGCAAATGCGGCGGGCTACGGAGATATTTATCTCGTCGGCTGTGCCGACCCGTTTTCGCCCAAAGCCGTGCGCGCGAGCATGAGCGGCGTGTTTTTCACGCGCATAATGCAGGGTTCCGCGCAGGAGGTTCTTTCGGCGCTCGGCGGCGTTCCCCTCGTCTGTGCCGATATGGACGGCGAGAGCGCATACGGTTTTGCCGCACCCGAAAAATTCTGCCTGTGCATAGGCAGCGAGGGTTCTGGACTTTCGGAAGAGGTCAGGCGCGCGGCGGCGCATACGGTAAAAATTCCCATGCGCCCGACCTGCGAAAGCCTCAATGCCGCGGTATCCGCGGGGATTTTGATGTATTTGCTTAAAGGCGCGGAAAACTGAGTTTCCAAAGAATAGAAAGGAGGGTTACGATACATGTCAGGTCATTCCAAATGGCACAATATACAGGCGAAGAAGGGCAAGACCGACGCCGCGCGCGGCGCGATTTTCACAAAGCTCGGCAGGGAGATTGCCGTTGCGGCTAAGGGCAACCCTAATCCCGATACAAACAGCAAACTTGCCGACGCCATCGCAAAGGCTAAGGCGGCAAACATGCCCAACGACACCATAAAGCGCTCCATTGCGCGCGCGGCGGGCGATATGGGCGACAAAGAATACAAGGAGCTCACCTACGAAGGCTACGGCGTCGGCGGCGCGGCGGTGATTATAAACACCCTCACCGACAACGTAAACAGGACGGCGGGCGACGTCCGTTCGACCATGTCGAAGTGCGGCGGTCAGATGGGCAACACGGGCTGCGTGTCCTATATGTTCGACAAGAAGGGTTATCTTGCCGTAGAACGCACGCCTTCGCTCGACGAGGATACAATGATGGAGTATTGCCTCGACGCAGGCGCCGACGATTTTGTGGCGCAGGACGACGCTTACGAAGTTTATTGCGCGCCCGAGAGCTTCTCCGCGGTGCGTTCGTATCTCGAAGAGAAGGGCGTAAACTTCTTCGAGGCGGCTGTGAAGATGATTCCGCAGAACTATATCACGCTCGATGCCGATAAGCTCGAAACGTTTAAAAAGATGCTCGATAAGCTTGACGAGCTCGACGACGTTCAGGACGTTTACCACAACGTTGAGCTTCCCGACGAGGACGAAGAGTAAGAGCCGTTTTTATGACTGCGATTAAGACCCGCGCATGTGCGCGGGTCTTTTTTATAAAATTATTGCATTTGCCGCGTATAAACGCATCCGCTTTGCAAAAAATATTAGTACAAGCGGCGACGCTTTAATAATATAGTCTGTTTTAAAGCGTTTACGCTTTGAGCTTTAAAAAATTTCGCGTATTCTGCATTTACTTATTGCATGATTGCCCGATTTTATTTTGTAAGCTGATTGCAGTTTATGCTTTAAACGGGCGCGGGGAAGCGTTTTCTTTTACGGAAACGCTTCCCTATGTATTTTTAAGGCATTTTTCGGCATAGAATAAACTATGCGCAAAATAGCACGTTTTATCTGCGCCTGTCTCTGCCTGTGCGCACTCGCCGGCGGGGCGGTTGCAGCGTTTATAATCAACGAAAGCGGCGAGGGCGGGGCGGAAGAGCAATCGTTAACGGTGCTCACGCTGTGGCAGATAGACAGCTTCGAGGGCGGCAAGGGTTCGCGCGCCGACTATCTGCGCGGGCTTGCGGAGGAGTTTACAAAAAATAATTCCGTATATATCGAAGTTACGTCGCTTTCGTCCGACGCCGCGCGGCAGAATATCGAAAACGGCACCGTGCCCGACATTATTTCGTACGGGGCGGGGTTCTACGGGCTCGAAAGTCTGATAACGGGCGGCCCGCCCGAGGCCTGGTGCAGGGGCGGCTATTGCCTGCTGTCGCTTACAAGCTCCGATTTTTCGGGCGCGACGGCGCAGAATACCGTGATAAACGAGGGGCGCGACAATCTGACCGAAGCCGCCGCGCTGCTGGGCGGATTGGAAGGGGCGGATACGGCGGCGCCGACGAGCGCATACGTCCGGCTTATAAACGGGGAATATCAGTTTCTGCTCGGCACCCAGCGCGACGTGCAGCGGCTTATAACGCGCGGCGAAAATTTTTTCGTAAAACCGCTCGCCGAATTCAACGATTTATATCAGTACATAGCCGTATTGAGCAAAGACGCAAAAAAACTTGCGACGGCGGAAGAGTATATTTCGTACGTCATTTCGCAGAGCGAAAAGCTGTCGTCGATAGGAATGTTCGGCGAAGGACTCAGTTTATACGACGGCGCAATGCATGAGCTGGAGTCGGCGGAGTGCGAATACGGACTGCCTGCCGTCGTAAGCGGCGGAGCCGTTGAAAAAATTAAAGCGGCAGTTCAGGCGCAAGATATAAATCTCGTGAAAAGTTTACTCAAACCATTGTAAAAACGCGAAAAAAATGTTATTATATAGGAGTAGATAATTTGCGTGACGTAAGGTTTTCAAACGGCGCGTTTTGCGGTATTCCGCGAAAAGAGAATTTCAGCTTTGCCTCGGGAACGACGTACGGATGCGGCGGCACGGCCCGCGCGGCTTTCTTTCCCCGCAGCGAGGAGGAGGGCACGGAGCTCTATTCCGCGCTTTTAAAAAGCGGCGAAAAGTTCTGCGTGCTCGGCTGCGGTTCCGACGTGCTTGCCCAGGACGGATTTTACGACGGATACGTTCTGTGCACAAAAAATATAAAGGGCATTTCCCTCTGCGGGGAATCTGGCGGCGACGTTGCTTTAAACGTAGCCTGCGGCGTTACCGTCGGCGAACTTTTATTTTTTTGTAAAAGGGAAGGGCTTTCGGGTCTTGAATTTCTTGCAGGCATTCCTGCAACGGCAGGCGGACTGCTGTTTATGAACGGCGGCGCGGGCGGAAAATATATCGGAGAGAGGGTTTCCTCTGTGCGCATATTTTCGGATAAACGGCAGGAACTGACGGCGGAAGAGTGTAATTTTACATATAAACATAGTACTATGCGTGACATAAAGTGCTTTATTTCGGGTGCAAGACTGCTTTTAAAGCGCGAAAATACGCAGATTGTGCTAAAAAAAATACAAAATTATCTTTCGGCGCGAAAAAACCTTCCGCGCGGCAGGAGCTGCGGCTGCGTGTTCGAAAATTACTGCGGCGTGAGCGCTGGAAAGATTATCGAAAACGCGGGACTCAAAGGCGCGAGGGAAGGCCGCGCATACGTAAGCGGCAGGCACGCCAACTTTATTATTAACGAGGGCAGAAGTTCTTCCGACGTCTATTCCCTCATCTGCCGCGTAAAGAGCGAGGTCTACGAAAAGTTCGGGGTCACGCTCAAAGAAGAAGTTAATTACATCGGAGATTTTGAATGATTTTAACGGGAGATTACCACACCCATACGCCGTATTCCCACGGCAAGAACACCGTACTCGAAAATGCCGAGGCGGCAAAAAAACTCGGACTTAAAGCGGTCGGCATAACCGACCACGGTTTCAATCATATAATATTCGGACTGCGCCGCAGAAAACTTGCGGCTCTGCGCGCCGAGTGCACTGAGGCTGAAAAACTTACGGGCGTTAAAGTGCTCATGGGAATGGAGAGCAATTTAACCTCGGTAAACGGCGATACCGACATGAAAAAGAGCGACTACAAATATTTCGACCTTTTTCTTTGCGGCATACACGAGGTGCTGTGGTTTAAAAGCCTGAAAGACTATTATTACCTTTCGGTAAAAAATTACTGCGCCCACAAGTTCGGCAAAAGGCCTTCGGATAAGCTCTATGAGGCGACTACAAAGGCGTATATAAACGCGGTAAAAAATAATCCAATCGATGCCGTAACGCACATTAATTTCAGATGTTCGTGCGATTTGGTCGAAGTGGCTAAATGCTGTGCCGACTACGGGACTTATATTGAGATAAACACTAAAAAGTATCACGTCACGCCGGAAGAACTCAATGCAATGGCGGCGACGGGGGTGCGCTTTATAATCAATTCCGACGCGCATTCGGCCGACAGGGTCGGCGATACGAAGATTGCCGAAAGACTTTTATCCGAGGCGGATGTGCCTCTCGACAGGATTGACAATATCGACGGCAGGGAACCCAGATTCCGCTTTGCCGAATATAAAGAAAAGCATTTATAAAAAACCAGCGTATTCCGGCGGCGGGCAAGCGCCGCACATACTATGACGAATTTTACCGAAGAGATAAAAACTGAAATACTGCGCGGCTTTTCGGGTGGCAGAGAGCAGTGTCTCGCCGCCCTTTCGGCGTTTATCAGAACGAGCGGCAGCCTGCTTAAATCGGGCTCCGATTACGGATTCGAGCTTTCCACCGAAAGCGAACTCACGGCGCATTTTTTCGCCGACGCTATAGAAAATGTTTTAGGCACGGAGATAAGCGGCTTTTCCTCGCGTTCTGATATTTCCAGCGGAAAGGACAAGCTTATTTTTTCGTGCGTGAACGGCGACAGCACCTCGCTTCTGCGCGAAATGGGGATACTCGGCGAGGACGGCGACGGGCTGTATGTCGACTTTACTCTGAAACCCGAAGTCGTTTCGGGCGAAGGCGCCGGGGCGGCGTACATAAAGGGAGCTTTCCTCGGCGGCGGCAGTTGTACCCTGCCCGACGCGAGCAGTTACAGCCGTACGGGATATCATTTCGAGGTCGTTTTCCGCAACAAGATAACGGCGGGGGATTTTTGCGACCTTCTCTGTTCCTTCGATATCCTCGCAAAGCTCGTCATGCGCAAAGACAGCGCGGTGGTGTATTTAAAGAGCATAGAGGCAATCTCTTCCGTTCTATCCGTCATGGGCGCGCAGTCGGCGCTCGAAAAACTCAAAGAAGTTGCCCGCGAGCGCGGCAATTCAAACAACGAAAACAGGGTGAACAACTGCTCCGTTTCAAATATCGATAAAACGGTGTCGGCCTCTGTAAAGCAGGTTCAGGCGATTGAGGTAATTCGTTCGACGATAGGGTTGCAGAGCCTTGACGAAAATCTGTTTTCGGTGGCGGAGGGCAGGCTTGCCGACAAAAATGCCTCCATGCAGGAGCTTGCCGACAGGCTTAAAATCTCCAAGAGTTGTTTAAACCACCGCTTCCGCAAGATTATGGACATGGCGAAACAGCTCGGAGAGGGCTGATAAATTATCCCGCGCTGATGTTTTGCCGTATACTGTAAGAGAATAAAACGAACCCGATTTAAAGCGGGGATATCGCAGCACTATCTGCGTTAAAGCCCTTGAACGTGCCACCGGGCACGCCCTGCGGGCTTTGCCTTGCTTTTGCCGCAATCTGCCCGCTTTAAATTGCATCGCACCTTTAAATAGCGCATTTTGCGGTGAATTGGCGTGATGACGAAGCAGCAATACTCTTGCGGTATTGCAATGAGGAAGAACGCCAAGGCATGCAAAAGGCGCGTTTAAAGGCGGGTTCGTATTAATCCCTTACAGTATCGTACAATTTTAAGAGGAAATAAATGACTGATTTTGTTCATCTGCACCTGCATACCGAGTATTCGCTGCTCGACGGCGCGTGCAAAATTGACAACCTTATAGAATACTGCAAGGAGAACGGCATCGATACCGTGTGCATGACCGACCACGGCAACATGTACGGCACCCTGCATTTTGCCGAAAAGGCGGCGGTTGCCGGCATAAAATACATAATCGGCTGTGAGTTTTACGTCACGAAGGACATGCACGACAAATCGTCGAATACCGCCGAGCACCTCATTCTGCTTGCAAAAAACAAGGCGGGGTATAAAAACCTCGTCCAGCTCGACTCTATGGCGTTCGTCGACGGTTTTTACTATAAACCTAAGATAGACTATAAAGTTTTAAAGGAGCATTCCGAGGGGGTAATATGCCTTTCGGCGTGCGTCGCGGGCGGCATTCCGAGAAGGCTGCTTGCCGACGACTACGAGGGGGCGAAGGAACTTGCGCTCTATCTCAAAGATATCTTCGGCGAAGATTTTTATATCGAAATTCAGAACCACGGGCTTGACGAGGAAAAGCGCGTTCTGCCGCTGCTTGTAAAGCTCGCCGACGATATCGGCGCGGAGATTGTCGCCACAAACGACGTGCACTATATAAAGAAAGAGGACGCCGAAATGCAGGACGTCCTTATGTGCATACAGATGAAAAAACTGCTCGACGACCCCAAGCGAATGAAGTTTGAAACGCAGGAGTTTTACTTCAAGACGGGCGACGAAATGGCGGAGCTGTTCCCCAATCTCCCGCGCGCAATCTCAAATACGCGCGTCATCGCCGATAAGGTCACGGAGCCCGCGTTCAACCTCGATAAAAAGGGCTATCCCATAAGGGATACATCGCTCATTCCCGGCTACGACCCTCCCGACGGCAGCACGCCCGAACAGTATCTGCGCAAGCTGACCGACGAGGGACTGGTGCGCCGCTACGGCACGGTCACAGAGAGGGAGAGAAGCCGCGCCGACTACGAACTCAACGTAATCTGTTCGATGGGTTACGCCGAATATTACCTCATTGTTTGGGATTTCATAAACTGGTCGCGCGAGCAGGGTATTCCCGTAGGCCCGGGCAGGGGCTCGGGCGTAAGTTCAATCGTCGCCTATTCCATAGGCATCACCGACGTGGAGCCGTTGCAATACGACCTGCTGTTTGAAAGATTTCTCAACCCCGACCGAGTATCCATGCCCGACTTCGATATCGACTTCTGCACCGACAGGCGTGAGGAGACGATAGAGTACGTCCGCAACAAATATCACCCCGAAAACGTCTGCCAGATTGTAACTTTCGGCACCATGGCCGCAAAGAACTCGATAAAGGACGTCGGCAGGGTTATGAACGTGCCGTTCTCCGAAACCGACAGGCTCACCAAAATAATGGACGGCAAAACTTCGATAAGCGACCTTCTCGGACTGAATATCGAAAAGACGAAAAAGAAAATGCTTGCCGAGCAGGACGAGGACAAGCGCGCCTCCATTGCCGACAAACTCAACGAATTGCAGCTTGCGCGCAACGCCGAGTTCTGCAACCTTTATGAAAACGACGCCACTCTCCATTCTGTAATCGACATGGCTCTCAAAATAGAGGGTATGCCGAGGCAGACGGGCATGCACGCGGCGGGCGTCGTTATATGCCGCAAGAAAATTGCCGACAACGTTCCGCTCTCGCGTAACGGCGACGATATAACCACGCAGTTCGTCGCAAAGGAGATAGAGGCGCTGGGAATGCTCAAAATGGACTTCCTCGCCCTCGTCACGCTCACCGATATCAAAAAGTGCCTCGACTATATCAAAGAGGACTACGGCGTAGACGTCGATTTCACGAAGATAGGCTATACCGACGCGGGCGCTTACGAACTTATTTCCGAAGGCGATACCGACGGCGTGTTCCAGCTCGAAGCCGGCGGCATGAAAAAGTTCATGCGGCAGCTCAAGCCGGACACCCTCGAAGACCTCATAGCGGGCGTTTCGCTGTACCGTCCCGGCCCCATGAAATTCATCGATTCTTTCTGCAACAGAAAGCACGGCGCGGAGGAGATAACCTACGACTGCCCGCAGGAGGAGAAGATTTTAAAAGTCACATACGGCATACCCGTCTACCAGGAGCAGGTCATGCAGATATTCCAGTATCTTGCGGGCTTCTCCCTCGGCGAAGCCGACCTCGTGCGCCGCGCGATGGGCAAAAAGGATAAAAAGACGCTGCTTGCCCAGAAGGATAAATTCATTTATGGCGGTACGAGTGACGTAAACGGCTCGCATATCGACGGCTGTATAAAAAACGGCATCTCGGCCGAAGTCGCCTCCAAGATATTTGCAGACATGGAGGGTTTCGCCTCCTATGCGTTCAACAAATCGCACGCGGCGGCATATGCGACCCTCGCCTACCAGACGGCGTGGCTTAAAAAATACTACATCAAAGAATTTATCTGCGCGCTCCTCAATAACCGTCTGAATAAGATAGAGGAGATAACAAAATACGTCCTCTACCTCAAAGAAAAGGGGCTGAAGGTGTTCCCGCCCGACATCAACCGAAGCAAAACGGTGTTCTCGGTAGAAAACGACGGCGTCCGTTTCGGTCTCTCTGCTCTGAGGGGCACGGGTCAGGCGGTGATTGACCTCGTGATTGACGAGCGCAACAAGAACGGGCTCTTCGAGGACTTCGGCGACTTTATGTCGCGCTGCGCGAGCCTCGTTAACAAGCGCGTGATAGAGGGACTCATCTATGCGGGCGCGTTCGATTCGTTCGGAGTTCACCGCTCTCAGCTCATTCTCGTGTACGACTCCGTTTACCAGCGCGCGGCGAGCATCGCAAAACAGAAGAACAGCGCGCAGATGAGCCTTTTCGGCGATATTATCGCCGAAGAAAAGCTGGAGGTGCGTTATCCCGATGTTCCCGAATACGAACTCAACGAAAAACTTGCAAAGGAAAAGGAAGTACTCGGCGTATATGTAAGCGGTCACCCGTTTGAAAAGTATATGAACAGCTTTTCCGACTGCAACTTCAACTGTTCCCTCCTCGACGACTACACCGAGGACGACGACGGCGAGCGCACGTACAACTCCGTCGAAAACGGCATGCGCGTAACCATGGGCGGCATTATCACCGCATATAAAAAGACGACCACGAAGCGCACGGGAGCGCACATGGCGTTCGTAACCCTGGAGGACGTCTACGGCAGCATAGAATGCCTTGCATTCCCCGCCATATACGAGAGGTACAGGGGCCTTATCGTCAACGACAAGATTGTGCGCATAAGCGGCAAACTCGACCTTGAAAACGGCAAGGAGCCGACGATTATTCTCGATAATATCGCGGCGTTCGATTCCTCGTCCGCCGAGGGTGCGGCGGATGTGCCGAAGGCGGAGAAAAAGAAACGCGACGTGCTCTGGCTCAACGCGACGCGCCTTTCCGACGACGACTTCGACGAGCTCGTCTCCATGCTCGGAAATTATGAGGGTGAAACCGACTGTGCCATAAAGCGCGGCGACAAGCGTTTCCGCCTTGACTGCGGCGTAAACTATTGCCGCGGACTGCTTGCCGAGCTCAGCACTTTTTTGGACGAAGCCGACGTAAAGCTTGTATAAAGTTTTTTCTTCCTCATGTTTTGTGTAAACGGTTTGCTGTAAAACTGCTTCAGGCGGGTGCAAAACGGCTTAAAATTTGCCGTTTTGCACCCATTTTTTTATTTTGCCTTTTTATTTGCAAAATCTATTGAAATTTTTTAAAGCATTTGATAT
>ERZ1090880.1634-NODE-1636-length-10787-cov-9.597093_pt1 | contig 10787 bp, 8 predicted proteins | sample MGYA00478471_ERZ1090880 | MGnify/ENA primary metagenome ERZ1090880 (study PRJEB33644, sample SAMEA5815734) | chicken gut metagenome | biome: Chicken; feature: Gastrointestinal Tract; material: Caecum | place: Ireland | collected 2019-01-01 | study: A study of the... | reverse complement strand
TCGTCACTGAAATTTTCTTCGCAAAAGACTTGACTTCCCATAGTTGGTCACCTCATCATTGGCGGCGTTAGTCAAGGCAGTCAAAATGTAGACCACAGGTAGGGCTCCCATATTGAACAGGAAGTTTGCTGCCACCGCAACCGGGAAATTTGCACCGCCGGCAAGCCCCACAACACAACCCAAAATGGCCAGCACCCCGAAAGCCATGGTCGTCTTGCGGATGGTGAACTTTTGGGAAAGGGGATAGATAATCAGCACACCAATGCCCAGGGGAACTCCGGAAACAATAGTGTAGATCAGGCTGTAATTGTTCTCTGCTGCGGCACCCAAGATCACCGTGCAGAAATTGGTGGAAAGGTTATAGCCAGATATGTTTGAACAGATGGTGGTGACCATCCCAATGACCATGGCAAGCACCCAGTAATGGGAATGAAACAAAGCGCTGATCTGCTTTTTTAGTGAAGTGCGGGAGGAGACATCTACATAGCCCTCCACCTGGGAGTCCTCCAGGGTAATGCGCTCTTTCGTGTAGAAATACTCCACAAACGCCAGCGGGATCGATACCAAGGCGACCGCCCCCACAAGGAAATACCAGTTGCTGGCGGGATACCCGTGCAGCATAGTGTAATACAGGATCGAGCCCACCACCAGGGTCACGGTGGTTCCCACCAGCAGATAGGAACTGACCTTATCCAAAAGATTTACCTGGTTGCGCTCCTTCTGGTCGCGAGTGCAAAGTGTCAGCAAATTAGAGCGAAGGTTAAACAGAGTAACACCCACCGAATTGTAGAGGATGTTGAACACCACCACCCACGCCATTTGCGCCCCCTGGGGCATCTCCGGAATAAAGAACATAAAGAAACTGGAAACCGCTGTAATCAGGGAACCTATCAACACCAGGGGGCGGATACGCCCTGCCGTGGACACGGTATGCTCTACCACATAAGCCGCCGCCAGGCCCATCAAGATCCCGACAACCCGAACCGTCCAGGACATACCCAGGTATGCTCCCACGCCGAACAGTTGATCCACATAGAAGATCTCCGTATAGTACAGCTCAGACAGCTGCCCCATCACTGCGATGAGTGCGGCTGTGCCAAATGGGCCGATCAAGTACCCAAGCAGTCGTTCAGCCACTGTCATGTAGTTTGTTTCAATTCGGCTCATCATACATGGCTTAGCAAACAAGCCGTTTTTGAAAAACTCTCGCTTCATTGCGTCTTGTCACCTCACGAAAGATTACCCGGCCGGAGGATTAACATAAGATTACCACAGCCGAGCAAAAAATAATTGCACATTTGTCGACTTTCTTGTATAATTGCACCGAGGTGAATAAGAGGTGAATAAAATTAGACCGCTGGATCTGGAATATATCTGCCAAATGATTGGGAACCTCGCAGGTATCCCGATCCGCATTTTTCACGAGGGGGAGCTCACTTTTTTCTATTCTCTCGCGCCTCTCCCCAAAGACCCCATGGCAGCCCATTGGAAGCAGGTGATGGCAGTGTCGCAGCCGCTGGGATACTACGCCAGCGAGCACTTTTTATTTTACGCTGTAGTCAACATCGGAACCACCAAGATCGTGCTGGGACCCACCTGTCAAACCCAAATGAGTGAACGAGAACTCCGCGAGCTGGCTTTTTATGCGGATGTGGCCAAGGAGGACACAAAGGAGTTTCTTACAGCCATGAAAAATATCATCCATATGCCACTAGAAAGTATCCTGCAGATTATGGCCATGATGTATTACTGCCTGACCGAGGAAAAAGTGCAGGTATGGGACATCCTTTCCGACCGGTTCAACCCGCCCTTTTCCCCTTCAGAAGAACGCAGACAAGCCCTCAAAGCCCTCTACATCAATGAAGAGGCGCCTCTGTATCATCAACATAACAGTTATCCCCTGGAGCAAGAAATCATGAAGCTGATCCGCTACGGAGAAGTAGACAAACTGGAGAGTTGGGCAAAAAAAGCTCCGGCAATTCGGGGCGGAATCTTGGCCTCCAACCAGCTGCGTCAGCAAAAGAACCTACTTATCGTAGCGGCCACGCTGGAGTCTAGGGCCGCCATCGATGGCGGCGTAGATACGGAAGAAGCATTTTCCCTGAGTGATCAGTACATCCAAAAGTGCGAGATCTGCAGGGATGCGGCAAGGCTCTTTCAACTACATCTGGAAATGGCCATGGACTTTGCCAAACGTGCCATGGAGATCCAACGTCAAGCAAAGGGCTCGCCGCTGGCTGTGAAAGTGCTTCATTACATCTCCCACCACCTCTCCGACTCCATTTCCACGGATGATCTGGCTCGCTCTCTTTACCTAAGCCGTACGCGCCTTTCCGCAAAATTCAAAGAGGAAACCGGCGAGAATCTAAGTGAATTTATCCTTCGCCAGAAAATCGAAGTAGCAAAACGCTTGCTACGGAGCACAGACAAGACAGCTACATCCATAGCCACTTATTTAGGGTTTTCTTCGCAAAGCCATTTTACCCGCACATTTCAGAAGTACGCTGGCTGCTCCCCTAGGGAGTTTCGAAAACAAGAAACCCTCAAATCATAAAAAACGCAGGGAAATTTCCCGCAGCACCAAACCAGCACCGCCCTCTCTAGGACTTGCGAGAGGAACCGGGCAACGCCGGCCCTCTTTCGCTCCCTGGTGCGTCCTCCCACATCCACTCCAAAACCGCGTGCCGAGGGGCGAGTGCGTGCCGGTGGCACTCTGCCGCGCCGGTCTCGGCTCCCGCCTCGGTCGGTGCTGGGCTCTCCCCATTGGGGAGCAGCACCCCAGCCGGCAGCCGAGACCAAGTCCTTTTGCCCCTGCCACAAAACCGGCGGAAACACTGGGTTTTCGCCGGTTCTCTTTTTTCATGTGTTGCATGGTTATGTGGTTCACTTTGGTTCAAACTCCGGGTTTTCCCATCCGGTTTTACCCGTTCTCAACCGTTTCCACCCTCTCCAGCACCCAAAACGCACCCGGTTTCGCCTTTTTCGGCCCAAACCGGGTGCGTTTCGCTGTTTTTACCCTCTTTTGACCTGCAAAATTTTCGGCTCTGTTTTTGTGCGGATTGACATCCACTGGTTTCAGGTTGAAATCATTTGTGATTCCTCTCAGCCGAGAGGTGTCTTTTTTTAAGGTAGTACAACTCTGTGATTTGGCTGGTGCTGTGGCCCAGCAGGTCAGCCACCTGTCTCGGGGTAAGAGATTTGATGCTGCCATCCTCTTGTTTTATCCCGTTCACCAAGCTGGATGCGAATGTGTGTCTCAACCAGTGCAGGCCTTTTTTCTTTATCCCAGCCGCTGCAAGTAGTATCACAGTGCAGCTTCCGGCGAAAGAATCCTGGTTCGCGCAAAATCTTTTATTGTAGGCTGCTTCACTTTTCGGAACAACCCTTTTGGGATATTATTGCCATCATGGAAATTTTGAAAATAGACAAGAGGTTTTCTAAAACTGTCTCTTTGTCATAGGCATTCCGGCTTTTGATCCACTCCATCAAAAGGCCTGCCGAGGCCTCCGTATAAAAGGTGGCCAGATATTTTTTGAAGCCTGGATCAAGCCGAGCACCCAACTCTGTTTCTCCTTGACTGATAGCTCCATCCAGTACAGAAAAAAGGTCATTGTAGAAAAAACGCTTAATTTCTTCGTAACCCATGGAGTCAAATGCACCGTTGATGAGGTGCTTGTTTTCATCCACATACTCCATTACAAAGCGGAGGGCCTCCTCCGTGTCCACCACCAGGTCAAAATTCTTTACTACGTCAATGGCCTCCTGCTCCAGCATCCACCGGAACAAAGCGTATACATCTTGGAAGTGATAATAAAATGTCTTGCGGTTGACCTGACAGGCCTCTGCCAGCTCGCTCACCGTGATTTTGGAGAGCTTCTTTCGTTCCAACGCAGTTTTCAAGGCCGCTGCCAAGGCCTGTTTCGTCCGAAAGGACAGCTCCTCGTTTGTCATATGACTCCCCCTTTTGGTATCAGCTTTTATTATACAGATGTCCCATATCTGATTCAAGGGACAGCCTCGCCTCACTTGTCCGGTATCTTTCCCTCACACATTGTGCGAGAATGTCCCATATCTCCCATCTGACCCCTGATTGACCATTTTCTTTTCTCCACCCCAGCGATATACTGATGTCCGCATTACAGAAAGGAGCGTTGGTCAATGTGGTTTCAAAAATATAATGTCGCCCTGCAAACACCAATAGGTACCCGGCAAGGGCATATGACGGTCAGTGTACAGGAGCATCAGATCTGCGGGACATTGGATGTTCTAAAGCAGGCAAACCCCTTTAGCGGCACCATCAGCGAAACAGGGGAATGCAGCATCTGCGGTGAACTGACCAGCCTGTTCCGCTCTATCCCCTACCAGGGAACAGGAAATGTCACCCAAGAGGCCCTGTGCCTGCTGCTGCGGGGAAAAAAAGAATCCTTTGTTCTTTCGGGCAGAGCAGGAGCTTCTGCTCTGGCCGAAGAGCGGGAGGGTACAGCATGAAAAAATTTTATCAGACGATTGTAAACAACCCCAAAAAGATATTAGCTTGTTTTCTCTTGTTAGCAGCTATCGGCGCTGTCCTTTCAGGAATGGTCGGGGTCAACTATGATATAAAGGATTACCTCCCGGATGGCACTGCCTCTACCGTTTCCCTGAATGTCATGGAGGAAGAATTTAAGGGTGGCATCCCCAACGCCCGTGTGGCAGTGAAGAATGTTACGATTCCGGAGGCGCTGGAATACAAGGAGAAAATCCTAAGCTGCGAAGGGGTTACAGATGTTATGTGGTTGGATGACGCCGCCAACATTCTGCAGCCCATCGAAACGATGGATACGGATACGGCGGAGACCTATTACAAAGACAATTCCGCTCTTTTTACCGTGACCATTGAGGATGGAAAGCAGGTAGAGGCCATAGACGCAATCCGAAACATCATCGGCGAGGATAATGCCCTCACCGGCGACGCCGTTTCTACGGCGGACGCCACGACCGGGACAGTAAATGAAATCAATATCATCGCCATTGTCGCTATCCTGTTTGTGTTTGTGGTGCTGATTATTACGACCACCTCCTGGGTAGAGCCAGTTTTGGTAATGCTGGGGCTTGGCATTGCTGTTTTAATCAACAACGGCAGCAACTTGATATTTGGAGAAATCTCCTTTGTTACGAATGCGGCGGGGGCCATTTTACAGATAGCCGTATCGCTGGATTATTCGGTTTTCTTAATCCATCGGTTTGAAGAATGCTTGAAGGAAAATCCGAATCCCAAGGAAGCGATGGTGGACGCCTTGTGCAAGTCTACCAGCTCCATCTTATCCAGCGGACTTACCACCGTCATCGGTTTCCTGGCCCTGGCATTCATGCAGTTCAAAATTGGTCCGGACCTGGGGCTTGCACTGGCAAAGGGCGTCGCCATCAGCCTGATTACGGTGTTTACCTTTATGCCGGTACTGATTCTGGCGGCGCAGAAATGGTTGCAAAAATCCCAGCACCGCAGCTTTTTACCCGGCTTCAAGGGGTTTGGACGGGTTGTCTACCGGGTCATGGTTCCTTTGGTTTGTGTATTCGTGGTATTGATCGTGCCGAGCTATCTGGCTTCCAACGCCAACGATTTTTACTATGGCTCATCTCAAATTTACGGTGCAGACACCCGGCTTGGGCAAGATACAGCCACTATTGAGGAAATGTATGGAAAGAGCGACACCTATGTGGCGATGGTGCCCCGCGGAGATCTGGCAACTGAACAAGAGCTGTCCGACGCCCTCCATGACATTCCGCAGGTGAAAAGCATCCTCTCCTATGTGGACACCGTGGGTGCGGAAATTCCCATGGAATATCTGGACGAGGACACCCTTTCCCAGCTTGTTTCTGAAAACTACAGCCGGTTCGTCATTACGGTGGACGCCGATTACGAAGGCGAAGAAACCTTTGAGCTGGTAGAAAACATTCGAAACACCGTCAACACTTACTACCCGGATTCCTATTACCTGGCTGGCAGCGGCGTGAGCACCTATGACCTGATGGATACCATTACAGCAGATACGGTAAAGGTCAACCTGATCGCCATTGGCGCGGTATTCCTCGTGCTTCTGCTGACGATGAAATCCATCTCTCTGCCCGTGATTTTGGTGCTGGCGATTGAGACGGCTGTTTGGATCAACGTAGCGATTCCTTATTTCCAAGGCAACACCGTTTTCTATATCTCTTACTTAATCATCAGCTCCATTCAGTTGGGAGCTACAGTGGATTACGCCATTTTATTCACCGAACGGTATACGGAATTTAGAGCCCGGATGTGCAAAAAACAGGCGGTAGTGGAGACGGTAGCGGCGGTAACGCCATCCGTTATGACCTCTGGTACCGTGCTGGCGGTGGTCGGCTTTTTGCTGGGGTATGTGTCAAGCCACGGCATTTTGTCGCAGCTTGGGTTCTTCTTAGGAATCGGCAGCCTACTGTCCCTTTTCATCGTTTTGTTTGTACTGCCCGGACTGTTATATCTGCTGGATGGTGTTATCCAGCATACCACCTTAAATCTGCATTTCTATAAAGTATCCAAGGAGGAAAAGTAACATGAAAATCTTAAAACGTACTTTGCCTGTGGCGCTTGCGAGCCTGCTGATCCTGAATTCAGCAGTTCCGGCTTTGGCTGCCGAAACATCAAGTGAAGCGCCTTCAGAAAAAGAAGAAGTTATATACATTACACTGGATGCCGATGGGAAGCTGAAAAACAGTTATGTGGTCAACAGCTTTTCCGGCGGGAACATTACCGACTACGGCGATTATGCTTCCGTGAAAATGCTGAATACCAGCGACCCTATTGAACAGAATGGGGATACCATCACTTTTTCCACATCTGCTCAGAAAGCCTATTACCAGGGAGAATTGACGGATGTGGAAATCCCCTGGAACATTTCCTTACACTATTACCTGGACGGGAAGGAATACTCTGCGGATGAGATTGCGGGAAAAAGCGGAGAATTGGAGATTCGATTCCAGATCACAGAGAACACCGCTTGTGACGGCACATTTTTCGAGGATTACGCCCTGCAGGCTTCCTTCACTTTGGACACGGAACAGTGCAGTAATATCTCTGCCCCGGACGCCACGATTGCCAATGTGGGCAGCGACAAACAGCTGACCTACACGGTTTTGCCGGGAGAAGGAATTGATACCACCATTACCGCAGATGTAACTGATTTTGAGATGAGCGCTGTTTCTATTAATGGTATTCATCTCAACCTGAATGTGAAGGTGGATGACGCCGAGTTAAAAGATAAAGTGAATGAACTGATTGATGCGGTGGAGCAACTGGACGATGGCGCGGTGGAACTTTCCGACGGTTCTGCGGAACTGTTGGATGGCAGTTCTGAATTGAAGGACGGGGCATCTTCTCTGGAAAGCGGAGTCGCCTCTTTGGATGAGGGCGTGGTCACGCTGCAAAATGGGCTTACCACAGTACAGAGCGGGCTTGATACGTTGAATTCACAATCGGCTTCCCTGACCGCCGGTTCTTCGGAGTTTAAAGCGGCGCTGCTGACCATACAGACAGCGGTCAACTCCATTTCCGTAAGCAATGAGGATTTGACCATGCTGGCAGAGGCCTCCGGGCAGATCAAGCAGGCCATCAGCGACCTCTATGATGGCGCGGCCGGCTTGCAGGCAAATCTGGGGTATGCCCAATACAAGGCGCTGATGGCCCAGAACGGCCTGGACATTGATGCGCTGCTGGCGGGCAACGCCCAGGCGGTGGAAACCATCCGCCAGTACGAAGCCTTGCTGGAGCAGGTCAGCGGCATACCCGGGTTGGAGGGGCTGGTGGCGCAGTACAAGTCCGGAGTGCTGGGCACTGCCGAGCAGGTGATTGGGTTGCTCAACACCAACAGCGCCGCCATCGGTGGGATGGAGAGTTATCTGGACGGGGTCTCCGCCCAACTGCCGGCCTTGACCGAGGGGCTGGGGGAGCTGAAAACCCAATACGAGGAGTTTGACGCCTCCATCACCCAGCTGGTCAACCTGTTGGGGAACATGACCGGGAACCTCTCGGCCCTGGCGGGCGGTATCAATCAGCTGGTGGCCAGCTATGAGGAGCTGGACGCTGGGCTTGGCGCATACACCCAGGGAGTGGCTCAGATCGTGGCCGGGTACAGCCTGGTGATGGGCGGCGTGTCCTCCCTGGCCCAGGGCAGCAAGGAGCTGGTATCCGGCTCCGGGGAGCTGTACGATGGCACCGTGGAATTGTACGATGGGGTGGCATCCCTGTGTGACGGTGCCCAGGAGATGGCCAACGGCACAGGGGAATTCCGCGCCGAAACAGCGGACATGGACTCTCAAATTGACGAGGAAATCGACAGCCTGCTGGATTCCATCGGCGGTAACATGGATGATCCAGTTTCTTTTGTCTCGAAAAAGAATACCCATGTAGATTCGGTGCAGTTTGTGATTCAGACTGAGGCTATCGAGATCGAACAGACGGACTCTCCACAAGTTCCAGAAAAAGAGGAATCCTCCCTGGGAGAGAAGCTGATGGAACTATTTCGAAAAGACTAACCGCTTCCCTAAAGCGTACACCTAACAGTAATTTTAACCGTTTACGGAATTTAAGCTACCTAGGGCGCTTAGCTGTTGACAATGCCCCGCCTGCCGGGTATAATAAAGACAGAAAGGGCGCTGTTGCAAACTTGTGACGGTTAGCCCCAACTGGTTAACATTTTCGGACAAATGCTAGCCGCTGGTTGCCGCCAGCGGCTAGCACGCTTTTGGGGCTAATGCTATGGCCAACGTCAAAACGATGACCAAGCACACTACGAATCGCAGGGCTTTCGCCCCGCGGTTGTTTCCCATCCGCATCACCCCCTCTCTATGTTGAAGTAGAGTAAAGGGAGTGGCTAACCGCCTGTCTGCAACAGACGCCCCGCCGGGAGTAATCCCGGCACTTTTATTATACGGTCTTTGTCGATTCTCGTCAACGTATTTCCTGCTTTTCCGGGGTTTTCCCTCCCTTTTGGCCCCTAAAATTTCCCGTAGCACCAAACCAGCACCGCCCGTTTTGTGACTTGCGGCAGGAAGCGTCCAACACTGGCCCTCCCCCGCTCCCCGGTGCGCTTTCCCACACCCACTCCAAAACCGCGTGCCGAGGGGTGAGCGAGCGCCAGTGGCGCTCTGCTGCGAACCGGTCTCGGCTCCCGCCTCGGTCGGTGCTGGGCGCTCCCCACCAGGGAGCAGCACCCGAGCCGGCAGGCGAGACTAAGTCCTTCTGCCCCTGCCAGGTTTACTTGCCAAAAATGATGCAGGTACGAAAAAAGCCCGGAATTCCGGGCTTTTTTCGCGTTTCTAGGGTCCAAAAAGGCCCGTCACGGCGTGACGTTTTTGAATGATGTGGAAAACCTTCGAAGGGATTCGAACCCACGTAAAACCATCACCTACCCAAGAGGACTTTCCCTTGGGATTTAGGGGAAAACCTGAGCGGTATATCCAGCGGGCGGTAACTTGCGGAAGCCATTACCTCACTTGCGCCTTGATCCCTCAGGAGGTGGAGCAATGGGATCGGGACGCTTTTGAATGTAGCACGGTCAGTTTCTGTTACCTAAACAAAGTTTTAAATGCCGGTAAAAATCGCCTGTGAGCCTCTGCCTTTCCTATACGCCGGCTCTTTAGTAGGATGTGCTGTGTTCCCACCTGTTTTTTGGGAAAAGTGTAGCATTTTTTCACCGATGAAACTAGGCGGAAATGAACTTTTTTGTCCCAGCGAAAACTTTTCAAAGCACTTTCCTTTCCGCCAGTTCTGAGGTATACTAAAGGCAGTATATCCTGTCCCGCGTGAGGTGGTTTCTATGATGTATCCCTTCTTAACCTTGGATGACAACACGGAGATTGTCCACTCTGAAATGCGGCCTGATGGCACAGTAAAGGTCTACCTGGAGCGGCCCGATGCCGAACTGGGGTTCCGCCATGCCACCTGTTATCTGCCCAGCTACACCTGGGAGGACGTGGAGGGTTTTACCCAGGTGGAGATTAACCGCTATCAGGAAGTGATTGAGTCCACCGCCCACCTGATTTTGCAATTCTCCCAGGAGGGGGGCTTCGACCATGCCGCAAATCTTTAAGATCGGCTCCTACTGGGTGTTCTTCTGGGCCAATGAAAGCGACCCCCTGGAACCTATCCATGTCCACGTGTGCGAGGGTGCGCCCAACGCTAACGCCACGAAAATTTGGATCACCAAAGCTGGCAAGTGCTATCTGTGCCACAACAACTCCCGCATCCCCGAGCGCACCCTGCGGAACATCATGAAAATCATCGAGGCCCGCAGTGCAGAGGTCATCCAAAAGTGGAGAGACTTCTTTGGCGAGGTACGATATTATTGTTAAGACTTTTTGGGGACTTCCCTCCTGGTTTCTTGTTTGGATCGAAAATTTCAGCTCACAGCACCAAACAAGCACCACTCTTTCTGGAACTTGCGGCAGGAACCGGTCAACACCGGCCCTTCCACGTTCTCCGTTGTGCGTTCCCACATCCACTCCAAAACCGCGTGCCGAGGAGCGCTGGCCACCTGTGGCGCTCTGCCGCGCCGGTCTCGGCTCCCGCCTCGGTCGGTGCTGGGCGTTCCCCACTGGGGAGCAGCACCCCAGCCGGCAGCCGAGACTAAGTCCTTCTGCCACTTCCAAAATAATCAGGTATCGCTTTTGCGGTGCCTGGCTTTTTCGTTAGTGTGCGGAATGATTTGGCAATGAAGTGCGGCCGCAGGCTAGACGGCGCACCGCTTGGCGTCCAGGCGGTGGAACAGGGCCGTTTCCAGTTCTCT
>ERZ1090880.1633-NODE-1635-length-10788-cov-55.055157_pt1 | contig 10788 bp, 10 predicted proteins | sample MGYA00478471_ERZ1090880 | MGnify/ENA primary metagenome ERZ1090880 (study PRJEB33644, sample SAMEA5815734) | chicken gut metagenome | biome: Chicken; feature: Gastrointestinal Tract; material: Caecum | place: Ireland | collected 2019-01-01 | study: A study of... | reverse complement strand
GTTGGTGATGAAGGCGGCGAAGGGATAGTCCTTGTCATATTCATAATGGGGCATAGCGACACCTCCTTACAGTTCCAGCTCGGACTTCCCCTTGTGGGGCGCCGGCGCCTTGTTTTTCCCCATGCACTCCTGCTTGCTCTGTTCCAGACGTTCCTTGATAGAGGGTTTCCGATCCGCCTGCTTCTCCTGGGGGTGGTCGTGTTGCCACTCATCGCCCGTGGGGAACAGATACCCCCGGCTGGTGAAGCACCCCCGGTCCTCCTCCTGGGCGCGCCGCCCGAAGGGGGCGGGGTCAATGGCGGCCCGCAGGTCATCGGTCAGGCCGATGGTCAGCTTCTCCTCCAGGTACTCCCAGCCCAGGTCCTCCAGGGTCTGGACATGGGGCTCCAGCACGAAGCAGTCCACATTTTTCTCAAATTCCAGGAACTGCTCCGCCGTGGTCAGCCGATAGGGGGACTCCTGGACGGCGGCCAGAAGATCCCGGTCCTCCGGGGAGAGGGCGGCAACGGTTTTCACCACCGCCGCCAGCTCCTCCCGGCTCATGTTCTGTTCCGCACCGCCAAGGGGAATATCCGATTTACTTTTTGCCATTCACGCCCTCCTTCCGTTTGGGGAACTCCAGTTTGAAGCGGACATACTTCTCGCCGGTATCGTCCAGCACCACCACCGCGTCATAGGCGGAGCCCTTCTTTTCAGACCACATCCCCTTGACGGAGGTGCGGCCCTTCTTCAGCAGGTCTCCGGCCATCTTGCGGGTCAGCTCCTTCTTGCGGGAGGTCCAGAAACGGTCATCCTTCCACAACACAAACTGGCAGGAGCGGTCGGAGCAGTAAAAATTCTTCTTGCCCTCATACACCGGCTTGCCGCAACGGGGGCACAAGCCCACGGCCTCCCGCTCCGGGGCGAACAGCTTCTGGCCCTCCTCGGAGATGTGGGAATACTGTTTCACCAGTTCCCGCGCCATCCCGGTGATCCCCACCAGGAACTCGGCGGGGTCCGCCTCGGCTCTGGCAATGCCGGTCAGTTTCTGCTCCCACTCCGCCGTGAGCATGGGGGAGGTCAGGGTGTCCGGCAGGACGGTGACCAGGTTGATCCCCGCCTTGGTAGGGATGAGACTTTTCCCTTTGCGCTCCACAAACCCGGCCGCCACCAGCTTCTCCAGGATCGCCGCCCTGGTGGCCGGGGTGCCCAGGCCCTTGCGCTCGGCGTCCTCCGGCATCTCCTCTTTCCCGGCAGTCTCCATCGCCGCCAGGAGGGTGTCCTCCGTGTACGCCTTAGGCGGGGCGGTGAAGTGTTCGGTGACAGCGGCCTCCACCTGGTCAAAAAGTTGACCCTCGGTGAAGTCCGGCAGAGCGGCGGGTTCCGCCTCGCCCTCCGGCTGCTCCTTCAGGGAAGCGCGGAAAATGTGGTCGATCTCACGCCAGCCCTCGGAGAGGATGCGCCGCCCCTTGGCGGTGAAGGTCTGCCCGCCGCAGGTAAAGGTCGCCGTCACCGCCTCGTACACATAGGGCTCCGCAACCGCGCACAGCAGCTCCCGGCACACCAGCAGAAGGATATTGCGCTCACCCACGGGCAGTTCGGACAGGTCCGCCTTCTCCAGCTCCAGCGTGGGGATGATGGCGTGGTGGTCGGACACCTTCTTGTCATTTACCAGCAAGGACACATCCGGGAAGAACTCCCCGCACCCGTCAAAGGGCGGTACCTTGGCCGCCAGGTGGAGGACCACCGAAGCGGTCTCCGCCATGTCGGCGGTCAAAAACCGGCTGTCCGTCCGGGGATAGGTCAGCAGCTTTTTCTCATAGAGGGATTGTGCGTAGTCCAGCGTCTGTTTCGCCGTGTAGCCGAAGATGCGGTTGGCCTCCCGCTGGAGGGTGGTCAGGTCGTAGAGCCTGGGCGGTGCCTCTTTCTTCTGTTCACGGGTGACGGAAGCGCAGACTGCCTCCGCGCCGGCACAGGCCGCCCGCAGGGCCTCCGCCTCCTCCGGGGCGGCGATCTTCTCCGACACCGCCTCGGCCCCGCCCAGGGTCAGGCGCACATGATGGTATTTCTCTTTGCGGAACATTGTGATTTTGCTGTCCCGGTCCACCAGCATGGCAAGGGTGGGGGTCTGCACCCGCCCCACATTCAGGGTGCGGTGGTAGAGGACAGAAAAAAGTCTTGTGGCGTTGATCCCAATGAGCCAGTCTGCTTTCTGGCGGCAGAGGGCGGACTGGTACAGCGGGTCGTACTCCGCGCCGGGGCGCAGGTCCTGGAAGCCCTCCCGGATCGCCGCGTCCTCCATGGAAGAGATCCACAGACGGGAGAAGGGCTTCTGGCATCCCGCCATCTCATAGACCAGCCGGAAGATGAGCTCGCCCTCCCGCCCGGCGTCGCAGGCGTTGACCAGCTCGGTGACGTCCTCTCGCTCCATGAGGTGCTTCAAGTTCTGGAAGGCGTCCTCCTTGCCCTTCGCCAGCACATAGCGGAAGGGCTCCGGCAGGATGGGAAGGTCATCATACTTCCATTTCTTATAACCAAGGTCGTACCCGGCTGCGTCCATCGGGGACACCAAATGCCCCACGCACCAGGAAACGATGAGCCCATTTCCTTCAAAACAGCCATCGGCCCTGGATGTGACACCCAGGGCCGACGCGACGGCTTTTGCAACACTCGGTTTCTCACAGATCACCAGCTTCATTTCGTATCCTCCGTTTCTTCCTCCGGTTCCGGTTCGTCCTCGTTGATATACTCCTCCTCATCCGCAAAATCATAGTCGTCCGGGTCTGCGCTGACCTTGGACGCCTGCTTGGGACGGATAAACTTGATATAGGCGAAGGCTCCGCCGCCGCCCAGCACCACCAGCGCCAGGACCAGCGCCAGGGCGCCCATGCCCCCGGACTTCTCCGCCTCCGGCTCCGGTTCGGGTTCCGGCTCCGGCTCCGCGCCGGCGCACTCGGCCATATTCACCGCGCACACCTCGCAGGAGGTGTTCACCGCCCCGGCCTGGCATTTCTCCGTACAGGTGCAGACCGCCGGCGCCTCCTGGGCCTCGCCATCCTCCATCAGTGCCAGGAGGTCCGCCTCGTCCACCTGGTTCAGGAAGTGGACGGTCTGCGCCCCCTCGTCATCCCGGTCGATGATGAGATAGAACACGTTGCCGCCCTTTGTCTCCACCGTGATGAACTGCTTGCCGGAGGATGTCCCGCCCAGGTCGTCAATGAGGGACAGGTTCCCGTCCGGGGTCAGGGCTTCCCCTCCGCCCCCGGAGAGGCCGGAGGCGAACAGCTCCAGCAGGGCGGAGAGGTCCGTCCCGTCCAGGGAGAGGGAGAAGCTGCCCGTGTCCGTGATGGTCAGGTAGTCGGAATGAACATAGCCCTCCCGCTCCGGCAGAAGCACCTTGACCCATTCGCCCTCGGTGCCGATGACTTCTACCTGCGCCCCATCGGGAAGCTGGGTGAAGGCGTCGTTATCCAGCCCAGCGCCGGTGCGGACATTCAGGTTGCCGCCGCAGGTGGTCACGGTGCCGGTCTGCTGGGTTTCCCATTTCTCCGTGTCAGGGGTGAACAGGATACCGTCCTCGGTGACAGTCACAGTCCCCAGGCCGCCCAGCAGTTCGGTGATCTGGTCCAGGGTGTCCCCGTCTGCCTCCGTGTTATTGTCCGCGCTATCATCGCCGGCGGGATCTTCCTCATCAGTGATAGTGACCTCCGGGGCCTCGGCGTCCTCCGCAGGGTCCGCCTCCGTCCCGGCAGTTTCGGTGTAGTAGGGTTCGCCCTCCCCACCGCCGGCGAAAGCGGGGACAGCAAAGGCCGTGGCACAGAGCGCCACGGCCAGGGCCGCCGTAAACAGGCGGATGATCTTCTTATTCTTCATACTCGGTATCCTCCATCTCATTCTCGCCGGGGTCCGCTGCGGCCTCCGCCTCCATCATGCCCTCCGGCAGGGTGATGAGGCCGCTGGCGTAGGCCTTCAGGAAGGCCGTCAGCTCCCGGTTGTCCATCTTCACCGCCTTGACCATGCGGACGATCTCCAGGTTCTCCTCCTCGGTGAGCTGGGCCTCCAGGGCGCGGAGGCGCTTCTGCTGCTCGGAGATCTTCTCCTTGGTCTTTTCAATGTCACGGCGGATCTTCTCAACAGTTGCCATGTTCGCAAAACTCCTTTCCAAATCGTTCTTTCCATGAGTAGTTCCGGCCCAGGCCCTGGACCGTTTTCAAATTAGGGCGGGCGTTGTCCTCCAGGGTGATGGCCCGCCGGAACAGGTTCGGGTGGTGGTCCCGCAGGCAGATGATCTCCTCCGCCCTCATGCTGGGGCAGAAGAAACAAGAGGACTTGCCCGGCTGGGGCAGCCCCGCATCATCAATGGCTCGCTGGCAAGCCGCCCGGTCCCATCCCCATTCCATCAGGGGATACCACTTGCTGTACTTGGGGTCAGCCAGATCCCCCAGCAGCACCTTGTCGCTGCGGTAGCCTTCGCCGGCGTCGTAGCCGATGAACTTGACCACCCGTTTGCCCGCCGCCCATACCTTTTGACAGGGCGGATAATGGTTGCAGAACTTTTCCTGCGGCCCGATCTTGTGTTTCAGGGAACACCGCTTGAAGCCATAGGCCATAGAAGGCAGGGTGCCGCTCTGCAAACACTCCTGTTCCAAGGTCAGCCGCTTTCCGTCCCGCGTGGTCTTATACACTCTGGTAATGGGCGGCATCCCGTGGTCCTTCAGCCAGCGGTCCATGATGTCCAGGTAGGCATAGGTGTGGGGATGCTCCGCCCCGGTATCCGCAAAGAGGATCAGGTCTACCGGGATACGGTGCTGGTGCAGGCCGACTAAAAGGGCGGTGCTGTTGACACCGCCCCCATAGGAAACCATATTGATGTGTGTTTCACCTCCCATCAGTTGTACGGCGGCCGGCCGTAGGCATAAAAGTGAGACTGCCAGTAATTTGTATTCAAATTGGTGTAGGAAATCGGGTCTCCGCAATGCAGCATCATTCCATCGCCCACATAAATACCCACATGGGAGATACCGCTGGTGTCATAGGTGCCCACGAAGAACACCAGATCACCGGGCTGGGGGTCGGATACCGGCGTGGAGATATTGTAGAGCCCCTGGGCGCCCAGCCGCCCGGTATTGCACAGGCCGGTGCTGGTCAGCACATAGCTGACGAAGCCGGAACAGTCAAACGATGTCTCCGGGCTGCTCCCGCCCCACACATAGGGGTATCCCAGGTATTTCTCCGCCTCGGTGATGAGGGTGGCAAACCGTTCATCCGTCAGGTACTCGGCGGGGATGTCCCAGGCCGTAGGAGGGTTCTCGATGTACTTGCCCACATACCCGGAGGACGGGAACAGATCCGGCCGGTTGCCCAGGGTGGACATATACACGGCATACATGGAAAGCTGATCCTCGCCCATGATGTAGACCGGCACATGAGAGAGGTCAAAGTTTTCCAGCGTGACGGTGCAGATATACCAGGTGTATGGCACCTCCACTTCGTACTCGTTGCCCTCGCTGTCTGTCCGGGTTTCCGTCCGATACCTTGTTTCGGTGGTCACAGTTTCGGTGAGGATGTACTGCTTGTCAAAGAGCATTTCCAGATCCCCTTGCACCTCGTCCAGGGTGAACACCCCTTCGTGGAGCGCCGACAGGATGGACAGCAGCACATAAGGGTCATGCTCGATCTCGTCCAGGTCAAAGTGATATTCGTCATAGTCGTGGGTGGCCTCGTAGGTGTCCAGGTATTCTTGAAGCTCCGCCTCCATCCCGCAATAGGCGGCCTCGGCCCCGGTCAGATCCGCGTCCTCGGAGAGATAGGAGGACGCCACCAGGCCGGAAGTCCCGCCCCCGAACATGGAAGTGCAGGACTGCATCAGCCCCATGATGAGCATGAGGATCAAGCCGATCCCTCCCACAATGAGAAGGGTGTGTTTGTTCTTCGTCACAAGCCCGCCCAGCTTCTGGGCGATGGTCCCGCCGCCTTTCTTCGCTGCGGAAGCGGCGGTCTGGGACACCTTTCCCGCAGCCTGGGCCGCGCCGGTTCCTGCCCGATGTGCGGCGGCATACTGCTTTTGCAGCCGCTTTTTCTGCCACAGGCGGGAGATGGGGTTACTGGACGCAAGCTGGGGATTTTCCATGACGGACTTCCGCCAGTAGAAATCGGCATTGGCTTTCACCGCTGCCTGCTCCGCCTGCTTCACATCCCGCCAGGGTTTCAGTTTCCGGTCCGCACGCGCCTGATGGAAACGCCGATTGCCATAGCCCACGGCCTTCTCAATCTGCCGTTCTCCCAGGTGGCCGGCCTGAACACCGGAGTTATCGCCCTCCACCTTGCTCACTTCGCCGTGGAGGGTGGACCGTATTTCCTGCACCGGCCGGGACAATGGGTTGCCATGTTCCTTGCCGGGAGGCTTTACGGGGACAGCAGCTTTCGCCGCGTCCAGCCGATCCGCCGCCTTGTCCGACTTGCGGATGGCCTTTTTCAGTTCCGGCGCCGCCTGGTCTGTCTCGGAAAACTGCAAACGGGAGGAAGGGCGGTCCCTGGCCGCCTCACCCTCCCGAAAGGTGTCGCGCCGCTTTCGCCGCGCCTTTTTCGCCTGTCGGCGTTCCCGGTGTCCCACCACCTCGTCCGCCGCCCGGTTCAATACTCCCGCCGTTTCATCCGCAGAAGAATAATCCTGCTCCGGGGGACGGTCTGAAATATGGGTGGCCTTGCCAGTCACCAAGTTCACCGAGATGGCCCCATCACGGGTCATCTTCTGCGCCTCCTTTTCGGAGGCTTTCCATTCCTGCATTTATCCGTCACCTCCTCCGTAGGGGCAGATGCTGGCGCACGCCCCGGTCTCTATCAGGGAAATGTAGTGAAAAATGGGATAGGCCTGGGGCGGGCAGACCGCGTTCCCCAGGGTTTTCAGCCGCAGCGCCCGATCCTTCGTATCCTCGGTTATGCGGGGGACGCCCTCCGGCTCGCCGGCCCAGAGGATACGTCCGTCCATCCCTGCGGGAAGCCCATGAGCCATTCCACCCAATCGGGGTTCAACGCCGCCTTCTCCGACAGGGGTTGCTCCTGGTGGATCACCTGGGCTGACAGGTTGGAGGATGGGGATTTGCCCCGGAAGGCCACCGGTTTCAGGGTGGAGCGGTAGCCCTCCGACGCCGCCGGCGTCAGGTAGAATACCGCCGCCGACAGGGACAGGCTCCAGATCGTCCCATCTTTGTTCCGCTTTCGGAAGATCCCGTTGTCCGACAGGAACACATCCAGGTTGGCAGCGTCCCGGCAGGTGGATTTGTCGGAGGCAAGGGGCGTGGGAAACATCAGCCGCGACGATAAAAGTTCGCTGGCGCTCATGCCATGCGCCGACGCCGCAAGCCGGAAATACGAATGGGAGAACAGCGTATCCCGCTTTTGCCAGGTCAAAAATCGTTTTGTCGAGCCCCATATTGATGAAGCCAGCAACATTTTCCCCAAGCACCCAACGGGGCCGCAGTTCGGCAATAACGCGGCACATTTCCGGCCACAGGTAGCGTTCATCCGCAAAGCCCCGCCGCTTTCCTGCGGTGGAGAAGGGCTGACAGGGGAAGCCGCCGGAAATGATGGTGACTGTTTCAAGTCCTGTTTTCTCAAAAAACGCCTCCTTCGTGAATGTGGTGATGTCCCGGAACTTCGGCACATCCGGCCAGTGCCGCTCCAGGATAGAATAGGGGTAGTCCGCCCATTCACATTGGCAAACGGTCTCGAATCCGGCTGCCTCCGCCGCCAGGTCCAGACCGCCGATGCCGGAGAACAGGCTTACATGGGTCAGTCGCTCCATACCTCATCCCCTTCAAGGCCGTCATCCTGGGGTTCGTCCTCCACTTCCTCCAGGGGAATCAGGTTATGGCGCTTGATGATGGCCTCCTCCAGGACGTCCTGGGCGGCATTGCTGTCCTCCGGGAGGCCCAGGCTGCGGAAGAGCTTTTTCAGCACCTTTTCATAGCCGCCGGCCTTTTTCTTCAGCCGGAGGAAGTCCTTCTCCGTTTCCGCCTCGGACAGGCGACGGGCCAGCGAATAGTAGAGGACGATCAGGTGGTGGATGTCGCCCATCAGCATACGGAAGCCATAGCCGGGGATGATGTACTCATCCTTATACTTCTTGGGCTTCGGCTCCTCCACGGGCACCGGGGTGGCCTCCGCCAGCTCCTTTGCCATAAGGTCCTTTAGGTCTTTGGGGTCGCCGAATACCAGGTAGCGGCCGGGGATGCCCCAGCCCTGGAATTTCTCCTCGGCGATCTCGCCGTAGCGCTTCGCCGCGTCCAGCACATGGAACACGTCCTCCTCGTCCTTGATCCGGTCCGCCAGGAAGGCGAGCTGGTGGAGAAGGCCGTACAGGTGGACCTCATCGTTGATGTGGTTGAGATAGGTCTTGCCGTCGATAATGTAAATCTTGTTTTTCATATTCACGCCTCGCTTTCACAAAAATCAAATTCCATGCTCATCTGCCCGCCGCAGAGCATCATCCGCAGGAGGTCCTTCCCCTGGGGCGTGATAAGGGTCTGCTGGCGGAAATGCCCGTACTTCCAGAAGTCCTTCACCTGGAACAGCCCCTTATTGGAGGGCTTGGCGTAGGGCAGAAGGTATCCGGCCGGGCAGCGGTAGAGGAAGCCCTCCTCCATCAGGAAGCGGCAGAAGTCGCGCTCGCCCACGCCCAGCTCCTTGGCTGTGGCCCGGATATTGGTGCAGTTGCCGGGGCGCACAAAGGCGTCGTAAAAATCCGCTTTCGGCCGCAGCCGTTCCACCTCCCCGGTAAGGCGGCGGTTCTTCTCATGCTCCGCCAGGAGCTGGTCCGCAAAGGAGAGAAGGATCTCCGGGTGCCTGGCCGCCTCCTCCAGCAGGGAGGGCGTCATGTAGCCCCCGGTCCTGCGGATCGTGGGAAGCACCTCATCGAACACCCATTTCTCAAACCGCTCCGCGCCGGGCAGCCGGCTATGAACGATCAGGCGGTAGACGTCGCCCTCCGGGAGGAAGGTCATTGTCTGGTCACCGCTTGCGGTGGGGATGGAACGTTTCGTTCCACCCCTCGCATGGTCACGGACAGCCTTTCGGGGATTGCTGTACCCCAGGGCCTTTGCCACATCCGAACCGCAGAACAGGTATTTCCCGTCCTCCTCGATCACGCGGATACTGCCAAATTCACTGTTTCTGAATATCTCCATGTTCATATTCACGCCTCCGTTTCCGCCGCGTGCTCCACCTCGCTGGGCTTGGTGGTGAGCAGCTTGTAAAGCTCCGTGTCCTTGGGGAAGTCGTCCGCAAAGGGCAGGATCACATTGTTGAAGAACAGCAGCCCGTGGCCCGGCTCGGAGTTGGTCACATAGGCAAGCTGTTCCGCCGAAATGCCCAGCCGCTCCGCCAAAATCTTGCGGTCGCCGGCGGCCTGGTTGAGCATATAGATGAAATCGCTGTTTTCCAGGATGTTCTCGATCTCCGGGGAGGAGAGCAGGTCCTTGGGGTTCTGGGTCGCCCCGGTGGGCACCCCGCCCCATTTTCTAAACCGTTTCCAGATCTCCGCCGAATAGGCCGCCGTCTGCTCCTCCTTCAGCAGGAGGTGGAACTCGTCCACGAAATACCAGGTGGAGCGCCCAATGGCCCGGTTGATGGTGACGGTGTTCCACACCGCATCCTGGACAATGAGCATCCCCGGCTTTTTCAGGTTTTTGCCCAGACCCTTGATGTCAAAGCAGACCAGCCGGTTGCGGATGTCCACGGTAGTGCGGTGATTAAAGAAGTTCAGCGAACCGTTCACATACAGATCCAGCGCCTGGGCCACCCGGTCGGCCTCCGGGATGCCCTGCGCCAGCAGCGCCTCCATCAGGTCGCCCAGGATGGGCATATTCTCCGGCCGGGGGTCTGCGAAGTAGGGCTGGTAGATCTTCTGCACCGCCCGGTCGATGACCGTTTTCTCGATGGCCTCCAGCCCCGTCTTGCTGCCCATGATGAGCTCGCAGAAGGAAAGCACGAAGTCGCTTTTCAGCGCCAGGGGGTTCTCCTCGTCCGAGTAGTTGAGGTTGATGTCCAGGGGGTTCACATAGTCGGTGCTGGACGGGGACAGCCGGATCACCTGCCCGCCCAGCCGCTTCACCAGGGGCGAATACTCGTCCTCCGGGTCGCAGATGATGACATTATCTTTGGTGGTCAGGATGATGAAGGTGATCTCCCGCTTGCAGCTCATGGACTTGCCGCTGCCCGGCGTGCCGAACACCAGCCCGTTGGGGCTGCGGGATTGTTTGCGGTCCAGCAGAATCATGTTGTTGGAGAGGGCGTTCAGACCGTAGTACATAGCGTCCCCGCCCATGAACAGCTCCTGGGTGACGAAGGGGACGAACACCGCCAGGGCCGAGGTGGTCAGGCTCCGCTCGATCCTGATACGGTTGAGGCCCAGGGGGAGCGAGGACATGAGCCCGTCCTCCTGCTGGAAGTCCAGCCGGGAGAGCTGGCAGTTGTAGGTCTGCGCCACACTGGCCGCCTGGGACACGGCGATCTCCAGCTTCTGCCGGGTCTCCGCCATGTGCATGACCAGGAAGGTCAGGTTGAACATCCTCTCATTCCTGCTTTGCAGGTCTTGGAGGATACTCTTTGCCGCGCCGCCGTAGGTGGCAAGGTCGCTGGGGAGTATGTCCATGTCATACCCGCTCCGCACCGCCCGCTTCTGCTCCGCGATCTTCATGGCGTCCAAATCGGTGATTTTCCGCTTGACCATTTTGATGGCCTCGTTCTGGTTGATACCCCGGATGTGCATGGTCACCAGGATATTGCCCTCGGTCTCCATGAACTCCGCCA
>ERZ1090880.1631-NODE-1633-length-10796-cov-12.543618_pt1 | contig 10796 bp, 11 predicted proteins | sample MGYA00478471_ERZ1090880 | MGnify/ENA primary metagenome ERZ1090880 (study PRJEB33644, sample SAMEA5815734) | chicken gut metagenome | biome: Chicken; feature: Gastrointestinal Tract; material: Caecum | place: Ireland | collected 2019-01-01 | study: A study of... | reverse complement strand
CTACACGCGTAAGATCGTCGGCAGCGTCAGATGTGTATAAGAGACAGTTATTTACTACTTGTATTAAATACATTTGCTTAAAATCATCAGGCAATACAAAATCTTCTGTATTATCTGTTCTTGTTAGTGTAGCTTCTGCCTCTATATATAACACATCATATAAATCCATTATACCTTCATTCATAAATCTAACCCATGTTGTTTTTGGTAAACGAAACTCTACCATCTCTTGACATGAGTTAACCAAAGAGTCAACATCGTTCTGTATTAAATCTACTTGTGGTTGCATCTAATCTCCTCCTTATTAATAAATGGCAGAAAATACACACGTACTCTCTGCCATTTAATCATATCTACTATTTTGTTAATTTAATTATACCATGTTTCTTAGGAAGTTTAACTTGCACACCAGCCTCTGTGATATACATATCTCTCTCTCCATCTTCATCATTCTCTTGAATGTTTGTTAATAGAGTTGTATCTCTTCCAGTTAATGGTCTGTATGATACTTCTTCCATATCAAGAACTATTGCTAATCCATCATATCCATCTACTAATAGAGGATGTTTAACTAGTTTTAATTCTCCATAAGGACTTACGTATGACATTACGTTCATTCCAAATTTTGTTTCATTTGAAGTTACCATTAATTTTTCTTTAGCCCATTTTGTAAATAGACCTAAGATACTTGGAGATGCTAAACATAATTTACTTGTTGAACCATAGTTATAAACTGCTTGTAAGAAATTATCCATATCATCTTGTGTTACAGATGCTAAGGCTTTCTCCAATTTATTTGGTGTGTTAGCAATACTTTCTAATACACCTCCTGTGGTTGTTCTTGGTTGAGGTCCAGTTAAATCAATACTTCGCTCCCCAAACATGATTGCATACTCGATTGACACAGCGTGTTCTACACCTGCTTTTCTTCTTAATCTACCAAACTCATCTTCTCCTACTTGTGCAGAAGCATCTAAAGTATTAGTGATAGAGAATGGTGTTTTGAATATTTGAGTATAATTGTATTGAACAAATGGATTTGTTCTTTTTTCTGCTGGTGCATTAGAACCTTGTGGTAATGCATTAGCCATTACTAAAATGAAATCAGTTGTTGCAATAATAGCTTTTTCACTTGAACCAACTTTTCTTTTAACTGTAATGGTTGTTGTTCCACCTGATGAACTTACAGCTGTAACTAACATTACTTCTCCTGTTTTTGCTACTTTCAATAAATCATCAACAGCAATTTGAATACCAACTGTATCATCAACTGTAATAGTTGTACCTTCTGCTGTTACTTGTGCCTTAGGTTTAAACCATCTACCTGCTGGGTCCTCTTCAAACCATTCATATTTATATGAAGTAACAGGTTTTTTTGAAATGTTGCTTGTAATTACTAATAGTGGGTTAGCATCTGGTTGTAACTCAGCTATTGTATCATCCATTTCAATTTTTAATCTTTTTTCCATTATATTGCTAGTTCCTCTAGCTCTATCATATATTGAACCATAATCTGGCATAGTAAATACCCTCCCTTAAAATTAAAATCTTTGTGGGACAGCACCTAGTATACTCTCTTTAACTTTCTCTGCATCTGTTTTTTCAACTTTATTTTTATTTTTATTAGCTACATTTGAGTTATCATTATTAACAACCTTTTGTTGTTTATTACGATAAGCATCATTCTTAGCATTATTTACTTTAATATTTACTTTAGCAGTTTCTACTTTTTGCTTAGCCATTTGATATGCAGCACCAATAGCATTTTTAGCTACCTCTGGGTCAGTAAATTTTATATGAGAGAAATATTCATCATTCTCCATAATATTCCATAACTCACTTGCAACATCATCAAACTCTGGGTCTGCATTTTTTAATTCTGCTATCTTAGCTTCAGCAGCCATATTAATCATAGCCTCATTTACAACTGGTGCTTGTGGTTGTGCATTACCCATATATGGGTTATACATTTGAGCATTAACAGTTGGTCCACCTACTCTTGGATTTACACCTGCATATGGTTGGTTAATTGGACTATAATATGGATTTGCTGGATTATACATATTAGGCATTGGCTGTGGCATAATTGGTTGCACAGGTTGCCTATTGTTTTGTGGTGTTGCCATTTTATTTCGCATAGCTATTTCTTGTCTTGACCTTGTGTATTCTCCCTGCAATTCTTTATAGCTTTTATTTCTGTTTTCCAACTCTGAACGCATATTATTATATGCTTCTATTAGTTCTTCTTGAGAACCAAATACTTCTTCTCCTACTTGTATTCCATCTACAATATGTTCTTGACCATTATCAACTACTTGCTCTCCTTGAGTGTTAGTTGGTTCTTGGACATTCATTTGGTTATTTACGGCAGTATCGTTTTGACCTTGTCCGTTATTATGAAACTCGGGGGTCAACTTACTGTTATCGACTTTATTACCAAACATAGTATCATTCCTTTCTTAACCGCTTATTCAACTATTATTGCTGAGGTCGGTTTTTCTTTTTTTATATAAACTAGCTACTAGACCTTTAATGCGTGTTGCCGCATTTAGTTCCCCCTTCGCTAGATTGATAGGGATTTCCTCAATAGGACCAGTTTTACTTATAAAGTTTTTCTGGACAATATTATTTTCATATTCTGTTATAGCTTTATTTATATCATTGTAAAATAAATCTAACAAATCTTGCATAATATAATTCTCCCTATTCTAATGATAATATTTTTTAATTTAGTTGTCAAGCATTTATACCTATATTTTGTAAAAACGCCGTATCCTCTGCAACCATATCCTCACTAGCTGTATTTGCATTAGTTAATTGTTGTTCTCCTTCTTGCGTTGGATTAGTTAATATTGCCTCATCTGGTGTTACCTCTGGTGTTGTAGGTACTTCTGGTTGTTCTGGTGCTTGATTTGATACTAGCAAACTATCCGGGTCTGTAAAATCAAATGTTTCAAATACCCTCTTTAAGAATTCTTGTTGATTTACATTAGGATTATTTACTAATATATTTGACAATTGTACAATTGTATTTTGTTTTATTTGTTTATTAGCTGCACTGAATAATGAAGATGGTGCTGGTATTATTTGCAAGTCTACATCTATATCATCTTGATTAATCATTATACTAGCTTGTTGACCATCATCTCCAACTACCGCTATCTCTGTATCCATAGTAATGTATTGTCTATTAAGCCATGCTAATTGTAAAGCACTATCAGAAAATCCACCCCACCCTATTTGTAAAACTTGACTTTCAAATCTATCATTACCTGCTTGTGCAAGTATTGAAGCCGTTGTCGCTGTTTCTCTACGGTCTGCTGGTTCTCCTCTAGTATAGTTGTATACACCAGATGTTACATCCATATCATTTTTAATAACAGTTTCCTCTGTATATGCACTGTCTTTAACTTCATTTACAGGTATTTCTTGTATGTCATTATGGTCATCAACTTCTATAAATCCATTAGGTCTTGACTTTAGTTGTGTTGTATCTATATTAGCAGTTCTAAGTATTGTATACATTCTATTTAATGCATAGGATACATTATCTATTCTTTGATTTCTTGTTGTATTTAATTCTTCTTGCAACTGTCTACACATTTCTACTATACCAATACCATAGAATTCTCCACTAACAGGTACACATTCCCATTTTGTAAATGGTTTTCTTCTATGCCAATATGGATTTGGTGTAACCAACCCTACTACTGTTTCATCTAATACTATACATTTTACCTCATTAGTCCAATACTCTAAAACTTCTACATCATTACTTCTATTAGGTTTTGTACCTCTGTGTATCATAGTTTGTTTAGATGTATCCTTATCTCCTGCTCTACCTCTTGGACTTAACTTTTCTTTTAATTCTTTTGATGATATATCTAATTGGTCACTCTCTGCCATCTCTACTAGCTTGTGCATAGGTAACCAATATCTATGTATTACATATTCACAGTTATCTATATCAGTTCCGTATGGGTCATAAAAGAAATTCTCTAATGGCACATTTTGCATATATGGTGCATCATATACAATCTCAGTTGTTTCAACTGGTTGCATACTACTTACTTGTACAGTCATACCAGTAACTTCATCAGTCTGATATCCTACAATCTCTGCTCTTTTTACAACAGGTCTTTCTTCTAACTTCCATGTTTGTTTAGATATAGCTGTTCCATATATACAAGTATTTCTTAGTATCTCATTATATACTAATCTACCTCTCATCTTGTTATCTAATTCCCATTCAACTAACTTAGTCATGTTCTCTGCCTTCTTAGATGATGCCTCATCATTAGCATTAACAGGTAAATAAGGTATGTATGGTCTTACACTAAACAAAGACTTAACAATTTTAGGAAAAGCATTTTCTACTATATTAAATACATATGGAATAAATAAATTAGAACCATCTTCTCTTAATTCATCTTTATCTGTATATGCTCTATACATTTTATAGCATTCATCAAACAGTTCAAATGACTCTTTTTGGAACGCCTTACTTTCATTATAATCTTGAACTACCTGTTGTAGTACCAGTTTCCTATCCATATTAAGGAAATCTCTAGGGTTATCCCAGTGTTTCAATTCTTTTTTTTCTGGCATTTATTATTCCCCCTTTTCTTCTACGGCTTCTGCACTTACTACATTATCTGTGCTATATTCTTCTATTCCTTTCATTGCTCTATCTGTATTTAAGTCAGCAGCTGTACCAGTTGTTGTGGCTTCTGCTTGTTCTACTTCATCCATAGTTACTTGTCCTTCTATCTCAGTATTAGTAGCTTCTGCCTCAGTTTTTTCTGGTCTTACATATGCAAATAAATTACGAGATAATGTTTGTAATAATGTTATTTCTTCATCCTTTAATTCTTTTACTCTTGCTAATATATCAGCACATTGATTTCCTTCATATTCAGTTACTGAACCTAAATATTTTTGATTATCAATAGTAACCATCATATCATCTATTGATAATATTCTGTCATACTCATTATGTACTAACTCTGTAATAGCACCTTCCAATACATATTTACTTCTTTGTTTCATAATAATACCTCCTAATAATTTGTAATTCTGGATACCTTAGGTGTATACTCATATCTTCTTTCAGCCCTTCTTGCATAGTTACCCGGCTTCATTACTTGTAATATATATGCTAGAGTATCTACCAAGTCATCATGTTTCCCAAAAGGGAACTCTCTCATTTCATTCTTTAATTCAACATGACGTGGCGACATATAAATATCCCCACTATCTACTAATGGAACTAGTCCATTTATTCTTAAAGTCTTATCTTTATTAGGTTTCAATTCTATTAGTGGAATACTAATACCTCTTCTCTTCGCTTCATCTTTAATTAAGTACATCATTACTTTTTGGAAGGCTACTGTTTCCACACCAACACCTCTAACATATCCATACTTTCTAGCCTTGTCATACATTTCAAATATTGATTTTAATATATCAGATGGTGTTAGCTTATCTCTTATATAATCTATTACATATATTTTCTTATCCCATGTAATACCAAGTATCATTATTACTGTGTAGTCAGACCTCTTACCTTGTGTAATAGCAAGGTCAGTTAATACAAATACTTGTTGAAACTGAACCTTTCCTCTATATGCACCTGTGTCTCTTTCTAATGCCATTTCTTCATCTAAGTAATAATTAATATTACCTACCCTAAACACAGCATCATCCGAGTTCGTAGGGTCTAACATATATTGTGAGTTAAAGATATCAGCACCTTGGTCACGTTTCAATTCCTCTAGTACCTCTTTAGGATACTTAGTAGGGAAGTAACATTTACCATTAGGTAATATTGCTGGTCTTACTATACAGTTAAATCCAGTGTTTTGTAATAACTCATCATACAAATCATCCATGTGATATCTTGTGCCTATTACTACTTGAAGCCCATTTCTTTCTAGTAGAGATAATGAAAATCTATAATGTGTTTTTGTTTTATTTCTTTGCTCTGGCGTAGTTACTGTTGTTTCAGATACCAAGTCATCCATTATAATTACGTCAGGGTGCATACCTGTACGGTTGTTATCTACGGCAGACACAAATAATGATGGCTCTTTCATACCAAGTTTAGTTCTGTGTTTTAGTAACACTCTATCCTCAGTCCAACCACCTGCTGCATTCTTATCTGGTTCTAAAGCATACTTTCCTTTGCTATCTGTACATATTAATTTAAGTACATCATTATTGTCTATATGGTCTTTAATAGCTGATATATACATCTTAGCATTAACAAGTGTTGCACAGTCTAACATTATTCTTAAGTTAGGGTTGTGCCACAATAACCATATTGGTAATGCTATTGACGCTATTGTACTTTTAAAACTTCCGTCTTGGTAACATCAATAATATCTTATTATTGTTCGGAAGTTCTTTTACCTCTGGTGTAAGTATCGTAGGCTTAAACTGCACCTCTATGTGCTTTGCAGATAATACTGCTTTTTCTATATACTCACATAATTCTCTATGTGGGTTCTCTTCCATAAGGTTATACCCTAATACTGATTTAGAAAATACAAACAATGAGTTCCATGCAGCCTCTCTAAGCAAAGCAATAGTATCATCAATTATTATCTTCGGGTTCGTCGGTTTCTTCAATTCCATTATCCTCGCCTCCATATATGTTCTCAGCTACTGGTATAATTGAACTCATATCTCTAACTGCTCTTTCATATGCTTCCTTTGCATCAGGCTGGATGTTATTATTTATCTGTGTGACATTAACAGTCTGTGGAGATGAATTGGATTTAAACTCTCCGTTAAGTTTAAGCACTGTGTTTATTACAGCAGTAGAAGCCATATATCTAGTCTTGTCTGCCACATCTTTCTCTGGGTCTACTAGGTTCGCCAAAGATTGTACAGCGTTCATTGTTATTTTACTTAAACCATTCTTTACATTATTAATACTCTCTTGAAAACATTCATCACATAATGTTCTAACAAACTCATTCTCTCTAATAAAACCAACAGTAAATGGCTTTATATCTAATACCTCTGCTATCTCCTTGTCAGTCTTATTACTAACTATCATACCTACGGCTCTTGCTAACAGCTCTGGGTGTGTTAATACTTCATCTAACTTTTCTTTATCAGAAGGCTCGTAATCCATATTTACCTTCTGCATAGCTCGTACAATAGCTGAGGAACTTACCACTTGTGTCACATCATCTAATGTTAAATTATTTCCCGGTAATGGTAGATTTCTTCTTGACATTATATTACCTCCATGCTATAATAAAAATATCTTCACATTAAATTAATGTATATTATAATAGTCTTTGATGTTTCTTCTGACATTTGCACCCTTCTTCAAGGGTGCTTTTAACATATTAGAAAGATAACATATGACATTATCGCCAAATAATGCGTGTCTACATACATAATAACATTTTATTTAAGGGGTGTCAATTATGAAATACTATCCAAATTATTATGAAACCGATATGAACAAGGATTTAATACCAAATCCTCCACATAATAAATATTCTTATGCACAATATATCAATTCTCTAGGTAGATTGTGGTGCAAAGAGAACGATGTAAACTTTAATATGCTGGTTGCCAGCTTAATTTCCGCAGTATTACAGGGAAACATCAAGGTAGAAAAAAAAGATAAAGACGAATATCTTTATCTTATTAATCAATCTCGTATTGACAGGCTACTTGATAGCCAAGAACCACGTCAACTCTTATATACTCTAGTAAATTCTTACAATGTTCCCTTAAGTGACTATGAAGATTACGAGTTCATGCTAAGTTACAAGAACTATCTGCTAGATAAACTCGGAGGTATCTAATTCTTCTAGTAATGCAGGTAGTGTAGATATCTCAGCATCCTTATTTTTCCTCATTTTATCTAAATCAAAGCATACAACTGTTACTAATTTACCATTAATTGTAGCAGTTCCATTAGAATTCCTAACAGCGTAGGTTAATCTTCTAAGTTGAGCCACAAATTCACGCCTTGAGTTGTAATCTCCTACGTTATTTACACCTTTATACCTACGCCAAGCATCATATAGCCCAGAAGTCTTAATATATATCTTATCTTCTCTTATTATCCAGTCATCTCCATACTTAAATTGTGCGTTGTAGTTATCATCTAGCAAGATTGCACCAATATCTTTCACTAATTCTTGAGCGTAGCTGTTTGAACTTACTTCCATGTCGTTTAATCCAGACAATTCTACGATATATTCCACCATTTCTTCCCAAATATCCTCTGTTTCTTCTATATAATTCATAAACATTACCTTAAATCCAGCCAAAACAACAGCGAAGTTCTGTGCAAACCTTGAGTTTATACCCTTTCTGGATAACATTTCCCTATATTTTTCAAGTAATTCTTCAAATTTTACCTCATTTTTCTGCAAGTGTAGTATAGTTTCCACACCAAGGTACGGTAACACCTTGTCAACTTCTGCATTTATGCTAGAATATAGCCCTCTATCTTGCATATTCTCGTCTGCCACAAGCTGAATACACCTTGACTGTGCAGCTGGACTCTTCATAAAGAACTCAGATGTTATTAACATACCACTTTTATATTCCATATTCTGCGTAAGACTTCTATCTTTAGACCCCTTAAGGTCTCCTGCGTTCTCGTAAGCACCCAGTATTACCGTGTTCCAGATACCTTCTTCTCCAAGTCCTCTAATATCATCGAACCACAGTGGCAAGTTACTATATACAGATGCCATGAAGTTAATACCAAACACCGATGACTTCGCACCAAGTGCTGACATATTTCTAAACCCTGCTGTTTTCATAAGCCATTTCGCAAGTGTCGTCTTACCAGACTGAGCATTCCCTGTTATATAACAGACTGGGAAACCCCATCCCATTCTAATTACCTTATCTCTTGCAAAGCACGCTGCAATCCAGCCTAAAACAATCCAAGCTATCTTACTTCCTTGGTTCTCGTCTAGCATGGTAAGCAGTGCCACTACCTCTTCTTTCGTAAGTTTTACAGGAGACACCATATTTACTCTTGCTCTATACACATCCCTTGGGACACTGTCTACCGGTGGCATGAAACTAACACCGTCTAATGTATACTTCCCATCTTCTAGGTATTGCAAGTCTCCTTTCTTATCAATTCCATACTCATCGAACAGCCACACATCCTTATACTTTCCTATGGTCATACACTTCGAAATCACTGGCAACTTAACATCCTTTTCAATATATTGCATAAATATAGTATGAAACCCGGTTATAGGTGGACAGCGATACATGAACCCGTCTTGCATACACACCTTCTTCGTAAACTCTATCTGTGATGCTCTTTCCATTGAACCCACCAAGATGTCTTGTGTTCTTCCGTCGTTATTTTCCAAGTGCCATACAGATTGCACCTCGCCACTGTCTAGCTGTTCTCTTCTTATTACCTTAACCGTGAACGACGTGAACGGTTCAAACACTATCCCTTGCGGTGTTACGTGCTTGTAGGTATAACAGCTCTCTTCCTCTTCTATGAGCTTTCCGGCTGTTCCGGCAATTAACATCTCGTTTGCAACCTCGCTCTCACGTAGGAGCTGTGACACGGTAGCCTTCGCCACATCTTTTATGGTAGTCTTCCCTATCCCTTGGTCTTTCCCTTGCAAGTCATACAATGTTTTAATAAACTTATCTATCTCTATCTGGTTGTTCCCAATCACGTGTCTTATGAAGTTACTTATATTATATGAAGTAACTATATTTATTTCCTCGTTAGATTTAACTAATATATCGAACCCTTCTATCGTAGCAGGCACTGGTTGAAGCTTCCCAAACTCTTCTTTAAACAGCTCAATGTTCTTCCTGCAATTACTACAATGAAATGTATTTACATCCTTTACACCCCTTGGCATAGGAACAAATAATACTTTCGACGCATCTTCTCCCATACACTTTATTACATTCTTAAGGAGGTTATCCCCTGCCTCATCACTATCTAACACAACAATTACTAGAGGATACGGGTTTATGTAACTTACAAACCTCTCCTCGAACGTGTTCGCCCCGGGGATACCTAATGCCTGATATCCTGCTTGAAGCAGGGTTATCATGTCCGTCTCCCCTTCTGTTATGTATATAGGCTCTTCTACGTTGTATGTAGATAACATATTAAGTCCATATGGTTCTTTAACATTCTTCCCATCTTTAATATATTTAGGTCTCCCTTTCTTCCCTGTGTAGCTGGTTCTTACCTTGTACGTAGGGTACGCTGTTCCCTGCTGTTCTACTAGCGTTCCATAGTATGGCATTAATACGCCGGTTTTCTGTGTTCTGCCATCCCATCATCCCGTTCGCCACTCTTACGTCTAATCCCTTTCTCTCGCACAACCCCTCAACAGTTGGTATACTATCTTCTTCTATATCAAACTCTTTTTCAAGCAAGCTTTCAGCCTCCTCGTTAGTAGCCAAGTGCTTTATCATTCTTACTAGGTCCAGTGGTCCTCCTGCTATTCCACAACCAAAACAATAGAACGTATTGTCATTATACACTTTAAACGATGGGGTGTTGTCACTGTGTACTGGGCAACAGCACTTGAACCCGTCTTTCTCCTTTTCTTCCTTCTCAATAGAAGAATATTTTAATAGAACCTCTCTTATAGGCACTTCTCTTGCATCTACATACGATAATAAATTATTTACAAACATTTACTTTTTCCTCCTTACATTTAATATATTTATGTAAAACACTTGACTTTTGCCCAGTGTTACGATATAATTTAATAGAACTCTAACATATTGTTATTCACGGCATGATGTATAATATG
>ERZ1090880.1624-NODE-1626-length-10836-cov-7.849272_pt1 | contig 10836 bp, 6 predicted proteins | sample MGYA00478471_ERZ1090880 | MGnify/ENA primary metagenome ERZ1090880 (study PRJEB33644, sample SAMEA5815734) | chicken gut metagenome | biome: Chicken; feature: Gastrointestinal Tract; material: Caecum | place: Ireland | collected 2019-01-01 | study: A study of the... | reverse complement strand
CCATCCCTCCCCCACCGTCAGACGCTTTCTGAACGCGGTGAAGGCGGTCTATGCCCAGTGAGACATCCCGGGGACGTTTTTTCACAGCCCGTCGAGACTTCTTCGGAGGTCTCGATTTTTTTGCGATGCAGAGGGACGCGCGAGGCCCTCCCGCAGCACCGCCCCCTTCGCCGGATCGGCAAACGGTTTCAGGAGACCTCCTTTTCGCTGTAACGCCAGCATACGGACGGGGCCGGTCGATCGTATGATCCTTCCGGAGTGCGAGGGGACGCGCCCGGGACCGGCCATGCCGTCCGGGCAGGGTCCGGAAGGAGGCTCTTATGTGGGGAATCCAGATGCGTTGTTCTTCAGCGTCAGGATGCCGCCGGCCGCACCCGGTCGCGGACTCTTCCGTGAAAGAAAGAGGAAATTGGGGAATGGAAATTCTCATTCGTTTCCGTTATAATCATAGCAAAAAGACATGGCCGCGCGGATGCCGCGGGATCGCCCCGGTCCGCCCCGTCTTTTCAGACCGGATGTCCCACAGGCGCCGCCCTGTACCGATCTCCGGAAAAGGAGTGCCCCATGATCGAGAGCAAACTACAGAAAAAGCTGCGGGGAGCCGTGCTTCAGGTCTCCATCGTCACCGCTGTCCTCCTGGTGTGCGGCGGACTGCTGTTCTCCCATCTCCGGGATGTCCAGGAGGCCGCTGTCCGCAGCCAGGTCGCTGCAGAGGCGGAGGAGTACCGATCCCGCATCCACAAGCAGCTGCAATCGGGCTTCCAGATCCTGTCCTCCCTGTCTGCCTTCCTGGAAGAGCCCAGCGATGAGGAGGACTGGTCCCGCCTGGCGCGGCAGCTGCGGGAGGCCAAGCAGGGCAATGACTTTTTGTCCATGGCCTTTTATGGCCGGGATCTGCGGGGCATCGTCTGCGCGGAGGATCAGGCGCCTCTGGCGAACGCCCCACTGGCGGAGCTCGACCCTGAAGCCCAGAGCGCTGTTACGCTGGCTTTGGACGGCAGCCCCTCTGTTTCCCGGCTGTTCCAAAGCACGATCTCCCAGCAGCGGGTCTTTGCCTACAGCATCCCCGTCTATGCGGACGGCGCCGTCATCGGCGCCCTGTCCGCCACGGATCACATCGACATTTTCACGGACATTCTCTCCGGCGACACCGTGCTGGGCGGCGGGGGCTACATCCACCTGATCGGCTCCGACGGCAGCTTTCTGGTGCGCTCCCCGCACACCGTCGTCCAGACCCACGCTGACACCATCTATGACGGCCCCTACCTGTCCGGCTCCTCTGAGAGCGAGGTCCGGGAGGCCATGGAAAACCAGGAGCGGATCTTCTCCGCCTTCACCTACGAAGGGCGCTCCTACCCCTTCCTGCTGGAGCCGGTGGGTCTCAACGGCTGGTATCTCTTCTGCGTCAACACCGGCGAGGGCCTGGCGTCCGCCTCCGCCGACTCCAGCCTGACCATCGGCGTCCTGTTCGCCCTGGTGCTCCTGCTGGTCCTGTTCCTCATGGTCCGGGGCTACCGTCTGCTGCGCAATTACAGCCAGGACCTGCGCCGCCTGGCGTACTATGACCCGCTCACCGGCGCGGAGAACGCGGTGCGCTTCCACCAGCGGCTGGTGGAGGCCCTGGGCGCCGGCGGCGGCAGCGTCGCGGCCCTCAGCGTCCGGCAGTTCCCCTTCATCACGGAGATCTTCGGCAAAGAGCGGGCAAACCGCCTGCTCTGTCAGATCAGGGAGATCACGGACCGACACCTGCGGGAGAGGGAGTTTTTCTGCCGGGATTCCGGCGGCCTCTTCTACCTCTTCCTCCGGGATATGGAGCAGGAGCCGGTCCGCGCCCGCCTGGAGGAGCTGATCCGGGACCTGGAACAGAGCGCCGAGATCAGCAGGCTGGACTATCAGCTGGCCTTCTACTGCGGCGTCGTGTCCGCCTCCGCCGGCGGCGATCCGGAGGCCGCCGCGGACCAGCTGCTCACCAGCGTGCTCTTTGCCCTGGACTGGGCGAGAGGCGGCCACACCAGCACCATCTGGTTCTTCGACACGGAGCTGCACAAGAAGGAGGAGCTGGAAAATGATATCGAGTCCCATATGCACCAAGCGCTGCTGGATGGGGAATTTCAAATGTTTCTGCAGCCGAAAAAGGACCTGCGCAGCGGGGAGCTGGCGGGGGCGGAGGCCCTGGTGCGCTGGCGCACGTCCGACGGGCGGATGATCTTCCCGGACCAGTTCATCCCCCTGTTCGAGCGCAACGGGTTCTGCGCGAGGCTGGATCTCTATATGGCGGAGCAGGCCTGCCGCCGGATCCGCTCCTGGATGGACCGGGGCATCGCTCCCATCCCCCTCTCTGTGAACCAGTCCAAGCGCCTGTTCTTTGAGCCTGACTACGTGCAGTCGCTGACGGATCTGGCGCGGGCCTACGGCATCCCGCCCCGCTTCATCACCCTGGAGATCCTGGAGGGTCTGGCGCTGGAAAACGTGGACGCCCTGAACGAGAAGATCGGCCAGCTCCAGGCGGTGGGGTTCCGCATCTCCCTGGACGATTTCGGCAGCGGCTTCTCCTCCCTGAACACCCTGGGCAAGCTGCGGATCGACGAGCTGAAGCTGGACCGCGGCTTCCTTCTGGGCGTCTCCTCCCGGGAGCAGGACCGGGTCCGGCTCATCCTGAAGGAGATCGTCCAGATCGCGCGGCAGCTCTCCATCTCCACCGTGGCGGAGGGCGTGGAGACGGCTGAGGACGAGCGGCTGATCCGGGAGGTCGGCTGTGACCTGGGGCAGGGGTATCTGTACGGCCGCCCGGTCAGCGCGGATGCGTTCGACGCGGCCTTCATGCAGAGCCCCCCTCCCCGGAGGCTGGAGGGAAACGGTGCCTGAGGCGGCAGGCCCCTCTTCTGTAGGGGCTGCCGCACCGCGTCTTTGGAATATGAAAAGGCACTTGACAACCTGAAAAATTATCTATAATATAAATATTGTCCTATATTCTGTCAAATCCATGCCCAGCCGGGCGTGGTCCATAGAATGCGATGATGTGGTATGACTATTTGGGCGCTTTCATACCACGGAGCGAGTAGCGCAACCGGTCTATTGATGGCGGCAGGCTTTTGCCTGCGGCCATGCAATAGGCCGCTTTATTTTTCTGGAGGACGGCCCGTCTGTTCCTGGGGGCCTGGAGGTGCTGTGTGATGAACGAGGTCTCCCGGCAGGAGAAAAAATATGCCATCAACCTGGCGGACGGCACCGTCCTGCGGGGGCGGCTGGGGGCGGTGATGCACGGCGACCCCCATAACGGCCCACAGGGATATGAGATCCGCTCCCTCTACTTTGACACGCCGGACGACCAGGACTTTGCCGACAAGGTCGACGGCCTGGAGCTCCGGCGGAAGATCCGCCTGCGCACCTACAGCCCCCAGTCGGATTTCGCCATGCTGGAGATGAAGCAGAAAGAGGGGCCCTATCAGCGCAAGCGGTCCCTCCGCCTTCGCCGGGAGGAAGCGGTGCGGCTCTGTCAGGGGGATTACCGGCCGCTCCTGTCCCACACGGACCCCTTCGCGGCGGAGTGCTACGGGCTGATGCACTGCCGGTGCTACCGGCCCAAGGCGGTGGTGGCGTACCGCCGGCAGGCGTATGTGGCCCGGGAAAACCACATCCGGATCACCCTGGACAGTCAGATCACGGCAACAGAGTCCAGCTATGACCTCTTCTCCCAGCAGCTTCCGCTGTACACCGTCATGGACCCGTTCCAGATGGTGCTGGAGGTCAAATACAACGGCTTCCTGCTCAGCTATCTCAAGGATCTGCTGGACCTGGTCGCGCGTCCGGAGCTGTCCGTGAGCAAATACTGCCTGGCTCGGAGCGTGTCCCTGAGCCTGCAAAGCTGAATTCCAAGGAGAAGGAGGGCCCCCAAGTATGAGAGAGACCCTGTTTCAGCTGCTGGAGACCAGCGGCGGCGAGCTGTCCGCCGAGACGATCCTGCTCCGCCTGGTCATGGCGGCAGTCATCGCGGCGTTTCTCTTCCTGTCGTACCGCCTCAGCCACAGCGGCAGCATTTACAGCGCCAAGTTCAACGTCTCCCTGGTGGCCCTGACGGTCATCACCACCACGGTCATGATCGTCATCGGCAACAACATCGCCCTGTCTCTCGGCATGGTGGGCGCACTGTCCATCGTCCGGTTCCGCACCGCCATCAAAGACTCCCGGGACACGGTGTACATCTTCTGGGCCATCGTGGTGGGCATCTGCTGCGGCTCCGGCGATTACCTGGTGGCCGCGGCCGGCAGCGCCGTGGTGTTTGCGGTCCTGCTTCTCTTCGGCCGGATCCGCAGCGACAACCGTGTCCTGCTGATCCTGCGCACCGCCCGCGTGAACGAGACCAAGGTGGAGTCCCTGATCTTCCAGTATTATGACCGCAAGGCCATCCTGCGGGCCAAGAACACCACGGAGGAGAGCACGGAGTACATCTACGAGCTCAACGGGAAATACCTGCGCAAGCCGGGCGGCGAAAAAAGGAGCGGAAAGAGCATCACCGACGCCGTCTATGAGATCGGCGGGATCGAGTACTTCAACATCGTCACGCAGAACGACGAGATCAGCGGCTGATGCGCCTGAAGATGCAAGGAGGGCGGAGAGATGAAATACAAGCTGCTGGGCAGTGCCATGGCGGTGCTGATGCTGCTGTGCGCGCTGGGGGCGTCCGCCGTTGACCGGGATTCAGGCGCCAACCGCTACCACCAGCATCTGAGCGCTCCGGTCCCCCGGGAGGAGTGCGGCTGCGGCGGTGAGGACCTCTGCACCCATCTGCCGATCATCCGCATCGAGACCGGAGGTCAGGAGATCCCCGGCAGCATCATTCGGGACCCGGAGGATGAGGATGTGGTGCTGGGGTACACCACCACGGAGACCGGGGCGGAGGAGATCCTGGTGTCCATCGAGACGGTGGAGGCCGAGGGTGTCTGGCACCATGCCTCGGATGAGGCTGACCAGAGCGGCTTGGCATGGTTCCGCATCCGGGGGAACAGCTCCCGCAATTTTCCGAAAAAGAACTATCGGATCGAGCTGGTGGCGGACGAGACCGGCACCCAGAACCTGGAGCTCCCGCTTCTGGGCATGGATCCGGACAACGACTGGGCCCTCCACGGTCCCTTCCTGGATAAGACGCTGCTGCGCAACTATGTGTGGATGAACCTCTCGGCCGAGATCATGGGGTATGCTCCGGAGATGCGCTTCTGTGAAGTGCTGCTGGACGGGGAATACATCGGCGTCTATGTGCTGATGGAAACCATCAAGGAGGACGAGTACCGCGTGGATCTGAGCGACTATGAGGCGGGGGCGGGAGCCTACAGCTACCTGCTGGAGATGGACGGCGTGTCTGATGCGCAGACGCCGGCCTCCGGCGTGACCGAGGCGATCGTGGAGAGTTATACCTGGTATACCAACCAGATGGAATTTGATGAGGTGTCCACCACGGCCTTTTATATCCGTTATCCCCATGCGGAGGATCTGACCGAGGAGGTCATCGACTATATCCAGCGGGACATCAGCCGGATCGAGCGGGGGCTGTACTCCTCGGATATGGTGACCGGCCGGTACGACTATGAGGAAGAGATCGACGTGGACTCCTTTGTGGACTACTATATCCTTCAGGAATTTCTGGCCGTCAACGACGCCTTTTCCCGGTCCACCTATCTCTATCGGGATATCCGCGGCAAGCTGAACATCGGCCCGGTCTGGGATTACAACAACGTCCTCAACAACTTTTTCCATGAGTTCTCCCGGGAGGGCTTTCTGCTGGAGGACCGCAGCTGGTATGGCCGGCTGATGACCGACGAAGGGTTCGTCCAACGGGTCATCGCGCGATACCGGCAGCTGCGGCAGGGCATTCTCTCTGACGACTATCTGGACGCATACATCGACGATGTGGTGGAGTATCTGGGGCCGGCCATCCAGCGCAATGATGAGGTCTGGGGCTGGAGCTACGATCCGGATCTCCTGGAGGTCCGTCAGCGCCGGGAACCCGATGCCGACGAGACCCTGGAGGACGCCAACCCCCACAGCTATGAAGACGCCGTCGGCCGTATGAAGGGCTATATGTTCTCCCGGGCGGAATGGCTGGATGAGAATATCCAGAGCCTGTACCAGTATTGCCACCGCTCCAAGAACGCCGCCCAGTGGGTGCAGTAGGGGGCGCACATGAGACGGTTCATCATCATTGTCTGTATCCTGGTCGCCCTGGGCGGCGGCCTGTTGTACGCGGTCTATTACGAGGGGTTCTATCTGGATCTGCACCCGGGCGCTCCGGTCAGCGCCGATTTCCGCACCCTGGGCGGAGAGATCCAGCACCTGGCGGACGGGCGGTGGGAAACGCTGGAGATCCGCGGTGTGGACGTGTCCTCCAGCCTGCCCGGGGAGCCGGCCATGGATTTCGCCGCCGGCGGCGAGGACTATCTGCGATGGTTCGAGTCCATCGCGGCCCTGGGAGCCAACACCGTCCGGGTCTATACGATCATGGACAGCGATTTTTACGAGGCCTTCTACCAGTTCAATACAGAGAGCGGATCCACCCTCTATCTGCTCCAGGGGCTGCAGGTGTCCGACGCGGCCAACTACGGCGCCGCGGATGCCTATGACAGCGAGTTCCGGGAGCTGCTGATCCAGAACGGACAGGCCGCGGTGGATGTCATCCACGGGCGCAGGCACATCGCCCTTGGGGACACCAGCGGCACCGGCATCTACCGCTGGGATGTGTCCCCCTGGGTGCTGGGCTATCTGGTGGGCAGCGAATGGGACAGCGGCAACATCGCCTATACCAACAACAGCACTCTGCACCCCTTGTCCTATGAGGGGACCTATTTTGCCACTGTGCCCGAGGCCAACCGCTTTGAGGTCCTGATGGCCGAGATCATGGACCGGATCACACAGTATGAATCGGACAAATACAAGACCCAGCGTCTGATCGCCTTTGTCAATGACCCGAACAACGACCCCTTTGCGTATGAGGACCTCTATGCCACGCGGTTTTTCAAATATAACCAGGTGGACGCCGAGCATATCGTTCCGACCCAGGCACTGTGCTCCGGCTATTTTGCCGCCTACCGCCTGAGCCAGTTCAGTGAGGACTTTCTGGACTATTTTTCCCAGGAGCAGCGTGCGGAGCTGGGGAGTACCCTCGCCGGGCTGGACACCACGGCCATTTACAACGGATACCTGGAACTGCTGGGGCGCTACCACACCATTCCGGTGGTGGCCGCTGGCTTCGGCTTCTCCACGGCCAGAGCGCCGGTGTATGAGGGCGAAGCGCCCCTGACGGAGCAGGAGCAGGGCCAGCGGATCGTGGAGGTCTGCCGGGAGGCCTCGGATGCAGGCTGGGCCGGCGTGTTCGTCTCCACCTGGCAGGATGTGTGGGAACGCCGGACCTGGAACACCACCTATGCGACGCTGGACTCGCTGTTGCCCGTGTGGCAGGATGTGCAGTCCGGCGGGCAGGGCTATGGACTGCTGCAGTTTTCCTGGCAGGAGGAGCCGGCCTGTGTGGTGGACGGCGACCCCTCGGAATGGACGGAGGCGGACGTGGTCCTCTCCAATGCCCAAGGGAGCCTCTCCATGCGGTACGACGAGAAATATCTCTACTTTTTCGCGGAGCTGGAGGGCTTTGATCCGGCAGCCGACGTCCTCTACATCCCGATCGACACCACGCCCAGGTCCGGCAGCACCTATTGCGAAGCCTACGATCTGACCTTTGCGCGTGCCTGCGATTTTGTGGTCTGCATCAACGGCGGCGGAACGAGCCGTGTGGTGGTCCAGGAGCGTTATGAGACGTTATGGGCCATGCACGCCTTTGAGGCGGACCGGGAGGACCCCTATGAGGAGCTGCGGGATCTGGACTCGCCGCTGTTCCGCCCCATCCGTCTGCTGGTACAGCGGGAGGATCCGGTGCCCGTGGGCGGCTGGGAGCCCTACCCCACCTATGAGACGGGGCTTCTCCGGGAGGGCAGTGCCGACCCGGACAGCGCCGCTTATGACTCGCTGGCTGATTTTCATTTTACCAGCAGCGGCGTGGAGCTTCGGCTGCCGTGGGAGCTGCTGAATTTCGGAGATCCCTCCGAGATGATGATCCACGACGACTACTATGAGCACTACGGCGTGGAGTACCTCCACATCGACGAGATGTGGGTGGGCTTCAGCTGGGACGAGGAAAATGACGCCCGCATCCCCATGAGCTCCTTCCCCCTGGAAGGCTGGGGCAAGTCGGTCACCTACCACGAGCGGCTGAAGGAGTCCTATTACATTCTGCAGGAATACTGGGCGGGGCTGGACGGCTGAGCCGGCCCGCCCGCGGAGAGGAGGTGTGCCGATGGGCGCGGAGATCCTGCTGTACGGCTATGGCCTGGTGTGTCTGAGTATGCTGGTATTCAACGTGCTCTATGGGCTGCACCTGCGCTCAGATGACCGCCGGATGGATTCCAAGGTGGAGACGATCCGGCGCCGGGTGACGGAGCAGCTGGATCGTCTCCGGGAGGGATCGTCTGGGCCTGCCCAGACGGTCCAGGTCAGTCATCTGACCTGGATGCGCCGCCATCTCTCTCATGTCAACTGCCTGTTGGCCTTTGACCGCCTTCTGGACGAGCTGGATGACCAGTCCGAGGTCTATCAGAGCTATCTGAAACAAATGCAGCCGGTATTTTTATATCTGGCCACCGTCTACTGGAAGCGGGAGAGCACCCAGGCGGCGTACTTCTGCTACTTTCTCTCCCGCCACAAGCTCCGCCGCCACATGGAACTGGATCAGATCCAGCAGGTGGTCCTCTCCTATCTGCGGAGGGACAGCCTGTACTGCAAGATCAACGCGTGGAAGGCGCTGTGCAGCTTCGGGAGCCCCTCCGTCATCGTGACTGCGCTGCAGGAGCTGGGTGATGGAGAGGAGAGCCAGCTGCATGAAAAGGTCATCACGGAGGCGCTCCTCGCTTATACGGGCGATCACCGAGAGCTGATTGAGACCCTCTGGTCCCGACTGGAGCGCTTTTCAGTCCCGGTCCAGCGGGCCATTCTGGACTACATCCGTTTTCAGAGCGGCGGCTACCGCAGGCAGATGCTGGACATTCTGCGAGACGGCCGCCGGAACAAGGAGCTGCGTCTCGCGGCCATCCGGTATTTTGGGCGCTATCCCGATCCGTCCGCCCGCCCGCTTTTGCTGGATTTCCTCCAAGACGGAGATCCCACCCACTGGGAGTTCGCCGCCATCAGCGCCTCATCCCTGGCGGGGTACGCGGGGCAGGATGTGGTGGACGCGCTGCTGCGGGCCATGAACAGCAGCAACTGGTATATCCGCAGCAACGCCGCGTCCAGCCTGGAGTCCCACGGGCTCTCCTACGAGGAGATGCTCCAGGTCCTGGGCGGCGGGGACCGGTACGCGCGGGAAATGCTGACCTACCGGCTGCGGGCAAAGCGGCTGGCGAAAGAGGCGGCTCCCGCGGCGGCGGGAGACACGCAGGGAGAGGAGGTGCCGGTGGGCGTATGAGAGATCTGATCCAGATATTTCTGCTCTGCGTGGAGTCCTTTTTCATCCTGTACATGATCCTCTATTCCAGCTTTTTGTTCCTCTCGGTCACCGTGGGCTCCTCGGACCTCTACGCCGCCAAGCGGCGCAACCGGCTGAAAAACGAGCTGGCCACCGACTACTATGTACCGGTCTCCGTCCTGGTCCCCGCCCACAATGAGGAGGTGACCATCGAGGCCACGGTCCGCTCCCTGCTGGCCCTGGACTATAAGCTCTATGAGATCGTGGTGGTGGATGACGGCTCCACCGACAACACCACCCGGGTGCTGCGGGAGGCCTTCCACATGTGGAAGATCGAACGGCCGATCCAGCGCCGGATCCCCTGCCAGCCGGAGGAGGAGGTCTACGAGACCCGGGCGTACAAGGTGCCCATCACCCTGGTCCGGAAGAAAAACGGCGGAAAGGCGGACGCCCTGAACATGGGCATCAATATCTCCAGCTATCCCTACTTCCTCTGCCTGGACGCGGACTCGGTCCTCCAGCACGACTCTTTGGAGAAGATCGTGCGCCCGGTGCTGGAGGACGCCAGCGTGGTGGCGGTGGGCGGCACGGTCCGCCCCTGCAACGGGGCGGAGATCGAGAACGGGCGGGTGGTCCGCTACCAGATGCCCCGGAATCTGCTGGCCTGTATGCAGGTCATGGAGTATGACCGCTCCTTCCTGGCGTCCCGCATCCTCTTTGACCGGTTCAATGGGAACATCATCATTTCGGGGGCCTTCGGCCTGTTCCTGAAAAGCGTCGTCATCGCCGCCGGCGGCTACGACAGCACCACCATGGGCGAGGACATGGAACTGGCGGTGAAACTCCACGTGTACTGCCGGGAGAACGGCCGGCGCTACCGCATCCGCTATGTCACCGACGCGGTGTGCTGGACCCAGGTGCCGGAGCGGCTGCGGGACCTGTGCCGGCAGCGCCGGCGGTGGCACATCGGCCTGTTCCAGAGCATGACGAAGTATCAAAATATCCTGGCGAACCCCAAATATGGAGCGGTCAGCTTTATCTCCTATTTCTACTTCCTATTCTATGAACTGCTCTCCCCCTACATCGAGATCTTCGGCGTGCTGACCACGCTGCTGGCATTCGCTGTGGACCTAATCAATGTTCCGTTCATGGTCCTCTTTTTTGGGATCTATGTGGTCTACACGGCGATCCTGTCCCTGACAGCGTTTTTTGCCCGCGTCCACACCATTGACCTGAAGCTGTACCCCACCGATGTGCTCAAAGCCGTGGGGCTGTGTGTGGTGGAGGTGTCCTGCCTGCGGTTCGTCATGGCCTGGGTGCGGATGACCGCCCTG
>ERZ1090880.1614-NODE-1616-length-10880-cov-17.959815_pt1 | contig 10880 bp, 23 predicted proteins | sample MGYA00478471_ERZ1090880 | MGnify/ENA primary metagenome ERZ1090880 (study PRJEB33644, sample SAMEA5815734) | chicken gut metagenome | biome: Chicken; feature: Gastrointestinal Tract; material: Caecum | place: Ireland | collected 2019-01-01 | study: A study of... | reverse complement strand
CCTACGACCATAGTTCAACTATTTAGCTGAAAATCTCTACATCGTCGTACTGTTCTGCACTGACGCTGTTCACGGCTTTGAGAATATCTTTAAGACAGTAGGTGCGCCCTTTTGTTTGCTCTTTAAGAGGTTTGTAACGATAGCAATATCCGCTGCGGGTATCTTCAAATGAAGCATCAACGTCAAGCGTATTTCGCCAAAAGCCTGTGAAGTCGGCTGTAACATTATAGCCTTGTTTGTCGGTGAACTCCGCACGCAAACGATAATTGCCGCAGTCGCTGATTGCCTTTTGGTGGTCGTCGTAGAAGTCCATCCCCATTTTTCGGAGCTGTAAAATTTTCATTTTCATTACTTCCTTTTCCGTCGCCGCCCGGTATTCGGTGCGGACTTACACGGTTTTTTATCTGTTCAGGTCGTCCAGTTCGTATTGCCGCAGCTCCTGTTCGGAGAGCTTGCGCCCGTATACGATGATGTCGTGATACTTGCCCGTTTCGTCGTCCTCGCGGCGGATGAAGCCCGCCATCGGCTGGCAGCTGGGCGAAAAGCCGCGCAGCCGCATTCCGTATCTATATTGCATAGCCGTTCTGTTCAGTCTCCTTGCACTTTTTCGCTCTCGGTCTGTTCGGGGAGGTCTATCAGCTGTCCGTTCTCGGCGCGGTACTCGTCAAATCCCATCACGGCGATCTCGCCCGTGTCCTCGTCCGTCCACTCTTCCGTCTCGTCCAAAATCGACAAGTCCGTGATTTCCCTGCGCGTCAGGTCAAAGCGCTCGTCGTCGCGGTCTGTCGCTTTCGATAGGGCGGTATACGCCTGTTCCCAGTCTTCCGCCTCTATGGCGACTGTGCGCTCCCTTGTCTCTTCAATTTTGAAAATAAATTTAGGCATTCTTTTGTTCTCCTTCTGTTCAGCGGATAGTCCAGCCGATGCCGTCAGCTCCCTGTTCCGTGACTTCAAAGCCTTGCCGTTTGTACCACATTGCGACAGCCTCGGAAATCGTTGCCGTTCCGTCCTCGCCGTTATTCCTCGCGTATTCCTGCAAGCAATCCTGCGCCTCGCGGTAGTCGGAGAGGGTGAAACCTGCTTTCTTCAAATCTGCCGCGCTTTCCATAGCGCGCAAAGCCTTGTATGCCTTCATTGCTTTCTGTTCGTTCATGCGTTTGCCTCCTTGTCGTTCTGCTCTGCCATTTTCTTTTGAAGCCAGTATGGAATGTGGCGCACTCTATGAATATGATATTTTATGTAGTCCCAGCCAAAACGCTCCTCGATTACATACGAATAATGCTTGTCGTCAGGCGAAGTTAAAACTATCGTTCCATAGTTAATTTGTACATCATTAAACTGAAATGATTTATATCCTGCATTGTGTTTCTGTTTGAGAAAGTCGCGCAATTCATACAAATTTTTTGTAAATTCATATCCGCCTAATGCGTATTCTATAATCGGTGAAAATCTGTTCATGCGTTTGCCTCCTTGCTGTCGTAGATATGGGCAAAGCTGTTCAGCTCTGCGGTAATACTTTCGGGCGTGCTTGCAAACTTCTGCATCCACACGTCAAAGTGCATAGAGAGGTAATATTTGAGATTATCGAGCGCATCCTCGTTGTTTGCCAAAGCGACAACCGCTTCCGCAAATCTTTTTGCCGTGTTTTGATACTTCATAATTGCCTCCTTTTTGGCGATGCCTGCCGCTGTTCAGCGGTTCAGGACTTACTCGCCGTTTGTCTGTTCTTCTGTTCTGTTTTCAAATTGCCATAGCCTTGCCCAGCTTGTCGCCATACGTCGCTATGCTTGTACTTTTATGCCCTTTGTCATAGTAGTATTGCGTAAAATATCCGCCGCACTCGGGATGGGCTTCAAGGCGGATGCTACCGCAATGCTCACGCAACCATCCGACAAGTTTAATCGGTAAGGCAACGCCGTACCTCTCGGCAAGCTGTTCAAAGTTGGATGCCGTGATGTACTTTCCCGCGCGAAGGTCACGGTCTGCCTGTTCAAGCTGCTGTTCACGTTCTCGCTGTTCAGCCGCTGCACGTTCTTGCCGTTCTTTTTCCTCGCGTTCTTCCTGTTCTTTCCGTTCCTGTTCTCTCTTTATCCGATAGGCGGCTCGTGCGGATCTTGTCTGTTCTGCAAGCGCAAACTCTCCGTGCATCTCGCAAAAAAGCACATCGCCATTGCTGACCAATTTACCCGTTGAGATTGCCTCGCGGATTCTGTCAAGTTCTCCGTTGACGTCAAGAAAGAATTTTGCAGCCCGTTCCTCGGTCGTTGCCGCAAGTAGTTCGCGCATCTGTTCGGGGGTCGTACAGGGGTTTATATTGATCTCCTTGCAAAGTCCGGGGATGTTTCCGTTCATGGTATAATACCATGTCCTATGATCTGCCCAGTTCGGGTCAGGTACGACGGCGTAAACCTCCGCGCCGTTTGCCGCTCTGCCGATGTACTCTGCATCGCGCAGCTGTTTCTTGCACGCCGTCGTGTAGTCGCTCTTGTAACCGATATAAAACATTATAATCTCCTCGCGCCGCTTGCCGTTCGGTCAAGTCTTATGCGCTCATTCTGTTCTGTTCAGATCGCGCGGATGTCTCGTGCGTATGCCTCATAACCTGCGGGAATTTTCGCAAGCCGTTTGATCTCCCAAATATGTGCGGCGTGTCCTCGTTCAGCAAGGTAGTGCCAAACCGCGCCCATGCTTTCCGCGATGTAGAAGGAAAATCCCGTGCCTTCCTCGCCTTCCTCGTATTTCACAACCACTTTGAAAAACTGTTTCATTTTATCCTCCTGTTACTTTATCCGAACGGCGGTATATTCAATATCGCCATATATTCCACAATAGCCAGACGTCATGCGGCGAAGTCTGCCACCGCAAAAGGCAAAAACATCGTCAAGACTTTCAAACGTGCGTACCTCTGCCGTTTTTATTGCGTTGTCGTAGTTGTCAACCGTTCGGATGCCGTTCAAATTGATTTTTTTCACTTCATACAAAGCCATGATTTTGTCCTCCTGTTCTGTTCAAAGATAGGGGAGGGGAGGGCGTTCCGCCCCCTGCTCCGTTCTGTTCAGTCGATTACAAGAATGCAATCATGTTCGCACCATTCAAGGGTAAAGCCGTCGCCCTGCGCCTCTGCGTCAAGTCCGCTTTCTATCCATTTCGGAAAAACTTCCGCGCGGGCGCACATGAGGACGTACCACGCATAATGCCCAAACGTCCGCAAGCACCTTTTCCCGCTGATTGCCGTGTATTCCGTGCAATCCGGCTGCTCCCTGAATTTCTGTTCAAGGTCTTTCAGTGTGTATTTCATTGTATAACCTCCGTTCCGTTTAGTCGTCAATCGTGTTCAAAATATACGGGGTAGAAAGGTTGCTGCGGTGTTCTTCGTCCCACCATTCGCGGCACTTGTCAACGCCTTTTTCTGCCTGTTCGCGGGTGTAGCCGTAGTCCGTCAATTCCGTGATTTTATCTTCGCGGTTTAGGATTTCCGCGATCCGTTCTTTGATTCTCTTTTCGTGCAGCCAAAAGGGGAAAAGCACGCCCCGCAAAAAGTCTGCATCGCTTTTGACGGATTGCCAGCCGTCTATATTTTCGCCGTATTCTGTCCCGCGCCTTGTTCCCTTCGGGCAAAGTTCTATTTTGTCGCCGAAAATGATGACTTCCTGCCCGTTCAAAAGCACGGCTGCCTCGCCCTGCGTTACGCTTCTGCGCCTGCGTTCTACTTCAAAATAAAGTTTCATTTCGTCATACCTCCTACGGCTGCCCGCCCGCATTGCAGCGGGTCGGGTTTTATGCCGTTTTTGTTTCTGTCCTTATTTCGTTTCTATTGCAAACCGATGGTTAAGAATCATTTTTACTTCATCAAAAGTAACACTTTTTTGCTTATTGTAAGGCTTTGCTTCCGCTACCGTTTTCACTTCATGGAGAATAGCGGAAAATATTGCTTCCAAACCTTCCTTATGCTCGCCCGCTGTTACCAAATAAACATCTTTTTTCTTTGTGCTTTTGTTTATCCCCATCTGTTTTTTTACGATTTCCCAAGCACAATTTAATAGTAACTTGTTGATGTCCTGTTCTTTTTCTGCCTCGCACAATAATGCAGCATCTAATAATTGAATCGCGTCATTAAAAAACATTGTTTTATACTCCTTATTTTCTGTTCAGGAGTTCCGCGCATCATAGCGAAAGCGCGAAACGGTCGCTTGAAAGTAAATTGAAAAATATCCCTCTATAAAGTCGCCCGTTATGATTTGGCAACGCTTTTCAGCTGTTCCGATGTATTCCATTTTGTCGGGGTCATAGGGGTAAAACGCACCGCCGCAACCGATAACCGCCGAAAGCGTTCCGTCGTCCTGTTCTACCGGGCGCGGGATGCCGTGCTCGCAAACGGTCGTTTTATATACGCTTGTCATGCTCTCGCCGTCGATGGTCGCGTGTTCCGTGTGCTGTCCGTGTTCGGTCGTAAAGTCCACGTCGTCGAACGGCTGCGGGCTTTGTGTCCTGCTCTGTTCAATGGTTTTTATATAGCCGTTGATTGCTTCGACGTGTTCCGCCTTAATGCGGGCGGCGTTGTAGGTGTTTTCCTCGCGTAACTGTTCCAAAGTGTAAAACATTTTTCTATTGCCTCCATAGGCTGCCCGCCGCCCGTTCAGGCGGTCGGGGCTTACGCCTTTAATTTTTACGCCGTCAATTTTTTGTAAAACTCGTAAGCCTCTGCAAGTGATACTTGTTGCACCTGCTCGCGCTCGCCTGTTTTCGTGTTTATGGCGATGACCGTTTCCAACGTCTCAACGCGCCCCCAGCCCGCCGCGCTCCCGTCGAATATGCGCATCTGCTGCGCCCTGCGGTATATAACCACGTCGCCGCGCTGTTCTACCGTCTGCCCGTTTCGGTTGCCTTCTTCAAGTAGTTTGGCGGCAAACTGTTTATTGCTTTCAAGCCTTGCGCGCTCTTTCTGTTCTTTGTCTGCCTGAATGAGTTCCGCGATGATTTCCGCGCCGCCTTCAAGCTCTCCGCTTGCAATCTGTTCGGCAAGTTTCAGGGCGTCGGCGTTATGGTCTTCCCGTTCCGCTTCCTGCCTGTAATAGTCGTATTTTTCGCCCTTTTTGCGCCAGACTTCAACGGCTTTTTTATATCCGATTGCCGCCGCTAAAAACTCCGCGCCGGCTGTCGCCGGTATTGTCAATTTGTCTTTGTCGTAGTAGTCCGTCATGTAGTCGGAATCGTTGCGGACGTTGCAGCCGCGCGGGATCACTTCCAGCGGCTCATAGCTTTTAACCGTTAAACAGATTTCAAGCCTTACTGGGTCAAAATCGTACCATGCGGGCAAGTAGTTTACTTTCCTACCGATGCCGCCGATCTCCTCGCCGTTCCTGCCTTTGATGCCGTGCGCCGTATAGGTCAGGCGGCTTTCTTTTGCTGTCGTTCTGTTCATATTTCTACCTCCTCGCCGCCGCCGGGCGTTCTCCGCCCGTGCGGTCTTATGCGTTCATGCCCTGCCATCATCAGGCGGGGGAGGGCATCCACCCCGCGACGGGTAAAGGCTCGCGCCTCGCCCCGTTTCGGCTGTTCTCTGTTCTGTTCAAATCCCTAAAATGCGGTACTTTTCCGCGCTCGCGCGTTCTATGATCTCGTTGATTTTCTCGCGCTCCCAATCGGTAGCCGCATATCTCCGCGCAATCGTCGCCGCCGTTATCGTGTCGGCAATCTCTTTCAGCCGTTCGGCGTTCGTCAGATACGCCCCGCCCGTCATCCTTTGCATCTGTTCAACCTCCTTGCGCCGCCTGCCCCCGTTCCGGGGGTCAGGTCTTACGCGCTCCCGCCCGCCTGCCGTTTTTCGGTCAGGTCTTGCGGCGGATCTTTTAATGTTTCACACGCGGCACGCCGTCATCGTCGTAGTAATAGGAAGGGATCCCGCCGCGCTCCCATGTTGTTACAACGGTTTTTCCGTGTTCATCCAGCACGAACATCGCGCACGGGGGCAAAAGCACCGATGCCGCATTACTCGCCGCATCAAATAGGGCGACGGCGTCCAGCCTGTACGCTCGTTCCGCGTTTTTCCGTTCTGCGATTTTTTGCGCGTAGTGGTCAAGAATATTTTTCGCGCGTTCTATCATTTCGCCCATCATCTCGCCGCCTCCATCGCGGCGGGCATCTGCACCATGCGCCCGCCCTTCGCCCGAACATACAGCGCGCAGCCCGTGCGGGTATCGTACACCGCGCAAACGTCCGCATCCGCGAGTAAATCCGCGAGGATGCCGCGCGCATAGTCCGCCGTGCTGCCGTCCCTAAAAATCGCCGTTATAAAATAGCCGTTTTTCATTTTCAAAACCTCCCGCGCCGCTTGCGGGGCTTTCGCCCCGTCAAGGCTTACGCGCTTTTTGCCGTTCTTTTTAGCAGTAGATCGCCGCGCCCGTTCGCCAATCGAAAACCGATATTTGCGCCCGTTCCCGTCCGATTTTCAGGGCATCGCGCTTGCGGGGGATGCGTTCGCTTATATCCACATAAACGCGCCCGCCGTCAACCCAAATTCCGCAATACTCGCCCGCCGTCAGGCTTGCAAGCACCGAACGCACCGCCCGCAAAATTTTCCCCGTATGCCGTACCGAAAGGGTATAGCAATCTTTTTTGCTAACCTGATACCCGCGCCGAAAGCTAACCGCCGCCCCGCTTGCGTCCAACGTCGCGCCGCCGTCTTTTAAGATTTTCAAAAGGTCAATGCGTTTCATTTTTCAATCCTCCGCCCCGCGCCCCGCCTTGAGGCGGTGGCGGCTTACGGGCTAATTTTTTTCGCGTCTGTATTCCGTCCGCACCTTCCCGCGCGGGGTAACCACCTGCACGGCGGAGATGCATGTGTTTTCCAAAATCGCGCGGGCATACGCCGCGAATCTCTCGCCGCGTTCGTCCAATTCCTCCCACCCCATAGAACGCATCAAAATAAATGCAGGCTCTTCGCGCCAATCGTCAACGGGTATGCCGAATCTGGCATATCTGATTTTCGTCAATTGTACCATTTTTGCCTCCTTTGCTTTCGGTGACGCCCTCGCGGGCGTTTCGGCGGGTAGCAATCCCGCCATCATCAGACCGATACACCGCGCGAACATTCCCGCGCGGGCTGTTTATCGTTTTCGGAATCTTTGCGGCGAAAACAGATACACCGCAACCACCCGCGCGGAATTTAGCCGCCGCGCGTCGCTGTGGCTGCCTTTTTCGGGTTAGGCTTGCCACGTTCCACCCGCTCACGCTCCGACCCTTAAAGGGGCGCGCCGTATGCGGTAGAGCTCCCGCACAAACGGACTTTTTCGACGGTCAGGGGGCTTGCGCTCCCTCAACCTTTTTACGCTCTTATTATATCACAAAATAATAATATTGTCAATGCTTTTTCTCAAAAAATAATAAAAAATTTTTCTGTAACTTTTTATCAAAAAATAATGTTAAAAAGTATCAAAAATAATAATTTGCCGCAATTCCGTTGACAATGGCGCGGCGGCGTGGTAGAATATCAAAAAACTACGCCCGAAAAAGGGCGCAGGAGGGGCAAACAATGCCACGGACGAAAACAGGCGCGGACGGAACGCCGAAGCGATCAGAGGCGCAGCGGGAAGCCGATAAACGCTATCAGAAAAAAAACAAGGAACGAAACAAGGCGAACGCCCGCGCACGATATAAAACGGGTTTTCGGTCAATCGGCGCGCAGCTGAAAACGGCGGACGCCGAAGCCACCGCCGCAACCTATAAGGCGCACGGCGTAACCGTCGCCCAAATCCTAAAAGCCGCCGCCGAACGCCTAACCACGGACGGCGAAACAGCCGCCGCCCAAATCAAAGCCGACGCCGCCGCCCATGATAGGCGCATGACCGCCACCACGGACGAAAACACAACCCCCAACGCCTAACCGCGCCCGCGATCAGGACAAGCGGAACGCCAACCACGGACGCACGCACCAAACACCCGCGCGCGCCTTTTTCTATGCCCTTTTTTCTTTCTATGCTTTTAACCTATGCAAATGGCTTTATTATAGCTAAAAAGCATTGTTAAGTACTGAAAGGGGGATTATAGGGGGTTTCCTTTTGCTTTTCTGTTAATATGCCTATATTTCATTAAATAGCTTGATTATAATATATATGCTATTCTATTATATAGGCTTATAAGGCTATTAAAGGGGCTTTATTATATGCTTGCATAGTTTATAGTTGCTTGTCTTTTATAGTTGCTTTTCTCTTTGCTTGTTTTGGTATTTTAATATAATAGCCCGATCGGCTTTTTTTTGCTTTTGCTTGTTTCTCTTTATGCTTTCTTGCTTTCGTTCCTTTTGCTTTTCTCTTCTCGTGCTTGTTTCCGCTTTCTCGTTGTGCTTTTCTGTTATGTGTATGCGATTGTTTTTGCGCCGTGTTCGGTCAATGCAGGACGCCAAAAACAGCACCACGGGCAAAGCATACAGAGAGCCGGCAAGGGGAACGCCTCCGCCGGGCTTGTTTTGCTTGCCTGCTTGCCTTTGCTATCGGTGCATACTGTTTTATTATGCGCTGGCTTTGCTTGCAGGGTGCTACACCACCGCCGCCGGGGGTACTTTTTCGGTACGGTTTGACGAGGGGAAACAGCCAAATCGGTCTTGCTCATCCCCATAATCCCTTGTTCTTCGTAGTAAAACATCTACTCGCATCATCCCCCCAACCCATTGTTCTCAAAGTCTAACATATTAGCGCATGGTTACTGTTACAGTTCTCACAACGCTTTTGTTTTGTGCTTCTTGGTTACAAGCAATTAAGTCGCAAATAGGTTTTAAGTTAGTCGCAAGATAGCAAGGAACGCTGCAAGAAAGGGGGGCGGCGGGAGCGTGTAGCCGCGCTCTCTCATTCCTTGCTATGTTTTTCTTTCCTCTTGGTAGTTGTATAGGGAGAGCATGGGAAGAAAATACTTCCCCCGATAGATTTATCGTTGGAAGAATTGTTGTTTCTTTTTTCCTATGTACAACTATGCTGACGGATATAGTTTGTGGATAGGGGAGAATAGGGATAGACTTGGAGGGGGAGCCGCGCCCGATTGGTAGCAGGGTAGGGATAGTAGCAATTCTCGTTGGGGAGAATTGATAGTATAGTAGGAATTAACAGGGTCTTTTTGAAGGCTCTGTATTTTTTTATGTGAAAATAAAAAATAATTGGCAGAGTTACAAGGACAAGGGGGCAAAGCGGTGGTAGAATGGAGTTGCACCGTATGTGAAGCATAGGTAAGAGGTGAGTGATTATGGGCTATGAGATTACGGCAAACGGCTCCTTGCATTGTTTTCGTGGCGGGTATGGCGGCTTTATGAGTTTGCGGGAGAACATTGCGAAGGCGTTGGATAAAGAATTTGGGAATCATTATGCAACATTGAGCCGTTGTTTCCGAGAGGAAGATTTTGATGCTTTTAACAAAAAGGCGAACAAGATTTTAAGCGACGCAAGATTTAACGGCTATGAGGATGTACTCGATTTTCTTTTCGCTCCCGACGGCGATGGTGGAAAAGTATCTTACAAGACCTGCAAGAAAATTTACGACCTCATAAAGGATGTTGATTTTAAGGGCGATATTTTTACCTATGGCGCTTATTCGGATGCGAAAGATTATGAGCATTTCAAAAAGTTTCTTCTCGAATGTTACAGCCATAGGCGAAACATGATTTGGAGCTGATTATTATGCTTAACAACGATAAGAAAACGGAAAAAGAAACCATTGAGAAGATTAAGGAAATTCTTACCTCATCGGTTTTTCGTTGGAATAGGGGTTTTCCCGACCAAGACGGGAATTTTACCGACGTAGTAAATATCGCCCTTATAGATGAACTTGCCGAGTTTTATGCTGAAAGCCTTGTTCACAGAGGCATTGGCGATGTCGCCGCACTCAAGCAGGAAAACGAAAAGTTGAGGAAGCGGCTTGAAGGATATGAGCGGCTCGTGAAAGCGGGATTTAGAGGGTATCAACCGACGAGCAGCATAGAGACAGCTCCTCCGATTCTGCCAAAGAACGGAAGTTCTGCCGTACCTCCGATCGTAAAACAGACGATAAGCGCAAAAGATCTAATAGAACATAAGGACGACAAGGGGCGCTTGGTGGGTTATTCGTACTTTATTCCTGTTGAAGACGAAGAGGATTGATTTATGGACGAGAAAAACTTTCGCAGAATGGCTATCAAAGCCGTTGTTGATTATACAAAAAAGCACATAGACAAAACGGACGACAGGGAGATAACCGCCGAGGATGTTTATGTTGTTTGGCAAGTCAAGGTTTTGCAGAACAACAAGGCGCTTTTAAGCACAAACATTTCCGACGGCATGTACTACGAGTGTACCTACAACGGCGACAAAGACGAGATGTACGTTGACTGTTACAAGAAGTGGGAAAACTTTTGTGTCGTCGGGAATTTGGAGAACGCTATAATACGCCGTAAAGACGAATTGATGGCAAACAAATCACACCCGCCCATGAAGTTCCATCTTGGGCAGACCGTAAAAGTAATAGACGAAGAGCAAATTTTCCCGTTCCCGCAATACTTAATTGAACACAGATTGTTCCCATACTATACCGAAGAAAACTTTGAAAGGTTAGATAGCGACTATCTAAACATTTGTGATCGTGATTTGCTTGACAAGCACGCGACGGTGTGCGCCGTTGATTATGACAATTCAAACAACAGCTATGTCTATATAGTTCAAGTTGACGATAAGTTTTTTGCATTTAGCGAGCAAGGTCTTGCGCCATTAAGCGAGGAGAAACCGCAATGACCTACAAATCCGAAGGCTGGGTATGGAGCAACCAAACGACGACAGGTTGCGCCAACTGTTACTACTGTTGGAATGGACGTTGCTCTTATGGCGGCAGATGTATCGGAACTGAAATGCGGATAGTGAACGGCG
>ERZ1090880.1610-NODE-1612-length-10897-cov-11.228279_pt1 | contig 10897 bp, 10 predicted proteins | sample MGYA00478471_ERZ1090880 | MGnify/ENA primary metagenome ERZ1090880 (study PRJEB33644, sample SAMEA5815734) | chicken gut metagenome | biome: Chicken; feature: Gastrointestinal Tract; material: Caecum | place: Ireland | collected 2019-01-01 | study: A study of... | reverse complement strand
GGCACGAACGATTGACAAAAAAAAACGGCTTTGCTATAATATATAAGCTGTCGATCGGCGTACAATAAAGACAGTAAAGACGGACGAGGTGTAGCGCAGTTTGGTAGCGCGCTTGGTTCGGGACCAAGAGGTCGTGGGTTCAAGTCCCGTCACCTCGACCACGAAAAAGCGAAGGGTTTTGCCCTTCGCTTTTTTGTTTTTGCGGACGCGAACCCACGACCTCTTCCCTTTTACAGGGCTCCCGGAAATCGCAGCGAAGCGAGATTTTCGGGAAGAGGAGGAGCGGAGCGCGCACGCGGGCGCCGACCCGCCGGGGCGGCGCGAGAAAGCAGCCGACCGCGACGACGAGGGTTCAAGTCCCGTCACCTCGACCACGAAAAAGCGAAGGGTTTTGCCCTTCGCTTTTTTGTTTTTGCGGACGCGAACCCACGACCTCTTCCCTTTTACAGGGCTCCCGGAAATCGCAGCGAAGCGAGATTTTCGGGAAGAGGAGGAGCGGAGCGCGCACGCGGGCGCCGACCCGCCGGGGCGGCGCGAGAAAGCAGCCGACCGCGACGACGAGGGTTCAAGTCCCGTCACCTCGACCACGAAAAAGCGAAGGGTTTTGCCCTTCGCTTTTTTGTATAACGAACGCCCTTGCCGGCGGCAAGGGTGCAATGAAACAAAAGTCAAAAAAACTCTTACTTTCTCCGTCGTAGCGCTGCCGAAACGGCGCGGGCAAGAAAGGCAGCGAGAATACAGAGGACGAGATCTTTCGGCATATAGATGATATTGTACACGACGAGGGCGTTCCAAAGGCCACCGTTATTCATGTAAAATTTCCATATAAGCGAAAAGTACGCCATGCCGAAAAGATAGTTGACGAGAAAGCCTACGACCGCGGCAATAAGCAGGCGCGGAAGGCAGGCCTGCCCCTTCCCCCCGATAAGCCCGGCAACGAACGCGGCCGCAGCAAAGCCGAGAATATACCCGAAGGTAAGGTTCAGCACATAAGAAAAACCTCCCCCGCCCGTAAATACGGGAAGCCCCACAAGCCCCATAAAGATATATACGCCTATGGCTGCCGCCCCCCAGCCTGCGCCGAGCAGTAAGCCCGCAAGCACTGCCATGACCGTCTGGAACGACAGGGGTACCAGCGGAAACGGAATTTGTATGTAAGCAGAAACGACCATCAGGACGACGAACAGCGCACACTCCGCAAGCCGGATGACGGTACGGACGCAATGACGCATATTTTCGTTGTTTATGTCAGACATAACACCTTTCAAACCTCTGTTTTATACCTTCAAAGACACTTCGCCTGCCGCCAAAGTCGCACAAGTGCCGTCGTCATAGCGTACCTTCAGAAAACAGTTTTCATCGAGGCCGAGCGCCTCCGCTTCCCGCTCCGTATCTCCGCACAGCACGCGGACACGCCTTCCGATCACCAGCGAACGGCGCAGATATTCCGGATAGAAAAGCCTCTCCCCGATATGTTCGCAGTAATGGCGCAGACGCGTCAGCACTTCTGCGGCGAGCCTTGCGCGCGCCTGCGGAGGGCATTCCCCTTCCCCGAATGCGGACGTCGCAATATCCGCAAGAGCGGGAGGAAAGGCGCCCCGCACGTTGATACCGATCCCTACGACGGCGTAATCGAGCCCGCCGCTCTCCACGTTGAAAGACGCCTCGGTGAGAATGCCGCTGACCTTTTTTCCGCCGATAAAGACATCGTTTACCCATTTGATCTCCGCATATTTTCCGCAGAGTTTTTCCACCGCCTCCGCAACCGCAACGGCGGCGCAGGTAGTGATAAACAGCGTTTCCCCCGCGGCGATGTGCGGGCGGAGCAATACGCTCATATACAGCCCGTTCCCTGCCGGCGAATAAAAGGCACGCCCGAATCTGCCGCGGCCTCCCGCCTGTTCTTCGGCGATGACGGCGCTCCATGCCGGCACTCCCTGCGCCGCAAGTTTTTTGACGTCGTCGTTGGTGGAAAAAGTGCTCTTTTTCACTTCCACGAAAAAGGCATCTTCTTTCAGATATTTTTCGACGGCAAAGGCGGAAAGTTCGTCGCCCTGCGGGGAAAGCGCATAGCCGCGGTTTTTGACGGAAGTGACGGCGTACCCTTCTTTTTCCAGCCGCTTTATACATTTCCAGACGGCATTCCGCGAAACGCCGAACGCCTCCGCAAGCGCCTCGCCCGAAACAAACTCGCCGCGCGTATCTTCCAATTTTTTCAAAATCAGATCTTTGAGCATCATACGGTCATTTTATCATAATCCGAACAAACAGTCAACCGTTTTATATGTAATGGTTGACAATAATATCAAAACAAAAGCCCGCGATCGGATGCGGGCTTTTCTGTTTTGGTTACGGCGTGACGCGGTTGATGTCTCTCGGGAACATGGAGGCATAGCGCACGTTTTTGAAGCCGAGCAGGTGCATGGTGATACGTTCCAGCCCCAGCCCCAGCCCGCCGTGCGGCGGCATGCCGTACTTGTGCGCCATGAGATAACTCTCAAAATCGTCGGGATTCATGCCGCGCGCCTTCATCTTTGCGACCTGCTGATGATAATCGTGGATGCGCTGCCCGCCCGTCGTTATCTCTATGCCGCGGAACAAAAGGTCGAAGCTCAAAGTATAGTCGGGATCGGCGGGGTCGTCCATCGCATAGAACGGGCGCTTTTCGGAAGGATAATGCGTCACAAAGAGGAAATCGGAATCGAACTCCTTCTTTGCCCACTTGCCGAGGAGCTGCTCCTCTTCCGGCTCGAAATCGCGGTAGTCCGTGATCTTCTTCTTGAACTTTTTGGTGATGATCTCCTTTGCGTCCATGAACTTGATATAAGGTATCTCGCCGATCTCGGGCAGCTGCGCGTTCAGCAGGGCGATCTCTTCGGCGTATTCCGATTTCAGCAGGTTCATGATATATTTGAGCGCGCCCGTCTCCATGTTCATGATATCATAGAAGGAGTCTATAAAGCCCATCTCAAAGTCCATGCTGATATATTCGTTGAGGTGGCGGGAAGTATCGTGATGTTCGGCGCGGAACACCGGCCCGACTTCGAACACGCGCTCATAGACGGGAACGAGCATCTGCTTATAGAACTGCGGGCTCTGCGCGAGGAACACCTGCTTGCCGAAATAATCGAGGCGGAAGATATTTGCGCCGCCCTCCGCGCCCTGGGCGTTGATCTTGGGCGTGCGTATCTCCGTAAAGCCCTGCGAATGCAGAAAATCGCGGAAGCCGCGCGCGATGCCCTCCTGTATCTTGAATACGGCGCGCTCCTTCGGATTGCGCAGCGTCACCGGACGCATATTCAGGTTGAGATCGAGCGGGATATTGTCGAGCTGTTTCTTGTTGATGACGATGGGCATCTGCTCCGCCGGAGAAGAGAGCACCTCGATGCCGTGGATCTGCATTTCGTAGCGGTCTTCGCGCGTTTCGTCTTTGACGATCTTTCCGGTCAGCTTCACCGCGCAGCCTTCGACGACCTCTTCCCCCATGCGGTAATCGGAGAAATCGGGAGAATACACGCACTGCACGACTTCGCGCGCGGTGCGGATGATGACAAAGGCAAAGCCCGTCATCTCCCGGATGCGGTGAATGATTCCCTTCATTTCCACCACTTCGCCGGCATGGGCGGGAAAATCTTTATACCCCACGCAGGAACTGCGGATGATTCCGTCGATCTTTTCCATAATATACCTCTCTTTGAAAAATCTACTCTATTGTAAACGTTTCCGCCCGAAAATGCAAGCAAATCAAAGCGGGCGAAAGCATTCCGCCCGCTTTTACCGCAAAACAAAGTTCAAAGTATCTTTTCAGACAGGAGCCTGATCCCTTTTTCCGTCAAAAGGCTTACCGCGCGGGCGGTGTCTTTGTCGTCCACGCGCATGAGGATCTTCGCCGTATTGCGTTCGGTCAGCACGAAGGAATACAGGTACTCTATATTCATGTCGGCCTCCTCTATCAGGGCGACGACCTCTGCAAGGGCGTTAGGCTTGTCGTCCACCTCCACCCCTATCAGTTCCGTGATGCCGACGGTGAAACCCTCGCGTTTGAGAACTTCATACGCGCGTTCGTTTTCGCGCGCGATAAAGCGCACGATGCCGAAATCTTTGGTATCGGCGATGGAGAGCGTCACGAAGTCGATCCCCTCCTTCCCGAGCGTATGCGTGAGTTTGGAAAGCCTGCCGGGCCTGTTCTCCATAAAGACGGATAACTGTTTGACCAACATTTTCATTTTCCTCCTTGCGTTGAGCTTGATGATTTATTCATTCTCTGCGGTCTATGACGCGCACGGCTTTTCCTTCGCTGCGCTTTATCGAACCGCTCTCGCAAAGCCTGATCTTTGCGCTGACGCCGATATAGGAATTGACTTCCGTTTCCACCTTCTTCCTGATGGATTCGAGATCGGAGACCCTGTCCGGCGAGAGATTGCCGGCGAGCTCTATGTCGATCTCCATCACGTCGAGGTTGTTGATGCGGTCGACGTAGATCATGTAATGCGGGGACACGCCCGAAACGTTCATGATCGCCGCCTCTATCTGCGAAGGGAACACGTTTACGCCGCGGATGATGAGCATATCGTCGGAGCGCCCCTTGACCTTGCTCATCTTGACGGTCGTTCTGCCGCAGGCGCACTTTCCCGATGTGAGCGTGCAAAGGTCGCGCGTGCGGTAACGGATGAGCGGCTGGCCCGTCTTGGTGATGGTCGTGAACACGAGCTCGCCCTCGCTGCCGAAGGGCAGCGGTTCCAGCGTTTCGGGGTCTATGATCTCGGGAATGAAGTGATCTTCCTGCACATGGCTGCCGCATTTCTGCATACACTCCATCGCGACGCCCGGGCCGCTGATCTCGGACAGCCCGTAGATGTCGAGCGCGTCGATGTGCAGCAGGCGCTCGAGTTCGTCGCGCATCTGATACGTCCACGGCTCCGCCCCGAACGCCCCGCCGACGAGCGAGAAATCTTCGATCTTCATGCCCGCCTTCTCTATCTCCGTGCCGAGGAAAATGGCATACGAGGGCGTACAGCAGAGGTGCGTGGCGCCGAAATCGCGCAGCAGCGTGAGCTGGCGGATGGTGTTCCCCGCGCTCGCGGGAACGGTGCTCGCGCCGATCTTCTGCGCGCCGTAATGCGCGCCCAGCCCGCCCGTGAACAGCCCGTAGCCGTAGGCGACGTGCACGAGGGAATCCTTCGTGACGCCTGCCATCGCGAGGGAACGGGCGGCGACCTCCGCCCAGATATCCACGTCGTTCTGCGTATAGCCGACGACGGTCAGTTTGCCCGTCGTGCCCGAAGATGCGTGAACTTCCACGATGTCGCGGGAAGGAGCCGAATAAAACCCGAAGGGATACGCCGCGCGCAGATCGTGCTTGACCGTAAAGGGCAGCTTGCACAGATCGGAAACGCTGCGGATGTCCGAGGGTTTCACCTTAAACTCGTCCATCTTCGCCCGGTACGGTTTACAGTTTTCATAGACGTATTTCACCGTCTTTTTCAGCCGTTCGCTCTGCAGATTCTCCATTTCGGAGCGCGTCATGCACTCGTATTCCGGGCTGTAAATGTAATCTTTTATCTTTGCTTTTGCCATCTGATCTTTCCCCGCCCTTCCGTTCACACCGCGCCGTAGCCCAGCCCGAACGCCTTTTTGTTCATTTCCGCAGTTTTGAGCGGGATGCACGAAAGCAGAGCCGCTTCAAAACCCGCGCGGTCAAGCCCCAGCTTTTTGCAGAGCGCGCCCAGCATCACAGAATTCGCCGCCTTTGCATTGCCCGCTTCGAGGGCGAGCGCGAGGGCGCCGACACCCGTGCCGCGGAGCAAAGCCTCTATCCCCTGCGGGTACTGCGCCGCTCCCGTAACGACGGGCATGGGCATGATCTCCTGCGTGGAATACAGCACCTCGCCTTCGGGTTTGAGATAATGGAGATAGCGCAGCGCCTCCAGCTTTTCAAAGGCGAGGATGATGTCGGCGCAGCCTTCGTCTATGATGGGCGAAGCGATGTTCTCGCCGATGCGCACATAGGTCATGACGCTGCCGCCGCGCTGCGCCATGCCGTGCACCTCGCTCAATTTGACGTCGTATCCGTTTTCGAGGGCATATTTCCCGAGCACGCGGCTCGCGAGCAGCGTACCCTGCCCGCCGACGCCCACGATGAGAATGTCGAGTTTTTTCATATCCGCACCTCCCCTTCGATCGCGCCGAATTTGCAGACGCTCCTGCACAGCCCGCATTCGGTGCACAGCGAAACGTCGATGGAGACGCCCTTTTCGCCCTTGACGATGGCCGGGCAGCCCAGCTTCATGCAGGCGCGGCAGTTTTTGCATTTATCGTTGACGGAAAACCCCTTATAGAGCCGCTTTGCCAGCAGGACGCAGGGGCGCTTTGCGATGACGACGGATACCTCCTCTTCGGAAAGCGCCGCTTTCAGCGCGCCCTCGAGGGCGGGGAGGTCGTACGGGTCGACCGTACGGACGCTGCCTACCCCCACGGCACGGCAGACCTCCGCGAGGTCAAGCTCGTATGTAGGTTCGTTCTTTATCGTCTTTCCCGTGGCGGGATGGTTCTGATGCCCCGTCATGCCCGTCGTGCGGTTGTCGAGGATGACGACCGTAATGTGCGATTTGTTATAGACCGCGTCGATCAGCCCCGTTATGCCGCTGTGGATAAAGGTCGAATCCCCGATCACGGCGACGGAATGTCTGTGCGCCTCGGGGTCGGCCTTGTCGAAACCGATCGCCATGCCGATGCTCGCGCCCATGCAGACGACGGCGTCCATCGAACCGAGCGGCGGCACCGCGCCCAGCGTATAACAGCCGATATCGCCCAGCACGTTCAGTTTCAGCTTGGACAGGACGTAAAACACGCCGCGGTGCGGGCAGCCCGCACACAGCACGGGCGGGCGCGCCGGAACGGCGGCAGGCTTTGCATCCTGCCCGGCGCCCAGCACGCATTTGCGTATCAGTCCCGCGGAAAACTCGCCGCAGAGCGGGAAAATATTTTTCCCTTCCACCTGTATGCCCGCCGCCTTTACGAGCGTTTCGATGTGCGGTGCGAGCTCTTCCGCCACGATGCACCGCTTCACGCTCCCGGCAAACTTTTCGATCAGTTTGTACGGAAGCGGATAGACCATGCCCAGTTTCAGGACGCTCGCCCCGGGCAGCGCTTCCTTCACATACTGATAGACGCCGCCCGAACAGATGATGCCGAGTTCCGCGCTCCCCTCCTCGATGCGGTTGAGCGGGAGCGCGTCGGCGTCTTCGCTCATCTTCTGCATGCGCTCTTCCACGAATACATGCTTGACGCGCGCGTTGGCGGGCATCATGACGTATTTCTGAATGTTGCGCTCGTACGCGCGCACGGGGACTTCCGTACGCTCCTGCAACTCTACGAGGCTCTGCGAATGCGCGACGCGCGTCGTGAGCCGCAGGATGACGGGCGTATCGTATTTTTCGGAAAGTTCAAACGCCGCTTTGGTGAAATCGCGCGCCTCGGCACTGTCCGAAGGTTCGAGGACGGGCACCTTTGCGCTGACCGCCGTAAGGCGGGTATCCTGTTCGTTCTGCGAGGAGAAAACGGACGGATCGTCGGCGACCGCGATGACCAGTCCGCCGTTCACGCCGGTATATGAGGCGGTAAAGAGAGGGTCGCAGGCGACGTTCAGCCCCACATGCTTCATGGACACGATGGCGCGCGCCCCGCGGACGGAGGCGCCGATCCCTACCTCGAGCGCGACCTTTTCGTTCGGCGACCACTCGCTGTATACTTCTCCGTAACGGGCGAGCTCTTCGGTTATCTCCGTGGACGGCGTGCCCGGATAAGCCGAGGCGACCTTTACGCCAGCCTCCCACGCGCCGCGTGCGACGGCAAAATCTCCCAATAACAGCTTTTTCATATCGTTAATGACCTGACCTGTATGAATTTTTGTTCTTGTATCGCTTTTATTTTTTGCGAAGATCTATGACGCGCTTCACTTTCCCCTCCGCCCTTTTGATGGAGAAGGGTTCGACGAGCCTGACCTTTACGTCGAGCTGCAGGACGACGCGCAGCGCGTGCCTGATCTTTGCCACGAGCTCTTCCAGCTTGGAATAATCGGTGAGCAGCCCCGCATCGTCCACTTCCACGCGCACTTCGAGAGTATCCATGTAATTGACGCGGTCGACGACGATCTCGTAGGTCTTGCCCAGCTCTTTCATGCCCATGAGCACGCTCTCTATCTGCGAAGGGAACACGTTCACGCCGCGGATGATGAGCATATCGTCCGTACGCCCGACCACGCGCGCCATGCGGGCGAGCGTCCTCCCGCATTTACACGGCTCATATGTCACAGAAGTGATGTCTTTGGTGCGGTAGCGCAGGACGGGCATCCCCTCTTTTGTGAGGGTGGTGATGACCATCTCGCCCTTTTCCCCTTCGCCGAGCACTCTGTTTCGCTCCGTATCGACGATCTCGGCATAGAACATATCTTCATTGATGTGCATGCCCGCCTTTTCGCGGCACTCGCCGGCAACGCCGGGGCCGCCGACCTCGGTCAGCCCGTAATTTTCCGTAGGGAAGGCGCCGAGCAGCTCTTGCAGCGCCGTGTGCATCTCCGACGTCGAGGCTTCCGCCCCCATGCAGACCAGCCGGACTTTCAGATCGCCGAGAATGCCTTCCCGCTTCGCGGTTTCCGCAAGGTACATGGCGTAGCTGGGCGTGGCGACAAGCGCCGTCGCGCCGAAATCCTTCATGAGCATCAGCTGCCGCTCGGTATTGCCGGAGGATACGGGAACGACCGCCGCCCCCAGCTTTTCGATGCCGTAATGCAGCCCGAACCCGCCGGTAAACAACCCGTAGCCGAACGCCACATGAAAGATGTCTTCTTCCGTCGCGCCCGCCATGACGAGAAGACGCGCGATACAGTCAGACCAATTATCGAGGTCGGCGCGGGTATACCCCCCGACGACGGGCTTCCCCGTCGTTCCCGAAGAGGCGTGCAGGCGCACGATCTTTTTCATCGGCACGGCAAACAGCCCGAAGGGGTAGTTGTCGCGAAGGTCGTCCTTCGTCGTGTACGGGATAAGTTCTATATCTTTAAGGGTGCGGATATGCGAGGGCTTCAGCCCGATCTCGTCGAACCTCTTCTTATACATGGGCACGTTGTCGTACGCGTAAGCGACGATATGCCTGAGGCGTTCGAGCTGCAGCTCGCGCAGTTTTTTCCTGTTTATCGTTTCGATTTCGGGGCTGAACATTTCTCTTTCACCTCCCTTTCGCCGTTGAAAGGAGTCTGTTTGAGATATTTTATCACATTTTGACCTGTCTGGCAAACTTTTGGGCGCCGTGCGGCGATTTTCACAAAAAAACCAAAAAAGCGGAGCTCCGTTCCCCGGAACTCCGCCTGTATTTACCGAATTTATCTCGTCGACCTTCCCTTCACCAATACGGAACGGTGCGTTTCGCGGAAAGAAGGCACTTCGTTTTCTTCTTCCGAAAGGGCAGACAGCATGAGCTCCGCCCCCGCTTCCGCAAAATCATGACTGCCGACGTCTACCGTCGTTATGATCCTGGGCATACGCATCATCTGCTGAATGTTGTCGTACCCGACGATCCCGTAGTCCTCGCCGGCTTCCAGTCCGCGCGATTCGAGCGCCTCGATGAGGACGAAGGCGATCACGTCGTTAAAGCAGAACACGCCGTCGATCTCCCCCGCCGCGATGCGGGCGACAATGGGATCGAGTTCCTGCTCGCGGATATAGAAGACATTTTCGGGCGGGAGAACCATGCCGCGCTCCGCCAGCGCTTCCTCAAAGCCGCGCTGCCTGTCGAGGCAGACTTTTACGTCGTGCCAGCTGCCTACATACGCGGGCTTCGTATACCCGCAATCCGCGATATGCCATCCGGCGAGTTTGCCGCCGTATACTTCGTCCGCGTCCACCCCCATCATGCCGTAAGGCTTGCCGTCTCTTCCGAAAATGACGAACGGTATTCCGGAATTGCGTATGAACTCCACCATATCGGGTTCGGGTTCGAGGAAAGAAAGGATGCCGTCCGGCTTGCGCGCCATCACGTTGCGCATCTGCTCGTAATCCACATACGCCGTCCTTCCGTTATTGGCAAAGATGATAGAGTTGTATCCCTTTTCTTCAAAGCGGCGAGAAATGATGTCCGTCGTATAGGAATAGAACGGGTTGACGAGGTCGTCGAACAGAATGGCTATCGTATGCGTGGATCCGCTGCGAAGCCCCGAGGCGTTCATGTCTACGATATAGCCGAGTTCCTTGCACGCCGCGTTCACCTTTTCTTCCACCTCTTTGGTGTAATACGGCTTTTTGTTCAGAACGCGGGAAACGGTATTGACGGAAAGCCCCGTCTTTGCCGCAATATCCTTCAGCGTTACCTTCTTTTTGCTGTCGTTCGCCATTTCCTACCGCCTGTTAACGTTACTTTGTATATAGATTACCATATTTGGGCGTTTCTGTCAATACTTCGGGTAAAATTTCCGCCCGCAGGGACAAAAGAAATGGCCGGCGCGGCATTTCCTTCCCCGGACGCACTGTGAAAAGCCAAAAAATATTTTCAAAAACGGGGCGAAATCGTTTTACTTTTTCAAAAAATAATGTATAATAGATTATGCTGTTTACGAGGTGTAGCGCAGTTTGGTAGCGCGCATCGTATAGGGTTCCCGAAAATCGCAGCGAAGCGAGATTTTGGGGAAGAGGAGGAGCGGAGGCGCACGCGAGCGCTGCCCTGCAGGAGCGGCGCGAGAAAGCAACCGACCGCGACGACGAGGACCAAGAGGTCGTGGAACGGCCGTTGTTCCTTACAACTGATTTTTCGAGGTGTAGCGCAGTTTGGTAGCGCGCTTGGTTAGGGACCAAGAGGTCGTGGGTTCAAGTCCCGTCACCTCGACCACGAAAAAGCGAAGGGTTTT
>ERZ1090880.1603-NODE-1605-length-10928-cov-5.678102_pt1 | contig 10928 bp, 10 predicted proteins | sample MGYA00478471_ERZ1090880 | MGnify/ENA primary metagenome ERZ1090880 (study PRJEB33644, sample SAMEA5815734) | chicken gut metagenome | biome: Chicken; feature: Gastrointestinal Tract; material: Caecum | place: Ireland | collected 2019-01-01 | study: A study of... | reverse complement strand
AGCTGCTTGAACAATTTTTGATAGAAATATTGTCTAACTTTTTGGGGTCACTTCAGCTTTGTACTCCGTACCTTTTTATTTTCTATACTTGCCGTTTGATACACGTCCCACGGTCGATCATTTCTGTAGATACTACAATTTTGGCTGGCTTTGCACCGCCGATCTGGGCAATTGCAGTCTCCACAGCCAATTTTCCAATCTCTGAAAGCGGCTGGCGCATTGTTGTCAAACGCGGAAAAGCGACGCCAAATTCAAATCCGGATTCATCATCAAATCCAATAACAGACACATCTTTTGGAATTTCAATCCCCTTCTCCTGAAGTGCTTGAATTGCGCCGTAAGCCAAAATATCTCCTGAAGAAAATATGGCATCTGGGACATCATGCTGATAAAGATAATCGCGCATCGCCCGATACGCGCTGTCAAATAACGTACGCCGTGAAACCACGCCGCCATTGGCATAGCCAGGATTCAAAACAATCGGGTGCACCCCTTTGTCCAATGCAGCATGACATGCCGCTTCAAACCCTTCCCGCCGGTTTCTCACGGCGTCAATCTGTTCCATCCCCCCAAGGAAAAGCAAGTTCCGATGTCCTAATGCGATCAAGTAATCGGTTGCTTCCCGTCCGGCTGTAAAGTTATCAATCAAAATCCGGCCCGCCGCCTCATTCGGCAAGTCATGTTCTACCAATACTACAGGGAATTTTGCTCTCGTCAATTCCTCAACCAATTCCTTGTCGGCTGTCCCGCTTCCGTAGACAATTAACGCGTCTGCACGCCCATGCAAAAAGAAATCAAAATAGCGTCTGCGCTTATGAACATCTGCAGAAGCACTGCAATACACAATATTGTAATCTTTTGCCCCCTGTTCTATCCCGTCAAACAAGTCAAACAAAAATGGGTTTGACAGATGGCTTACTACCACGCCTATCGTATTTGTCCTCTGGCGCACCAGTGAGCGCGCCAATTCATTGGGGCGATAATGGAGCGCTTCAATTGCCTCTTCGATCCTTCGTCGAGATTCAGGCCCTACCCCTTTCCTTCCGTTTAAATAGTGGGATACAAGAGATACTGACACCCCAGCCCGTGCCGCAACATCTTTGATTGTGGCCAAAACGGTTCCTCCTTTTACTATTATGCCGTGCTTTATCGTTGTAATCAGCACATTATTGCGCCAAACCCTTTGACGTTCATATAATACGAGCGATCATGCATTCTTCTGTATGATATAAAAGCTTCCCCCGCACCGATTCTTTAGCTTTGGCGAAAATAGCTCTATACTGCCATTTTGCTTCTTTGAATCGATCAAACAGCACCGGCAGTTTTCCAACAATCATATATCCGGTATTGAAACATACTTTTATTCTGTTACAACAGCTTCGCTTCCTTCTTCCACATGTACCCGGATACCAACTTCAAACATACGCCGCCATGGCATACGGCAGTCATCGACTATGACGCGATGCATATTGTCAGACAGCCTTTCATCTGCAAAACGCTGAAGCCGCCGCTTTACAGAAGCTGCGATTTCTCCGTATTCGCCGTCTACATTGAAGTAGTCCAAACCGCGTGCTTCCAATTCGTTTACACAGATCTCACGGCGGACAAAGGCCATATATCCTATATCCTCCACATAACGTGCGGCTAAAAAATCCGTGTGGCCCTTACGCGCGCCGTACAATAAATACAGCATTGCCATTGGAATCACCGTGCCGAGCGTATTGGATGAGGTATTCCAGCCTGCGTAGCCTGCAATACTCCATAAAAGCCCTTTTTCACGTAAAAGCGCCAATAATTCCGGATCACCGCCATTGCCATATGCGTTATCGCCAAAGCAGACTGGTTTTTTTAAAACCTCCATAGCATAAGCGGCATATTCGATCTGTTCTATCTGATTACGATTTGCATCGTATTCGATGCGGGACGGGAGCGGATTTTGCGTATCATGTTCAATCGGATCGCCGCCCGGCGTATTCACCATCAGGATCAAATCCGCTTCTAAAACGCAGGATGCAACCAGTCCCCCAGCTGCTAACACCTGATATTTTATCGTTTCGCTTACTATCCGATCCTCGTAAGGTGGGGTGACTATATCTCCTGCTGCACTGGCATATTTAACATAAATTAACGGGCGTCTTTTAGCAAGCTTGTTGGCCATGCGGGCCAAAAGCGTGTTTTCAACTGCATCTGCATCCGGATACATATATACTGTAAGCTGGGTTTTTGTTTCGAGGATATGGCGGCGTACAGTCTGCTGATCCTTGGCTGTCAATCCATACGGGCTTGAATCGTCCTGCGGTATTATCAGAAAATCAATAGTCCCTTCCGCAGCCAAATCCACCGCTAATTTATTAATCTCAATATTTTTTTCCCTTCGCTCAAGATAATCGTCCAAATATTTTCTCGGCAGACGGGAAACAATCCCATCATATTCTGCACATTCCGCGCTGTCCGCTATACCCAATTCTTTTTTATGGCCAATATAGCCATAGCGATGGATTTCTCTTCCCCAATCTGCATAATAATCGGGTTCTTCATCACTACTTGAATAACGGGGATTGCGCATAACAAGTGAAAAAGCGTATAAGGGAATATCCGGATATTCTTTTTTAAATTCACGCAGGTGCAAAAGGCGCGTTTTCAAGGTATTTAGCTCTTCATTGTGCAGCCTTGATGCCAAAATACTGGAATAAACCAATGCATCGATCGAAACGATAACACCTGCGCATCCCTCCGCGTTATTTTTCAACCACGAAAAGATATGTTCAGGATCTCCGGGATTTTTCTTGTCTGCAAGAATCCCTTTTGGCGGTAAAATCACCTCTAAGTCCGTGTCTTTCGCCATCAATGCCTGATATTCGTAATTGCATGGACGCTCATCCAGCGGGATAATCAAAATTTTCTTTTTCATCAATACGTCTCCTTTATTCATCGTGTGGAACGACAGGCTCCGTATGCACATGGATGCCATTGTTAAAAATACGCGTCCACGGCATCCACACCTCGTCAACTACAACGCGCAGATCCTTGTTAGAAATATGTTGATCGGCAAATTCCTGTAATTTCTTGTGAATAATCTCCGCAATTACACCATGCTCCCCGTCCACGGTAAAGTAATTAAGCCCCCGCGGCGGCAAATCATTTTGACATACATCCCGGCGAACAAATGCCATATATCCAATATCCTCTACGTAGCGCGCAGCCAAAAAATCCGTGTGGCCTTTTCGCGGCCCATATAACAAATAAAGCATCGCCATTGGGAGCGCAATCCCCAGCGTATTCGACGACGTATTCCAGCCTGCATAGCCTGCGATGCGCCACAGAATTCCTTTTTCCCTCAAAAGCGTATACAACTCCGGATCACCGCCATTTGAATAGGCAATATCAGCAAAACAAACCGGCTTTTTTAATTTCTCCATTGCATAGGCGGCATACTCTACCTGCTCAATCTGATTCCGGTTTGCATCGTATTCTATACGCTCCGGCAGCGGGCCGGTGGTTAGATGTTCGAGTGGGTTTCCGCTTGGCGTATTGATCATCACAATCAAATCAGCCTCTAAGACACAGGATGCGACTAACCCTCCAGCGGCCAAAATCTGATACTTTATCGTTTCGCTGACTATGCGATCCTCATATCTTGGGATAATCGTATCCCCGGCTGCACTTGCATATTTGATGTATACAAGCGGACGTTTTCTTGCGAATAGATTTGCCATTCTCGCCAAGAGCGTACCCTGCACACCGTCCGAATCCGGATACATATAAGCACGGAGCTGTACCTTTTTTTCCCTTATTCTGTGCCGGATCGTCTGTTGATCCTTTGCTGTGAATCCATATGGGCTTGAATCATCCTGTGGCACAACCAGGAAATCAATTACCCCTTCTGCTGTCATATCAACTGCCAGTTTATTAATCTCAATATTTTTTTCCCGGCGGGACAGATAATCGTTTAAGTACTCCTGAGGCAGGCGCGAAACGATATCCTCATATTCTGCACATTCCAAGCTGTCTGCAATCCCCAGTTCTTTTTTGTGACCAATGTAGCCGAAACGGTGAATCTCTCTGCCCCATTGCTCATAGTAGTCCGGTTCTTGCTCGCTACTGGAATAGCGAGGGTTACGCATAACAAGATTATAAGCAAAAATCGGAAGATCCGGATGGCTGGCACAGAACCGCCGCAAACGCATCATCCGTTCTTTTAAAAGAGATAGCGGAAAATCATGGATGCGGGAAGGAAGCATCCCCGAATAAACAAGAGCATCAATCGCTATAATCGCGCCATCACACTCTACAGCATTTTCTTCCATCCAGTCAAACAACTTTTCTGGGTCAGCAAATTTTTTCTTGTCAGGGAGAAGATTTCTGGGTGGCTTGACAATCTGAAGATCTGTATCTTTCGCCATCTGCTCTTGAAACTCATAACAGCAAGGACGTTCATCTAATGGAATGAGCAAAATTTTTTTCATCATAGGGCTTCTCCTCCTATGGCTGCAAAAAGCCTTGTTCTATTGATTCTTTTATAATCCATTCTACTATTGGCCAAGCCTCCGGAAGCCCGTTTTTTATCGGTGCCATCCGCTCATAAACCTGTGCGCTTTTCACATTTCCAAGCTTCCATGTATGCCCTTTTGTCAAATAGTTGTTTAAAATCGGTTGAAGGCGATCCAGTGCAGCGGCAAAACGTGAATCCGCTGTATCCATTCGGTCAAATTCTTCCCAAAGCGCGCGATATTCCGCAGCTTGGTCTGCTGGAAGCAAAGCATAAAGCTTGTCGGCAGCAGCCCCTTCCCGTTCTGCTTTGTCCTGATTGCCCTTCAAATCATAGCAAAATGTATCACCAGCGTAAATTTCAATCAGGTCATGCACTAAAACCATTTGAATCACGCGGTTTACATCAATCGGCTCTGGCGCATATTCTGCCAAAAGCATCGCATACATAGCAAGATGCCATGAATGCTCAGCATCAGATTCTCTGCGGGATCCATCCGCTAAAAGCGTCTGGCGCAAAACATTCTTCATCTGATCAATCTCAATGAGAAAATGCATCTGCTGTTCTAAACGGGATTTTTCCATGACGCTGTGCACCTCTTATTCCGTAATAGCCGCTACATAGCGCTTGGTAATGTCCATCGGACGCGTAATGGCTGTGCCGACAACCGCCGCGTGGACGCCGCAGAGAAGAGCCTGCTTTAGCTGTTCCGGCGACCAAATCCCTCCTTCCGCAATTACAGGAATTTTTAGCGTGTCAGCCATTTTTTTGAGCAGAGAGAAGTCCGGAATGGAAATGCCTTCCGTATAATCTGTATAACCGCGCAGCGTCGTACCGGCAATATCGAATCCGATCTCCTGTGCATGCAGCGCTTCTTCGTAAGTAGAACAATCTGCCATAAAAAGCTGATTTGGATATTTGCTTCGCGCTTCTTGAAAGAATGCATCCAGCGTGACGCCGCCTGTACGAAGCCGGTCTGTTGCATCAGTTGCAATAATATCCACCCCGATGTCAGCAAGCGCGTCAACTTCCGCCATTGTTGGTGTAATACGAACCGGGCTGTCATCACAATCATGCTTGATGATCCCTATAATCGGAAGGTTCACAAGCTTGCGCATTTCCAAAATATCTTCTACAGAATTGGCGCGAATCCCCTTTGCACCGCCAAGCATAGCAGCATACGCCATTCTCCCCATAATAAACGAGCTATGGAGAGGCTCTTCCGGTAAAGCCTGACACGAAACGATCAAACCTCCCTTGATCTGATTTAAAATCTCTGCTTTTTTCATAATCGCTATATCCTCCCGCTTCAATTGCCTAACCGCCGTTTTTCCTTTGGCGATATATCTTTAATTATAAGCATAGCATTTTCGGGCCGTGAATACAATGCAAAAATGCGATTTTCAGATGATCCTGAAATAAAATCACAGATAGGTTCAGGTATTTCTTGCGCTTTTGCTAAGAGTGACGTATAATAAAAAAGCTGGATTGCCTTCAGGGCAAAAAAACGGCTGATAGAAATAGCAAGAGATTTTCCGCTTTTTCAGCGGATTGAATGGAGGATAACAGAAATGAAGAGAATAGAAATCCGGACATTGTTTTCTGATCCGGAGCCATATGCAAACCAAAGCGTTACAGTTTGCGGATGGGTACGGACCATTCGTGATTCAAAAGCATTGGGCTTTATTGAATTAAACGACGGAAGCTGCTTCAAAAATCTTCAAATTGTATTTGAAGACAGCAAAATTGAAAATTTCAAAGAAGTGGCAAAATACAATGTCGGCTCTGCAATCAATGTAACCGGTATACTGCTGCTCACACCGCAAGCCAAACAGCCATTTGAAATTCATGCTGAAAAAATAGAATTGGAAGGCGCTTCTACTCCGGATTATCCTCTGCAAAAAAAACGTCATACGCTGGAATACCTTCGTTCCATTGCACATCTGCGCCCTCGGACTAACACGTTAAGTGCGGTCTTCCGTGTTAGGAGCGTCGCCGCCTTTGCGATCCACCGTTTTTTTAATGAACGCGGCTTTGTTTATGCGCACACACCGTTGATTACTGCTTCCGATTGTGAAGGAGCGGGTGAAATGTTCCGTGTTACCACGCTCCCAGCGCAAAATCCACCTTTAAAAGAAGACGGTACTGTCGATTTTTCTCAAGACTTTTTCAGCAAGCCTGCAAATCTTACGGTTTCCGGCCAGCTCGAAGGGGAATGTATGGCAATGGCGTTTGGGAAAATTTATACGTTTGGCCCTACCTTCCGGGCTGAAAACTCTAACACCCCCCGTCATGCCGCTGAATTTTGGATGATCGAACCGGAGATTGCCTTTGCCGATCTAAATGACGATATGGATTTGGCGCGTGATATGATTAAATATGTTCTGCGCTATGTTATGGAACATTGTCCGGATGAAATGGCTTTCTTTAATCAATTTTTTGATAAAGGGCTCATTGCACGGCTGACCGATCTAATTGAGTCCGATTTTGCTAAAGTCACTTATACGCAAGCAATCGAACTGTTAAGCCCACATAAGGATGAATTTGAATATCCCGTGTATTGGGGCGCTGACCTACAGACTGAACACGAACGCTATCTGACAGAGAAGGTATTTGGACGTCCTGTGTTCGTCACAGATTATCCAAAAGAAATCAAAGCTTTTTATATGCGATTAAACGACGACGGAAAAACTGTAGCAGCTGTGGATCTTTTGGTTCCGGGGGTTGGCGAGATTATCGGAGGTAGTCAGCGTGAAGAGCGCTTAGAGGTCTTAGAAGCGCGCATGCAGGAACTGTCATTGGATCCACAGGACTACTCATGGTATCTCGATCTGCGGCGCTATGGCGGAACAAAGCACGCAGGATTTGGGCTCGGGTTCGAGCGTTTGATTATGTATATGACTGGTATCTCAAATATCCGCGATGTCCTCCCCTTTCCAAGAACAACCGGTAATGCAGAATATTGATTTTATACAATTACGTTTTGTACTGTTTTTTGTAGAATCCTGCAAGTAAAAAAGAGCCGATCATGATCGGCTCTTTTTTGTTTACACATAAAATAGCAAAAGGATTCTTTTTCCCTGTCCTCTTATTTCAATCAAGGATCTTCCCGTCTGTCGAAAGGGTAACAACTTGCCATGGAATAAACTTCCCACTCTTTTGCAGCGCTTTTTTTGCCGCATGTTCCAATCCACCGCAGCATGGGACTTCCATACGAACAACCGTTACGGTTTTGATATTGTTATTCCGGATAATCTCCGTAAGCTTCTCCGTATAATCAACAGAATCCAGCTTTGGGCATCCGACAATAACGATATGCCCTTTAATAAATTTTTCATGAAACGCAGCATAAGCATAGGCAGTACAGTCGGCTGCAATCAGCAGCTTTGCTCCATTAAAATAAGGTGCGTTTACCGGTACCAGTTTAATCTGTACCGGCCATTGCGCCAATCGGCTGCTTGCTTTTACAGCAGAGTCCAAGCTGTTGTCTTCAATTTGCCGGATCATTCGGGACTGTGTGCCCAAACAACCGCAAGGAAGCTTATCTGTTTGCTTTTCCTGCTTATTCTTCTGAACCGCTATTTCATCATAGGCTTCTGCTTCACGTTCAACAAACGAAATAGCGCCAGTTGGGCACGCAGGAAGACAGTCTCCCAATCCGTCGCAGTAGTCATCCCGTAAAAGCTTTGCTTTTCCATTTATCATACCAATAGCACCTTCATGGCAAGCTGCAGCGCAAACACCGCATCCATTGCATTTCTTTTCATCAATATCAATAATCCTTCTAATCATATTATGAACCTCCGTTTTCTTGTTTGACTTTACGATATCAGTATACTATAATGACAAAAGTAAATATGTTGTTATAACAACAAAATGAGGCTTATATAATATGAATTATTCTTTTTTAATCCGTACACCACTGTTTCATGGATTATCGCAGGAGGAAGCAGAAGATGCGCTTAATTGTCTTGGCGCCTATGAAAAAAGATACGATAAAGATGAGGTGATACTGCATGCCGGTGAAACTACCGAAAATTTAGGCATTGTCTTATCTGGCAGCATCAATATTGAAAATCACGATATTTGGGGAAACAAAAGCATCTTAAGCTATGTGCCAGCAGGCCAAATATTTGCGGAAACCTACGCCTGTATTCCGGATCAGCCTTTGATGGTGGATGTCGTTGCCTGTGAAAAAAGCTCGGTGCTGTTTGTAAATGCAGCCTACCTGCTTAGCGTCCGCTCGCATTCCTGTGTTCACTACAACAAGCTGATACAAAATCTGCTTCAAATTTCAGCAGAAAAAAATCTGACGTTATCACGCAGGATTCTCCACACCTCACCGAAAACAATTCGCAACAGGCTTCTTTCCTATCTATCAGAGCAAGCTCAGCTATATGGCAGTTGCAGTTTTATTATTCCTTTTGATCGCCAGCAGCTTGCGGATTATCTTAGCGTGGATCGCAGCGCACTGTCAAACGAGCTTTCCAAAATGCAGAAAGATGGGATTTTACGCTGCCATAAAAATACGTTTACACTTTTTCAGCGATAAAAAATCATATGAAAAGACCCGGCTAAACCGGGCCTTTTCTTTATGTGTTTGAAAGGAATGAAGAAATCGTGGTAATATCTAAGAAATCAGAAAGCACTATTTTCTTCTGCGGCAAACGAAAAGGTAACATCCGCTTGCTAACAGCACAGCCGATACTGCAAAGAGCAGTAAAACCATAACCGGCATGTAGTCGCCGGTATCCGGCGCGTCCGGGCTTACCTTAAAGCTTGCCTCGATCTGGGTCGTTCCCGTAACGGTCAGCGTGTATTTCCCGTCCGTGAGCGATACCTCTTTGCCGTCTACCGTGACCTTATCCACTGCATAGCCTTCTTCCGGCACAAACGTAAACGTCACGTCTGTTCCCTCGTAGTACTCGCCGCTGCCCGGCGTTACTGTGCCGTGCTCGCCCGCGATAACTTCCACATAATGTTTCTCTTTCGGCGTGACATTTACCACCGCCGTATCGGACTTAGTCTCATCCACTACAGACGTCGCTGTAACGTAAAGTTGTACCGCCGTCTCGTCAATGCCAATGGTGAGCGTGCCATTTTCGTCCACTTTCGTGTCCGCGCTGTTCGCACCCTCTACCGTCCAGACAACTTCATCGGGAACAGCCGGATCGTTGTTTGTCGGCGCGGGTGCGGGAACTGGGGCTTCTGCTTTATTTTTGACAAGTGACTTTTCTACAGAGAACGTCTCGCTATCTGTCTGAATATCCGCAAATTGTTCTATGGATGATACAGCGTTCGGGATGCTATTATTTGATCTTAAATAGATAATGGTAGAATGAACAAATTGAGATTTTTTGTCCGTAGCCATCACTTTTATTTCTCTGGAAGTTTCGTCTATTCCCGCTGTAAACAAACCATCTTCACTTATCTTTGTGTTGACAGAAGTAATATCCCCACTAACGCTCTCTATACTCCATATGAATGCATCAGCAGGCGCTTGTTTCCCGCTTGGCTTCTCAATTGAAAATTTTTGCGTTCCTCCATAATTTACAGATACATATTGCGGTGTCAAGTTATAGGCATCCGCAACCATAATATACATTGTCCCGGAAACATCCGGCGCTTCCAAAGAAGTGGCGGTTATCCTTAGTAAAAATGCTGTCTCGTTATCCCCCACTGTAAGCAAACCATTTTCATCAATTGTTGTATCTGTTGAAGTGTTATCCGAAACGCTCCATTTTACTGCATTGCCCTTTTCACTCCGCTTAACTTCTGCTGATAATTGCAGCGTATCGCCAGTATTCACCATAGTGGTTTCAGAGGTTAATATAACCGCGGGTCTATTATCTATCGTAACTGCCTCTGATAAATTCCCTGCATAATCTTGTAAAACGACCCGAACCTTATCCACTGTATCCGGAACGGAAGCAAAGACTTCATAATTGTCTCCATCACCCCGTGTATAGGAGCCCTCTGTACTATCTGTTCCATTTGTAATATATGTATAATAAAGTTTATACCAATCACGAAGCACAGGGACGCTAAGCTGTCCGTTTTCTACATTTACTTTCCCATTATATGGTGAACATTTGAAAAAATCCCGTCGTGATAGGTATAAACCGCACTTTCCTTTTATCTTTATATATAAGGAAAAAATATTTTTTAAGAAAGCCTATATTATCCAATAGCCGCGCAAGCTTAAAGGCATAAAGATTTTTAAATTGCTTAATCGATATTTCATATATTTGAATCACCTTAACTTCATTTTCAAAGGTAATCATAGAATTAATTCCAAAACCTGTTATTGTTTAATTATCAACTATAGCAGGAGGAATAAGGTTGAAACACAGTAATTTAAGCACGATTCCGAAAAAAGGGCGCACAAAACCAAGCCCCCTAAGAGCGGGCGAAAAATGAAAATAAGGTTAAAGTCTAA
>ERZ1090880.1602-NODE-1604-length-10932-cov-7.320125_pt1 | contig 10932 bp, 10 predicted proteins | sample MGYA00478471_ERZ1090880 | MGnify/ENA primary metagenome ERZ1090880 (study PRJEB33644, sample SAMEA5815734) | chicken gut metagenome | biome: Chicken; feature: Gastrointestinal Tract; material: Caecum | place: Ireland | collected 2019-01-01 | study: A study of... | reverse complement strand
GCTATGAGCCGAGCGGAGGGAAAGTCCAAGAAAACGATGCAGAGCGGCGGCACGCCGCGAACATTGTTGTCTTGACCATAAGAACCCAAGCGCGGAGCGGCTCTCCGCGCTTCCTTTGGCGTTCGGGCTTTGCCGAAACAAACACGCGGGAGCGTGTTTGTTGGAGGCAAACAACCGGCCCGAAACACATAAGGCTCACTATGGAAGTGAGGGAGCGCTTTGCCGACCGAACGACCTTATGTCGACGCTCGGCGGCTATGAGCCGAGCGGAGGGAAAGTCCAAGAAAACGATGCAGAGCGGCGGCACGCCGCGAACATTGTTGTCTTGAATATAAAGACCCAAGCGCGGAGCGGCTCTCCGCGCTTCCGTTGGCGTTCGCGCTTTGCCGAAACATGCACGCGGAAGCGTGTATGTTGGAGGCAAACAACCGGCGCGAAACATGAGCGGAGAGAAAGTCCAAGAAAACGATGCAGAGCGGCGGCACGCACGGCACGCCGCCGCGAACATTGTTGTCTTGAATATAAAGACCCAAGCGCGGAGCGGCTCTCCGCGCTTCCGTTGGCGTTCGGGCTTTGCCGAAGCATACACGCGGGAGCGTGTATGTTGCAGGCAAACAACCGGCCCGAAACACATAAGGCTCACTGCGGAAGTGAGGGAGCGCTTTGCCGACCGAACGACCTTTTAAAAGTCGCGGAGCGGCTACGAGCGGAGCGACTCCGAAAGTCCAAGAAAACATCACAGAGCAAACGCTCCGCGTTTGCGAATGATGTTGTCTTGAATATAAAAACGCCAACGGAGGACAGGCTGTCCGGAGTTCCTTTGGCGTTCGCGCTCGGTCGAAATATATGTGCGGGAGCACATATATTGCAGACCGACAACCGGCGCGAAATCGCTTACAACCGGCCCGACCTGTCAGCGCCAGTTCTCCGCCCATCCATCTGGTATGACGGAGGGGGCGGTCAGGGGCTGGGTGCTCAGCCAGCCGTAGAAGGCCTCGGAGCCGACGGTGGCGACGTTCGTAAGGTCGGTGCCGCCGCGCAGGCTGATGGTGTAGTAGAAGGCCTTTTCGCCGATGGCGGAGCCGGAGGCGAAGTCGGCGTCGAGCACGTTGAGGCTCATGCAGTTCTTGAAGGCGGAATCGCCCACTTCCTTAAGGGAGAGGCGGGAGTCGTTGCCCGTGGTCACGGTCGTGAGCGCGGTGCAGCCGTCGAACGCGCCCGAAGGGATGGCGGTGACGAGCGTGGAGATGTTCACGGTCTTGAGCGCCTTGCAGTTCTTGAAGCAGTCCTCGCCCAAGTCGATATAGGTACCGCCGATGGTAACGGACGTGATGTTCCCGCAGCTCTCGAACGCGCCCGCGGCTATGGCGGAAACGGGAAGAGCCGTGTCGTGGCGGGTGTTCACGGACGAGCCGGCGTCGGCGTACCAATAGGTGGATTCGGGCAGGACTATCTCGCCGCTCGTGAGACGGCTCTTGTAGCCCACGTCCAGAGTAAGGGACTTACCGTCCTCGCTGAGCGTGAAGACGTACTGGGAATAGGGGTCGCTTTCGGGGGCGCCCTGTTCCTCGCCGCACGCCGCGAAGGCCGCTATGCAACCCGCGAGCAGGCAGCTCACGAGCAGGAATATCGTTATCCGTTTTTTCATACCGTATATTTTAGCACATATGCGTCGCGCTGTCAATCTTCTGCGCGCGGTACGGACATTTTACGGCGCGCGATCATGCGCACGCCCGCGATGCCGCCCGCGATGCCGCCCGCGATGCCCGCGACGATAAGCAGGGTCGCGGCGAAAATGCCCGTCATCTGCGCCGCGCCCACCGTCACGCCGAAGAAGTCCATGTCCAGCGTGAAAGCCTCGCGCAGAGCGCTTTCGACGGCGGGAGGCGCGCCCGAGCACAGTTCGGTGAGCGCTCCGCCCGAGAAGATGTTGCGGAACACGCCCGCGGAGTATGTGCCGGGGACGAACAAAACGACGTATTGCACGGCGGTCGGGAAGGCCGAAACGGGCATGTACGCGCCCATGAGAAAGCCTATCGCGGCGCTGACTATGCCCGTGAACGCCGAGTGCGCGTTCGAAGAGCGCAAGGGCGTGCAGACCAGCGTGCTGATCATGGCGGCGGACAGCGTGCTCATGGCGGTGATGCCCACGGCGGCGAACACGTCGCCCGCGGTGAGGTACCAGCCCGTCGCGGCGGCGAACACCAGGCACACCGCCAGCACGACCAGCGTTATGCCGAACGTCACGACGCAGTTGCCCGCGAAGTACGCCGCGCTCACCGTCATGCGGCGCACGGGCGTGACCAGCACGTCGGACAGCGTGCCTTTCTCGCGGTCGGAGATCATGACGCTCTGCGCGGAGAAGGACACCGTCACGCAGGATACCGACACCACGCCCGCGATCATCCAGCCGTTGACGAACGCTCTGAGCGCGCCGTCGTCGTAGGACAGGCCCTGAAGCGCGCTGCTCGCCGCGTCCAGCTGCACGTCGCCCAGGAAAAGGAAGTACAGCAACAGCACTATGAGCGGCGCGAGCAGGGAGAAGAACACCCCCGCCCTGTCGCGCAAAAATATCTTGCAACAACGCGCCGTCAGCCCGCCGAACGCGCGCGCGTCCGAAGCCAAACGTTCTTTCATGCCCATGCGTCCCCTCCTTCGCCCGCGCGCTTGCCCGTCACGCTCAGGAACACGTCGTCCATCGTGCCCTTGATGACCTCGAAGTCGGACGCGTCGTCGCCCAGCGCGCCGAGCAGCCGCACCGCGTCTTTGGGCTCGCGCAGCGCGAACACGTATCTGCCCGAGTCGAACTTCCCGCCCTTGGAGCCGAACAGCTTGTCCAGGCGCTCCGAGCGCGGCGCGTATACGAACAGCGAGTCGCCCGCATACCGCGTTTTCAGCTGTGCGGGCGTGCCGTGCGCGACGCACTTGCCCGCATCTATTATCGTCACTTCGTCCGCGCGCTCCGCCTCTTCCATGTAATGCGTGGTGAGGAGCACGGTCAGCCCGCTCTTTTCGCGGAGAAGGTCCAGCGTTTCCCAGACCGCGCGGCGGGTCTGCGGGTCCAGCCCCGTGGTGGGCTCGTCCAGCACGAGCAGTTCGGGCGAACCGATCAGAGCGCGCGCCACGTCCGTGCGTCGGCGCTGTCCGCCCGACAGCCTGCCGTATCTGCGGCCGAGCAGTCCGCCCAGCCCGAGCATCTCGGACAGCTCGTCCACGCGCACGCGCGCCGCCCTGCCGCTCAGGCCGTACAGCCCCGCGCGCAGGACGAGGTTCTCGCGCACGGTCAGAGCGGGGTCGAGCACGGAGCCCTGGAACACCACGCCCAGCGAGGCGCGGACCTTGTCGGGCCGCGCGGCGACGTCCTGCCCCGCCACGATCACGCTGCCCGCGTCCGCGCGCAGGAGCGTGCATATTATATTGATGGTGGTGCTCTTGCCCGCGCCGTTCAGACCGAGGAAGGCGAAGAGCGTGCCGCGGCGCACGTCGAGATCGATGCCGCGCACCGCGCGCACCTCCCCGTAGCTCTTGACCAGCCCGCGTATCTCTATCATGTTATTGCACGTTCGTTCCGTCATACTCGCATTATACCACATTTCGCGCTTCGCCGCAAGCACAAAACGCGTCCTCACGGATATTTATGTCGCGGCGCGCGCAAAAAGACCGACGGCTCGCGCCGTCGGCCGATATCGGTGTTTCGATCGTCGTTTGGTATCGGGGTTTTAGTCGACCGGTTCGCGCCGTCAGACGCGGGACGCGCCGCCGTCCTCGGGCGAGCGTTCCTCGTCGTCCGGACGGGCGGCGGAACGCGGCAGAGCGTTGCGGCGGGTCAGTTTGTAGGCCAGGCAGAACAGCAGCGAGGCCGTCGCGAAGGTCAGGTCGTAGCACAGCAGGTACACGGGGTACGGCAGAGCGCGGCGCACGTCGCCGATGACGGGGATGTCGGTGGTGCCCGTGGAGGCGATATAGAACAGGTCGACCGTCCCCGGGCCGAACGCGCCGTTGATGACGGCGTTGAGTACGATCGCGATCAGCTCGAGCGAGAGGAAGGTGACGAGCGACCACACCCACGCGCGTATGCCTATCCTGCCGCGCGACCACACCGCCAACCACATCCCGATCGCGACCATGCAGCCGTGGTGTATCATGGTCTGCACGCACACGCCGATAAGGGAGGTGTCGAACACCTGCCCCGCGAATATCATGACCGCCAGCCCCGCCACAAGCGAGAAGGACGAGAGGTAGACCAGCAGTCCGTCGCGGAAGCGCCCGGGTCGGAGCGCGCCCGCAAGTATCATGACGAACATGGGCGTTGTGCAGAACTGGAAGGGGAACGCCACCCACAGATACCGCCACTCGCCGCCCGCGCGGCTCATGACGAGCTGTTTGTAGCATTCCAGAAAGAGCAGCACGCAGCCCGTCGCGACGAGCGCGACGCGCACGGTGCGTTCGCGGGCGTCGTGCGCGAATATGCACAGCAACAAGCCGACCACGAGCGCGGCCGCGAAAAAGGACAGGTGGAAAACGCCGTACGGCCGGATCGCGAATATCTCCGCGCCCGACGCGTCGGTGAACTTCCACGCCACCGCGTCCGCTATCTTTCCCATGAATTCAGCCATTTCCCCCCTTTTACCCCACCCGACACTATTATAACACCGTTTATTCCAAAATACAATATGTTTTTCGGACAAAAGTGCTTTCGTGTTAAAAATAACACAATACGGACCGTCGCGTACACAGAAAAGTATACATATTTATCCGTTCACGCGGTTGACAAACGCCCGCGGGCGGATTATAATTTGCGCGGAGGGGAAAAACGGGAGCCTGAACATGGAAGAACGCGAGCATATCGGACTCATGGCGCGGCTGAAGAAGCTGTTCGCGCCCAAGGACCTGACACGGGGCGATATAACCAAGGTGATATTGTCCTTTTCTTTTCCGATAATACTTTCCTATCTGTTCCAGCAGATATACACCATAAGCGACGCCGCCATCGTGGGGCAGACGCTCAGCGCGGGCGAGGTCGCGGGGGTGAACGACACCACGTCGCTGGTGTTCATCTTTTTGCAGTTCGCGTTCGGTTGCAGCGCGGGGTTCTGCGCGGTGACGGGGCTAAAAGTGGGCGCTAACGACGTGGAAGGCACGCGGCGATCGCTGGCGACGCAGTTCGTGCTGTGCGCGGCGCTGACGGTGGTGCTCACGGTGGCGAGCATACTGCTCATCGACCCCATGCTCGCGTGGATAAACGTCCTGCCCTCCTCGGGCGTGGTGTACGAGTCGGCGAGGATGTACTGCCTCATCATATTCGCGGGCATAGGCGCGCAGATGTTCTATAACTTCATCTGCTCCTTCCTGCGCAGTCTGGGCGACTCCTTCACTCCCCTCGCCTTCCTCATATTCTCCACCATTCTCAACATCGGTCTGGACCTGCTGTTCATCATAGCGTTCCGCTGGGGCGTGGCGGGCGCGGCCGTCGCGACCGTGGCGGCGCAGCTGCTCAGCACCGTGGCGTGCATCGCCTACACCTTCATCAAATACCCCGACATGCGCCTGCACATCGCCGACTTCCGCCTGACGCGCAGGGACGTGTCCGTCCATCTCCAACAGGGCATACCGCTCGGCCTGCAATTCTCCGTGCTCGCGATAGGCATCATCGTCATGCAGAGCGTCGTGGTGTCCTTCGACATCGTGGGCGGGGGCATGACCGAGGTGAACGCCGCGCAGAACGGCTTCGGCGCCGCCAACAAGCTCAACAACTTCATGATGACGCCGCTGAGCGGTCTGGGCGTGGCGATGACCAGCTACGCCGCTCAGAACCTGGGCGCGGGCGAAACGAAGCGCGTGCGCGCGGGCACGAACAGGGCGCTCATCATCATGCTGATATTCGCCGCCGTGCTCGCGGGGCTGGGCTGTCTGTTCACGATAAACGGCGCGTATCTCTATCTCTTCCTCAGCGCGGACAAGATAACCGCCGAGACCGTGCGTTATGGCAACACCCTGCTCTACACCGACTTTTCCATGTACTTCTTCCTGGGCGCCATATTCGTGGTGCGCAGCTGCGTGCAGGGCATAGGCAAGTCCGCCTTCGTGCTGGCGGCGGGCGCGGCAGAGCTGGTGGCGCGCATAACCGTCTGCCTCGTGCTGCCCGCGCTCGTCAACGGCGGCCCCATCGACGCGGGCGCGAGCGAGCTGTCCTTCTTCGCGCTGTGCGCCGCCGACCCCATCGCGTGGGTGGCGGCCGACCTCGCCCTGCTCACGCCGTACATCCGCAACATCCTGCGCTGCGACTACTCCTATCTGGACCACGCCGCGCAACGCGCCGCCCGCCGTGCCGCCCGCCGCGCCTCCCGCGCCGCCAAGTGACAAAAGCGGCATAAGTAAGCAAGCAAACGGCACGATACGCAAGCGCGGCAGGACGCGCGAGTAGACGAGTATCATTGACTTTACCGCGCGTTTACCGTATAATGGAAACAGACATATTCGACGCACGGGGGTCCGGGGGAAAAGTGCGGGTACTGAATTTCCGACCTTTTCTTTATATTTTCGTGAGCACGGCGATCGGCATAGCATCCATGTCGGTCGCTTGTTTTCTTACGCCTCTCGGCGTCGCGCTGGCGGCGGTATGGGCGGCGGTCACGTCGGCGACGCTCATATACGCGATAGCCGGGCGGGACGGCGTGCTCATCGCGGCGTCCGTCGTGGCCATCGTCGTGACGGTGGCGGCGGGCGCGCGGTTCGCGATAACGGTCAACGCGGAGCCCGCACTCGACGAGGACAGGACGTACGTCATAAGCGGTCGGGTGACCGAGCGTCACGTCTACTCGGACGGCGAGTTCAAAGCGACGCTGGACGACCTGACGGTCAACGACACGCCGCTGGACGGGCGCATCTCCCTCACGATATCCGAGGCGGGCGAAGAGTACGGGTACGTGGACTGCGGTTACGTCATCGAAACGGAGGGACGGGCGCGTTACAGGGACATCGTGCGCTCGGACGGCATCGACGCGTCGGGCGTGCGTTCGGGCGTGACGTACAACGTGTACGCGGACGCGGAGGACGTGCGGGAAGTGACGCCGGGCGACGCGGGCTTTCTCGAAAGTATGCGCGCGGCGTTGCACGACACGCTCACCTCGCGCATGGGCGCGGACGCGGGCGAGATAGCCTACGGCATGATCGCGGGCGACCAGTACGCGCTGGACGAAGAGGTGCGCGAGGACTACTCGCGCGCGGGCATCGGGCACGTGCTGTCCGTAAGCGGTCTGCACATCGCGCTCATATCCGCCGCGCTCTGCAAGCTGCTGTTCGCCGTCGGGCTTCCCCGCCACCCGGTCGGTATCGTCAGCACGGCGGTGCTGGTGCTGTACGTCCTTTTCACGGGCGGGAGCCCGAGTGCCGTGCGTTCCTTCGTTATGTGCGCGGTGGTGATGTGGTCATACCTGCTCGGGCGGGCGGACACGCTCAACTCACTGGGGCTGGGCGGCACGATATGTCTGTGCCTGTCGCCCTTTTTCCTGTTCGAAACGGGGTTCGTGCTGTCCGTGTCCGCGGTGTTCGGGCTGATAGTCTTTACCCGCCCGATGTCGAAAGCGTTCGCGCGCGTCCTGCCCAAGCCCGTATCCGACGCGCTCTCCGCCTCGCTGGGCGCGCAGCTCGCCATCACGCCCGCGCTGGCGATATACTTTTCACGGGCGTACCTGTACTCCTTCGCGGTCAACGCGCTCATGATGGGAGTGCTCTCCGCCTTCTTCACGCTGTTGGTGGCGGTACTGCCCTTCGCGCTCATACCCGCGCTGGGCGGACTGCTCGTGCCGCTCGGGTTCGGCATAGACGTCATAACATCCGTCTGTTCCTTCGTCGCCGACCTGCCGCTGGCCGAGGCGGTGTGGATAGTGTCGCCCGCCGTCATGCTCGTTTTGCCGCTTATGTTTTTCATTTCGCGGTTCTTCCGCCCTCCGCACAAACGCGTCGTGAACTGTTTCCTCGTCGCGGCGTGCGCGGCGGTGTGCGTGCTGTCCACCACGCCCGTGCGCGCCGAAAACGCGTTGCTCGCGGCGGGCGGCGAGAGCGCGGTGACGGTGGTGTGGTTGGGCGGCGAACAGTACGTCGCGGGCGACTTCGAAGGCGGCGACGTGGTGAGCACGCTGGACGAAGCGGGAGTCGCGGGAGAGTGCGTGGCGCTCGTGGAACGCATGAGCCACGCCGCCGCGGAAAACATACTCGAGCTGAACGAACTGCGCCCCGTCGGGCGCGTGGTGTTCGCGGCCGCGGGCGGGTACGACGGCGTGTCCACGCTCATAGCCTCCGGACTGGACGTTGTGGCGGCGGAAACGCATTACGGGCCTTTCACCGTGGCGCTCTCGGAGGGCGAGGCGCGCGGCTGGCTGCTGGACGGCGACGGAACGACCGTCTATATCACCTCGGGCGACGCGGACGCGACCATCGCGGGGAGCGCGGACGTCGTGCGGTCGCGCACGGCATACGCCCGCGCGGAAGGCGCGCTGTACGTCACCGCCCGCGATCACGGCTCGCTCTCCGTGCTCGCCCTGCCCTGGGGCGACGAACTGACGCTGGCGCTCTGACCGCGAGCGGCGCGGGAGATAAAGAAAATACCGCGCGGCAAGTAAAGGAAAAACATGTCACGCGGCAAAGCGAAAAAAAGACGCGTCACGCGGTTGACAGACGCGCGCGTCGTATATTATAATAAGTTCCAACCGAAACGCGCGGACCGAGCGGCGACGCTCAAAAGCAGTGGGAATCGGGGTGAGAATCCCCGGCAACAGCCATTACCGTATACGGCTCACGGCCAAAGTCGGATGACCTGCCCGCGCGCGAAACTCGGAATACGATCCTCGGGCAAGGGAGGATACGCCCGTCACCGCGCAACGCGCGGTCTTGATGACGTGCTCTTTATTGCCCGACGGCATTAAGGAGGATTTTTTAATAATGACGAAGAACAGACTGCGCGCGTTTGCGGCGGTCGCCCTTGCGCTGACGGTCGCGCTGGTGACGATGCTCACCGCGTGCGCCACGACCGACGACGGCAAGTTCCCCGACGGCGCGGAGATGACGCTGGTCGTGGCGAGCACGCCCGAGAAAGTGTACACGGTGGAGCTGGCGGGCATGGACAAGGGCGTTTCCCTGCTGGACGTGCTGGACGCCGCCGACGTGGACCACGAGGTGTCGGGCACGGGCGAAATGACCATGCTGACCGCGGTGGGCGGCCTGCGCGACCTGCCCGACGGCACGTACATCTACATATACACCTCGGTGGAAAAGGACTTCGACGTCGCTTACGGCAGTACGGTGGAGTGGTCGGGACACACGCTCACCAGCTCGGGCGTGGGCGCGGCGTCCATGACGATGGAGGACGGCTGCATCGTCTACATCGGCACCATAGTATACGGATAATAGAAAACACACATACGGAGAAAAGAAAATGATCGCAAGAAAGATGGCCGCGGCGTTACTGACGGTGGCGCTCGCGGCGTGCGCGTTCGCGTTCGTCGCCTGTGACGACCCCGACGACGCCGAAAACGAGAGCACGTCCGTGCGCGTGGTGATCGCGGCGGACGAAACGGTCGCGTACATCGCGACGGCGGACGAGCTGCCCCAAGACTACGTCGCCACCGACGTGTTCGAGGCGCTCAATCTGGACTACAGCCTGAACGGCAAATGGCTGGTGTACGTGGACGAGCTGGTTCCCGACGGCGAACGCGACTTTCTGATGGTCTACACTTCCGTCGCCGCGGAGGGGCGCACGGCGGACGAAACGAAGGACTACCACGGCAGGACGCTCTATTACTACGACGACCTGGGCATAGACGAATTGCCCCTGGCGCCCGGTTGCGTCATATACGTGGAACGCGGCTATTATTGAGCCGCATGGAAGCGGGCGCGGAAACGCCCTCTTACGGAGACGAATGAACGATAAAGCAAAAAAAGTCGCGGCGTTCGGCGCGCGGGAGATAGCCACGGCGGCAGTCGCCACGGCATTGCTCTCGGGCGGGAAATGGGCGCTCGCGGCGATACCGAACGTCGAGGTCATCACCCTGCTGTGCGCCGTCTACGGCTACACGCTGGGGCTGACGGGGCTGGTGGCGGTCTATGCCTTCGTCGCCATCGAAACGGCGATATGGGGCTTCGGCTCGTGGGTGCTGACCTACTTTCTGCACTGGCCGCTGGTGTGCGTGTCTTTCCGACTGCTCGCGCTGGCGCGCAAAGAGCCGGGACGCATACTGCCCACGGTGCTCGCGTTCGCGCTGACGGTCTGCTTTTCCCTTTCGTCCTCCCTGGTGGACGTCACCTTCTTTTTGGGTTGGGAGGATCTCCCCGCCCGCTTCGCAGTCTATTACCTCCGCGGCATACCTTTCTACGTCGCGCAGGTGGTCTGCAACCTCGTACTCTTCCCCACGCTGTTCCCGCCGCTGGTCAGAGCGTTGCGCCGCGTTCGCGCCCGCCGCACGCCCTGACCCGTCGTGTGCCTTGCCAAACGCCCGCCACGCGCGTGGTACGGCGGGAGCACACACGGCAAAGGGGCGCATCGCTCACAACGCGCCGCCACACTGACGCGCATAGTCGCGCGAGGTAACGCCGCACAAATGGCGAGATCATACCGCGCCGCCGCTCGCCGCGCTAACCACATGTACGTGTCGGCCGCGCATGGTAATGACACCGCGATGTCATGCCGCGCCGTTTGGTAGCCCGACACGGAGTGGCGCGAGCGTTCGGTCAGACCGCCGCGTCACCGAGGGAGCCATATATAAAAAAACAAATATAAACAGATCGTATAAAGATCGCATATAAACAACGCCCGCCCCGGCGGGGGGTGGCACCGGCCGCCCTTTTAATTCGGTTTTTTTTTTTTTGTTACTTATTGCCCCCCGCGCCTGGGGGGGTTGGCGCGGGGGCCGGGGGGGGTGGACGTGGTGGTTTAGG
>ERZ1090880.1590-NODE-1592-length-10970-cov-46.051855_pt1 | contig 10970 bp, 9 predicted proteins | sample MGYA00478471_ERZ1090880 | MGnify/ENA primary metagenome ERZ1090880 (study PRJEB33644, sample SAMEA5815734) | chicken gut metagenome | biome: Chicken; feature: Gastrointestinal Tract; material: Caecum | place: Ireland | collected 2019-01-01 | study: A study of... | reverse complement strand
CAGGTCTACGGGGCGGCCCGCCTGTTTGGCGGCCCGGCGGGCGGCGGTGCAGATGGCTTGCATGGCGTCCAGGTCCAGGTCGCCGGCGGGGTCCAGGACCCCGGTGACGATGCCGTCGGCCCCGGCTGCCACCAGCTCGGCGGCAAGCGCGGCCATCTGGCTAAGCTCCCAGCGGTCATAGCAGAAGTCCCCGGCACGGGGACGCAGCAGGGCGCGCACCGGCAGCCCGGTCTCGGCTTTCACCTGCCGGACCAGGGCGGCGCTGGGGGTGGTGCCGCCAATGGCAAGGTCGGCGCACAGCTCCAGCCGGTCGGCCCCGCCGGCTTTGGCGGCCAGGGCGCTGGCGGTGCTGTCTACACAGACTTCCAGGATGCGATGAGGCATAGAAAGGCTCCTTTGTGGCTTTCTCAGTCTCGCCGTCCTAAGCGTCTCGTCAGCCCTCTCCGTCACGGCGCTGAAGCGCCGCGCCACCTCTCCCGCACGCGGGAGAGGCTAACGTAACCTATAAGTCGCAGCCTCCCACGTTTACGGGGGAGGTGGCCCGCAGGGCCGGAGAGGGCCATAGGCGGACTGATGTTAAAATAGGGCAATCACTTTACGCTTTCGAGGAAGCGGACAAAGCCGGCGTGGCCTGCTTCGTCCCGCTTGTAAACGCCGGCGTCCTCCAGCACCTGGGCAAAGACGTGGCCGATCTCCTCCTGCACGATGGCGTGCACGTTGCCGGCGTCCAGCTCGGGGTGGCGGGCCAGCACTTCGCCCGCCCACTCGGCGTGCTTCTGGATGGCTTCGCCGTACTGGCCGGCGGGGGTGCGGGCCACAAGGGCCTGCTCCAGCTCGGCCATTTCGGCCTTCAGGCGGCTGGGCAGCACGGCCAGGCCCATGACCTCGATCAGGCCGATGTTCTCCTTCTTGATGTGGTGGAGCTTGGTGTGGGGGTGGAAAACGCCCAGCGGGTGCTCCTCGGTGGTGATGTTGTTGCGCAGCACCAAATCGAGCTGGAACTTGCCGTCCCGCATCCGGGCGATGGGGGTGATGGTGTTGTGGGGCTCGCCGCCGGTCTCGGCAAAGATAAAGCAGCTCTCGTCCGAGTAGCCGCGCCAGGCGCGCAGGATCTTGTCGGCCAGGTCCACCAGCTTTTCGTCGTCATCGGCGGTCAGGCGGATGCAGCTCATGGGCCAGCGGACGATGCCGGCCTCGACGTCCTCATAGCCGGGGAAGGTCCAGGGCGTCTCGATGGGGGCCTTGGCCATGGCGAACTCGTAGTGGCCGCCCTGGAAGTGGTCGTGGCTGAGGATGCTGCCGCCCACGATGGGCAGGTCGGCGTTGCTGCCCACGAAGTAGTGGGGGAACTGCTCGACGAAGTCCAGCAGCTTGCGGAAGGTGGCCCGCTCGATCTTCATGGGGGTGTGCTCGCTGTTGAACACGATGCAGTGCTCGTTGTAGTAGACGTAGGGGCTGTACTGGAAGTTCCAGGCGCTGTCGTTGATGGTGATGGGGATGATGCGGTGGTTCTCGCGGGCGGGATGGTTCATCCGGCCGGCGTAGCCCTCGTTCTCCATGCACAGCTGGCACTTGGGGTAGGCGCTCTGGGGGGCGAGCTTGGCCGCCGCGATGGCCTTGGGGTCCTTTTCGGGCTTGGACAGGTTGATGGTGATGTCCAAATCGCCGTAAGGGGTGGAAGTGACCCACTTCAGGTCCTTCTTGATGCGGTAGCGGCGGATGTAGTCGGCGTCCTGGCAGAACTGGTAGAACCAGTCGGTGGCGGCCTGGGGGCCGTCCTCGTCGTACTTGTCCCAGAAGTTGGCCCGCACGATGCTGGGCCGCGGGGTGAGCACGCCCATCAGCTTGGTGTCGAACAGGTCGCGGGCGACCGAGTTGTCCTCGCAGACGCCGCGGGCCACCGCGTCGTCCACCAGGGCGGTGAGGATGCTCTCGAGGTCGACGTAGTAGCAGTCGCCTTCCGGCTCCTCAAAGCTGTCCAGGCCCATGGTCATGAGCAGTTGGTTGCGGATGTAGATCTCGTCGTCGGGCTGGATCAGGCCGGTATCAAGGCCGTAGTTGACCAGCTGCTGGATGTAAGTGGAAATCACAGGACGGCACCTCCTTCAGGACGGATGGAAAGGACATGGCAGCGGCCCTCGCCGATGATGGCTTCGATGCCTGCCTTGAACGATGCGAGTTTGTCCAGCGGGACAAAGGCCTGCACGGTGCCGGCAAAGCCGCCGCCGTGGACCCGGACGGCCCCTTCGCCGGCCAGCAGGTGCTTGGCGGCGGCGATGGTGACGGCCACTTCCTGGTGCTTGGTGTAGCCGGCGGGGATGACGTTCTGCAGGTACTCCCAGCTGCTGCGGCCCGACTCGTTCACCAGGGCCAGGAAGGCGTCAAAGTCCCCGGCGCGGAGGGCGGCCACCTGCTTTGCGACCCGCTCGTTGTCGGCGTAGACGTGGAAGGCGCGCAGCACCGCCCGGTCGCCGCAGGCTTTGCGGCAGGCGGGGATGTTGGCCAGGAAGGTCTCGAAGGGGACGTTGCGCAGCACGTCGCCCCCGCAGACCGCGGCCACCGCCCGGCAGTCGGCGGGGATGGCGGCGTACTCGTCGGTCAGGTCGGCGTGGTCGGCGCCCGAATCCAGGATGCACAGGGCCAGGCCCGCCTTGGAGAAGTCCACCTCGACCGGCTCCACCACCGGCTGGGCGGGGTCGGCAAAGTCGATGGTGATGATGTTGCCCACGCTGGAAGCCATCTGGTCCATCAGGCCGCAGGGCTTGCCGAAGTAGACGTTTTCAGCCCACTGGCCGATCTGGGCGATGGCGATGGGGCTGACCTTTTCGGCCATGAACAGCTCGTTGAGGATGGTGCCGATCAGCACCTCGTAGGCGGCGCTGGAGGACACGCCGCTGCCCTTGGGCACGTTGGAGGTGACGTAGACGTCCAGGCCGCTGAGGGCCGCGCCGCGCTGGGCAAAGGCGGCGCACTCGCCCCGCAGGATGGCGGCGCTGGTGTTCTCCTCCTCCTTGCGGGGGGCAAGGTCCGCAAGGTCGATGACGCACAGGGGGTACCCCTCGCTCTGGACGCGCAGCTGGCCCAGGCTGTTGGGGCCTGCGGCAGCGATCATGTCGATGTTGACGCTGCCCGCCAGCACCCGGCCGTGCTGGTGGTCGGTGTGGTTGCCGCCGATCTCGGTGCGGCCCGGCGCGCTGAACAGCGCTGCGGCGCTGTGGGGGCCGAAGGCGGCTTCCAGCCCGTCCAGGGCGGCGGCGTAGCGGGCTGCCTGGGGGGCGGTGTCCTCCGGGGCGCAGCAGTAAAGGGAGGCCAGGCGCGCGGCGTGGACGCCGTCCGCCAGCTCCTGTTTCCAAATGCGGACATCCTTCATACTCATATCCTCCTTACCATTACATACACATGGCGCAGGGCCCAAAGGCGCGGGCCCGAGGCGGTTCACACCTTAACTATAAAGGATTCAGAGGCAAAATGAAATGTATTATTGTTGCCTTTTGATGCAAAGTTGCCGAAAAACGGCCGCCCGGTTTTCAGCTGGCATGGAAGTTGCTTTCCACAAAAAAATCTGCCTGCCAAAAAGAGCTTTTGGGGCGTTTGGCGGTGCGCGGGGGCAAAACGGGGCCGAATGCAAAAAAACACCGCAGGGCGCACGGCCCCGCGGCGTTTGAGCGGAAGATGTTACAGCTGCTGGAAAATGTTGTAGATGCCCTCGGCCAGCTCCTGGCCCAGGTCAAAGACGGCGCGCACCGCCGTGAAGAACAGCGCGGGCACAAAGGTGAACGAGAAGGTCAGCACCGAGGAACCCCGATAGAAATCGGTCAGATGCAGGCTGTCCAGGAAGGCCGTCACCGCCTGCGTGACGGGGCCGCCGCCCTGGATGTCCCGCTGCTCGGCGGGGTCGATGGCCGCGTAATGCGCGGGCAGGCGAAGATTCCGCATAAGAAAAGCTCCTTTCGTGATGATGTTGCCGGCCCATCAGGCCGGGGGCGGTCAGGCTGCGGCGGGCAGCGCCTCGGACGTCTGGGCCGCGGGCGTGCCGAACGCATCCTGGAAGGCCTTGACGAGCGGGTCGATCAGCTGGACATAGTAGTAGGACGCCAGGCTCAGGCCGTAGAAGCCGCCCAGCAGGCCGGTGACGCCCAGAATGGCCCACTGGCTGCCGTTCAGGGAGGAGAAGAAATCCTTCATGATCTTGCCGCCGGATTTGAGGGTGGTGCCCACAAAGGCGTTGGTGACCATGGCCACGCCGGCCGAGAAGAACGCGCCGCCCAGGAACATCAGGCCGTTGACCACGACGTTGACGCCGAACTGGATGACCTGCTCGGTGGTGATGTTGAACAGCGCGCCGCCGTCCAGGTAGACCATCTCCTCCTGCGGGACGAGGGCGTAGTGGGCGGGCATCGCGAGCGCGCCCGAAGCAGTAGTATATTCCATAAGTAGGGCTCCTTTCAAGCTAGGCCCCGCAGCGGGCCGCGGGAACTGAGTTACCCCGATTATAGCATATCCGGCAAAAAACAACAAGGCATCGCACAGGCCCCTCCGGGCGCGCTTTGTGAGAAGGATGTGAAATTTTGCGCACAAAACAAACGCAGGCAAGCCGAAAGTACGCAAAGCCCGGACAAAACGGGCCGTGAAAAAATGTTCCTGTGCAATGTTTTGGCCGCGGCGGAAATCAGGCTTTGCGCAGCAGCTCCCACACATCCATCAAAACGCCGGCCGGCAGGCAGTGGGCGGCGGCCCGGTGAACGGTGCACACAGGCCCGGGAGTGGAGACGGCCCGGCCCCGGCGGCTGTCCAGCAGGGCGCGGGCCACCACCCGCCGGCTGTGGGAAGCAAAGGGGAAATGGCGCACCGCCTGTTCGCCGGAGCCCTGCCGGGCGGTGGGGATGAACTCAGTGTTCTTCACCCAGTAGGGGCACACCGCCGTCACGGTGATGCGGCGGGGGCGCAGCTCCCGGGCAAGGGCACGGCTGTACCGGTAGAGGAAAGCCTTGGTCGCGGCGTACACGTTCAGGTAAGGGAAGGGCTGGAACGCGGCGGTGGAGCAGATTTCCAGGATGCGGCCGCCCGCCTTCATCCAGGGCAGGCAGGCCTGGGTCACCTCGACGGCGGCCTGGCAGTTGAGGCGGATCATGGCGGCGCTCTGCTGGCGGGGCACCTGCTGGTAGCTGCCCATCCGACCAAAGCCCGCCGCGCAGACCAGCACCCGCACCTCGGGGCGGGCAGCGGCGAGCGCGTCTTCCAGGCGGTCCACAGCGCCCTCCGCCGTCAGGTCCAGAGGCAGCACCCGCAAAGGGACGGGGGAGCTTGGACGCAGCGCTTCCAGCCGCTCGCGGCGGCGGGCGATCACCCATATCTCGTCCAGCTGCTTTTCCAGCAGGGCCAGCTGGCGGACGAACTCCCGGCCCAGCCCGCTGGACGCGCCGGTCACAACGGCGATCTTCATGCACGAAGCCTCCTTTCGGCTGTTTGCTTCCAGCATACAGCCTCCGCCCGCCCCTGTCAAGACAGGAAAACAAAAATGCCCGGACAAAAGCCGGGCAAGAGGGGTCACGGGTGCATATACAGCCGGATGGGGCCTTCCTCGGTGCCGGCCATGCAGACGAACTGCCAGCCGTACCGCTCGTAAAAGCTGATGTGGTCGGTGATGAGGTAGAGCGGCGCGACGCCGAAGGCAGCCATGTCCGCCCGGATGAACGCCAGCAGCTGTCCGGCCCGGCCGGGGCGGTCCCGCAGGGCGATGATCTCCATAGGCGGTTCCTTTCTGTTACTGTTTGGTGGTCCAGGTCAGGTCCAGCACGGGGCCGTAGGGGTCAAAGACGAGGCCCTCCACCCCGTCGGCCAGGAGCAGCCGCTTTTGCTGGGCAAAGAGGGGGACGGCCGCGCACTGGGCCAGCAGCTGGCGCTCGGCCTGGGCCAGCAGGGCGCAGCGGGTCTCGCTGCCGGCGGCGGCCGCGGCCTGGGCCAGCAGGGTCTCAAAGCTGGTGTCGGCGTAGCCGGTCAGGCCGTCGGGGCCGAAGCTGCGCAAAAAGCTGTAGACGCTGCCGTCGGTGCAGGTGACGGGGGCCAGGGCGATGGTGTAATCCCCATCGGCCAGGCGCTGGTCAAAGTCCTCCTGCGGGACCTCCTCCAGCGAGAAGAACAGGGACAGCTCCTGCTGCCAAACGCTGTTGATGGCCTGCACGGCCTGGGTCAGGCCCGCGCCGGCGGGCACCAGCACCGTGATGCCCATCAGGTCGCTGCTGGAGATGGTCTGCCGCGCGGCGCGGTAGTCGATGCCGCCCACCGCGAGGCCGTCCGGCACCAGCCCTTCGGCGGGGGCGTAGAGGCCCTCGTCCACCGGGAGGCTGGCCTGGGAGGCCGCCGCGGCCAGAGCCTGGCGCAGCAGGGCGCTGCCCAGGGCGGGCTGCTGGGTGTTGAACAGCAGGCACCAGGTGGTGTCGGAGTAGGACACCGCGCGCAGCTGGGTGGGCGCGTCGGTGTCGTCCAGGGCGGCGGTGCACCGCTCGTTCAGGATCAGGTCCTCGGCGGAGGCGGCGCTGCCGGTGTTCTGCACCAGGCGCAGGCTGTCCACCAGGCCGTCCGAGGCTTCGCGCCGGAGAAACAGGCCGCCGCTGGTCCAGTTATAAAGGTAAAAGCTGCCGCTGGACAGGGTGGTGTCGGCGGTCAGGCCGTAGCTGCCGCCGGTGCTCTCGAAAAAGCCCTCGTCGCAGGGCATGGCCCCCGGCAGGGCCAGCTTGCGCAGAAAGTCGTCGTCCGGCTCGCTGAGGGTGAACACCACCGTGCCGTCACCGCTGGCTTTGACCCCCAGCGCCTCCGGCCCGGCCAGGCCGGCCAGCACCGCACTGCCGCCCTCGATGGCGGCGAACTCCACCGCGTAGGGCGAGCCGGTCTCGGCGGAGAACATCCGCTGGAAGGCGTAGACGAAGTCCTCGGCGGTGATGGCGTAATCGGTCTGCTCCCCGCGGGAGGCCCGGTAGGTCAGGCCCGGCTTTAGGGTGAAGGTGTAGGTCAGCCCGTCGGGCGAGACGGTCCAGCGCTCGGCCAGGTCGGGCTGGGGCTGGCCGCCGGCGTCCAGGCGGACCAGGCCGCCATAGAGGTTTTTGCAGGCCAGAACGTCCTCGGGGGCGGAGGCGATCTGCGGGTCGAGGTTCGCGGGGATATTCTCCACGAACCAGGTGAAGCTGTTGACCCCCGACCCGGCGGTGCATCCGGCCATAGCCAGGGCGAAAGCCGCCGCCAGCACAGCGGCCGCAATACGGACAAATCTATGTTTCAAGGCAAGGTATCCTTTCTGTGTGGTGGGCCCTCTCCGTCATGTCGCTTCGCGCCATGCCACCTCTCCCGCACGCGGGAGAGGCTAACGTAACCTGTAGGTTTTGGCCTCCCACGTTTACGGGACTGCGAAGCTGAGGCGCGTCCAGCGGACGAAACAGCCGAAGCGGAGCAGGGGCAGCGGTCTGCTTTTTGCAAGCCCGCAGCGACGGGCGCAGCAAAAACAGGGCACCGCAACCGTGGCCCGCAGGGCCGGAGAGGGCCGCGTTTGCGGGAGCAGTGCCGCCCGCCGCTCCCGAGCGGGCTTCTTTTCCAGTGTAGCAGAAACGCGCGGGGTTGGCAATCGGGTTTTGCGGCCTGTTTTGGGATTTTCGTTGCCAAGCGCCCCTAAAAGAGGTATAATGAGCGGTGTGCCAATCTATGCCTGTCACAGGGCGACAGGGGGCCGCGGGCCCCGGGAGGGATTTGTTATGCAGAAAGAACAGCAGCAGCTCGCCGCGCTGGTACGCGGCAAAAAGGTGGCGTTCATCGGCGCAGGGGTCAGCCACAAGGCCCTGATCGAGGAGTTCGTGGGGCTGGGGGCCGAAGTGACCCTGTGCGACAAAAAGCCGTCGGTGGAAGCCTTTGGCGACTACGCCGGCACCATCCGCCGGCTGGGTGTGCGGCTGAGCCTGGGCGAACACTACATGGACGGCTTCCGGGGGCAGGACATCATCCTGCGCACCCCCGGCTTTGAATATTACCAGAAGCCCCTGCAGGACGCCATCGCCGCCGGCACCATGGTCACCAGCGAAGTGGAGCTCTTTTTCGACCTGTGCCCCTGCGAGATCGTGGCCGTGACCGGCTCGGACGGCAAGACCACCACCACCACCCTCATCAGCGAGATGTTCAAGGCGGCGGGGCGCACCGTCCATCTGGGCGGCAACATCGGCGCGCCGCTGCTGCCCATGCTGCCCGAGGTGGCCCCCACCGACGTGGCTGTGGTGGAGCTGTCCAGCTTCCAGCTCATCAGTATGCGCAAGAGCCCCACGGTGGCGGTGGTGACCAACGTCACCCCCAACCACCTGGATCACCACAAGGATATGCAGGAGTATATCGACGCCAAGCGCAACATCCTGCTGTACCAGACGCCGCCCTGCCGCGCGGTGCTGGGGTACGAAAACGACATCACCCGCGCCATGCAGGCCGACTGCAAGGGCGAACAGGTCTGGTTCACCCGGCTGCATGAGACCGATAACGGCGCTTTCCTGCGCGGAGACGGGATGCTCTGCATGGCCGAGGGCGGCAAAGTGACCCCCTTCCTGGCCCAGAAGGACGTCAAGCTGCGGGGCCTGCACAACATCGAGAACCTGCTGGCCGCGGCCGCCGCAGTCTGGGGCCGGGTGCCGGTGGAGGCCATCCGGCAGGTGGGCAGCACCTTTACCGGGGTGGAACACCGCATCGAGCCGGTGCGCGTGCTGGACGGCGTGACCTGGTACAACGATTCCATCGCCACCAGCCCCACCCGCACCATCGCGGGGCTGCGCAGCTTCGACCAGAAGATCATCCTCATCGCGGGGGGCTACGACAAAAAGATCCCCTACGAGCCGCTGGCCCCCGAGCTGCTGGCCCACGTCAAGACCCTGGTGCTGATGGGGGCCACCGGGCCCCGCATCGAGGCGGCCGTCCGGGCCGAGCAGGGCTTTGCCGAAAGCGGCCTCGCCATCCTCCACGCCGGCAGCATGGAGGAAGCGGTGGCCCTGGCCCGCAGCGCGGCTAAACCGGGGGACATCGTCAGCCTGTCCCCGGCCAGCGCCTCCTTCGACGCTTACCCCAACTTCGAGGCGCGGGGCAAACACTATAAGCAGATCGTGAACAGCCTGTGATCGCCCGGGCCGTCACCCCCGCCGCCCGCAAGCGCTTTGTGCGGGCCTGCCGGGGCGCGCCGGGGCTGGAAGTGCTGCTGCCGGTGGAGCGCGCCCTGTTCGCCCGCAGCCAGCCGGGCCGGTTCTACGCCGGGCCGGGGCTGGCGCTGGACGTGGGCGGGCCGGAGGCCCTGGCCGCCGGCGGGGCAAACCCCGAGGAACTGGCCGCGTTTTTGCAGTTCTGCGGGTGCAGCGCCCTCATCACGAACGGGACGGCTCCCGCCGGCTGGCGTGCGGACGGGCATCTATACGGCTTTGCCCTGGCGGCCGGGGCGCAGCTGCCCGAACCCGCCGCCGACGAGGCGCTGTGGGCGGCCCTCGCGCTGGACGCAGCGCCCCCGGCCGGGGAGCTGGCGGCCTTCCTCTACCCGGCGGGGCCGCAGCGGGACGACTACTATTCGGCCCTGTGCACGAAACGGGTGCGGGGCCTGGCCCGCGTGTGGGCCCTGCGGCAGGGCGGGGTCCTTGCCGCCACCATCGGGGCCTACGCCATCCGGGACGGCAGGGCCTACCTGGCCTGCGGCTGCACGGCGGAGCCCCTGCGGGGGCGCGGGGCGGGGGGACGGCTGGCCGTCCGCTTTGCCAACGCCCTGGCCGGACAGGGGCTGGAAGTGTGCCTGCTGTGCCGGGGCGAGCGGACGGGTTTTTACACCCGGCTGGGCTTTGCGCCTGCGGGCGCGCTGGCCCGCTACACCAACGTGACTGGAAAGGAAAGCTATGCTTGAACGTTTTTTTGATTACCGCCCCGAGGTGCTGGCCCTGGACGAAAAGGCCATGCAGCTGTGCGCGCCTTACTTCCGTCAGGCCGAACAGGTGCGGGACTACAACCAGCTGAAGATGCTGCGCGCCTTCACCGGCAACCAGATGTCCTCCTCCGACCTGCTGGGCACCACCGGCTACGGCCTGTGGGACACCGGCCGGGCCAAGCTCGAGGCCATCTTTGCCCAGGTGATGGGCTGCGAGGATGCGCTGGTGCGCAGCCAGTTCATGAGCGGCACCCACACCCTGGCGGTGGCGCTGTTCGGCCTGCTGCGGGCGGGGGACACCCTGCTGGCCGCCACCGGCCGCCCCTACGATACCCTGGAAGGGGTCATCGGCATCGAGGGCAAGGGCGAGGGCACCGGCACCCTGACCGACTACGGCGTGCGCTATGAGGAAGTGCCCCTCAAACCCGACTTTACCCCCGACTACGAGGCCATCGCGGCGGCGGCTCCCCGGGCAAAGGTCTGCCACATCCAGCGCAGCCGGGGCTACCTGCAGCGCAACGCCTTCGACCTGGACACCATCCGCAAGGTGGCCGAGGCCGCCCGCAGCACCAATCCCGGCATCATCGTGTTTGTGGATAACTGCTACGGCGAGTTCACCCAGACGGCCGAGCCCTCCCAGGCGGGGGCCGACCTGATTGCCGGCAGCCTCATCAAGAACCCCGGCGGCGGCATCGCCCCCACCGGCGGCTACATCGCGGGCCGGCGGGACCTGGTGGAACAGTGCGCCTACCGGCTGAACGCCCCCGGCCTTGGCAAGGACCTGGGCTGCACCCTGGACGCCCCGCGCGAGATGTACCTGGGGCTTTACTATGCGCCGGGCGTGGTGTGCGAGGCGGTCAAGACCGCCATCTACGCCCAGTGCCTGCTGGAACTGGCGGGCAAACAGCCGGTGCCCCGCTACTGCGACGCCCACAACGACATCGTCACCTGCTTTGACGCGGGCAGCGCCGAAGCCCTGGTGGGCTTTTGCCGGGGCATCCAGGCGGCCAGCCCGGTGGACAGCTACGCCCTGCCCGAGCCCTGCCCC
>ERZ1090880.1589-NODE-1591-length-10973-cov-41.794743_pt1 | contig 10973 bp, 12 predicted proteins | sample MGYA00478471_ERZ1090880 | MGnify/ENA primary metagenome ERZ1090880 (study PRJEB33644, sample SAMEA5815734) | chicken gut metagenome | biome: Chicken; feature: Gastrointestinal Tract; material: Caecum | place: Ireland | collected 2019-01-01 | study: A study of... | reverse complement strand
CCCGCTGGCGGTCATCCTGGCCAGCGCCGAACTGCTGGCCGAGGAGGACCTGACCGTGCCCCAGCGGGAAAAGGTGGAGGCCATCCTCCGCCGGGCCGCCGAGATGCAGCGCACTGCCGCCCGCCTGCGGGGCATGACCCTGAAGCGCAAATGACACAAGTGGAGATAAACCGCCGTCCCAGCACAATGCTACGCCGGAACGGCGGTTTTTTGTGCGGTGCGCCAAAATGACCCCGGCCCGGTCGCTTTTGCCCCCGCTCTGTGGTACACTGAAAACGGAAAGGAGTGGTGCTGAATGGAGCGAAGAACATATCTGGCGGAAATTTTTGCATGGGAAAAACAGGAAGACTGGCCAGAAGCCTTCAAGGGGTACACATCGCTGTACGCGAAAGAACCGTCCATAGAAACGGCGATCCATTTCGCGTTCTTTTGCTGGTATATGCTGTGGCAGTGGGATGAGATCCAGCTGCCCGGGGAAGCGCTGTCCCCTTATGAACGGATAAAAGCTGAAAACAGGTGCGGCCTTTCCCGGACCGTGCTGTTCAAGGACTTGGACCGCACGGCGGAATATCTGTTGGCGAACGGGAGGGGAACACCCGCCAAGTACCTTGCGGTACTGGTTCATATGCGGAAAATCTATCCTTATTTTTTTGAGGAAAAAACATTTCCTGAGACCATGGCCTGCCATCTCCTGGACCAGATCAGGAAATCGGGGGATGGAGAGCCTGGTGTACGGGCAATCTGCCGATACGTGCAAGATGGGGCGGTTGCCTCTATTCCGGCTCAGGAAAAGGCTGCGGCAAAGGAGTTGTTCCCCAAAGAGAGCCTGTTGTCCCAATATTTCACATGGTTGTTTTCTTGATGAAAGGAGTGAGTTCGATGCGGGAATGGCTGAAAACGAACCGCGGACGCCTTGCGGCGGTGCTCCTGCTGGCCGCGGCAGCTGTGCTGTTGTTCCGATTTGTATGGCTCGCGCCCGATACGCACAGCGACAGCATTTCGGTGCTGGTCATGGAAACAAGCGGCTTGAAAACGTCCGAGAGCCGTTCCGAGGTCATCCCGCCCGATGACCCGCGGTATGCGCAGCTTTTGGCGCTGGTCAACAGCCAGTCCTACCGCCGGTACTTCGACCAGAGCAGCCGCGGCGTGCAGGCCGGCGGGGGAAAGAGCGTCGCGTTCCTGTCGATGCACTTTTACCTGGACGGGCAGGAGACGTTGCAGGTGGAGCTGTGCTCCGAGCCCGGCAGCGTGATCCGAATCAACTACCAGAACGCCGGCCCCTGGCCCGGCGGCAAAAGCGGGGTCGAACTTTTCGCCGGGGCGATGGAGACTTTGAAAGGCGGTGAGGCGTCATGAAAACATGGCTGCGCGCGCACTGGGCCATGTTGGCGGCATTGGCCTGTGTGGCGGTGCTGTTTGGGGTGCGCAGCGATCTGGCCTGCGGTCCGGCTCTGCGCAGCAGCGAAGGAGCCGCCATTGGTTATACAAATTTAGACCCCTTCGAGGGAAACGAGCAATGGACCATGTACCTCACCCAGGATGACCCGCAGCTGCAGGAGCTGATCGACCTGCTGGCAGGGCAGAGCTACCGCAAGCACCTCATACAGGATGGGAGACTGCCCGGCGGCCCCGATCTGATGATAGGGTTTTATAACCAAAACGGCTTTACGGTGCAGTTTATTCTAGTGCGGGACGGCGGCCTCGCCATTGATGGGGCGATTGCCAGCCCGTGGCCGTGGGGCAAAAACAAGACGGAACTTTTTGATGCAGCAATGGAGATCCTGGGAAAATAATGTTCCACATGGAACAATTCCAGGAGCGTATTTAACAAAAAATATACAAAGGGGAAAGACGCTCGGGAACGGGCGCTTTTCTTTTTAGTTTGGTCGCTCCGCTGGGGCCAGAGGGCCAGGGAGGGCAGATGCAAGCAGGCGCGTCCTGCGGACGAAACAGCCGGCTTGCATCTGGCGCAGTGCTCCAGTTTTCACAAGCAGACTTCAGTCTGCGCCGGGAAAACTGGCTAAGCACAAGAGGAGTTTCGATTCTCCCTTTATACCTCTCGCGCTTAGCCGATTTTTGCGGCGCGCCATAGAAGGCGCTTGCAAAAACCGGAGCGCAGCGCCAGCGGCGGCTCCCTGCATCGTCCACTGGACGCGGTCGCCGCCGCTGCCCTCTGGACTCCCTACCCACCCGCAGCGACCAGGGGATGACCCCCTGGACCCAAAAGGGGAAGGTCGCTCTGGGCGTCTGGCTGAAAAAGCTCTTTACTGCGCTTTAGAGGAAAATGCGCATCGCTTTTTCCGGGCAGTTCTCATTCGGCGCGTCCTGCGGACGAAACAGCCGAATGAGAACTGGCGCAGCGCTCTGATTTTTGCAAGCATCATCCTTGATGCGCCGCAAAAATCAGCTAAGCGCAAGAGGATGCAGCCGCCCGACGCTCCGATTTTGTATGCGCGCCCTCCGGGCGCGCCCCCCGTGGGGGCTCCAAACGGGAAACGGCTTCTTCTACTATACACGGTAGCAAAAGAAGCCGTTTTTTTGTTTGCCTTACCACCGCTTAGCCGACACCCACGGGCGTGTTCTTGGCTCTCCCGCGTGCGGGAGAGCTGTCATGCCGCTTTGCGGCATGACTGAGAAGGCTAAATAAGAGAGCTGCCGCTCCTAAAAAGAACCAGCAAAACCGCCCCTTCATCCGTAAACGCTGCGGACGAGGGGGCGGTGTTTGGTTTCTGTCTTTTTTGTGGCGGGGGAAGGCGCGAAGGTCAGATCACGCTGTTCTCCATCCATTTGCCGCTGAAAAAGCGGATGGCGAAGAACAGGGAGCGGAAGGCCCAGTCCACGAACATACCGGTCCAGATGGCCAGCAGGCCGCCGCCGAAATGGCCCACCAGCAGGTAGCACAGGGCCACCCGGAACAGCCACATCGAGGTGATGCTGACCACCATGGTGTAGCGGGCGTCGCCGGCGGCGCGCAGGATGTTGGGCAGGGTGAAGCTGGACGGCCAGATGAACAGCGAGATGATGTTGAACCAGACCATCACTTCCAGCGCGAGGCCGGTGGCCTCGGGGGAGAGGTTGAAGAACTGCAGCATGAACCGGTTGCCGCCGAAGAAGGCCGCCAGGTTCATCACCCAGGCGCCGGCGTAGGCCAGGCCCATCATCAGGCCGCCGTAGCGCTTGGCCTGCTTTTTGTCGCCGGCGCCCAGGCACTGGCCCAGGACGGTCAGCGCGCCCATGCCCACGGCGTTGGCCGGGATGTTCAGCAGGGTGGTGGTATTGTTGGCCACGGCGTTGGCCGCAATGGCCGCCGTGCCCAGGGTGCTGGTCAGGCTGGACACCGACAGCTTGCCGATCTGGAACATCCCGTTCTCGATGGCGTTGGGGATGCCGATGACCAGGATGCGCCGGATCAGCTTGCGGTCAGGCCGCAAGTTTTGGACGCTGTCCACCCGCAGCATACTGGCGGGCCGCTGCAGCAGGAAAAGCACCGCCGTGCAGGCGATGATGCGGGAGATCAGGGTGGCCAGCGCCGCGCCGAACACCGCCATGCCGCAGCCGTAGATGAAAATGGCGTTGCCGCCGATGTTCAGCACGTTCATCACCAGGCTGGACAGCATACTGATCTTGCTGTTGCCCTGCGCCCGGAACAAAGCCGCCCCCGCGTTGTACATCCCGATGAAGGGGTAGCTGAGGGCCGACATCAGGAAATACGTCTCGGCGTAGGCCATCACATCGTCGTCGATGGCGCCGAAAATGGCGCGCAGGATCAGATGCCGCCCGAACAGCACCACCAGCGCCACCGTGCAGCTGAACGCCACCATGACCAGCATGATCTGGCCGGCGGTGGCCTTGGCGTTTTTGGGTTCCTCGTGGCCGATGTACTGGCTGGTGACCACCGCGCCGCCGGTGGCCAGGGCCGACATGATCTGGATCATCAGGGTGTTGAAGGTGTCCACCAGGCTGACGCCCGAGACGGCGGCCTCGCCCACCGAGGACACCATCAGGGTGTCGGCCAGGCCGATGGTGACGCTGAGGGCCTGCTCCGCCACCAGCGGCAGCAGCAGGGCCACCAGCTGCTGCCGGGTGAAGATGGGCCGGGATTGTGCTGTTTGTGTCATAGGCGTTGCTTCCTCCCCACTATTGTTGTATACCACGGCATACTATAGCACAAAGCCTGACCCGATGCAATATCGCGCGCGACAAAAATGCGCCCGGCCCCGCGGCTTTTCCCGCGGGGGGCTATTTACCCCCGGGGGCGGATATGATACAATAAGGGCAAAGCAGCAGGAGGGCCGCGCCCCCTGCAAACGGCCCTGCAGGAGGGCCGGGGGCGGCGGCCGCAGTCAACGGAGGTAAATGCAGATATGCCCAAAGAAGCACACAAAGTGGTGGTGATTGGCCACCGCAACCCGGATACCGATTCCATCTGTTCCGCCATCGCCTATGCGGAGCTGAAAAATAAGACCAGCGACCTGGTGTGCGAGCCCCGCCGGGCCGGCAAGATGAACCAGGAGACCCAGTTCGTCCTGCAGAAGTTCGGGGTGGAGCCGCCCCGGATGTGCACCGACGTCAACCCCAAGATCCGCGACGTGGATTACCGCGAGATGGAAGGCGTGGACGGCTCCATCAGCCTGCGCCGCGCCTGGGAGATCATGCGGGACCGGGACATCGACACGCTGCCGGTGGTCAGCCCGGAGAACGACCTGCTGGGCGTCATCACGGTGAAGGACATCGCCACCGCCAACATGGACGTGTTCGACACCGCCGTGCTGGCCAAGACCCACACCACCTATAAGAACATCCTCGAGACGCTGGGCGGCGAGATGGTGGTGGGCAGCGAGGACGGGGTCTGCACCGCCGGCAACGTCCATATCGGCACAGCCACGCCCGAAATGCTGGAGAGCGCCGTGGAAAAAGGGGACATCGTCATCCTGACCAACCGCTACGAGAGCCAGCTGTGCGCCATCGAGCAGGAGGCGTCCCTCCTCATCATCTGCAACGATTCCAAGGTGGGCAAGACCATCAGCCGCATCGCCGCCGAGACCGGCGTGGACATCATGACCGTCCCCTTCGACACCTATGCGGCCGGCAAGCTCATCAGCCAGTGCGCCCCCATCTCCTACTATATGACCACCCAGAACATCCTCAAGTTCACCCGGGTGACGCCAGTGGCCGATGTGACCCGCGTCATGGCCAAGAACCGCCACCGCTATTTCCCCATCCTGGACGAGAACGGCAAGTACTGCGGCATGGTCAGCCGCCGCAACATCATCAACCTGCGCAAGCGGCGGATCATCCTGGTGGACCACAACGAGGCCACCCAGGCGGTCGAAGGCTTTGAGCAGGCCGAGATTCTGGAGATCATCGACCACCACCGCATCGGCAGCCTGGAGACCAGCGGCCCGGTCTATTTCCGCAACCAGCCGGTGGGCTGCACCGCCACCATCGTCACCCAGATGTACGACGAGCAGGGGGTGGAGATCCGTCCCCAGATCGCCGGGCTGATGCTGGCGGCCATCCTGTCCGACACTTTGATGTTCCGCAGCCCCACCTGCACCCCGCTGGACGAAAAGACCGCCAGGCGTCTGGCCGGCATTGCCGGGGTGGATGTGGAGGAGTTCGCCGCCGAGATGTTTGAGGCCGGCGAAAAGCTGGACGGCAAGACCCCCGAGGAAGTGTTCCTGCAGGACTTCAAGGTGTTCATGTGCGGGGACCTGCGGTTCGGCGTGGCCCAGGGCAGCTACATGACCCACAAGAACCTGCAGGCCGCCCAAAACCTGCTGATGCCCTATCTGGAGGAGGCCCGCCGCAAGCAGAACGTGGAGGACCTGTATATGATGCTGACCGAGGTGCCCCGCAAGGAGAGCGTGGTCATCTGCACCGGCCGCCATGCCCCCGAGATGCTGCGGGCCGCCTTTGACCGGGAGCCGGAGGCCGACGGCGGTTGGGTGCTGCCGGGGGTCATCAGCCGGAAAAAGCAGTTCATCCCGGCCATGATGGACGCCTATCAGGAACTGTAAGGCAAAACGGGGGTGAACAGGATGTTCGGCTTTTTGAAAGACAAGGACCGCACCCCGCCCGCCCTGCCCGAAGGGACGGTGCGCCGCCGCTATGTGGTGTCGGGCCGGGTGCAGGGGGTGGGCTTCCGCTACCGGGCGCGGTACGCCGCCAGCCAGCTGGGCCTGACCGGCTGGGTGGAAAACGAAGACGACGGCACCGTCACCCTGGAAGTGCAGGGCGACCCCGCCCTCTTTGCCCGGATGTTCGACATGATCGCCGCCGGCGGCTATGTCCAGATCACCGGCATCCGCTCCCAGGACATAGCGCCCGACCCCTGGGCCAGAGGCTTCTCGGTGCGGGGGTACTGAACCTACAAAACCCCGCCGTTTTGTGCAGGATGCACAGCGGCGGGGGTTTGCTTATGGCCGATGAAAGGCTCAAAAGGAAAAGCCCCTGCCACGGATAAGGCTTTTCCGGTATAAAAACTGGTCTGTAAGTCAGCCTTTGATAAACTTGAGCAGTGCCCATACAATGAGCACGATCAGCCAAAGGCCGCCGGTGGCAAAGACCAGAAAGACATGCAGAAGGATGGTAAAACAGCCTTTCATGGTATTCTCCTGAAAATGATTTGATTCTACAAATTGGCAGGACGATTTGAGATATTTAGAAAGATAAGGCCAGCAAATAGCAGGACAATCAAGGCAATCTGTATGGCTCTCACTTTGGGGGAAGAGTGCGAAAGCTCCCGAATACAGAGCCAGATGAAGAGAATGGTAAAAATCAATCCGATGATTGTATCTGCGGTGCCTGGAACGGAAAGGACGATAAACAGCAATACCAGGCCGCCTATCTGCATGGCTCTTTCTTTTGGGGTTGCCCGCAGGATTTCCCGAACAATGAACCAGCCGAAGAAGGCAAACAGGAACAACCAAACAATGCCGCTTCTCATATGGACACAAAACCTTTCTTATTCGTTTTCATCCGTTTCAGCGTCTGCTATTTCTATCGTTCCTTCCTCGGAGGAAGCGCGAAAATCGTTAAGAATGAACATTTTGTAGGCCCGGTCAGCAATGACTTTGGTTTCCGCAAAATCGAAACCACCTCCAATAATACCGCCAACTACAGGGACAGCTTTGCCGATATTGATAAGTCCTTTGCTTCCTAATTTGGTAATAAATCTAAAACCTACTTTTTGATTGATTTTCATAAGGACTTCGCCAGGAATTTTTTTAACCATTGCCATTGCAAATTTATTTCCAAATCCTATGCCAACTTTTTTAATTACGTTGTCAACAGCAACGCCGGCCAGGCAGGCGTAAACCAATGTCTGTACTTGGTCGCAGTTTACATCATAGCCACCCATATATGCAATACAGGCAATCATTCGTATCTGTACATACATGACGCTTCCAATATTTGCTGGGACGGCGACTGGGAGAACAATAAGACCACCTAGGCCGGCAAGAAATCCGGATGTAGTGCATTTTGCAATTTGATATCGAATACAGGCTTTTGCAGCCTCTTTGACACGGGGATACTTTTGTAGATAATCGTTAGCCATATCCTCAATAGGTAGACTTACTTTTGGAATGCCATCGATGGCTTGAGAATACAACTTATCAAGCAGATTCATGATTTGATCTTGTGTCAATGCATTGTTTTTTGCGTTCATAAAAACCTCCGTACATAATGTGGAACGTGATAAGGGAGATGAGGCTCCCTCAACAGTAGATGCTTTTTTCGCGAATCGCGTCATGTTCAGTTGATAACCATCATATCATGATTTGCCGTTCTGTGCAAGATAAAGAAAAAGACCGCTGTACGTAAAATGGTACAGCGATCAGAGTCATAAGCAAAAGTTCTTACCCCGCCACTTTCAGCGGGCTGTTGTCGGTCCAGAGGGTGCCGTCCAGCAGGCGGGTGAGGGCAAAGGTGCCGTTTGCCGACACGCGGGCCGGGTCCAGGGCGAAAAAGTCGCTCTCGGAGAGGCTGGCGGGGTCGGCGGCGGCGTCATAGCCCACCACGCAGACCCAGTGGCCGTAGGTGCTGCTGGTGGAGATGTGGGGGTAGTTGACCACGTCCCAGCCCGAGCCGGTCCAGTGGTATTCCTCGGTAGAAGTGCGGTTGGGGTGCTTGGACACCCCGCTGACCGCGGTGTTCTGCAGATGGACGATCACCGGGCGGCCGGCGTTCAGTTCGCTGTAGAGCTTGTCCAGGCAGGCGTCCAGATCGCCCGAAAAGCCGCTGTAGCCGGCGGCCGACCAGACGGCCCCGTTCGACCACATCCCGGCCCCCGAGTTGACCGCCCCGTCCAGGATGGTGCGGGCGTAGCGCAGGGCGTACAGGCTGCACTGGCCTGGCGCCTGGTTGCCGATGGAAAGGATCTGGGCCCGGTCAAGGTCCAGCATCTGGATGCCGCAGCAGTTTGTAAGGCTGGCGGCGGAGGCGCGGGGCAGCAGGGAGAAAAGCAGGGTCCATACGAGCAGAAGCGCCGGCAGGATGCGGCGGACGCGGGCAGCGGTGTGCATGGGAAAAAGCCTTCTTTCTGGTGGATTTGTCAAAGTCCGGCAAAAGCCGTATACCAGAAAAAAGTATAAAAGCAAAAAATGGTAAAAATGTGAGAACCGGCCGCCTGGAATGGAGAAAAGCCGGCGTCTTTTTTGGCAAAGATGCACAAAGAGCCCGCGTCCGTGTGGTGACAAAGGCCCCGGAATATGGTACAATGGCACAGAACAGAAAGGAGGACCCGCGCATGGAACCGCTTATCAAATTCTGGCTTTTCCTCTGCCACTGGGTGGAGTTCGACACCTTCGAGAACGAGGAGGACCTGGACGACACCATCGAGACGCTGACACGGGCCGGCCTGCCCTATAAGAGCCGCACCCGCCGCAGCAAGGCGGGCGGGGAAGAGCTAGTGCTCTACGTCAAAAACGCCGACCGGGACTACGCCCGGTATTGCACGGGGTGGCGTCCGTTTTGATCCGCAGCGTGAAAGGAATAACCTGTATGATGAACAAAACCAAACTCTGCCGGGCCGCAGCCGCAGCGCTGTGCGCCCTGCTTTTGGCGGGATGCGGCGGCGCCGCGTCCTCCGCGCCCGCCTCCCCAGCCGCCGCAGCTTCCTCTGCGGCGTCTGCGCCGGAGCAGAGCGCGGCCTATACCTTCACCGACGATCTGGGCCGGGAAGTGACGCTGGAAGCCGCGCCCCAGCGGGTGGCCGCCCTGACCGGCAGCTATGCCGACATCTGGTGTACCGCCGGCGGCAAGGACGCCCTGATCGCCTCGGCCTCGGACGCCTGGACCGACTTTGACCTGGGCCTGGCGGAAGATGTGGCCAACATCGGCGGGGCTATGGGGGTCAGCGTGGAGGAACTGCTGGCCAGCGCCCCCGACCTGGTGCTGGCATCCACCAACATTTCCTCCAATCAGGAGATGCTGTCCACGCTGGAAGCGGCCGGGATCAAGGTGGCCTTTTTCTCGGTGGACACCTTCGAGGACTATCTGCGGATGCTGGAGATCTGCACCACCCTGACCGGCTGCCCCGAGAACTACCAGACCTATGGCGAAGCCGTGGCGGAGGAGATCGAAGCGGCCCGCGCCCGCGCCGCCGGTGTTCTGGCGCAGCAGGAGCCCGAGAGCGTCCTCTATATCCGGGCGGCGGCCTCGGTGATCAAGCCCAAGGGCAGCAACGGCACCGTGCTGGGCGAGATGCTGGCCGATCTGGGCTGCGTCAACATCGCCGACCAGGACGAAAGTCTTTTGGAAGATTTGAGCATGGAGGCCATTCTGGCGGCGGACCCGGACAAGATCTTCATTGTCCTGCAGGGGTCGGACCCCGAACCGGCCAAGGTCAAGCTGGAAGGGGAAGTGCTCTCCAACCCCGCCTGGCAGCAGCTGACCGCCGTTCAGGAGGGCGAGGTCCATTACATGGACAAGGACCTGTACCACCTCAAGCCCAACGCCCGCTGGGGCGAAGCCTACGACCACCTTGTGGAGATCCTGTATGGGGTCTAAGCGGGCGCTGCTGGCGGGGACGGCGCTGCTGGCGTTGCTGGCCGCCGTGTTCAGTCTCTGCGCCGGGGCGGTGACGGTGCCCCCCGGTGAGCTGCTGGCCGCGCTGACCGGCCAAGGCGAGGGGACCAGCGCGGCCATCATTTTGTATGTGCGGTTGCCCCGGACAGCCGGCTGTCTGGCGGCAGGGGCCAGCCTGGCCGTGTCCGGCGCGGTGATCCAGACGGTGCTGGCAAACCCGCTGGCCTCCCCCAATGTCATCGGCGTCAACGCCGGGGCCGGGGCGGCGGTGGCACTGTGCTGCGCGCTGCCCCCTATGGCGGTGGGGCTGACCCCCATCGCCGCCTTTGCGGGGGCGTTCGGCAGCGCCTTGCTGGTGCTGGCGGTGTCCCAGCGGGCGGGGGCCTCCCGGATGACGCTGATCCTCACCGGCGTGGCCCTGTCCAGCATCTTTTCGGCGGCGGTGGACCTGGTGGTCACGCTGGTGCCCGACGCCCTCAACGGCTACTCGGATTTCCGGGTGGGCGGGCTGGGCAGCGTCACCATGGCCCGGGTGGGCCCGGCGGCGGCCGTGGGGGCGGTATGCCTGGCCGGGGTGCTGCTGCTGACCAATGAGCTGGACGTCCTGGCGCTGGGCAGCGAGACGGCCCGCAGCCTGGGCCTGCGGGTGGGCCGGATGCGGGTGATCCTGCTGGCGCTGGCCGCCGGCCTGGCCGGGGCGGCTGTCAGCGTGGCGGGGCTCATCAGTTTTGTGGGGCTGATCGTGCCCCACCTCATCCGCCGCTTTCTGGGGGAGGAGAGCCGCCCCCTGGTCATCGGCTGCGCCTTTGGGGGCGCGGCCCTGCTGACCGTCTGCGACACTGCCGCCCGCACCCTCTTTGCCCCCTACGAGATCCCGGGGGGGGTGGCTTGGAGCCTGGGGGGCGGGCCCGGCTTCAGCTGGCGGGTGCTGCATCAGAAAG
>ERZ1090880.1582-NODE-1584-length-10997-cov-16.705081_pt1 | contig 10997 bp, 17 predicted proteins | sample MGYA00478471_ERZ1090880 | MGnify/ENA primary metagenome ERZ1090880 (study PRJEB33644, sample SAMEA5815734) | chicken gut metagenome | biome: Chicken; feature: Gastrointestinal Tract; material: Caecum | place: Ireland | collected 2019-01-01 | study: A study of... | reverse complement strand
GATTAGCTGCAGTCTCGTGGGCTCGGAGATGTGTATAAGAGACAGTTATAAAACAGATAGGTTTAGTTTTACAATATCTTGTATAAATTATATAAGTATAACAGCAGAACAAAGAATAAATGATACACCACAAGATAATACTGATTATGGAACCGTAAGTATGATCGATAGGAATCCTTTGATTACTGCGACTACTTATGGGGTTGAATCAAATGCTAATTCTTATGGTACAAGTCCTAAATATACTCTTGAAAGCAATGAATTATTATTGACCCAATCAAGAACTGCTGATGATAAAAGTTTATTTGAATATAATTATGAACAGATCATACAAGATTGGAGCAACGGCAAAGAAACCGCTACTATAAAATGCAGTATCGGAGAGTATTATCAATATGATGATACAAAACCCAATAAAAAAGGAGACCTTGCTATTTCTACACAAAACAATGCTCTCCCTATGATTTTTGATATAAATGATACAGTAGTTCCTTATATTGCAACAGCGAACGGGCAAACAAAACCATTATCATTAACTATAGACGGTAAGCCAAAGGTTTTCAAAGTAACGCAAATTCGTCCTTATTTTGACGGTGCTTTTTGGCAGGAATTGCAATTACAGGAAGTAAGCGATAGATATATACAACCGATCGTTTTCACGAGTGGAACAGACGGCAATGCAACTGCTGGATATATCGCGCAAAATCAAACCGTTGTTGTTACGAAAGGAAAAATTGTCAGCGTAAGCCTTAATTATAGTACGGAAGATATAAATACAGCGCAAGTATCTCCTACAGTATCGATAAATGAAGCACATAATTCTTTTACGATAGCCAACGTAAATTTGGTTTCGCCTAACTCGACGGCAAATATTTATGCTACAGTAATTCATGAAATATAAGAGGTATAATTATGGCAGCGCTTGAACCTAAGCAAATTATATTATCAGAAATAAATAACGGACAAGAATATAATGATGGCGACGGAGTTTCCGGAAGTTCAGTTACTGCCGCGATAGAAGCATCGGCATGGGCACAGGATACGGCAAGTACTGCGAATACAAATGCAAGTCAAGCCGTATCTACGGCTAATGCCGCGAATACAAAGAGCGATAATGCGATTACAACCGCAAATTCGGCGAATACGACAGCAAACTCCGCGAACACGAAAAGCAATACGGCAATGACAGATGCCGCTACTGCCGTAGAATCGGCGAACCAAGCGGTAAGTACAGCAAGCCAAGCAGTAAGTACCGCAAATACTGCAAATTCAAATGCCACACAGGCTGTAAATACTTCAAATAGCGCGCTTGCATGGGCGCAGGCATTAACGGATGCGCCCGACCTTACGGAAGCAGGAAATGTAGGGACTCCTTCCGTATCATTTGTAGATAACGGAGAATATAAGAAATTTAAGTTCTCCAACCTGAAAGGGAATCAAGGCGCAAGCGTACAAGACGTAGATTTTATTTATAATTCTGAAACGTCTACCGAAACAGTATATGATGTAAAAACTACGCTTGATGACGATACTGTAGTAGATAGCGGCCAAGTAACAATACCGAAAGCAGCGATTCCTATGATTTCTGAATTTGCACAAAGCGAGCAGGATACGCCGAGCGCTGATCTTATGGTGGGGGGATTTTTCTTTACGGAGGTAACAGCATAAATGTCTACTGTAATCAGCGGGAAAACGGAGATAAGTATCATTCAGGGTGATTCTTATTCTAAAAAAATTTCTATTACAAATATTGACAATTCGCTTATAAAAAGTGTATACTTTACATGTAAAATCCTGAATCTTAAGAAAGAATTAGTTCATTCAAACAATCAATTCATTTTGGATTTTACGAAAGAAGAAACACAGAAATTTAATGTGTGCCAAGGGAATTATGATTTGACGGTAGAATTTACTGATTCAAAGATAAATACAATCGTTTATAATTCCTTTATCGAAATCTTGCCTAAAACAAATACATTGGATATAACTGGGGAATAATAATGCCAAACGTTCATATCGATTTTCAAGAAGATGATACAAAAATAAAAATACAAAATGAAAAGCCTCTTACTATCGATATGAGAGAGGGCGTGAGCATTGCTGCTCCCATGTACCACCGTGATTTACAGGGGCTTGATTATGAAAGCAGTGGACATACAGGGTTTGCGAGCGAAAAACAAATATCTGTATTGCTTCCGAAAGATATAAGTATTCTGCCTAAAAACAACTTACAAAACAGAGATTCAAAGATTTATCTTTATGACCCTTCAAGCGGAAACAAAGAAACGCAAATTTCTGTTCGTGAATTGTTAGATTCAAAAATCAAAACGGTTGAGTCTGCTCCCGATAATTTACAGACGAGTGATTACATATTTTTGGAGATTAAAAAATAATGCCGGAGATCACCAAAAAATATACAATTCAATCTAAACAGTCAGACGGTTCAATGACTACCGTGTATCCAGAAACGGATGCAGACATAGTTAAATATGATAATGCTACTTCAGGATTAAGTTCTACGAATACTAAAGGCGCTATTGACGAACTTAAATCCATGGTAGATTCCGTACCTGACATACCTACACCGTCTGCTACAAATAACGGTCAGGTTCTTTCCGTACAAAACGGCGTATATACTCTTGTAAATCAAGATACGGGATTTTATTACGTATATTTACAAAATATGACTTCAAGCGGTGGAACAATAGATGAAGATACATTTAATTCATTAGTAGACGATAAATGTATCGGGTTATATTATGACGATGGTGATTATAAAATGTATTTTTCTAAAATCACTGGGTCAACAATAGATTTTCCAATATTTTATCGAATAGAACCCATTGGAAGTGGAGAATCTTTAGAACTATTTTTGGCTATAATTGCGGCTACTAATGTAATAATTGGTTCTGTTACATATACTCAACCACAAATTGCAACATCTACTACCGCAGGTCTTGTAAAACCTGTATCAAAAACATCTGAAATGACACAATTTGTGGGAGTAGATTCCAATGGTTTATTGTATACACAACCTTCAAATACGCCGAATCCTTCTGCTTCTGAAGCAAATAATGTACTTGGAGTAACTTCAAGCGGTACATATGATTTTGTAAAAACAAGCGAAGTTGCTTCGAGCGGACAATCTACTCCAAGCAGTGATTTAATTATCGGGGGATTATTTTTTACAGATACATAAATCTGAATATAAAATAGGAGAATAAATATGCCAGACATAACCAAAAAGTATCAAATTCAGCAAAAACAGGAAGATGGGATGCTTACATTGCATCCTGAAACGGATGCAGAAGTCGTAAAATACGACGGTACAAGCGCAGGTCTTGTCGCTACCAATGTTCAGGCAGCCGTAGACGAACTCAAAACTCTCGTAAATGATATTACCGGCGGCGGTGTCGTTACGGGTGTTAAAGGTGATGCCGAGGAATCATATAGACAAGGTAACGTCAATATTACCAAAGCAAACGTAGGCCTCGGCAATGTTGACAATACGTCCGACTTGAGTAAGCCTATTTCTACGGCTACACAGTCCGCATTGGATTTGAAAGCGGATGCATCTGCACTTTCAAATTATATCCCTACTTCGCAGAAAGGCGCCGCGAGCGGTGTCGCTTCTCTCGATAGCAATACCAAAATTCCTGTTGCGCAGATTCCTGATTTGAGTGCTACATATATTCCTGTTTCTCAAAAGGGTACGAATAACGGTGTCGCTACTCTCGGCGCAGATGGCCGTATTCCTTCTTCGCAACTTCCTGGATACGTCGATGACGTTATTGAAGGCTATTATTATGCTGGTAAATTCTATTCCGATTCAGGGCATGCGAATGAAATCACTGCTGAAGGCGGGAAAATCTATATCGATATTACTACAAATAAACAGTATCGTTGGAGCGGTACGCAATACGTAGAAATTTCTTCGTCTCTTGCTCTCGGCGAGACGGAAGGAACTGCTTACGAAGGTAATAAAGGTAAACAGAACGCCGATAATATTGCCGCAATTATTGCAGGTACGCAAGCAGTAGGGAAGGCTACAAGCGCTGATACTGCTACGAATGCGACCAATGCTACGAATGCAGATCATGCAGAGACCGCAGACAGCGCAACATCTGCTACCACGGCAACCAATGCGACGAATGTTACGACGAATATCAACGGTCATGCGATTGCAGATATCTTTGAAACGGACGGAACTACCGTAAAAGAAGCAACGCATGCGACAAGCGCTACTTCTGCAACGTCTGCTACGAGCGCGACTTCTGCTACTACGGCAACACGGCTTGCGACCCAAAGAGCGATATCTCTTACGGGAGATGTTACGGGTTCTGCAAACTTTGACGGGTCTGCCCCTGCATCTATTGCAGCAACGCTTGCAAGCGTTGGTACTGCAGGTACATATTCCGTTGTTACGACGGACGCGAAGGGCCGCGTAACGCAGGGAGGACAGATTATTGAAGTCGGTGAAACTTCTCAAGCATCGCCGTCTGCAAGCCTTGCTGTCGGGGGATTATTCTTCAAAGAAATTTAAGGAGAAATCATGAAACATTTAAGAATAAAAACAGATGCTAATGGTACGTTGGACGAAGTAGAAGTTCAACAGGCAACTATTGCAAAAAAAGCATCATATTTTGTTCCTGGTATTATAACGGTATCACAACTCCCTTCTCCAAATAATACAGTTACAATGTCCCCTGGATATTTTACCTATATTTCTCCCGTGGTAGGAATGATTATTTCAGGTATATTAGAATATTCAGGCGACAAATTTAGTTATGTCGGAGAAATTACGGCCGTACCGGCATCTTCAAATATAAGTGTTAGAATAATAACAAGTTCTTCTCTTGATTCGTTATTGAGCACGGAATATACAGGCACATTTGAATTACCTGGATTTCAAAGTAGTGCTAACGACATTATAATGGATTCAATAACATTTACTGAAACATCTTCTACTTTTACGTCTGTCGGGGTTACACCCGTTGTTGGTTTGCCAGTTTCAGGGGTATATAGACGAACAACAAATAATAGGCTTTATAAATGGATTGGAACTATAACACAAATTAGTGGTAGTACTATTACAATTACAGCCACAAATGGTGGTTATACGAGTCAATCATATCAGCATAACATTTTTATAAGCTCAACCGATAATTTAAATAATATTTGTTTTTCTTTTATTCATACAAATAGTATTGCTTTAACAACAATATCTGCTATTAGTGGATTATTGCTTGGTGAAGGATTTAATTCAGCATATCGTTTAGTACCTGCTACGGGTTCTCAGCGTGTTGCAATTAGTCCAGGCGAATATGCTGCTGCCAATGCTATTGGGGTTTGGGCGGATAGAACAGGAAGCAACCTTTTTGTAGGAAGATCGTATATAAACAAAAATGGTTCGTATGTTACAGATGGTGCAGGATTATCAACTTCAGAAAGTTTTGAGATCAATGATATCGTAATAGCATTATAAAAACAGGAGAATAAAAATGTATATCATCATAAAAAATCAATTTGCATATGTAAAAAATGATGATTTAGAAAAAGTAGCAGGGACGTATACTGATTCTATTACAGATGAAGTATTTGAAATGTATTCCTGGGATTTAGGTTCTTACGGAATCGATAAAGAAGGAAAGTTTGTAAAAATAAGAGATGAATCTGAACAGAAATCTAAATGGCTAAATCATTTATATATTCCTAATCATAGGCGTTCTATTCAAAACTCCGTCGATGAAGCAATAAAAGGAACAGACAAAACAAGCCCTCTGTACCTTCTCAAAACTTCGGGCCTGTATCCCGAATGGAAAACAGGCGAATATAATGTCGGGGATATTGTGAACTATGCAGGACAAACTTGGAAATGTATCCAAGCGCATAATAACGATACATATCCCGACATAAAGCCGAGCAACGAGCAGACATGGCATACTTTTTGGGCGCCGCTGCACGGTACTACGATAGATACAGCAAGACCTTGGTGCAAGCCTCTATTCGGTACGACGGATATGTATCATACGGGAGAGTATATGATTTATACGGACGGAAATATTTATAAATGTGTCTCTGATACAGTATATTCACCCGAAGAATATGCCGCGGCATGGGAAATATATAAAGAATAAAAATTTTTTCTGTAATTTTTATTCTAAACTATTGACAAATCCATTTTTAAGGTTTATACTTATGATATAACATACAAAATGGTATAAAAAGATTTGTATTGAGGCCGTCAACGTATGTTGTACGGCCTTGCTTTTATTGATATGGATGAACAAATCGATTATAACAAATTGGCTTTAGATTTTGCCAACAAACATAAAGATTTGAACGACCAAAATCAATCGGAAGCCAAAGAAAATCAAATTGAAAATATAAATAATCCTGAAATAAGCGATGACATTAAGGCGAAAGCCATGGCAGATTTGGTATCTGACCCTAAGAAAATGATTCGCACGAATATTTCAGGTAAGATACAAGAGAAGATACAGACTGACGATACTGTTCAGGAGCGGTTAGGTAAAACCGCCGATACAATTATCGACAGGAATCTTTCTTCAGAGCAAAACAAAGCGATTGCCGATAATATATCGAGCGAAAACGATATAAATGAGGCAAACTTTGAGAAATATAAGAACGAATATTCTCATTTTGGTATAGTAACAAAAGTAGATAAACCTTGGAAAACAAAGATTATTTCTGTAATCAATGATTTTTGGTTTATCATATTTGCGATTATATCTTTCTTCACGATTGTTCCTGTATCAATTTTTATTGAGCGTTTAAGTGCGCTGAAAGGCTTTGTAAAGGCTGTATTTATCATACTCGGGTGTTTACTCATTGCCGGTATTTTATTCGGTCTTATCGTGCTCATATTCCATTTTGCAGGAATAGATTTCTTAAAACGAGGGTGAATTATGGAAATTGTTGTAAATGTTGAACTTATTCAGCAGAAATACATTGAGTTTAAGCAGAAAGAGCATACTGAACTTGAAAAAGCAGAAAGTATTGCTCGTAAGTCTGCTGCTGAACTCGGGTGGAATGAAGTTTCTACATCGCAGATGGTTGAATATATCGTAGGCGTTGCAAAGGCTCAACTTGCGAAAGAAAAAGAGTTCTGGGACGAAATTGTAACGGAAAAAGAAGTTGAAGAACAGGTAGAAACGGAAGAAGTATCCGAAGAACCTATCCCCAATCTTCTTTAATAATACAAGTGAGGGTGTGTTATGGCTTCTAAAATCAGTGAAATTTCCAAAAAGTACAAAGCAGAGATCGAAAATGCGAAGGCAACGGAATTTAATACCCGTTACGGCACGTATTATAATTCCACTATGGTTCCGCATCTGAAAGAACTCGACGATAAGTTCAACAAACTTGTCGCTGAAACGAAACAGAAACTCGATGCGGAGAAACAAGAATACATTGTTTCTCAACAGAACATGATTAAAGAGCAGATTGAAAACGAGTATACTTCTGTTTTGAGCACAATCGATTCCTTTATCGAAAAGGAGGAATAATCAATGCCTGACTGGGGTATCGCATTGATATGTATTGCTATCGTGATTGTGGCTATCTTAATTTCAAGTCTTGTTAAAGTCATTATGAAAAAAGTTGCCACTAAAGATGGCGGTACGTTCGACTGCAAAAAGTGGGAGTATCTTTATGCGGCAATCAGTTTGATCTTGGCGGCCGCAGGAGTTTTCTGCTTCCTGAAGTTTTATCTCAAGATCACGGATATAAACGTGATTTGGAAAACGGTAGTCGTTTACGCAGGTTCCGTACAAACTGTTTATCTGTTCATTGTACAACTCGTGCGGAAGGGCGGCAAGGGTATCGTCTCTGTGCTCATTAAGTTATTCTCCAAACTTAAAAATAGTAAAGACCCTGTAAAAGAACTTCCGGAAATAATAGAGGGTGAAGTAGAAGGCGAGAAAGAGCCTGAAACTTCTGAAACAGATGTTGCTGAAACGAATAAACAAGCGGATGAAATGGACAAATTGTCCGACGAGTTTATTAAAGCAATTACAGGTAAAAGCAAATAAATGAAACGTATTAAAGAGTATTTCAGCGACAAGACTGGTGAGCAAATATTTTCATTGTTTTTGCTTATCTTTATTGTTGTTGTAATGCTCTTTTGTGCTATTGTAAGACTTTGCGGTGGATTATGGTTTACCGCAGATTTAGACAGTGTGCATGAGCCAAGTCAATTTTGGCAAGATAGAATAATGAATATTCTGTTTGCCTTTGAACTCACCTTTGTATATAAAATTCTTTGTAGGGCTAAATGGATAATCTGTATACTCATTGCGGTCTTACAAACGATACTGATTATATTTATCCCGAGTGAACTTGCGGCAAACATAATCAATTTAGCGCTCTATTTCATAATACCGATTTGTTTCAACAGGAATTGGTTTTCTCTGTTAGAAAGCGCTATATTATATGCCTTACAACTTTTATATTCGGTTCTATTTTTAGTCGGTAGAATTGGAATATTAGACACAGATAGCGCATATAATTTTATCGTTAGTGTTCTCGGTACAATTGATTATAAGTTATTCATTGTAGCTTTATATCTTTTGATAAAATATTTTGGGGGTATTAAATTATGGAAAAAGAAAAAACGATTGATTTTTCAGACAGACCTAAGGACGAAAAAGGAGTAAATCCGAGCTGCCCTGTATGGATTTTCGGCGATGAAAAGAGTGCCGATAAAGACATGAAGGAAAAGTTTGAAATCGTTGACGATGAAACGAAAGATTAAGGTCACACGAAAGCAATATGAAACGATTTCTCGGCTTTATCGTTTTATAGGGTTCTCCATTACAGTAGGCTTGCTTGTAGGGTTTAGTTTCCTGATAGGCAAGCCTATTGAATTTTTCATGATATTTATACCATACTTTATAAGCAAGAATTTTTATTCAAAACAGTTTCATTCTTCTTCGTTAAAGCACTGTTTTACGCTATCTCTCGTAGTATTTGCTTTTGCTCTTATGGCAGTTGTGCCGAGTGATTTCAGTATAACATTTTCAATTTTGCTTGGATTAGGCATTGCATTTTTAAGCAATAAAGTTGGTATCGTTCAGTGCAAACTGAACGATTATGATTATATCGAGCCGAGATATAATCAACTTGTCGAATTTTATAATAATGCGACGGCTCCGAAGCCTTTCAATACAGATACTTGTTCGGTTGATGAACTTATTGCGCGTTGTAACGAATTACACTTTTCGAGTGAGAATACAGAATTAGCAGTTGAGTTCTTTATTCATAAGACAAAGCATAGCATTATTGCCGATCGCTTATGTATTGATGAAAAATCGGTAGTCATGCGCAAAATGCGATTGAAGCGTAAATTAAATAATAAGTAATAGGATTGTATATCTCTTGTAGGTGTACAATCCTTTTATTTTATCATATAATCAGGCCGTGAGGGCAGGGGGAACGAAAGAAAGATACCCTCACGGCATTCTTCGTTCTCTCTGACTTCTTACAAAGTAATTTGTAGGAGTGAATAAAAATTATGTATAACTATGGAATGTATAACAACGCATATGTGCCGTACTCTCCGAACTCTCAACCGTCATACAACGCGCCTAATCAGCCATATGGCAGCTTTTCTGCTTCTCCTAATGGATTTAACGCGCAAGCTAATTTCGCGCCGCAGTATGCCCAAAACGCGCCTCAAACGAACGCGCAGAATGTTCCGCAGGTAAATACAAATAAAATTTATGTTACCGGTATAGAAGATGCTCGAAATAGGACGCTTGCTCCAAACAGTGATTTTATTTTCCTTGATAACGATAAGCCGCTTCTTTATCGTAAAACAGTAGATGCTACTGGGAAAATGGAAATTCATACGTTTAAGATTTTAGAATATAATGAGGGGCAAGATAAAGCAAATACAGTACAGGCCGCTCCTCAAATTGATACATCTCAATTTGTATCCATAAAGGATTTTGATAGATTGCGTGATGATATAGGATATGATTTTGACGCCGTAAAAGACGATATAGGCCGTATTAAGAATGCAGTCAATAAACTTAATCAGCAACTTATTCAACAGCCTTCAAAGCCTAAATCCGACTCGCATAAGGACAGAGAAAGTGAAGGGACATCTCTTTAACAATGGAATCTGAAATAAAAAAAGTAATCAATGAAAATTATATTCTAAAAAAACAAAACGAAGAATTAAAAAAAGAAATAAACAGGTTGCGTAGTGCAAATGAATTATATACGCAAATAATAGGAGCAAATCAATATGGCAAATCCTTTAGGGAATGCACCTCAAATAAATAATACATCCGCTCCCAATATAATGAATAACCCTTTTATGCGGTTGATTCAACAGATACAAAATGGGGCAAATCCACAAATGATTGTAGAACAAATGATACAAAGCAATCCTCGTATTGCACAACAGGTCAATATGCTTAAAGGACAAAGTGGAAACATGAGTTATAAAGACCTTGCTATAAACATGATGAGGCAAAGAGGAATCGACCCAGACCAAGTTATGGCTATGTTTTCCAATTCATCGCAATCCAAATAATGGAAAACAGAATCGTTAACATGCTTTGCTTTGAACGCGGTATTGTTTTGCCGTGGTGTTATCAGTTTTTATTAAATATTTTATAGATATATACGGATATGTCGACTATTCCGTAAATATAAAATAATTAAAGGAGAATAATTTATGGACAATTATTCGGAAGGTCTCGCAAGCGGTCTTGCTATCGGTTCTGATAGGAATAACGGTTACTGCAACAACGGTTTTGGTTGGGGCGGCGATTGGGCTTGGCTTATTATTCTGTTTGCTTTGTTTGGCGGTTGGGGTAACAACGGCGGATTTGGTTGGGGAGGAAATAACTGCGGTTGCAATGGTAACCTGAACTATGAATTAGGGAAGGTAGCCACGTCTAACGATGTTGCCGTAGGTTTTGCGCAGAACGCTACGCTTTCTTCTCTTAATGACCTCAAACTCG
>ERZ1090880.1574-NODE-1576-length-11014-cov-8.894881_pt1 | contig 11014 bp, 13 predicted proteins | sample MGYA00478471_ERZ1090880 | MGnify/ENA primary metagenome ERZ1090880 (study PRJEB33644, sample SAMEA5815734) | chicken gut metagenome | biome: Chicken; feature: Gastrointestinal Tract; material: Caecum | place: Ireland | collected 2019-01-01 | study: A study of... | reverse complement strand
TGGAAGCCCAGCATCCGGCTGGGCTTCTTTCCATCTCTTGCCTAAGCTACAATAAGGGGGAACGACTGGCTGACCAACGCCTCCTTGGGCTTCCATGTCCGAAGAAAAAACTGTCAGCCATCTCCTTATTGCAGCGTTCGATTTGAGCAGGTTGAGCCTTGGAGTTCGTGTCACCCAATAGATTGAATCGGCAATGAGAAAAAGATGGATTCCGGTTGCAGATTTGTATTGGAGGTAGAACCATGAACTCTGTTGGCATTGACATTTCCAAAGGAAGAAGCACGGTTGCTGTCATGCGTCCCTTTGGAGAGGTCGTCATTTCACCCTTTGAGGTACATCACACCGACAGTGAACTGAGTGAGCTGGCAAAGCGGCTCAAAAGCCTGGACGGTGAAACTCGTGTGGTCATGGAGGCCACCGGGAACTACCATGCGCCGGTGGCAAAGCTGCTCCACGAAGCTGGATTATATGTTTCTGTTGTCAATGCAAAACTGGTGCATAACTACGGGAACAACGATTTGAGGCGAGTCAAGACCGATCGAAAGGACGCTGTAAAGCTGGCCAACTATGGTCTTGACCGCTGGCTTACCTTGCCGAGATACATTCCGGAGGAAGACGCCCGGCTATTGCTAAAAAACTGCTATCGCCAGTACCGGCAGTATTCCAAGGTGCAGACAGTCCTGAAAAACAATCTGCCCCCCCTTGCTGAATACGGTTTTTCCAAATGCAAACCGCCTGTTCAGCAGTTCTGTCCGCACAGATGGAGGCGAGAAGTAGGTGGACTTCGTAGCCGAGTTTTGGCATTGTGAATGCGTCTGTGAACGCTCCGAAAAGACATTCGTGAACAAGTACCTGCGGTGGTGCCGAAAACATGGATACAACTTCAGTGCGGAAAAAGTACACGCCATTTACGATAAAGCCAGCGGTCATATTGGTGTCTTGCCGAAAACTGAAACCACAAAGCTGCTTGTGGAGCAGGCTGTGTCTCAACCCAGGGCTACTTCCACTGCGCTTGCCGCACTCAAACTGGAGATGCAGACGCTGGCTTCCCAACTGCCGGAATATCCCGTTGTTATGGAGAAGTTTGGCGTTGGCCCGACACTTGGCCCGCAACTCATAGCCGAAATTGGCGATGTACGCCGCTGTTACTCAAAAAAGCGCTTGTGGCTTACGCCGGTATTGATGCCCCGCCGAATGACTCCGGCGATATGACCGGCAGGCACAAGAGCATGAGCAAGGTCGGTGCATCGTCCCTGCGACGGACGCTTTTCCTTGTCATGAGCGTCTATTTGCAGAACTCGCCGTTGGATGAACCGGTCTACCAGTTCATGGATAGAAAGCGAGCCGAGGGCAAGCCCTACCGCGTCTACATGATGCCATCCGCAAACAAATTCCTGCGGATCTACTACGCCACGGTGAAAGCCTATTTAGAAACCTTAGGATGGGTCTAACCTCAATACATGACTAATGGCTGGCCGCCATTTCATTTTGAGATGCACAGCGGCTTGATTTTATGTTCCCTTTTTCACCTACTCAGAATTTTTGCTTTTCACTTTTGACAAAACTTAGCAGGTCTTTTCAACGACACAACATACCACAGAAAAAAGAAATAGCCAGGGTCTTCGGCTACTATTATCAGAAAGTTAAGAAAGAGCCGCCGCTGGTAGCTCCTTTTCTTTGAATAGCGTATCAATTTTTGCGCCTGGGATACCCTGTTTTGGCTCTTCCTATGACCTGTTTTTTACCCTCCAAGCAGTAGGGTTCGATTTCTCCGGCGATCCCCATGCCCAGTTGAAATCCTGCGATAAAAGATGTCAGGGATGTTTTCACATCAGCGACACACCATATCACCATGTGGGTCCAATAGCCAGGGGCCCGGCTTCTATTATCGGAAAAGTAACAACTTGGCTGCCTGGGAGCTGCGGACAAAAAGCTGGACCAAAACAGATAGAAGAAATAGTCAACAAGCTAAGCCCTGGCAGCACCTGAAGTCCAATGAGCTGCGCCAGCCAAGAGACTGCTTGACGCGTTTTCGGTCATACCATTGCAGGTAGCTGTCCAGTATGGGAATAAATTGCCGGAGGGTTACCCCCTCCCAGGAGATGCCGTAGAACATCTCATTTTTCAGCTGGCCAAAGAACCCCTCGCAGGCGGCGTTGTCTGGAGAGCAGCCCTTGGCCGGCATGGAACGCTGCAGGCCGGCCGTTTCCATACGCTGGATCCAACCGGGCCGGCGGTAATGCCCGCCCCGGTCCGAATGGAGGATGGGGTGCTCTCCTTCCCATAGTTTGGAAACCGCCGCATCCAGCATGGAATTCACCAGCCGGGCGTTGGGAGAGCTCCCGATTGCCCAGCTTACCGCCATGCCGTCAAAGCAGTCAATGATCGGCGAGAGGTACACTTTCCCTGCCGGAATACTGAATTCCGCAATATCTGTCAACCACTTTTCGTTGGGCTTTTCTGCATGGAGGTTCCGGGCAATGAGATTGGGGGCTGCCGGGCTGATCTCACCAAGATAGGAGTTATAGCGCCGTCGCCTGATATTTCAGACAACAAGGTGCTCTTTTTTAGGATCTCATCCGCCTTCTTCAAAACATCTACCTCCAGCTGCAGCCGGTGGCGTGTTCTCTCCAATTCCTGGTTCTCCCGCCGCAGCGCCTCCGCCCATTCTGCCAGTGCGGCATTTTCCGCCCGCAATGTCTCTAACGCCGCCTCAGTGACTGGCTCTTCTGGTTTTTGCATCTCGTCTCTACTCTCCCCGGCAAACAGTTTCTCCTGCTTTTTCTTTCGACCCCCGCTTTTTCTTTCGACCCCCGGTTCATTTCCGGAAACATGGACATTTGTCGGCGGAAGTGCGCCCAATCGTTGGGGAAACCCTCGTGTTATCTTGCCATTTGAGGAGGAAGGCCAATGTGGGCGGGAGGTGTCTTGGCCTTTCGCCACGCAGGCCCGACAAGGGCCGAAGGCAGTTGTTTGTACGGATGCCACCCACCCCTCATCCGCCCGACACAGCGGCTCACACGGCCAAACAGGGGTAGAATTGTTGGGGGCTCAATGACAGAGAAAAAATGGTGTCTTCTTTGTCTACGGCATATCAAAATCCAGCAGGCCGCAGAGTCTATGGCCGGGCCGTGCCCGGTTTCTTTCTCTGCCCTTCGGCCCTCGGGCCGCAAAAAGTGGGTGTGGGCGTCAGCACGCAAAACGCGTTTGGCTGCCAGTGGCAAGCCAAACGCTCTGCTTGCCCCGTCCAAGGGGCGGGCCATTCATCTGTCACCGTATCTCTCAGAGCACGCCCTGCTCATCCCAATCCCCCTCTGTTTCTCCGGGAACGCCGACCGCCCGGCGCGGAAACGGCACACCCGGCAGAAAAACGGAGCGCCTGCCTTGTCAGCAGACGCTCCGCTTATTACGAGATCCCCTCTCCACGTCCTCTCCGGTTAAACGGAGGACTTGGAGAAGAATGGGGGCGAAGCCCCTTCTTCATCGGATCTTTATCCACCCATGGGAAAAGTCTTGCTTCCCTTAAATGGGGCAAATGCCGCCGAGATACTCGTACTGTTTCCAGTCCGGATCGGCGTTCATCCCGGTCCAGCGCTCGTGGATCTTGTCCTTATGGACGTAATCGTGGCTGTTGGTGGCCTCCTGTATGGCCAGATAGAACCAGTCGCCCTCGTGGCAGTCGGTCCAGGTGTTCATGTCGGGCAGCAGGTCGTCCGGCATTTCGGGCAGGGTTGATCATGGTCACCGCCTGGGCCCGGGTGATGTTCTCATTGGGCCGGAAGGTGCCGTCCGTGAAGCCCTGGACCCAGCCCAGCGCCACGGCCCGCTCGATTTCCTCCTCGGCCCAGTGGCCGGCGATGTCCGTCAGGCTGCTCCGGGCCGTCACCTCGCTGTGGTCGAACCGGGAGCAGATGGCTGCGAACTCCGCCCGGGTGATGGGTGCGTCTGGGTCGAACAGGCCGGAGTTATGGCCGTTGATGACACCCAGGGCCGCCATGGTGGAGATAGCCGTGTTGGCCCGGTAGTCCTCGTCTATGTCGGGGAAGGTGTTGTAGCTGGTCAGGTACTCCTGGCGCACGTCCTCCGTCAGCAGGCGGAAGAAGATGGTGGCCACCTGGGCGCGGGTGATGTTGGCGTAGGGCCGGACGGAGCCGTCCGTGAAGCCGATGACGTAGGCGTAGTGGTCGTCGCCGTTGAGCATGGACGGCACCGAGGTCTCCCGCCAGCCGGCGAAGATGGTCTTGACGCCGCTGATGCGGATGTCGCCGTCGATGCGCTGGGTCAGGCCCCAGTCGTGGTACCAGCCGGTGAAGATGTAGCCGGTGCGGACTGGGATGTGGTGGCCGTAGTGGTCATCCTCGTAGGGGTCGATGGTGAAGGCGTGGTCCTCCTCGATGTCGTCGAACTCCGTGCCTCCGTTGGACTCGAACCGCAGGATGCAGCGGTCGTCGCCGCCAGTACCGCCGCCGGTGCTCTCCCGTCTGAACGAATAGGTATAGGTGATATCGCCGGTCAGCGCCGCTGCGGGATCCGGCTCCACATTCCAGGAGCCGCCCTCGTAGCCGCTGTTCGGCCGCATCCCGGCGGGGATGGAAATGCCGTTGGCTGCCAGAGTGGTGCCCTTGTCAATGGTGTGGGTGATATTTCCGCTCGTTCCGTCGCTCCATGTGCCGTTGACGACCCGGAAGGTCACAGTGATCTTCTCCGCCGGCGGAGTGACGGTGCTCTCCTCCCACACCAGAGCGAAAGGTGAGAAACAGCCGCCGTCCTTATTGCCGGTCAGCGTGAATACGGCGTTCCCATCCATGACCTGGACACCAAGTCTTTCGATTTTAGAGTTCTCTATCTGCTGGGTCAGGTTGTCTCTGTACTCACGGTGCAGGCCCCGGAAGTGCAGCACATAGAGGTCGCACTTGCTCGTATCCACATTGTCAGGGATGGGCCAGTAGATCTGAATCTTTGCGCCGTCATCCGTGCTGACCCAGGCGTTGCCGTCGTTTTCGTTGATGAGGTCCAGATACTTGAACTCGCTATTCTCGGCGGTGAAGTTATAACCGGACTTGTCTGCGTGGTCAATGAGCAGCTGGTTGGTGGTCTTTCCATCTTCACCGGGGAGAAGTTCATCAAAGAGAAGGGAAATCTGAGGATTGGCAGCATCCTGATCTCCCAGCAGCCCCAGTTCTTCCTTGCAGTTGGTGTAATACTTCGTGCCGGAGGGAATGACGGCGATGCCGATGCCGTCATCTGTATCAACTTCGCCTGCATCACTTACGACCGGCTGGGCAACATCGACCGTTTCATTTATTACGCCGTCAGGGTTGGACACATTCCGTACGGTCAAGGTGCCCTTTTCCCATTGCAGCGCGACAGGCGTTCCGTCTACAGTGGCAGTCACATCGTCGGAATCCGCCTCAATGGTGTACTCACCCGCGATGGCATCATTCTCCGCCGCGTTGCCCTCACCGTTCAGGAGGGAAAGCCCCATGGAGCCCGTCTCTTCCAGCGTATAAACGGCGGGCAGCCATTCCAGTACCACGATGTCACCGGACTCCGTGCCCTCCGGCAGGCTCTCAGCCTTCCCGTCTACGGTAAAGGTCACGTTGGAAAGGTCAACGCCCTTTGCGGTGATTTGGTACCGTGCCGCAGGGAAGGAATTCCCGTGCAGAGAATCGCCGCCGGTGTAGGCCACCAGATCCATAGGGGTGACGGTGATCGTTCCGGCGGGTTTCCTCTCCAGCAAGCAGATGTCCTCCGCCGTGCACTTCATGTAAATTGCGGAATATTCCGGTTCCAGTATCCCGGAAACCTCTGCCTTCGTGGCTGGCGTTCTGTACTTTCTCCGTTGTCATACTGCATGGGATGGATAACGTGTGAGTTTCCGCATCATAGGCCGGCGTTCCAGATATACTGAGCACATTGCTGTTTAAAGCCAAACTGCTGGTTTCATCGTACACAAAATCAGGACTAAATGTCCATCGGACAGACAGTTCTGTTCCCCCAAAATAGCTGTAATACTCCAAATAATAGTCCCAGATATCGGAGCCTGAACTCTCTATACCATCTTCCTCGTGATAGGTCATCTCCGTAAAGTTAAAGGACGCCTGATAGGAAACCTCCGCATTTGCCGACTCAAGGAGGTGTGGTTCGGTATCATCACGATCCCACTCAGTTCCGTCCAAGGAGTGCTGGATTTCCAGTGAGCCGTCCAGGTCCACAGGCCGGTCGATTACCTGCACCGGAGGGGTAAACGTAACGAAAACATCGCTGTCCCCCGGGTCCGTGATGATCACGGTCACATCGTAGGTCCCCGCCTGCGCAAAGGTCAGTGCCGCAGTTCCACACCCGCTCAGGAGGACGTCCTTATCCGCTGTATATGCGCGGTTCAGATCTTCAATCTTATCAAAAAGCGAACTTCCGCCATTGTCCGTCAAACTATCAAGAATCTGCGTGGAATATGGCGGAGAATAGGTGTATTTGAAAGGCTCCGCCGCCTCCCCCACATAGAGCACCAGAGGCTCCACCGGGTGGTTTTGGATGTAGCTCGTGGTCTGATTGCCATTTCCGCCGTTCAACCAGCCGCAGACGGGCTTATCTTGATAGTCATTGGTCACAGTCAGCCCGCTGTTGTGGCAGATGTTGTGAGAAACGGTAATGGTGGCGTCCTTCGCAACGGAGCGGGCGGAAGCGATATGGCGGGCGGACTCGTCCTGCCGCATGCCATAGTCCATATCGACATAGCAGGACTTGATGTCTCCGCCTGTCCCTTCGTATGTCCGCGTAATAAACGGATAGGAACCGGATTCCTCAGGAGGGTAGCCGATCATGCCCGCAACGCCGCCGTAAAAGCCGCCGGTCTTATCGGTGTCAACACTCCCGTCGCCTCCCGCGATATCAGAAGTGATTTCGCCCTGAACGGTACAGCGCAGGATCTCGGACTTCCCGTCAAAAATTCCGACGATCCCGCCCATGTACAGATTGGAGAAAATCGGATCATTTCGGAACTTCCCCGCCATATCCGCCGTCAGCCCCTCCACGGAGCAGTCCGTAATAGACGCCTGGTAGTGGGTTGCGCCCACCAGGCCGCTCACGGCCTCGTAGGGGGAGCCACCCGAATTTTTTCTCGTAATGGTTATATCCTGAGCAAGACAGTCTTGCAGAGTCGTCCCGTACTGCCAATTTGACGCAGGGGTCCCCAAATGGATGTCAACAAGGTAACGGGGAAGGCCCTGCATACCGATGACCCCGCCGAAACAATCAGGGGGGTAATAAAGAAATCCCGACGAGCCGTTGTATGTAATTTGAAGGTCCTCCGCTGTGCAGCCGGTAAATGCAGACCCTTTTCCTTCGTCTGGCAAGGGAACCGTTGCCGGCTGCGCACCGACGACAGCATCCACAATGCCCGCGATCCCACCGAAGCCGGCAAACATATAGCAGCTTTCCAGGGTGACGTCCAGATCTCCGGATACGGTCACGTCATCCACCCGCGTTCCGATGGCCCAGCTCACCAGCAGCCCGGCGGAGCGGATTTTTGAGATCCCCTCAGAGCTGTAATTGGTTAGGTCCAGCGTAATTTCCGCGTCCTCAAGCCGCAGATCTTTGATCTCCGCACCGATGGTAAAACCAAAGAGCCCGGCCAGTTCATGCTGGGGATCGTGGTATTCCGTGATGGTCATATCGGAGATCGTATGGTCCCGGCCGTCAAAAGCCCCTTCAAACCAGTTGCAGGGGCCATCCGTCTCTTCAAAACCTGGCCGGGGATAGGTGCGGTCGTAGCCGATGGGCACCCACTCGCGTTCGGAGAGGGAGATGTTGTCTCCCAGAGCTACGGTCTTTCCAGCGTAGGTTTCCCCCATCTCGTTCACCTGATAGGCGAGCCAGGCCAGCCCCTCCGCCGAGGTGATGGTAATCCTTCCACCCTCATCCACCTGATATCCCGCGGGGATATCCCCGGACGCAGCGAACTCCATCCAGGTTTCTCCCCCTGTCCGTGCCTCTTCGTCCATAAAAATGAAAGGCGGTTCTTCCTCCGGAGGAGCCTCCTCATCCAGGCCGGCCTCCTCGACGGACTCCTTCTGCGGCGCCGTGTAAGTGCAAGCGGCATAGCCGCCCTCGCCGCCGCAGACCAGGCATCCCCAATTGACGGTTTCCTCTGTGCAGAGTTCCGTACAGATACAGCTCTCGACCGGAGGCGTCTCCTCCGGGGGATCGTCCGCGGCAAAGGCCGCTGCCGGGAGCATGGTCAAAACCATGGCCAGCGACAGCAGACCTGCCAACAATCTTTTTTTCATATAACCTTTTCCTCCTGTATGTTCTCTGCATTTTTAATATTTTTGCCTTTGAACCCATGACCTAAAGGGGGGAACCGTCCGTGCTTCCACATGGCAATCAGCCGCTCTCTGGCATCTTCCACGGTCTGCTCCGACGATGCCTCTGCCAGATCGTCTAGCGCATCGTTCCAGCTTTGGACGCTTGCCGCCTCCGCTGGGCTCTGCTCCGGCACGCCGGCCAGCCGGAAGGGATTCAGGTCAGACAGGCAAGCGCACCCGCCCCTATACTGCAAGAACTCCAATCGGGACGATGTCCGCACGTCACTTTTCATAGCCGCTCCCCTCCCAGCCAGCCGTTATCTGCTCCTGTTCAAGCAGTCGGTCCAACGCCTGCTCCACCAGCAGGGAGATACTCTGCTCAACGCTCTCCCGTGTTGACTGGCACAGTTTCCGCAGGCAGCGGGGATTGCACTTCTCCGGTGCTACCCGCGCGTCTTTGGACAGCTGCTGGATACAGCCGGTCGCAGCCGTTCGATTGACGGTCTTACCGCTCCGGGTACGGAACACCGGCCCGCTCTGGATCCCCTCCCGCTGAAGGTAGTTCCGCAATTCCACTTGCAGGCAGTTTGGGATGCGGATGAGCTGGTGGGAGTGATTGGCGCTTGTCATAAGCATTCCATTTTCAACCGCTTCCGCCGTGAGGTTCGGCAGGTCATGGAGCGACAGCCCCAGAACAGCAAAGGCCTTCACCAAGAGGTAAGTCCGCTCCTTGCCCAGCACCCGTGCCGCGGAAAGCAGCCGCAGGTATTCGTTCCGGGTCAGTTCCGGCTGCACAGCATCCTCTGCGGGCTTTAACCGCTTAGAGAGTTGATAATCCCGTAGGCCGATGTAATCTAAAAAGCCATTTGCTGCGGCAAGCCGCACATTGACCGTTTGGGGTGTGTATCCCCGTTCCAGCATTGCGTCCCGCCAGCGGGCCAGCGTCCCGCGGTCAAGCTGCCCGCTTTCCGGCAATCCCTCAAAAAGCAGCATGAGATTCCTTCGGTATGTCTGAATGGTTTCCGGTGTGCGGCCCTGATTTCGCAGGTCCTGCAAATAGGCATCCGCTTGTGCCCAAGTGAGGCAGGGCTTGTTATGCTCGAAGCCTGCGGAAATGAGATCTTCCTCTGCCGTTTGTACCATGTGGATCACCCCCGTCCCGTCCTCTGTCTGCGACAATTTTCATAGTTAGTAGTCCTACCTGTTCTGGATAGTCCCCCTGTAAAAGAGGGCTATATAGAAAAAACACCCCATGTACTGCGTGGGGCGGGAAAAATGGGCGCATGAATCAGGGCCAAACAGAAATTCCAACAGTTTGGCCCTTTTGACCATGCCCAAATCCGGCTGACCACTTGTGTTCCAATTTATTTTTTGCTAAAACAGACCCGTTAATATGTACTCTGTTTGCGGGTTTTCTGCCGGACCCGGACATTTTATGAACTTTGTCCTATTCCACTAGCCCCAGCCGCTCCAACAGGCTGGCGTGCTCCGCACCGGTAGAGATCAGGTAGATGCGGGTAGTTTCGATGCTGCTGTGGCCCAGCACGTCGGCCAGCTTTGGTACATCCCGGCAGACCCGGTAAAACGTCCGGGCGAACAGATGCCTGAGATTGTGCGGGAACACCTTGGAGGGCGCTACTCCGGCCTTTTCACAGAGGGCTTTCATCTCCACCCAAATCTACTTCCTGGACATTCCTTTTCTGTTTCTGGTAAGAAAGATCTCACCGGAGGCGGTTTTGTTTTTCCGGGCGTATTTCAGTAGTTTCTTCCGCAGCTTGCCGGGAATGAGGATGGTACGGATCTTGCCTTTCAGAGAGATCTCCGCCCTGCCCCGCTCCGCCGCCTCCACGGTGAGATACCGCACCTCGCTGACGAGGATTCCAGTGGCGCAGATGCTCTCCATCAGCAGCGCCAGCCGTTCCCGGCCCGTCTCATGGGCGGCGGCGATCAGGCGGTCGTACTCGGCATGGGTCAGCTCCTTGCTGTCGTCCCGGAACAATCGCCGCTGGAGCCGCAGGGCCTTGACCTGACATTCCTGTCAGCCAGCAAAATCAAGGAAACGGTTCAGCCCGCCCAGCATGGCGTTGATGCTGCTGGGGCAGTAGTCCTGAGAGAGCAGGTGTCCTTTCCAGTCCGGCGCGGCCTCCTTGGTCACCGGCCTGTCCCCCCAGCCACGCGGCAAAGGCGTGCACATGGTGCAGATAGTTTTCGATGGTGCCGGGGCTGCGCTCGGCCTGCCGCAGGTGTCTGGCAAAACCCATGATTTGCTCTGGCGCAATTCTATTTTCTGTCATATTGGAGCCTCCGTTTTTAATGGATACAAATATTGTACCTGAACGGGAGGCCCCTATGCGGAGAGACGGACCGCAATCGGTCTTATCGTCCCCGGCCGCAAAAAGGGAGGGCCGCAACTCCTTCGGAGTACCGGGTCTGCTCCTGCGTGCATGGCCGGTCAATTACTGTGTTTTAAGAACGGGGATCCGTCATTGTTATACTGCTTTCTGGATCCTGAGAGGGGTCCTCTGACCCAAACCCTGACCCATTTTCTGCAAAACCTCCCCGGAGCGGAGAGGAACGACCTCCGGGTTTTGGGCGATTTCAGGACCTAAAGGGACTGGAAAGCGCTGCGCCGCAGCGGATGGAGAAACCGACGGCAGCTCATAACCCGGAGGTCGTTGGTTCAAGTCCAGCCCCCGCAACCACAAAAG
>ERZ1090880.1572-NODE-1574-length-11017-cov-8.262452_pt1 | contig 11017 bp, 10 predicted proteins | sample MGYA00478471_ERZ1090880 | MGnify/ENA primary metagenome ERZ1090880 (study PRJEB33644, sample SAMEA5815734) | chicken gut metagenome | biome: Chicken; feature: Gastrointestinal Tract; material: Caecum | place: Ireland | collected 2019-01-01 | study: A study of... | reverse complement strand
GCCGCCGATATTGGGGGGTTTCCCTCCGGCTGTGCTGTTTTTAACCCCCGCTATTAAAAGCCCCCAATAACACAACCGCCCCCACAGCGATTGAGCTGTGGGCGCTTTTGCAGCAAAAACAGACTTGTGCCTTCTGTTTGCAGCGCAGTACAGGGCCAGACGTTTCAACTTGTGCAGGCGGATGCAGAAAATGCCGGAGGCTGGATGTGCAGGATCGCCAGCCACCAACCATTCTGGAATGCCCCGCACAGGCCATGAAGCAGTTCGAGAGAGGGTATCGACCCCGCCGACATGAGCCGCGGGATCTCCTGGGCTGGAGAGACTCATTTTTCATTCGCTTGAAAGGAGGCGGCGTCTTATCCGGCGGTCGTTTTGACAAGGCCTTGCTTCATGGAGGATACATACGCCGCGATATGGGGTACGGCCTGCCGGCCATATTGGCCCGCCAGCTTCACAATGGCGGAGCCCACGATGGCGCCGTCCGATACGGCGGCCATGGCGGCCGCCTGCTCCGGTGTGGAGATCCCGAAGCCGATGGCGCAGGGGATCTCCGGATTGGCCGCCTTGGCCAGATGGACCATGCGGCCCACGTCGGTGGTGATCTCCGTCCGCACGCCGGTGACGCCCAGAGAGGAGACGCAGTAGAGGAACCCCTCCGCCTCCCGGGCAATCATCGCGATCCGGTCCTCGGAGGTGGGGGCAATGAGGGAGATGAGATCCAGGCCATACCTGCGGCAGGTGGGAGCGAATTCCTCCTTCTCCTCATAGGGCACGTCGGGGAGAATGAGCCCGTCCATCCCAATGTCCGCCGCCGTGGAGATAAACCGCTCCGTGCCGTAGGAGAACACCACGTTGGCATAGGTCATGAACACCATGGGAACGGTGAGCTCCGTCCGCAGGCGGCGGACCATGTCGAAGATCTGATCCGTGGTCACGCCGCCGGCCAGCGCCCGTTCGTTGGCGGCCTGGATGACCGGCCCCTCGGCGGTGGGGTCTGAGAAGGGGATGCCCAGCTCAATGAGGTCGGCTCCCGCCTGGGCCATGGCCCGGACGGCTGCCTCGGTGGTCTCCAGATCCGGGTCAGCGCAGGTGAGAAAGGGAATAAACGCCTTGCCATGGGCAAAGGCCTCTGCAATTCGGCTCATTCGGAAAGCTCCTCCCCTCGATACCGGGCGACGGAGACACAGTCCTTGTCTCCACGGCCGGAGATATTGACGACGATGATCTGCTCCCGGCCCATGGCGGGAGCCAGCTTCATGGCGTGGGCCACCGCGTGGGCCGACTCGATGGCGGGGATGATCCCCTCGGTGCGGCTCAGATACTCAAAAGCGCACACCGCCTCCTCGTCCGTGACGGGGACATATTCCGCCCGGCCTGTGTCGTGGAGCCAAGCGTGCTCCGGGCCAATGCCCGGGTAATCCAGCCCGGCGGAGATGGAGTACACCGGGGCGATCTGGCCGTACTGGTCCTGGCAGAAGTAGGACTTCATGCCGTGGAAGATGCCCAGCCGCCCGGGGGCTTTGGGGGCGGGGGGGGCCGGGGTGTCCACGCCCCGGCCGGCCGCCTCGCAGCCGATGAGCCGCACGGAGGGGTCCTCAATGAAGTGGTAGAAGGCCCCGATGGCGTTGGACCCGCCCCCCACGCAGGCGATCACCGCGTCCGGGAGTTTTCCCTCCCTCTCCTGGAGCTGCGCCTTGATCTCCCGGGAGATGACCGCCTGGAAGTCCCGCACCATGGTGGGGAAGGGGTGGGGGCCCATGACGGAGCCCAGGCAGTAGTGGGTGTCCGCGATGCGGGAGGTCCACTCCCGGAAGGCGGCGGAGCAGGCGTCCTTCAGGGTGGCGGTCCCGGTGGTCACCGGCACCACCTCGGCCCCCAGCAGCCGCATTTTATAGACATTCAGGGCCTGGCGGCGGGTGTCCTCCTCCCCCATGAACACCACGCACTCCATGCCGAAGAGGGCCGCCGCCGTGGCGGTGGCCACTCCGTGCTGGCCCGCGCCCGTCTCGGCGATGAGGCGCTTCTTGCCCATCTTCCTGGCCAGCAGGGCCTGACCCAGGACGTTATTGATCTTGTGGGCCCCGGTGTGGTTCAGGTCCTCCCGTTTCAGGTAGATCTTCGCGCCCCCCAGATCCTCCGTCATGCGCCGGGCGTAGTAGAGACGGGAGGGCCGGCCGGCGTATTCGTTAAACAGCTCGGTGAGTTCCGCCTGGAACTCCGGGTCGTCCTTATAGTGGTTGTAGGCCTCCTCCAGCTCCATGACCGCGTTCATCAGCGTCTCGGGGATATACTGCCCGCCGTGGACGCCAAATCGTCCCTTGGACATGGTCCTCACTCCTTTCTTGCGGCGGCCACGGCCGCCAAAATTTTTGCCCGGTCCTTCTGCCTGCCGGTCTCGACGCCGCTGGAGATATCCAGCCCCATGGGGTGGAGCCGCGCCACGGCGTCGGGGATATTCTCCGGCGTCAGCCCGCCCGCCAGGAGGAAGGGCCGCCTGACCCCGCCGGCCAGGGACCAGTCAAAGGCCTGGCCCGTGCCGTAGCCGTTGTCCAGCAGGATCTGGTCCGCCGTGGAGGCGGCAGCCGCCGCCAGATCGGCCTCCGACCGGACCTTGAACGCTTTCCAGAGCGCCTTGCCGGGGGCCAGGGCCCGGAGAGCGGCGATATAGGCATCGTCCTCGTGCCCGTGGAGCTGGGCAACCGCAATGGTCCCGTCGTTCAGCAGCCCGGCCACCTCCTCCACCGGCCGGTCCACGAACACGCCCACCGGGATCACAGCTGGATCCAGCCGCGCCCGCAGCGCCCGCACCTGATCCGGCGTCTGGTTCCGGTGGCTCCTGGGAAAGTTGATGATGAACCCGCACCAGTCGGACCGGGCCTCGTTGACAAAGTCGATGTCACAGGGCCGAAACAGCCCGCAGATCTTGATTTTCGTCATGATGCCGCCTCCCGCAGGGCCGCCAGCATGGCGCCCTTGTCCTTCGCCCGCATGAGGGCCTCGCCGATGAGCACGCCGTCGGCCCCCATGGCCCTCACCGCCGCGGCGTCCTCTGGGCGGCGGACGCCGCTCTCCGCCACATACAGCACCCCTGGGGGAATCTGGTCCCGCAGCCGAGCCGCGTTGTCAATGTTCACGGAGAAATCCTTCAAATTCCGGTTGTTCACGCCGATGATCTCCGCGCCGGCGGCCACGGCGGATGCGATTTCCTCTTCGTTGTGGGCCTCCACCAGGGCGGACAGGCCCAGTTCCTCGCAGATGCCCAAATACCGCTCCAGCGTCCCGGTGTCCAGCAGGGCGCAGATTAGCAGCACACAGTCCGCCCCCAGGAGGCGGGCCTGGTAGAGCTGATACGCGTCCACCGTGAAGTCCTTGCGGAGCATGGGGGTGTCCACTGCCCCGCGAATCTCCCGAAAAATCTGGTCGGAGCCCAGAAACCACTTGGGCTCGGTGAGGCAGGAGATAGCGTCCGCCCCGGCGCGTTCATAGTCCCGGGCGATCTCCAGATAGGGAAAATTTTCGGCAATGACCCCCTTGGAGGGGGAGGCCCTCTTCACCTCGCAGAGGAAGGAGAGACCCGGTTTTTCCAGGGCGGCCCGGAAGCGCGCCCCATGGGCCCGCCCCAGGGCATGGCACTGGGCCTGGAGCACGTCCAGACTGTTCTCCGCCTGGTCCGCCGCCACCCGCTCCCGGGCATGGGCGGCCAGATGATCTAGGATCGTCATGTTTCCGCCACCTCCGGGAGGTTGCTGACCGCAATGAGCTTGCGCAGGGTCTCCAGCGCTTTGCCGGAGTCGATCAGCTCCGCCGCCAGGGCAATGCCGTCCCGCATGGTGTCCGCCTTGCCGCCAAGATAGAGGGAGGCGCCCGCGTTCATCAGCACCGCGTCCCGCCGGTGGCCCTTTTCCCCGCCCAGCACGGCCAGGGTGATCTGCGCGTTCTCCGCCGGGGTGCCGCCCCGCAGATCCTCCCGGGCACAGCGCTCCAGGCCGAAGTCCTCGGGGGCGATGGTGTAGGCCTTGAACCAGCCGTCCTTGATCTCGCACACGGAGGTGGGGGCGCTCATGGAGATCTCATCCAGCTTGTCCTGACCGTAGACCACCATGCCGCGGCGTACCCCCAGGTTGATGAGCACCTGGGCCAGAGGGGCCACCAGGTACTCGTCGTACACCCCCAGCAGCTGCATGGAGGGGGTGGCCGGATTGGTCAGGGGGCCCAGGATATTGAACACGGTCCGGAAGCCCAGCTCCTTGCGGATGGCCCCCACGTACTTCATGGAGGTGTGGTATTTCTGGGCGAAGAAGAAGCACATCCCCACCTCCCGCAGCAGCTGGACGCAGCGCTCCGGGCTCTGCTGGATATTGACCCCCAGGGCCTCCAGGCAGTCCGCCGTGCCGCACTGGGAGGAGGCCGCCCGGTTGCCGTGCTTGGCAACCTTCACGCCGCCTGCCGCCGCCACCAGGCCTGAGGTGGTGGAGATATTGAAGCTGTGGGCGTTGTCGCCGCCGGTGCCCACGATCTCAAAGACCTCCATGCCTGTTTCCACTTTCGTGGCGTGATCCCGCATGGCGGCGGCACAGCCGGCGATCTCGTCGGTGGTCTCCGCCCGGGCACTCTTGGTGGAGAGGGCCGCCAGGAACGCGGCGTTCTGGGTGGGGGAGGTCTCTCCGCTCATGATCTCGTTCATGACGGCGTAGGCCTCGTCGTAGGACAGGTCCTCCTTGTTGACGATCTTTACAATGGCTTCCTTGATCATATCTTATCCCTCCAAGAAATTTTTCAAGATTTGACCGCCCATGGGCGTGAGAATGGACTCGGGGTGGAACTGCAATCCATAAAGGGGGCGGTCCTTATATTGCACCGCCATGACCTCCCCGTCGCCGGTGCGGGCGGTGACGGTCAGGCAGTCCGGCAGGGTGTCCTCCGCGGCGGCCAGGGAGTGATAACGGGCCGCCTGGATGGTCTCGGGCAGGCCCCGGAACAGGGGACAATCCAGATCCAGCTTCACCTGGGAGGGCTTGCCGTGCATCAGTTCTTTCGCATAGGTCACCACGCCGCCGAAGGCCTCGCAGATGGCCTGGTGACCCAGGCACACCCCCAGGATGGGGAGCTCGCCCGCCAGCGCCCGGACGGCCTCCTCGCACACCCCAGCGTCCGCTGGCCGGCCGGGGCCGGGGGAGAGGATCAGGTGACTGGGGTGCATCCGGCGGATGTCCTCCACCGTCACGGCATCGTTGCGCACCACCTGAATATCCGGGTTCAGGCTCCCCACCAGTTGATACAGGTTGTAGGAAAAACTGTCATAGTTGTCGATGAGCAGAATCATAGGTCCCTCTCTTTCTGAGCCAGCTCCAGGGCCCGGACCACGGCCTGCGCCTTGTTGATGCACTCCTGATACTCCTTCTCCGGAACCGAGTCGGCCACGATGCCCGCCCCGGACCGGATGAACACCTTTCCGTTCTTGGCAAAGGCCAGGCGGATGGCGATGCAGGTGTCCAGGTTTCCGGTAAAGTCCAGGTAGCCGATGGCCCCGCCGTACACCCCCCGCTTGTTGTGCTCCAGCTGGTCGATGATCTCCGCCGCCCGCAGCTTGGGGGCTCCCGACAGAGTGCCCGCCGGGAGGATGGCGTCGATGGCGTCCACTGCGTCGCAGTCCTCCCGCAGCTCCCCCCGGACGGTGGAGCCGATGTGCATGACGTGGGAGAAGCGCTCGATGGACAAATACTTCTCCACCCGCACGGTGCCGAAGCGGCTGATCTTCCCGATGTCGTTGCGGCCCAGGTCCACCAGCATGTTGTGCTCGGAGAGCTCCTTTTCATCGGAGAGAAGGGTCTCTTCCAGAGCCCTGTCCTCCTCCGGCGTGGCGCCTCTGGGCCGGGTGCCCGCCAGGGGGAAGGTGTGGAGCACCCCGTCCTCCAGCTTCACCAGGGTCTCCGGCGAGGCCCCGGCCAACTCCATGTCGTCGCTGGTGAAGTAGAACAGGTAGGGGGAGGGGTTGACGGTCCGCAGCACCCGGTACACGTCCAGCAGGGAGCCCTCAAATCCCGCCTCCAGGCGGTTGGACAGCACCACCTGGAAGATGTCTCCCTCCCGGATATGGCGTTTGGCCGTCTCCACCATGGAGCAGTACTGCTCCTGGCTGAACAGGGGCTCCACCGCCGTGGTGAGCCGGGCCGGCCGCCGGGGAGCCGGGATGCCGTGGCGGAGCAGCTCCGCCATCCGGTCCAGCTGGGCGCAGGCGGCGGGATAGGAATTGTCCAGATCGGCGGCGTCCGCGTTGGTGATGAGAATGAGCTTCTGCCGGAAGTTATCGAAGGCGATGACGCTGCGGAAGAGCATCAAGTCCATGTCCTTGAACTTCTCCTGATCCGCGCCTGTCAGGCGGAGGGAGGGCTCGGCGTACTTCATGTAGTCGTATGAGAAATACCCCACCAGGCCGCCGGTAAAGGGAGGCAGGCCGGGGATGCGGGGGCTTTTGTGGGCCGCCAGGAGCTGCCGCAGGGCCTCGCCCGGGGGCTGGATGCGGGTGGAGCGCTGCGCGCCGTCCCGGAGCTGCACCACGCCGTCCTTGCAGGTGACTTCCAGATCCGGCGCAAAGCCCAGGAAGGACCAGCGGCCCCAGCCCTCGCTGTCCGCGGCGGACTCCAGGAGAAAGCAGTGGTTGTCCTGGGCCCGGAGGATCCGCAGTGCCTGGATGGGGGTGAGGAAATCGGACAGCAGCTCCCGGGTCACCGGGATCTCCCGGTAGTCGCCGGCAGCCAGGGCCCGCGCCTCCTTCAGGGTTGGGTAGTACATGAAAGGACCTCCTTTTCCGGGACGAAACAGAAAAACGCCCGTCCCTGACAATTCCTGTCAAGGACGGGCGTATCATACGCTCGCGGTGCCACCTTGCTTCACGGCTGTTGTCTGCCGTGCCCTTAGCGGGATACCAACATATCCCCGGCAACTGACGTATGCCCACACGTCGCGGAATACTCGGCGTATGCAGCCTTTCCCCGCGCCCTCAGCGGTCCATTTGCCAAGCTGTTTCTCACCCGACTCTCAGCGCCGCGGGCTCTCTGTAAAGGCATACCTGACGTTATCTCCGCTTCAACGGTTTAGTTGATGAATTTGCTTTATCATACACAATGACCGCCCGGTTGTCAAGCCCTTTCTCCATGCTGGGGACCCCCGGTACCGGGTTAAGCACACCGAGCCGATCTCCATTACACCAGTGATCTTCGGCGTTCGGCAGAGCCTGGCGGAGGAATTGGGATTTGCAGGCAACTGGGACCCTGAAAAGGAGGCGTTTCCAGAGCTCCAGGCATATCTGCTTTCCGACAAGGCGCAGGATCAGATCCGGCGCATAGGGCACCGCACCGTCTATTGCCTGGGATGTTCCGGCAGCATGGAGGGGGAAGGACTGAATCTGACGCGGGTCTGTTCCAGCGCCCGAAAGATCACGGATATGCAGACACGGATGGACGACCCGGCCCTGACGGAGATAGGCCCCGCATCTACACCTGTCTGCGGGAGGGAACAGCCGGAAGAGATCTCCGCCGCTCACTGGTTTCTCATTTGGCGCCTGGATACTGCGGGCCCCGGTCCGAAGGCATTTGAAAAGCTGGACCATATGGAGTCCTCATCCGCAGATCTGTTTGACCAGTTTTTGAAAACCGGCATGGGGGACAAGCCCATCATCGCCGCCTATGAGAACTAAATGCTGAAGTTTGCGGCGGAGGTTCCGGAGAACTGGGAACAGCCGAAAGCCGACGTCATCATGATCTGCCCCACGCCTATGGTCTGGTCCTCCCACATCTATATTGTCCTGGATGGGGGCGGAGAGGCGGCTATGCGGATCGCATGGCTGCCTTTCAAGCGCTCCGCCGGGCTATGCCGTATCGCCGTCACATCCGTTCTGCCGCGTCCAGCGCCAGAGCGGACCGCTCACACTCGTCGGAGCGCATGGTCAGCTGGACGCACAGCGGACTGCCCTTCATGTGCTCGCTGGCGTAGACCAGGCCATTGCTGCGCTCATTCAACAGGGGGTCGTCAATCTGGGCCGGGTCTCCCAGAAGGACGACCTTTGTGCCCCGGCCCACACGGGTGATGATCCCCTTTACCTGCCGGGGCGTCAGATTCTGAGCCTCATCGATGATCAGCCAGGTGTCGGTGATGGAGCGGCCCCGCATGAAGTTCATGGCTTCTGCCGTGATGATGCCGGTGTCAAAGAGGTAGTGGATGCGGCTGTGCAGTTCCTCTTCACCGATCTTCTCCTTTTTCTGTTCCAGATCCAGCAGGATCTCCAGATTGTCCACAATGGGCCGCATGAGGGGGGAGATCTTCTCCTGCTCGCTGCCCGGCAGGAATCCGATGTCCTGGTCAAACTGGGCGTTGGGGCGGCAGACCAGGAGCTTGCGGTAGGCCCGGGGCTCCTGCTCCATCACCTGTTCCAGGCCGGCGGCCAGGGCGTAGAAGGTTTTTGCCGTCCCGGCGGGGCCCATGATGATGACCAGAGGCGCCTCCTCCGCACCCAGCAGCAGCGCCTCCTGCATGAACAGCTGGCCCACGCTGCGGGGCTTGACGCCGAAGGGCTTGCGGCCGCTGAACTGGAGAGGCGTGACCCTGCCGCAGGAGAACCGCCCCAGCATGGTCTTCTTCGCCTCTGTGTCGGAGCGCAGGAGAACGAATTGATTTTCCGTCAGGGAGGCAGGGCGCTGTTTTCCATCGCTGTCCACGGTATACAGCGTCTCGGCCGATATGCCTTCCTTCTTGAAGGCGGAGAGCAACGCATCCGGCACATAGAGCTCCGCCCTGCCAGCGTAGAGCCCTGTTCCGGAGGGGATCTGATCGGTGGTAAAGTCCTCCGCCGGAACGCCCATCATCTGGGCCTGGATGCGGGTCACGATGTCCCGGGTCACCAGGATCGCGGGAACGCCGTCATCGATCAGACCCTTGCAGACCTTCAAAACGCGGCTGCTTGAGCTGGCGGGATCCATGCCGTGGGGCAGCGCCACATCCACATGGTTGACCTCCAGCCGCAGGGTACCGCCTGACGGCAGCGCCACGCCCTCCACCAGATTGCCCTGGAGGCGGAGCCGCTCCAGGAACCGAATGACCTGTCTGGCATTGGTGCCCTGCTCCCCCTCCGGCCGTTTCAGACAGTCCAGCTCCTCCAGCACGGCCAGCGGCAAAATGACGTGATTCTCCTGGAAGGACTCCAGAGCATACGGGGCCTGGATCAGAACGCTGGTGTCCAATACAAAGGTTTTCTGCACGATGGATCCGCCTTTCTGTGATGTTGTTTCGCCTCCGCACGATGACACAGCGGCTCACCGCCATGGGGCGTTGGGACCGGTCACCGGTCCAAGCATTCCAAAGCCGGTGTGCTGGACGTTCGGTCCGCGAGACCGCGGGAGGATGAGAACGCTTGCTCCTTTCTCCGTCCCCCGGGAGCCCCGCCTTTTTGGTGTTGAGAGACCGCAAGGGACCTTCCCTGCAAAAAGGCGCCGGCTCACGCAAAAGGGCGCAAGCCGGCGTTTATGGATGGGTCAACATACCAATATGGACAGTGGCGAAGTCCGATCCCATGGAACCGCTCCTCATCGTGATGAGTCTTCTCACAATTGAAGTATACAGAAGGAGGGGATGCGAAGCCACCATCCTCGCGTAAACTTTTCGTCAAATATCCGTGAGGCTTCTCCATAGGGGCCCTCTGCTGTGTGCGGCACTGGGCCCCGTCGGCCAGGCAGGTGCGACTGACAAAGGCCGGTGCCCGGTATCCGGCGGACCGGCTTTGCTCCAGCAGGACGCGGCCCTCTCGGGAGAGCAGGGAGAAGCTGAATAACACGACCGGATCACCGGCCCCCGTCTGCACCAGTCCCTTCGGCAGCTCGACGGCCTTGCGCAGACACTCCTGCCGCCGGGATCACCCCGAAGCGCCAAAGTGATCGAGTCTCTGACGGCCGGCAGTCATCGCCGCAGAGCTGCGCAGGAGCGCTTTTTAAGCATCCGGAAGTTGTGATAACGGTGCCCGTGGTGGGAGGAGCATAAAGCGAAGAACACGGGGATCAGAGGGAAAGGCGGAGCGTGAAGAAAGACTCGGCATCTCAGCGTTCCAACCGTTCCGATTTGTTTGGCCCTGTTTCCAGGCGGGAAAATGGAGCTTTCCGAAAAAAGCATCCCTTTTTCAGATCAATAATGACGATCCAAACTCCGTTGGTTTCAAAAAATCTGGTTTCATAACTCCCCAGAAGGCTTGGCCGACTGGTTCATCATGCCTTGCAGAAAACATTCTTGTGTTTTATAATGAAGATGAAATATCGGAAGGAGTGCGCATCATGAATTGTCCGTTTTGCGGCGAAATCATGGAGGAAGGTACCTTTTGTGACCGAGGAGGCAGTTACTTCCTTCCTGCTGGAGAAACTCGGCCTACACTGTGGACCAAGCGTATATTAGAGAAGAAACACGCAGTCTTATTGCCGCCCGAGGCCTTTGGAGCACCCTTTGAGCCGCAGCCCGCCGCCTTCTGGTGCAGGAAATGCAAAAAATTACTCGTTGACTATACAGAACTCCCGCCTGTAGAAGAATAAAGAATAGGGAAGAAACGCATAAATTTCAGCGTTTTCGTCTCACATAAGATTGAAAGTACGCAAATACTCAGGAGTATAAAAACTATCCAGCAAGAACGATAACAATCAGTGGAACACAGGATCGCATACAAAGCACAGCTCCCTTTGCCAAAGCGATAGAGGGAGCCGTGTTTTTGCATATATTCACCAAAGGTTTTCAATTTTGCTTGAAATCACTACCTTCCTTGAAAAGGGAGAAAAAAGCCGTTGACTTGCACGTTTTGGAAGCATATGCTATACTTGTCTCTGTATCGGACCGGATGGGAGCTTCTGGAAACGCGCCCGCCGGAAAATGACCACAGGAGAGGAGACACCGCCCATGGAGCACATCACCAGCCGGACCAATCCGCTGTGCACCCACCTCCGGAAGCTGGCGGCCTCCGCTTCTTATCGCCGCAGCTGCGGGGAGT
>ERZ1090880.1564-NODE-1566-length-11038-cov-6.881726_pt1 | contig 11038 bp, 18 predicted proteins | sample MGYA00478471_ERZ1090880 | MGnify/ENA primary metagenome ERZ1090880 (study PRJEB33644, sample SAMEA5815734) | chicken gut metagenome | biome: Chicken; feature: Gastrointestinal Tract; material: Caecum | place: Ireland | collected 2019-01-01 | study: A study of... | reverse complement strand
CTGCTGAAAGCGTCAGCGCAACCCCGTGACGATGAACGAAAATACCAATACCCTGAGAATCTGCTGAGAGAGTATATCCCGCAAGAGGTCTTTGACTTCTTCGATAAGATGTACGACCCCGAAATTTCGGACAAAGAGCTTTTCAGCGGCAAATTGAAGCTTTTCATTGGTGAGTGTCCCGTCACGATTGGCTACGGCGGTATTCACGGTGCTATTCCGAATTTCATTTGGGAAGAATCCGAAACCAGTGTAATCCGCAATAAAGATGTGGGCAGTTACTACCCTCATCTATGCACGATCAACGGCTATACGAGCCGAAACATTCCGTCACCGCAGATTTATGAAGATGTGCTGAGTAGACGAATGGAAGCTAAAGCAAGCGGAGATAAGGCTACCGCTAACGCTCTCAAGCTGGTATGCAACACCACTTACGGCGCAATGCTGAACAAGTATAACGACCTGTATGACCCGCTCATGGGGCGGTCAGTGTGTATCAGCGGTCAGCTTTATCTGCTCGAACTGGCAGAACATTGTTTCCAAGAGATTGAGAGTCTGCGGATTGTCCAACTCAATACAGACGGTATCATGGTCGAGTGTCACCCGAATGACCTCGGCAGACTGGAGGAAATCTGCGAGGAGTGGCAGACCCGAACTGGCTTTGAGCTTGAGACCGATTCTGTGGCTCGTATTGCACAGAAGGACGTAAACAACTACGTTGAGGTTCAGCCGGACGGTAAAACCAAGTCTAAAGGCGGCTACTTGGTGCGAGGTATCGCACCAGCAGGAGCGTTCAATATCAACAACAATGCCTGTATCGTAGCCACTGCTCTGAAAGAGTACCTTACCAAAGGTGTCCCTGTAGAGGACACCATCAATGGGTGCAACGACATCTTCCAGTTCCAGCTCATAGCCAAGGCTGGTGCGAAGTATCGTGAAGCCTATCACCTTGTCGATGGAGAAAAAGTCCCGGTGCAAAAGGTCAATCGTGTGTATGCCACCAAGGACGAGCGTTACGGAAAGCTGTTTAAGGTCAAGGCGGAGAACGACAGCACCGCCAAAATCGAAATGCTCCCGGAACACTGCATTATCGACAACGACAACAAACTCAGCATTGATGATGTGGACAAGACATTCTACATCGAAATGGCAAAGAAGCGTATCAACGACTTCTTAGGTATCAAACCCGAAAAGAAAAAAGGAGGACGTAAGAAAATGGCTACTACAGCTAAGAAAGACGAAACCGCAAACGAGACCCTCAACGTGTATCAGAAGCTACTCGTTGCAAGAGCGAAGTTCCTTGAGACGGACGTGCAGAAGACGGGAAAGAATATGCACCTGTCCTTCAAATACTTTGAGCTGGACGATATTGTCCCTGTGGCTACCCGCATTTTCAGCGAGGTAGGGCTTATCGCCATCGTGAACTTCACTTCTGACACTGCCACCATGAACATTGTCAACACGGACAATCCGTGGGACGAGTGCATTAAGTTTGAAGCCCCGTTCAACCAGATTGCTCCCATCGTAAGCAACACGGGTAAACAGGCTACCAATGAAATGCAAGCCCTTGGTTCTTCCATCACCTATATGCGCCGTTACCTGTACATGATTGCCCTCGACATCTGCGAGAGCGATTCCATTGACGCAAACGCCGGTAAGCCTGTTTCCACCGACCCTGCTCCTACCGATTCCAAGGCTCCCGCTACTCCTCAACAGCGGCAGGAAGTTAAAGAGGAACTGACTGCACCGGCTGACAACGCTACCACCTTGCAGATCAAGGGTCTCAAGAGTGTTCTCAAGAAGCTCAAGGATGCTGACCCTACCAAGGAGGAAATGATCGCTCAGATTGCAGTGCAGACCAAGGGATTCACCGAGATCAGTAAATCTGACTGTGAAACCCTTATCACTCGAATCACCGCTATGTTGGAAGGGAGTAACGAATAATGAAATGGCTTGACTCTAACCAGATTCAGATTACACCGCCGAAGCGCACCAAAAAGGTAACCGGAACTCGTTTTGCTACTATCCTTGGTTTGAACCCTTGGTCTACCCCATTCGAGATGTGGTGCGCCATTACAAAGACCTATGAGAAGCCTTTTGAGGACACCATTTATACTATTGCTGGTAAGACGATCGAACCGAAACAGGCTGAGTATATGAAGAAGTCCTACGGCATGGATTTGATTACCCCTACCGACCGATACGGCGCAGATTACTTCAACAAAACTTGGGGCGATTTCTTTCCCGAAAATTCGTACTTCGGAGGTATGTGGGACTATTTCGGAGTGGATGAAAACGGCGAAGTTGATACCGTTCTTGAAATGAAAACCACAAAACGCATTGAGGATTGGCAGAACGACGTCCCCGAATACTATGCGTTACAAGCGGCTCTCTACGCTTATCTTCTCGGGGTAGATAATGTAATCATGGTCGCATCATTCCTTGAAGAAAAGGATTACCAAGACCCCTCCAAATACACCCCCAATATTAACAATACCATTACGGTTGAGTTCAAGGTTTCAGAGCGTTATCCCGATTTTGCCGAAAAAATTGCTGCTGTTGAGAAGTGGTGGACAGATCATGTCGACACCGGTATCTCCCCGGCGTTTGATGAAAAAAAGGACGCGGAAATCTTAAAGGCGCTTCGCACTCACAATCTTACTCCGGACACTGACATAAACGCTTTGATTGCAGAAGCGGAATCCTTAAAAACAGAGGTTGATGAAATTATTTCGGATATCGCTGATAAGGAAAAGCGTTTGAAAGAGATTAACGACATCATCAAGGCACACGCCATGAAACAGTTCCGTGACGGTGACAAAAAGGTTGAAGTCAAAGGAAGCGCCTACACTTGGACTGTTTCTCGTTCTGAGTCAACCACCATTGACAAAAAGGCTTTGGAAGCCGATGGCTTACTCGAAAAATATCAGACAAAAACAGAACAGTATCGTATGACTGTGAAATGAGGAGGTAATTTACTTTGTATGTTAATCCCTTTATTGCCGGAATAATCTTCACCATTATGGTGGAACTGATTGTTGTAATCTGTTTTTCATTTTACATAGCAAACAAAAAGAAATAAGGAGGAAAATAAAATGGCAAGAATCCCTATGACGAGTGGCTTTACTCTCATTCCCGAAGGAATCTATGTGTTCCGTGTGTATGACGCTACTTATGACGAGGAGTTTGGTAAGATTGAGGTGAAGCTTGTAAACGCCCAAGGCATGACACACACAGAGCGTTTTTTTATTAAGGACAGCAATGACGAACTGAACGAAAAGGCTCTGAACGCCTTTTCCTACTTTGCCAAGACCGCAATGAACGATTTCTCGCTGGAAGACGTTGATCCTTCCGAACTGGTAGATCACTTCATTTGCGCCGAAGTGGTTCATACCAAGCTCCCTTCCAACAAAGACCCCAATAAGACCGTCACGTTTGCAAACCTCGGTGACAAGTCTCCGGCGGAGTATTTTGATACCGAGCCTGTGTCTCGTGCTCTGACACTCGGTAAAAACAAGAATGCTTCGGCTACTCCAAAAGCCACCGCTTCCCCCTCCTCTCCTGCGGCACAACCGGCGAAAGGACTTGACCTTGACTCTCTACTTGGCAATCTGTAAAGGTTGGGTATATGCGAAAATGAGTATAAAGTGTTGTAAGAACTGTGTAGCACCTAAACGCCATCTTGGCTGTCACGACACTTGCGCCGAATATCTGCCCGAAAAGAAAGCGCACGATGAACTTAGAGAAAAAGAGCGCAAGTGGCGCGAAGCCAATAACAGTCTCTACAATCAGAGAGCGAGAAGTGTTCACAGGGCTTTGCGGAGTAGGAGGAAATAGAATGGAGATTACAAAGGACGATAAAGGGAAAGTTAAGTTATCCCTTGTACCTGTTCAAATCATTCGTGATATTGCTCTTGTCAGGGAATATGGTGCGAGAAAGTACCATGACCCGGATAATTGGAAGAAAGTTGAATTGCAACGGTATATAGACGCTTTTTATCGGCACTGGCTTGCTTTTCTTGAGGATAACCACTCAAAAGACGCTGAGAGCGGTATCAAACATTACAAGCATATGGCTTGTAATATGGCGTTTATCTGTGAGCTGATGAAGGAGGGTAAAGAATGAACTACCAGCTTAAAAATACAAATGGAAAAGTAACCTTTCTGCTTCGTACCGGAAAGGACTTGGTGAAAAATCAGATGGCAATTGCTTCTGCTCAGCACATCATTGACAACGGAAAATTGTTGAAATCTAATGTTGCCGGTTATCCCATCAACATCGACAACAAATGGTATTTCGAGGGCGAAATCTCCAAGCGAATGGTTTCTAATAAAACGGAGGACAAAGAATGAGAACCTACTATTCCGATTATATCCGGCACTGCATGAGATTTTATGCTCGCCACCCACACCCCAAGTTCCACTCTGACGCAGAAAAGCGGAATTGGTATGCATGTGAGAACGCCTTAAAGCGCTTTACAGATACAGAAAAAGACATTCTGCTATTCATCTACCGAGAGGGTGACATTGTTTCTGATAATGTCTATAGAGTATCTGTGGACAGAAACATAAAGCAGGACAGCATTTGGACTTTAATTAACAAACTCGAACAGCAAATTGCCAAGAAAAGAGGTTTGCTTTAAAGAAAAAAGAAAGAGGGGCGACAATGACTGAGTACATAGATAGAGAATCTATACGAAAAGCGTTTCAAAATGTAATCGATGACCCAAAATGTCTGATGTTCATTGCGGCCACTATAGAACAGTACATTGCCGAAGAACCCGCCGCCGATGTTGTCCCTGTGGTGCATGGAAGGTGGGTATACAATTCAAATTATAAAAGCTGGGAGGAAATGTATGTGTGCTCCGTATACAATCGAAACGCATTGACGGGTGGGGATTACAGGCATGAATTATCAGACTATTGTCCCAATTGCGGGGCAAAGATGGACTTGGAGGACTGACAATGACACACTATGAGAACATACCCGAAGAACTGAAACGATTAAATCAGTGGGTCTGCACTCGCAGTGACAGTAAGGTTCCGATGAAAGCGTTTATGCGGAAAGCCGCTTCTTCTACCAATCCCGAAACATGGTCTTCCTTCGATACGGCTCTTAAATCTGTATCGGAGGGGCACTATGATTACTGCGGATTCGTCTTCAACGACAACGGATATGTCGGCATCGACATAGACACAGGGTACGACCAAGACGGATTTCTTTCACAGATTGCCGCAGACATCATCGGTAAGTGCAGGAGCTACACGGAGAAATCCAAAAGCGGCAGCGGCTTTCATATTCTTTTGCGAGGTACACTCCCTTTTAAGGGAAAAAACAATCTTGCCGGAGTTGAGATATACAAATCTGCTAGGTACTTTATCATGACGGGCGATACGCTCCTTTATTGTAATATTGAGAAAAACCAAAAAGCGATTGATTATGTGGTGGAAAAATATTTCTCAGAAAGCCGACGGAAAAAAGATTGTTCCCGTTATGGAGGTCGTATCTACTCTCCTATATGGAAATCTCCTAAAAATAATAGAATTCAACTTCGACCAATTTATCCAAGAATTCCAAACGGAAGTCGTAACATTTGTCTCACATCACTCGCGGGAATGTTACATTATCAAGGGTACAATAAACAACAGATTTATGATGAATTGATATATTGTAATATGGTTGCTTGTGATCCCCCGTTGGATAGAGACGAATTAAAAACCATATGTAATAGCATAACGAGATATGAGCGATAGAAAACAGAGAGGTGTAAATATGTGTGAAACATGTAGCCATATGCTAAAACAGGCCATGAATGGAAAGCTATGCTGCAATTGCCGGGAATCTGAATATTACGATACTACAGTAGCTGCAGAGCATGTATGCGACAAATACATAGCGGTTAAAGACAATCATTGCGCTATGTTAAGATTTGACGGCAAATGCAGAGGACTAACAGTGACAAAATGCAATGGATGTAAATTTTTTAAAAGCAAAGCGAAGCTTGCCGCTGAACGAAAGCAAACGCAGGAACGGTTACAAAAGTTGCCGCGTGAAAGGCAATTAAAAATCATGGAAGCCTACGGGCTTACATCGTTTTGAGGTAGGCGATGCAGGAAGGAACTAAGGTATGAAAAGTGTTTTGCGAATTAACACGTGTGATCTCTGTGGCAGGGAGATATCTAAATCCTATAAGCATAAGGCGTACACATTTTGCTCGGTGGAATGCGAGCTGGAAGGGCTACTATTATTAAGAATGATACAAAATATAGATAAGAAAGAGGCGGAAAAATGAATACAGAAACCTTTGACAACATAATAAACGAGCAATTACAAACAGGTTACATAATTTTAAGACAGTAAGTATATATGACATGTGTAACGGTATAGACTGTGGCATGGTATATACTTTAGCACGCTGGGAAGAAAAATCACTGACAGTTAAAGGAGAGTGATACATAAATGTTTTTTCTTGGTTTTGTATTAGGTGCTCTAACTTGTTGCGCAGTATTATTTATCGTAGCTGCCATCGTGACAAATAAAGATGATAATTAACCGGCAATAGGCACTAAACTTGGAATAAGGAGATTATAAGCCATGACAAGTGACAGAGAACTCTTTAAACTTCGCTCAGGCAGGATCATTATGGACGAAGACTTATCCGAAAAAATGTATACCATTAAATCTTATCATCCTGAAAAGGCCAGCGAAACCTCCTCAGGTTTCGAATGGTCAGAAATGGGTATGGCAAATTTATTTGCTATGCTTTACAATCATGAAGCTCGTTACTGCGCTGAACACAAAGCGTGGTACACCTATTTCGAAGGAGCTTGGCGAAAAGACGAGGGAGCTATCCTCGTATCTGAGAAAATCAAAGACTTTGTGCGTCTCATGATTCTATACTGTGGAGAGATAGTTGACGATGATACCCGTAAAAAATATACGGTTTTCGTCAATAAGATGGGAGACAGACGCATGAGAGATAGAATTCTTAAAGACGCTACGGGTGAGCTTCGTATTTCCGCGGCAAGCTTTGACTCAAACCCCTACCTTATCAACTGTCAGAACGGTACGTACTCTCTTGAAGACTTTTCTTTTCGTGAAGCAAGGTGGGACGATTTTATCACCATGCAGACCAACTTCCGGCACACTGTTCGGCGTGATGTAAAGTGCAAAAGGTGGGAACAATTCATGGATGAAGTTACTCAGGGAGACAAAGACAAGGCTGATTTTTTGCAACGCGCTCTTGGCTACTCTATGCTTGGTATGAGCAACGAAGAATGTATGTTTATTCTTCACGGCAAGACCACCAGAAATGGAAAATCGACCTTGCTCAATACCATTGAGACAATGTTGGGTGACTATGCCAAAGTTGTTCCCGTAGGTATGATTTGTCGGGGAGACAGGCAGAAGGACGCAGAAGCCGCTTCCCCTACCCTCGCAGAGTTGAAGGGTAAACGCTTCGTCACAATGTCCGAGAGTAACGAATACGGTAAATTGGACGAGGAGAAAATTAAACAGCTTACCGGCGGTGAGAAAATCTCCGCTCGTGCTCTATACCAGTCGGCTATCACATACAAACCGCAGTTCACTCTTTGGCTTTCCTGTAACGACCTTCCGATGGTTACTGACAAGTCCCTGTTCGCTTCCGAGCGTATCAAGGTCGTTGAGTTCAACCGACACTTCACGCCAGAGGAACAGGACACACACCTCAAAGACGAGCTGTGCGAGCAATCCAGCATGAGCGGTATCTTCATGTGGCTCGTGCGTGGATATATCCGCTACAAAGAGCGAGGGCTTACCATGAGTGACGATTTGAAGAAGGTTGTCAAGAAGTACGAGAATGACAACGATATTGTCTTACAGTTCCTTGAAGCCAGATGTGAGCGTCACTCTGAGGAAGATCAGTTTAACACAAAGGATTCCCGTGTGCTGATTAAGGCGAAAGACCTGTATCAAGCGTTCAAAATATGGGCGAAGTCAGAGGGAGCTTATGTCCTCTCTGCCCGTAAATTCAATGCAGAAATGGAACGACACCCGGAATGGTTCGACCGTAAATCGACTTCCAGCGGTTTCATGATCTATTGGGGACTCAAGCTCAAGGAGGTAGTATGATGGCACTCGAACTGAAAAACACAGAACACAGCTATTATTGCAGTGATAATAACTACTATGTCGGTGGTGCTGAGAATCACGGACGTTGCGACTATGATACATGGGAGGACTTCAAGGAAGACTGGCTCGTGGACGGTTCGCTGGACGATGATTATAACCACCTGTTCCGCTTCGACATTCTTGAAAGCGAGGAAACTCCCGGCAGATTTGAGCTTTTCCTGTTCTTCATTTTGCAGAGAAAAGGTATCTTCCGCCCTGTGTGGGTTCGCAGTATCACGAAGGACGATCTCACAGAGATTGAAACCTTCCTGTCTCACCGCTGGCAGTACTTGAAGTCTCAGTGGCGAGAGTTCTCCGGGGAGGTGGAATAATGAAAATCACTAAATGCACAGGTGAAGGTCAAGGCTCTTGCAAACGATGTTCCGATAAAGGTAAGTGGAACAGAACTTGGTGTTGTTTCCTCTACAAAATTGAAGGTCTGGAAGGGTGCTACTGTTCCGACTGTGTAAAAGAAATACAAAAACAGGAGGAAAACAACAATGAGCGATCTGAAAATCTTCACTGAGAATATCGAACCCGAAGCTCTCAATCAGATTTACACTCATATCAAGCAACCAGCTTTTGCAGACTACAAGGCAAGCGAATAAGGAGGTACGCATGGCTCGAAAATTCAAATGGAATATGTGGAACTACGACTGTGACGGTAATGCCTACATCATTGCCGCAGACGAATGTCCTAACCGGGCTGATGTTCCCTCCTACATCGTCAAGGAAGACGGACTCTCCGAAACCGTGTTAGACCCCTTCCTCGGTGAGTGTTTATGTGCCGACATTGTGGAGGAGGGCTGGTGTAAATTCCAAGTGCGAACCGATTGGGAGGACATGGAGGGTGAGCGTCACGGCTGGTATGTAGTCAAAAAAACTCCCCACAACTCTCCCATCTTTCGGGGCAAGCGTGGCTGGTTTCCTGTGTGGATTATCCGTCTCGGTGAATGGTATTAGGAGGTGCGCTCATGATTGTAAACATCTTAGGTACAAAGTACTCCATTCACTACAAGTCACCCTCGGAGGACAAGTTTCTCCGGGAGTGTGACGGTTACTGCGATAAATCCTCAAAGAAAATCGTAGTTACAACCGAGAACCTTGAGCTTGAGGACTTCCCGGCATATCAGAAGAAGTGTCTTCGCCACGAGATCACACACGCATTCTTCTATGAGTCCGGGTTGGCTGAGAATTGGGAGCATAAGAACTTCGGACTGAAAACGACTGTGGCAAACCTCAGAGCAAAGGTCGAGAAGTTTTACAATCACAAGTAAGGAGGAAACTATTATGCAAGACAATAAACGAGATGTGAACATCATCAATCTCACCAAAGAAGCCTATGACAAAATCAAAAACGAGAACATGAGGTGTCGTATGCTTCTCGACAGTATCATGAAGTACATCAACTTCAAGAGCGATACCAGTAATGAGCTTGCTGTCGATAGTGACAGAATCCTCAGAACTATCGAACTCTGCTATCCCGACACCTACGCTCAGAAGGTCTCTCAGCTCAAACGCAAGAGAACCATTGAGCGAGAAAAAGCCATTGGTGTGGGTGAGTAGGTGTGAAAAACACAAATTATCCGAATCAGATTGAAAAATAATCTAAAACGACATTTGCAAAATAATCCTAAAAGGATTGAAAACTAATCTTTTGCACTTGTCGGGTTGGAAGTAGTAAAAGTAGTTAAACTTTAGTTTTTGCGGTAAAGTCCTCTTATAAGGGGTCTATATAGTAAAAGTTACACGCAAAAACTGATTTTCAACTACTTTCACTACTCCATTAAGAAGAACAAGAACAAAGAGAACTCTCCGGGCGGAAGTGGCTCGAAAGAGAGCTTTCCTACGGTTGTGGAGGACAGAAACACGACTATATAGGAGGTATAAACGACTGTGGCAAATAAGAAAAATCCCGGTGTGGAGGAAGTACAGGTGGTGAAGAAGAAACCCCGTGGTGGCAACTCTCCTGTCATTGGGGACAACGGGTTAATGTTGGACGATGGTGACAATTCCAAGTTCATGAAGGTCAATATTGCACTGTTCAACATGGAGGAGATTGATCTGCATGAGGTTGATGAAGTCACAGCGAGACTCAACGACTATTTCAAGTTGTATGCGGAGAATGATATGAAACCGACTGTTGCCGGTATGGCAATGGCATTGGGTATGAACCGAAGAACTCTGTGGGCTATTGTAAACGATCAGCCTACAGGCAGTTCCGGGTACTTAACTGCGTTGCCGCCGGAGGTAGCCCACACCATAAAAAGGGCACATTTCTTGCTTGAAAATATGTGGGAAAGCTATATGAACAGCGGTAAAATTAACCCTGTCAGCGGCATTTTCCTCGGCAAGAACAATTTCGGCTATCAAGACAAGACAGAGTATGTGCTGACTCCCAACTCTCAGCAGGACAGCGACTATGACGCTGACTCCATCCGAAAGAGATACCTTATCGACTCTGCCAACGACTCTGACGAGAACGGTAGCGACTCCGGCAACGACTAACGACTATCGACTCTCGACTCTCAAGCGACTATCGACTATCGACTATGAAAATGCCGCCACTGGCAAGCTCCGGGACGATCCGGGATGAGCTGGTGGCGGTCTTTTTGTACGGATTTTTCCCGGATTTTTGCCGATCTGACCCCGATTGCTTTATCACTTTATCGAAGTAAAGCAATTTCGACTGATCCGTGGCGGATCGTGCTGGAGCTGTGGCGGTTGTCCGGGTTTATACCTTATATAATAGGAAAGAAAAAAAAAAAAAAAATAAAAAAAAAAAGATTATTTTTTATCCAAAAGGGGTGGCCGATACGCAAAACAAGAATCATATTAAGATTACGGACAGACAAAATCCGAATTACAATTCTTTAATGGAGGTATTCA
>ERZ1090880.1563-NODE-1565-length-11045-cov-11.811647_pt1 | contig 11045 bp, 11 predicted proteins | sample MGYA00478471_ERZ1090880 | MGnify/ENA primary metagenome ERZ1090880 (study PRJEB33644, sample SAMEA5815734) | chicken gut metagenome | biome: Chicken; feature: Gastrointestinal Tract; material: Caecum | place: Ireland | collected 2019-01-01 | study: A study of... | reverse complement strand
ATCACCCATAAATAATTATTTTTTAAAATAAAAAAAAAAACTGGGTTTTTTTTTTCCCCCCCCCCCGCCCGGGCCCCCCCCCCCCCCCCCCCCCGCTGCGTTGTCTTTTTTTCAGTTCAGGTACAGCACGTCTTCCCTCTCGGGCAGGGAAAAGACGGAAAGCTCCTTCCCCTCCCGCACCATGCGCACGGCGGCCGGCCGCCTGCATCCGTATGTCGTGTAAAAGACCGTCCCGCTTTCCGTATCCATGCAGCAGGCATAACGGGTCACGTCGTTTTTGCCTTCGGGAGTACGGACGCCGCCGCGCGGCATGGAAACGCTGCCGAGAACATGGAAAAACTGCGCGACCTCCTCCCCTTCCTCGCAGACGGAATTTGCCGCATAAAAGGCCGCCCGCACGAAACGGGAGGAAGGCGAGGCGTCGCCGGGCAGCCCGATGCCGCCCATCCCCTGCCCGTAGGGGCGGAGGGGCAGCTCCGGCGCGAAGCTATTTTGCGGCTGCGCGGGAGAGAGCGCCATAAAATCGTTCAGGCGGGTCATATGATAGGGAAAAGGCGGATTGTTGGTGAGGACGCGCGCGCCGTTTTCGTACACGCGCATCCCGTCCTCCGACGGCTCGGCGACATAGCAGCCCTCCCCGTCCGCCGCCATCCAGTGCAGCGGCGCGAGAGGGAGCCGTTCGCTGAACGGCTTCGCCACGAGATGCACGCCGCGCAGAAGTTCCGCCGCCTCCGCCGCGGAAGAGCACGCCCCGAGTATCCACGGGATGAGTTCGTAAGGCGCGAGGTTGTGCGCGCCCGCTTCGGGTGCAGGGAAGTAATGCGCGTTACCCGGAAAATACAGCCCCGCCATGCACACGCCCTTTTCGTTGCACGCATCGGCAAAGAGCGGTACGCCGCCCTCGAGGCTCGCCGTGCCCGTCAAGGCGTAATGCCTCTCCTGCGCGGGCGCAAAGGCAAAGCGGAAAGGGAAAGAGCGCGGCACGCACACCGCCTTTTCCCCGAAGCCGTATTCGAGGTCGAGATTTCTTCCGAAATAAAATTTTCCGCGCTGCGTGAGCGCGATGCAGGTACACATGATCCTGATCCCCCTTTTCGTACAGTATGCGCAGCCGCGCGCAAAATAAGCGGGGCGCCGCAAGTCCGCGCTGCGCCCGCATTTTCATACTTTTCTTCCGCGGGGAACGAGCATATTGATCTTCCCCGGCAGCACGTCCACGGTAACTTTGCCCGAAATCCCCTTTTCGCCGTCAAAATTCCAGACGACCCCTTCGCCCGTCTCTATCTCGAAATGCGAACCTTCCAGCCGCTCGATCTGCCGCTCCTTAACGCGGTACCCGAACAGGAATAGGTGCGCGAGCGCGAAATAAGCGCGCAGTTTGTTTACGGCGTTCGGGTCGCGACGCTGGCGGATGAGGGCGACCTCTATCTTTCCGTCTGCCATGCTCCCGCGCAGGTTGAGCGGCATGCCCGCCACGAATTTGCCGTTCATCAGCATGACGAACACGCTCTCCGACTGCACGGTGCGCTCCCCGTCCGTGATGCGCACGGGGAACACGTCGAACTTCAGGTTTTTGCGTATCCCCTCTATGCCGTAGGCGATCCTGCCCATCTTCTGCTTTTCCGACTGCGGCGTGGTGTACGTCGCGCTGGTGAAGGCGCCCGCCGCCACGATGTACATGGCGTAACGGTCGTTGATCTTCATGCAGTCGAGCATGGCGTTTGCCCCGCCCGTGATCACTTTCAGCGCACGGCGCAGGCGGCGCGGTATGCCGAGGGAATGTGCGACGTCGTTGACGGTGCCGCTCGGGATATACCCGACTTCCGGCATATGCGACGCTTCGCACAGCCCCTGCACCGCCTCGTTGAACGAACCGTCGCCGCCCGAAAAGACGACGGCGTCGTATTTTTCCGCGCCCGCGCGCACGGCGGCGGTCATATCTCCCGGCCGCGCGGTCGCATAGGCGTCCACCGTTTCGTATTTTTCGCCGAGCGTCCGCAAGATATACGGCAGTTTTTTCGCGATCCTGCCCCGCCCGCTGACGGGGTTGTACACGAACAGGCATTTCATGTGGCTTTCCGTTCCTCCGTATTATTTATTATAACCCGTGCGGCATTTTTTTGCAACCGTTCCGCAAAAATAAGCGGAACAGACTTTTTTTCACAAAACGCTTTCCTTTGCCGTCCCTTTCATGTATAATAGTGAATATACACACTGACAGGGAGAAAAGAGATGAACTACCATATCGGCAATATGCTCATCTGGCAGGAATTCAACGACGGGAGCGAATGCCCCCTCTGCCGTATCCGTTCCATACTCGAACGCAGGCTCGCCGAACAGTATCTCAACGAATCGGTGATGGAAGACTTTCAGCGCCGCATGGTCAACGAAAAAGGGTTTTGCAGCCACCATACCCGCATGCTGTATGCGCGGCAGAACAAGCTCTCCCTCGCGCTGCAGCACATCACGCGCATCACCGCGCTCAAAGGCAGGCTCGAAATAACGGCTGACCCGAAGCGCGCGAAGGAAATGGGAGAATTTTTTGCGCATTCGGGGGAGACCTGCGTCATCTGCGACAACGTGGAAGTAAACATGATCCGCTATTACAAGACGGTCGCGGAAATGTTTTACGCGGAGAAAAAATTCAAGGACACCCTGCTGGGCACGAACGGCTTCTGCCTCGGACACTTCGGGCAGCTCCTGCGCTACGCCTCTTACGCGCGCGGCAAAAAGAAGGACTACATATATACGCTCACCAAACTGGAAAAAGAAAACCTCGAAAAGCTGCTGACCGGCCTCAACCGCTTTGCCGCCAAGCACGACTACCGCAACGCGGATATGCCGTGGGAAGGGGCCGATACCGCCCTCCCCCGTTCCATCGTAAAACTGCACGGCGAAGAGACGAAATAGCCGCCGCGCTTAACGAGTTTTTAACGGATGCGTGCTATACTTATAACCGCGCAGCCCGAAAAATACGCGACAACTGTTGACATACCGCGCCGTATGCGGTATAATTAATACAGTTAATGATTTTTCAGAGCGAGAAGAGATGACGAAAAAAGACAAGAGAAGCCGCAAGACCGTGCGCGCTATACAGGACACGCTGCTGCGGCTGCTCTGCACGAAGCGCCTGCGCGAGATACGCATCGTAGACCTTTGCACGGAAGCAGACATCAACCGTACGACCTTTTACCTGCATTTCTGCGGTCTGGGAGACGTGCTCGGTTCGTTGCGGAAAGAGATCGTGGACGAGATCTTCGAGCGCAGCGAAGGCGATCTGATCTCCTTCGATATGCCGCGCAATCCCCTGCCCTTCCTGACCGAGTGCACGGAGGTGCTGCGTTCTTACGACGCGCTCGGGAATTTTGTGCGGCTTTCCGCCGACGCGGACGCTTTCCTCGCGAAACTCAAAGACGAGTTCTGCAACAGGCTGCTCGACAGCTACATTGCCGCGGGCGGCGGGCAGGACGACGCAGCGATGCGCATCATACGTTTTCTGACGGCGGGCGTGCTCGACAGTTACACCCAATGGCTGAAAACGGACAGGGAGGAACCCTTCGAAGAAGTGCTCGGCACCTGCACGCCGCTGGTCGCGGCGGGGCAGAAACTCCTTGCCCGCATAGGCGGGAAAGCGTTGACCACTATATCTACGGAGAGAGAATAAATTATGCGAATCACCGTCATAGCGGACGTGCTGGGAGAAGAAAACAACGGCACGACGATCACGGTCAAAAGGCTTATAAACAATTTAAGAAAGCGCGGACACGAAGTCTGCGTCGTTTCCGCGGGGGACGGGACTCCCTCCGGTGAAGACGGCTGCTATACCGTGGAAAAGATCGACTTCAAAATATTCAACGACTATGTGGCGAAGAACGGCGTCGCGCTCGCAAAGCCCAACGAAGAAGTGCTGCGCGCCGGCATCGAAAAGAGCGACGTGGTGCACATTCTGATGCCCTTCCCCCTCGGCAGGGCGGCGGTGCGCATGTGCACGGAGATGAAAAAGCCGGTAACGACGGCGTTCCATGTACAGCCGGAAAACGTGAGCAGCCATTTCGGGCTGCAAAAAAGCAAAGCCGTCAACGACTATATTTATAAAAATTTTCTCAAAGGGTTTTACAGCTACGCCTCTTATATCCACTGCCCGACCGAATTCATCGCGCGGCAGCTGCGCAGCCACGGATACAAACAGGATCTGCGCGTGATCTCCAACGGGGTAGACCCCGCATTCACGCCGCGGCGCTCCCCCAAACCCGCCGAATACGCGGATAAATTCTGCATCCTCAATACGGGAAGGTTCGTCAAAGAAAAATGCCAGCAGGATCTGCTCAAAGCCATCCCCTATTGCCGCCATGCGGACAAAATACAGGTTTTCATCGCCGGGGAAGGCCCGCTCGAAAAGCGGCTGCGCCAGCTCGGGGAAAAGCTGAAAAACCCGCCCGTCATCGGTTTCCATCCCAAAGAAGAACTTGCGGACATCATCAGCTTCTGCGACCTGTATGTGCACCCCTCTTACGCGGAGATCGAATCCATCGCCTGCGTGGAGGCGATCACCTGCGGGCTGGTGCCCGTCATTTCCGACAGCAAGATGAGCGCGGCAAAATATTTCGCGCGCGACAAACGCAACCTCTATCAGGCAGGAAGCCCGCGTATGCTCGCCGCGCGCATCGACTACATGATAGACCACCCCGAACTGCGCGAAAAACTGCGCGCGGAATACATCGCGTATGCGGAACGGTTCCGCATCGACAAGTGCATAGACAAGATGGAAGAAATGTTTGAAGACGCCGTCGCGGGCAGACACCGCGAACAGACGGTATGAAGGGACGGGAAACGCCGTTTTCGCGCGCGGTCGGGCGCTACGCCAATCCCACCGCGGGGAAACTCACGCTCGCGAAGGCGGTATTCGTCTATATGTTCGGCGGCGGGCTGGGAACGCTGTGGGAAGTCATCTTCAACGTGTTCTATCAGATCGCGAACGATTACACCATCCGCTATATCGACTGCCGCGGCAGCCTGTTCACCTACTTCAACCCCGTTTACGGCTGCGGCGCGCTCGTCATCGTGTTTTTTCTGAAAAAATATTCCCGGCCGTGGCAGGTGTTCACCGTCGGCGCCCTTGCGGGCGGAGCAGTGGAATATTTTTTAAGCTATTGCGAGGAGGCTATCCTCGGCACGCGCTCCTGGAATTACGACGACTGGCTCTGGAACATCAACGGCCGCACGACGGTACCCATCATGATCGTATGGGGCATCCTGTGCATGGCGGTCGTCTTTCTTCTCTTCCGCCCGCTGGACAGGTTTTTTGAGGGACTGCCCGCGCGCACCTTCCGCATCATCGGCATCTGCTGCCTCGCCGCGCTGTGTATAGATATGTTTTTCACCGTTTCGGCGATGCTGCGCTATGTGATGCGGGATACCGAGCCGCTCACCGCCTTCGGAAGATGGCTGGACGCGGTTTTCCCCGACGAACTGATGCGGCGCAGGTTCCCCAGCATGAAAATCCAATAGGCAAAACAAAAAAGAGGACGCTCGTCCTCTTTTTTTCGTGTGCTTTTATTTACATGGAGAGCAGGATGCGGGTCAGCTGCGCATAATCCTCCGCAAAGAGCTCCGCGCCCGCGGCGATGAGCTCTTCGCGCGTGCGGTAGCCCCAGAGCACGCTCACCGAACGCATCCCCGCGTTTTTCGCCGTCTGCACGTCGGTGTCTCCGTCGCCGACGAACGCCGCCTCGGAGGGCTTTACGCCGAGCTGCTCCAATACGAGCAGGGCGGAGGTCGGGTCCGGCTTTACGGGAATGCCCTCCCTGTTGCCGAAAACGGCGGAAAAGCCGTACGGCGCGAGCAGCGTTTTCCAGAGCGCGTCGGCGGCCGTCTGGCTCTTGTTGGTGACGACGGCGCGCTTTATCCCCGCGCGAGCGAGCGCTTCCATGCACTCCCCCTCCCCCGCATAGGGGCGGGTAAGGCTGTTCGTGCAGCGGAAGTGAACGGGGCAGTAGACGTCTTTATAAAAATGCTCCGCTTCCGCGCGGCGGTCTTCGGGCAGCGCCTCTTCGGCAAAGCGCAGGCCGCCGTGCCCGACGAAACGGCGGGTCTGCGCGAGGGTGATCTCCGGGCAGCCGAAGCGGCGCAGAGCCTCGTTCATGCAGGCGTTGAGGTCGGGCAGCGTGTCGAGCACGGTGCCGTCGAGGTCGAACAATACAGCTTTCAGCATATGTCTTTACGAAAATATTTCCGGGGGGTGTCCTTCGTTTTTTATAATAAATTTAACTTGCGGCCGCGCCTGCTGCGCCGGCACAGCCACTCGTTAAATTTATTATAAACGATTTTTTGCGGGTTTTCAACGCGCCCTGCCAATTAAAATTTATGGCGGGGAGGCTTGACTTTTTCGTTACATTTTTTCGGGGACGCCGATGCCGAGGAGCCCCAGCCCGTTTTTGAGGGTGACGAGCGTCGCCTCGGTGAGCGCGAGGCGGAAGGCGCGCGTCTGCCCGTCTTCGGCGTTCAGGATGGAACAGTCGAAATAGAACTTGTTGAACTTCTGCGCGAGATCCACGCAGTAGCGCGCGATGAAGCAGGGTTCGTATTTCTCCAATGCGTCATGGCAGGTCGCGGGGAACTCTGCGAGCTGCTTGACCACCTCGAACTCCTGCGGGCAGACTTCCTTTGCCGCATACGCGCGGGCAGAGCCGCCCTTTTCCAGCACGCTGTGCGCGCGGGCGCAGGTGTACTGCACATAGCAGGAGGTCTCCCCTTCGAAATTGAGCACCTTGTCGTAGGAGAAGGTGATGTCTTTTATCTTGTTGTTGTACAACGCACCGAAGATGACGGCGCCGACGCCCACCGTTTTTGCCGTTTCCTCTTTGTTTTCGAGGGAAGGATTCTTTTCCGTGATGATGGCGAGCGCCTTTTCGACGCATTTGTCGATGACGTCTTCGAGATAGACGACGCGCCCCTTGCGGGTGGACATGGAGCCTTCTTCCAGCGATACCATGCCGTAGGCGACGTGGACGAGATCTTTCGCCCATTCCTTGCCCATCAGTTCCAATACCTTGAAGAACTGCCTGAAATGCAGGTTCTGCTGGTAGGCGACGACGTAGAGGCTCTTGTAAAAATCGTACGTTTGCTTGCGGTAGATCGCCGCGGCGAGGTCGCGCGTGGCGTACAGCGAGGCGCCGTCCGAGCGCAAGACGAGGCAGGGAGGCATATCGTAGGCGGAGAGGTCGACGATCTGCGCCCCCTCGCTTTCGACGAGAAGCCCTTTCTCTTTGAGTTCGTCGATGACGGGCTGCATCTTGTCGATGTAAAAGCTCTCGCCCGCCCAGCTGTCGAAATGCACGTCGAGAAGGTCGTATATCCTGCCCACGTCTTTGAGGGTGAGCTGTTTGAACCATTCGAAGAGGGCGACGCTCTCCTCGTCTTTTTCCTCGATCTTTTTGAAGAAATGCCGCGCCTCGTCGTTGAGGGAGGGATCTCTTTCCGCCTCCTCGTGGAAGCGGACGTACAGCGCGTTGAGGGCGCGAAGCCCCCCTTTTTCGATCTCCTCGCGGCTGCCCCAGCGCTTGTAGGCGGAGATGAGTTTGCCGAACTGCGTGCCGTAATCGCCGAGGTGATTGATGGCGACGGAGGGATAGCCCAAAAATTTATGCAGCTTGTAAAGGGCGCTGCCGATGACGGTGGACGAGAGGTGCCCTATGTGGAAGGGCTTGGCGATGTTGACGGAAGAATATTCGATGCACACCGTTTTCCCCTTCCCTTCGTCGGAAGAGCCGTACGCCTCCCGTTCGGAAAGCACGCGGCGCAGCGTCTGTTCCGACCAGAGGGCGCGGTCTATGCGGAAATTGACGTAGCCGTTCACCGCCTGCGCCCCGGTGACGATCTCGTCGGCGGGATATGCGGCGGCGAGCTCTTCCGCGATGGCGGCGGGAGGCTTGCGCATCGTTTTAGCGAGCCGGAAACAGGGAAGGGCGTAGTCCCCCATTTCCGTATTGGGGGGAACGGCGATGAGGGAGCAGAGCTCCTCTTCGGAAAGCCCCTCCGCCTTTATGCGGGAGGCGATGTATTTTTTGAAGTCCATTGTGTTCCTCGCGGTCTGTTTTATCCTAACAAGTGTAGCACAATTTTGCCTTTTTGACAACTTTTTCGGCTTTTGCCCGCGCTTTTATTTTGAATATTCCGCTTTTTGTACTATAATAAACAGCGGAAGAAAAGCAAGAGAGGCTGTAAATCAATGAAACTCGGAGTTGTCGGCTTGCCGAACGTAGGAAAATCCACCCTGTTCAACGCCATCACCCATGCGGGCGCGGAGGCGGCGAACTACCCCTTCTGCACCATCGAACCCAACGTGGGCGTGGTCGCCGTGCCCGACGAGCGGCTGGAAAAGCTCGCCGCGCTGTACGACAGCAAGAAGATCACCCCCGCCGTCATCGAATTCGTCGACATCGCGGGGCTGGTGAAGGGCGCCTCTCACGGCGAGGGGCTGGGGAATAAGTTCCTCTCGCATATCCGCGAGGTGGACGCCATCGTGCACGTCGTGCGCTGCTTCGAGGACGAGAACGTGACACACGTCGAAAACAGCGTGGATCCCGTGCGCGATATCACCACCATCAATCTGGAGCTCATCCTCGCCGACATGGAGACGGTGCAGCGCCGCCTCGACCGCGCCAAAAATTCGGCGAAGGGCGGGGACAAAAAGTTCCTCGCGGAGGCGGAATTTTTGCAGCGGGTGTACGACCACCTTTCACAGGAACAGTGCGCGCGCACGATGAAACTGAACGACGAGGAAAAGGAACAGATGCGCGAACTGTTCCTGCTGACGGCAAAGCCCGTGATCTATGCCGCGAACATCTCCGAAAAGGATATGGGAAAGGCGGACGAACAGCTGCCGCTCGTGAAGCAGGTGGAAGAGTTCGCAAAAAAGGAAGGGAGCGAGGTGCTCGTCATCTGTGCAAAGACGGAGGAAGAGCTTTCGCAGCTGCCCGCGGACGAGGCGCAGATGTTCCTCGAAGAGCTGGGGCTCAAAGAGAGCGGGCTTGCAAGGCTGATCAAAAAGTCTTATTCCCTGCTCGGGCTGATCAGCTACCTGACGGCGGGCGAGAAGGAGACGCGCGCCTGGACCATCACCAACGGCACGAAGGCGCCGCAGGCGGCGGGAAAGATACACACCGACTTTGAAAAGGGATTTATCCGCGCGGAGGTCGTGGACTGGCAGACCCTGCTCGAATGCGGCAACTACAACGCCGCCAAAGAGAAGGGAAAGGTGCGCTCCGAAGGCAAAGATTACGTCATCAAAGACGGCGACGTGGTGCTGTTCAGGTTTAATGTGTAAAAAAACTCGTTGCCTTTGTTTCGAGCTGACGAAACAAAGGCATCCGATTTTAAGAAAACCCCGCGGGCACGCGCAAAGCGCTGACCGCGGGGTTTTCCTCGCCGCGCGATATTTAAGGGCACACATATTATAAAAATCGCGCGGCTTCACCTTTCCCGTATACGCCGCCCGCGCGGCTGCCCCCTTCTGCACCGTTCATATCTTTGCGTAGACGACAGCCATGTCGTCACGCAATTTGTTGCGGGGATACCGTTCGCAGCAAGGGTCGGCGTCCTGCGCGCCGCGCAGAAGGCGCACCGCGGCGAAGACCCCCTGCTCCGCCACGAACGAGATGAGCGCCTCAGGCGAGGGAAAAATGCCGAAGAGGTCGTAAATTTCCGCAAAGCCGTCGGAAAACAGGAGGACGTCTTCAAGTTCGCCGAGGGGTATCCTCCCCTGCAACGCCGTATCCAGCCCGCGCACGGTGAGGGAAAAGGCGGCGTACCCGCCCTTTCTGTTCATGTTGCGGCGGTTTTCGAGGATGCGCGGCACGATGGCGGGAAACGCATCGCGGACGGCACAGCCGCGCCGTTTTGCCTCCTCCCGCAAAATCTCGCAGCACTCGGCATCCAGCGCGGTCAGCCTGTCATCGAGGATGTGCAGCACCTCGCCGCTCTTTTTGCGGGCGATGAGCACGGTATCGCACAGCGAATAATATTCGAGGAAGCCGTCCTTTTCGCGCACCGCGGTGACGCAGGCGGAGGGCTTGTCCTGCACCGCATCCGCCCCGGGAAAGCGCGCATAACGCCCGGCGCAATGCCGCGCCGCCCCGCGCATGAGGGAGAGCAGGCTGTCTGCCCGCGCGGCGTTCCGCGCGAAAAAGCGGCAAAGCTCCTGCGCCAGCCAGAGGGCATCGGTCGCCGCACCCGAAACGCGTTCGCCCGTGACGCCCGTGGCGCCGTCAATCACGACGGCGCAGTTTTCCGAGGCGAAGAGCGCATCTTCACAGTACTCGCGGCGCGCGCCGCACAGGTAGGTCTGTATCGCGCGCATCCCCTCACCTCTCCGAGCGGGAAACGGACTCGACGGCGACGGCGCCGCCGCGCACCGCCTCCATGCGGGAAAGATAGTGCTTTTTGTAATAGCGCAGCACTTCGTCGTTCTCCGTTTCCGTCTTTACGCTCTCCAGAAGGACGCAGCCGCGGTCGTAGTCGCAGACGGTGATGCCGAACACCGACGCGGAGCGGAACACCTCTTCCGTCTCTTCGCGTTTGAGCGAATGCAGGCGGAGGAACAGGAGCTCCTTTTTGTGGATGGGGAGGTCGGTGAAGTCGAGCACTTTGATGACCTCGACGGAGCGGTTGAGCTGCTTTTTGATCTGCTCGAAAGTTTTGTCGTCGCCGTAGAGGCTGATGGTCATGCGTGAGACGGTGGGATCTTCCGTTTCGCCGACGGTGAGGCTGGAAAGGTTGTACGATTTCCCCGAAAACAGCCCCGCGATCCTGGCGAGGACGCCGACGTCGTTCTCCACATACAGGGAGATCCAGCGCTTTCTGATCTGTTCGTTTATCGCTTTCATGTTACTTCCTCTCCTTTTTGTATTCGGTCACCATGTCGGAAAGGGCGTTGCCGCCCGGTACCATCGGGAGGATGTCGAGCTCTCTGTCGATGACGAACTCGATGAGGGTGGGCGCCTTCGTGTTCGCGCGGGCGCGGGCGAAGGCGGGGGCGATGTCTTCCC
>ERZ1090880.1561-NODE-1563-length-11051-cov-4.137959_pt1 | contig 11051 bp, 6 predicted proteins | sample MGYA00478471_ERZ1090880 | MGnify/ENA primary metagenome ERZ1090880 (study PRJEB33644, sample SAMEA5815734) | chicken gut metagenome | biome: Chicken; feature: Gastrointestinal Tract; material: Caecum | place: Ireland | collected 2019-01-01 | study: A study of the... | reverse complement strand
TATATATTCTCTGCGGGGGATACATTTATCATTTTGCTGCCGCAGAAGGATCCCAGTATATTATAATTTTATTTCCGCTCATCGGCGGAGGAAAAGAGGTTATGATGGAAATCGAACGCAAATATCTGATCCGGCATCTTCCGGAAGATCTGGATTCCTATCCTCATGATCACATTTCACAGGCCTATGTCTGCACCAGCCCGGTCATACGTATCCGGCAGAAGAATGAGGATTATATTTTGACAGTAAAATCCGAAGGCCTTCTCGCCAGAGAAGAGGTGGAAATGCCTCTTTCCCGGGAGAGCTTCTCTCATCTTGCCACCAAAACTGATGGCATTATAATAGAAAAAACCCGCTATAAGATTCCGGAATCCCACGGATATCTGATCGAGCTTGATGTGTTCCACGGTGCTTACGAAGGTTTCATTATGGCAGAAATTGAGTTTCCGGACATCGAAGCCGCCAACAGCTACAAAGCTCCTGACTGGTTCGGCGAAGACGTCACCATGGATTCCCGTTTTCATAATTCCAGCCTGAGCCAGCGCACGCCGGAGGAGGTAAAAGATTTTTTGTCACATATCACAAAGTCTTAACATAATTGTAAGGTTTGACCGGTATCATTTTCTTTTTGTATGCACTATAATATATGGTGGTTAAAATCTGTATTTTTGCCTTTTTACAGAGATTTGCTGCCCTATAGAGGGGAGTTGTTCTCTTATCATGATCAAATAGAGAATACCGGTTTTAACTAATGTCACACATGAAAGGATGTACTCATGAAAAAGGAAAAGCAAACAAAACAACCACAGGGCGGAAGGCGGACCCAGGCTAAGACCGCGGCAAAGAAAAAGTCCTCCCTTCCTGTCAAATGGATCATCGGCGCTGTTTTTGTTATCATCGTTCTGGCTTACGGAATCGGTGTTTACCATTATAAAGACCATTTTTACCGCGATATGTATGTAAACGGCGTCAGCCTGGGCGGAATGACCCTCGACGAAGCAGAACGGACTTTCACCGAGGATCTGGAATCACACAAAATTGCTCTGGAAGAGAAAGACCGTACAGAGATCATCGACCCGCAGGACATTGACACTGTCATCTCCGTGGGTTCACAGATTTCCGATCTCTTCCGTGCCCAGAGCCCATGGAGCTGGGTTACTCATTTCTTCGGCGAAGAGGATCACACCGTTACCCTGGATGTGACTTTCGATGAAGACAAGCTGGCAGAGGTTGTAGATAATCTGGAATGTTTCGACGTAGCAAATGTGGTGGCTCCGCAGGATGCCTACATACAGGCCGGAGAGACACAGTTTGAGGTTGTTCCGGAAGTACTTGGCAACACCGTAAAGAAAAAACAGCTTCTGGACGCCATAAAGACAGGCCTTGCCACCGGCGTTACTGTTATCAATCTGGAGAAAGAGAATCTTTACAAGCTTCCGAATTACTATGAAAATGACGAAGCCGTACAGAACGCTCTTGCCGCAGCCAACAAATACGGCTCCAGCAATATCACCTATGATTTCAGCTACACCACGGAAACTGTCGATTACAACACCATCAAAGACTGGGTGAACATTTCCGATGATTTTGAAGTCACCCTTGATGACAACAAAGTGGGTGATTATGTTGAAAAACTTGGCAGCAAATATAACACCATGGGAGCTTCCCGAAAATTTACCACTTCTTCCGGAGAGACCATCAACGCCTACGGCGGCGATTACGGATGGAAGATTTATTTTGATGGTGAAAAGGCTAAGCTGATCAAAAACATCACCAACGGAAAAACTGTCACCAGAGAACCGGTATACTCCTATACCGCAAGATGCCGGAATTCCGCCAAGGATGATATCGGTGATTCCTATGTGGAGATCAGTATCTCCAACCAGGAAGTTTGGCTCTATGTTGACGGAGAGTGTATTCTCAACACCTCCTGCGTTACCGGAACAGCCGGTACCTATGATACCTACACAGGTGTATATGCCCTTACCTATAAACAAAGCCCGTCAACCCTCACCGGCACCAACGCCAACGGAAGCGGCTACAGTTCCGACGTCACTTACTGGATGCCATTTAACGGCAATCAGGGCATGCATGACGCCACCTGGAGAAGCAGTTTCGGCGGTTCCATCTACCGAAGCAATGGTTCTCACGGCTGTGTCAACCTGCCATATTCTGCTGCCGCTACTATTTATAAAAATGTAGAGGCCGGATTCCCGATCGTGATTTATTAAAGTTTATTTGACCAGGAACTTTTGTTTCCTGGTTAAATTAAAAAAGAATCCTGCAAAGCAGGATTCTTTTTTATTACCCTTTTTATTTTCTATCTTCTCACTTTTACTCCCCGGCTGTCTCTGGTCATCTGCCTGATCTTCTGAAAATACAGTTCTTTGTCTTTATACAAGATGGAATCTCCCGACGCCGCCTCAGTCACATAGACCTGCCGCACCTGATCCTCATCTTTCAGGCTCATTCCCCGGATACCGAGAGCATTTTTCTTTTTCTTCGTGATCTCTGAAATCGGGAACCGAAGGAAATACCCCTCCTCGCTCTGCATGACCACAAAGCCTTTCTCCATCTGGTCCGGCGTCAACAGCATGACAGCCGCCAGTTCATCTCCCTCGCTCAGTTTTGTGGCTGCCACTGTTTTTTTCTGAACAAGGAATTCTGTTCCATCCACAATTTTTGACAGCGACGTGCGGGTAACAAAAAGAAGTAGATTTCCCTTCAGCTGCCTGTCCGGTACGATGAACAGAATCTGCTCGTTCCGGCTGTCATAATTACAAAGATTATCCAGAGGCATCCCCTTTTCTCTCAGCCGTCCTCCCGGAATATCCTGTACCTTTACCTGATGCATAATGCCATTTTGAGTGAAAATACAGAGTTTATCCGTATTCATACACGGAAGGATCGTCCGGTACTCCTCTTCCACGGCCTCCTGGTTACGCTCATAAATATTTTTCTCCAGGATCTTACCGTAGCCAAAACGGTCCTTGACAAAAACCACTTCCCGTTCTTCCACAGCTTCCTCGATCACCACCGGCGCCTTTGCATTTTCCAGCGCAGTTTTTCTCTCAAACCCATACTCTTTTTTGATTTTCTGCAGATCTTTTTTAATGACCTTTTTCATGGCCTCCGGATTGCTGAGAATCTCCTCATACTCCTGAATCCGTTTCAAAATCTCCGCATATTCTTCCTGCAGCGCCAGAATCTCCAGTCCGATCAGACGATACAGCCGCATTTCCAGTATCGCCGCAGCCTGCCGCTCCGTAAAAGAAAGCTTCGACGCAGCTTTTTTGGATTTCTGTGTCCGGAACGTAATCTTTCCGGTATCGCCGGTCATGAGACAGGCCTTTGCCTCCGCCAGATGCTTGCTTCCCCGCAGAATCTCGATGATCAGATCGATGATATCACAGGCCTGGATCAGACCTTCCTTAATCTCCTTCTGCATCATCTCTTTTTCCAGAAGAGTTTTATATTTTCTGGACACCACTTCATAGTGGAAATCGGTGTGCAGGCGAATGATATCTTTAAGCCCCAGCAGCTCCGGCCGACCGTCGGCAATCGCCAGCATGTTGACGCCGAAAGTATCTTCCAGGCGGGTCTTCTTGTACAGAAGATTCTTGAGCCGGTCCACATCGGCGTTCTTTTTAAGCTCCAGCACAATGCGGATGCCTTCTTTGGAGGACTCGTTGGATACATCAACGATATCCGTAGTCTTCTTGCTTTCAATGAGTCCCACCACATCAGCGATGAACTTTCCGATATTAGCTCCGATCATGGTATACGGAATCTCCGTGATCACCAGACGATCTCTCTCCGAGCGCTTCTTTGCTTTCTCCAGAACCACTTTTCCCCGAAGCTTGATCTTGCCGCTGCCGCTCTCATAAACAGAAAGCAGATCTTTCTGGTTGACCACCAGGCCGCCGGTCGGGAAATCCGGTCCTTTTATGTATTCCATCAGCTCCTCTGTGGTGATATCCGGGTTATCCATATAGGCCGTCACCCCGTCAATCACCTCTGACAGATTATGAGGAGGAATGTTGGTCGTCATACCCACGGCGATACCCTCAGCGCCATTGATGAGAAGGTTCGGGATCCGCACCGGCAGCACTTCCGGCTCTTTTTCCGTCTCATCGAAGTTCGGGTGAAAATCCACCACATTTTTATCGAGATCCGCCAGATATACATCCTGGGTAAACTTCTGCAGCTTCGCCTCCGTGTAACGCATGGCCGCCGCACCGTCTCCCTCGATGGAACCAAAGTTTCCATGGCCGTCCACCAGAGGCATCCCCTTCTTAAACTCCTGTTCCATGACTACCAGAGCCTCATAGATGGAGCTGTCTCCATGAGGGTGATATTTACCCATGGTATCACCTACGATTCTCGCGGACTTTCTGTGCGGCTTATCCGCATTGAGGCCCAGCTCCTGCATGGCATAGAGCACTCTCCTCTGCACGGGCTTTAAGCCGTCCCTCACATCCGGCAGCGCTCTCTGGCAGATGACACTCATGGCATAATCGATATATGACTTCTGCATGACGTCAGAAAACTCTGTTTTTATAATCCGTTCCGACATAAGTTCCTCCGTTCTGTTAAATTTATTCTGTCCTGATTTATCAATATCTTCACAATATACAAAATTCTGCTTTACAGATTATGAATCCATCACAGTATCTGCTCAGATCAGTGAGAAATCTAAAAGTAGCCGTATAAGTAGCTATGCAGCCGATTTGAGCAGAAATATTTGATCATAATCCGGATAATGCAAACCCGTCTGTTCAGGTACATCCGGATGATTTCAAAATCTGCGGATTCAAATCGACAAATTACACATCTAAATCCGCATCCTGCGCATGATTATGAATGAATTCTCTTCGCGGCGGCACCTCGCTACCCATGAGCATGGAGGTGACGGCGGAGGCCATTCGTCCGTCCTCGATCTCCACCTGCTTCAGGACACGGGTTTCCGGGTTCAGCGTGGTCTCCCAGAGCTGTTCCGCGTCCATCTCACCCAGACCTTTGTATCTTTGCAGAGTGAATGGCCCTTTGTGGGTCTTCCGGTATTTTTCCAGTGCCTTATCGTCGTAAAGATATTCTTCCCTGCCTCTCTTCGGCACCGCCTTGTAAAGGGGCGGCGTTGCCAGATATACATGTCCGTGATGGATGAGATCCGGCATAAAGCGATAGAAGAAAGTAAGCAGAAGCGTGGCGATATGGGCGCCGTCCACATCGGCATCGGTCATGATGATGATTTTATCATAACGCAGTTTGCTGATATCAAAGTCATTTCCGTACCCTTCCGAGAAACCACAGCCGAAGGTGTGAATCATGGTCTTGATCTCAGCGTTGGCCAGAACCTTGTCCATGGACGCCTTCTCCACATTCAGGATCTTGCCCCGGATCGGCAGAATTGCCTGAGTACGGCGGTTTCTGGCCGTCTTGGCGGAGCCGCCGGCGGAGTCTCCCTCCACGATGAAGACTTCGCATTCTTCCGGTTTCCGGCTCTCACAATTGGCAAGCTTTCCGTTGGTATCGATAGAAAACTTGGATTTGGTGATGAGGTTGGTCCGCGCCTTTTCTTCCGCCTTCCGGATCTTGGCAGATTTTTCCGCGCAGGCCAGTACCTTTTTCAGCTCTTCCAGATTCCGGTCAAAGTAAAGTACCAGCTCCTCGCCCACCACGTCGTTGACCGCTTTTCCCGCATCCGGATTATCCAGCTTTGTCTTGGTCTGTCCTTCGAATCTCGGATCTTTATGTTTGATGGACAAAACCGCCGTCAGGCCATTCCGCACATCAGCGCCGGTGAAATTCGGATCCTTGTCTTTTAAGATTCCCAGCTCTCTGGCGTACTGATTCATGACGGAAGTAAACTTCGTCTTGAAGCCGGTGATGTGGGTGCCGCCTTCCATGGTGCAGATGTTATTACAGAAGCCGAGTATCATTTCCTGAAATTCATCCACATACTGGAACGCCACTTCCACCTCAATGTCGTCCACCTTCTTTTTGAAATAAACAATTTCACTGACCAGAGGTTTTCCCTGATTTAAGTCCTTCACATAAGCTTTGAGTCCGTCTTCCTCATGGTAGACAACGGTCTCCTCCTCGCCGGGACGGCGGTTCTCAAAGGTGATGGAAAGGCCCGGATTCAGATACGCTGTTTCATGAAGGCGGCTCTTGATGGCCTCCGCCTTGAAATACGTTTTATCAAATATTTCCCCGTCCGGCAGAAATGTGACGGTGGTTCCCGTATCGTCTTTTTTACATTTTCCGATCACTTCCAGCGGCGCCACCGGTTTGCCTTTTTCATACATCTGCTGATAAATCTTTCCTTCAGAGCGCTCTTTGAGCTCCAGCCAGACCGAAAGGGCATTGACCACCGAAGCGCCACCGCCGTGCAGACCGCCGGAAATCTTATAGCCGCCGGTGCCGAACTTTCCTCCGGCGTGAAGCATCGTAAAAACCACTTCCACCGCCGGCAGGCCGGTCTGTTCATTGATGCCCACCGGAATTCCCCGGCCGTCATCGGAAATCGTCGCTGTGCCGTCCTCATCGAGAATCACCTGGATGTTATGACAATATCCCGCCAGATGCTCGTCCACGGAATTATCCACAATCTCATAAATCAAATGATTCAGTCCCTTCGTGGACACACTTCCTATGTACATTCCCGGACGCTTACGGACGGCCTCCAGCCCCTCAAGAACCGATATACTGTTCGCATTATATGTCTTCTGATTCATGAAAAAACCTCTTCTTCCTGCTATGATTATTTATGGTTGCTTATATTTGGCTTTCCGGCCTCCGGAAAACAATCCTGTGCGTTTTCCGGCGCACAAAACCGCTATCCGATCACTGCTTTTGCCACTTCGGAAAGATTCATGCCGTTGGAAGCCTTCAACAGAAGCACGTCCTCCGGCTGAAGTATTTTCAGCAGATAGGCAGTCATGGCTTCCCGGTCCTCCACCTGTGTCAGACGCAGGGATCTCTGCCCGGCCGCGCGGCCATCTTCTTCTTTTCCGGCACAATGGCCCTGATTCTTTTCTGCTGCGTCTTTCGCTCCCCGCAGCAATTCTCTGGATAATTCTCCAAACACCACCAGCTCATCAATATCCTGGGACGCAAGATACCTGCCCACTTCATAGTGATATTTCTGCTCATCTTCGCCTAACTCCAGCATATCGGAAAGGGCAGCGATCTTGCGCCCTTTTACATTTTCCATGGAAGAAAGCACATGAATGGACGCCCGCATGGAATCCGGGCTGGCGTTATAGGTATCGTCGATGACCGTACACCGGTCGCAGTGAACAAACTGCAGCCTCTGTCCGTGGAATTCCCGCAGCTTCTCCGCTGCCTTCTCCACATCCACGCCCATCTGATGGGCTACGCCCAGAGCCACCAGCGCATTTCTTACATTGTGCTCGCCCATGGTATTCAGCAGCACAGGCTGACGCAGGTCTCCCGCGCAAAACGTAAAGGAAATCTGTCCGTCACCGTTCCTGATATCCTCCGCCCGGTAATCACAGTCCTGGCTCATGCCGTAAAAATATGTCTTCTGCCGCAATTTTCCCCGGTAAGGAGTGAGAAACGGGTCATCTCCGTTCAGGAACACCATACCGTCTTCCGGCACTCCTTTGACAATATCCATTTTTTCCAGACAAATGTTCTCCTGGGACTTCAGCTGAGCGATATGACTCACCCCGATCATGGTGACCACGGCAATGTCCGGCCGGATCATCTTGGTCAGTGTCTCGATCTGTCCCCGCTCACTCATGCCGATCTCCAGCACTGCCGCCTCGTCTTCTTTCGTCATATGGGATAAAGTCAGCGGCACGCCGATCTGGCTGTTCTGATTGCCCAGAGTCTGAAACACCTTTTTTCCGGCAGAAAGAGCTGTCGCGATCATCTCTCTCGTGGTGGTCTTACCCACGCTTCCCGTGACAGCTACCACCGGCAGAGAAAGGCGGTTCCTGTAAAATGTTCCCACCTGCTGCATGGCTTTTACCGTATCCTTCACATAAATCCACGGTTTCACCACACCGGTCTCCTCTGCAATCTTCTCCCATGGCTTCTCCTGGTCCGCCGGAGAATGCTCCGAAGTAAATGTTGCGCCGTTCAGCGTCAGCGCTCCCGCGATAAAGCGGTGGGCGTCCACCCTCTCCCCGAAGATCGGCACAAAAATGCTGTCTTCATTTCCCTCTCTGGAATCAATGGAAAACTCACGGATCTCTTTCTTTTCATCCCCGCACAGCAAAACGCCTCCGGTTGCCTCCACAATATCTTTGATTGTCACATTCTCCATAATCTATTTCCTTTCCTGCCCGGGCGCAGTTCTTATCCTGAGTCACTCTTCTTCCGGACACATTCCCATCCCGGGCTTATCGCACAAAAAGGATAAATACAAATGATTCTTTGCTCATCATCTGTATTTATCCTCTCATTTCATGAGATTACTGTTATCGCTTGACTATGATATCTTACAGCAATCTCGCCTTTGTTTCAAGTTTTTTATGCTTCCAGTAATTTTTCCACTGTCACCAGTTTTACACAGGTCACAAATAACTGCATTGCCTCTTTCAGCTCTTCCATCGGAGGCATGGTCGGTGCAATACGGATGTTGGAGTCTTTCGGATCCTTTCCGTAAGGGAAAGCGGCACCGGCTCCTGTCAGCACAAGACCTGCTTCTTTACATTTTGCCACGATCTTCTTCGCACAGCCTTCCATGGCATCAAAGGAAACAAAGTATCCTCCCAGCGGATGGCTCCACTGTGCAATCTGCAGTTCACTCAGTTCTTCATCAAGAGTCTTCAGCACTTCTTCAAATTTCGGACGAACAATGGCCGCATGTTTCTTCATGTGTTCTCTTAATCCATCGGCATCCCCAAAGAATCGCACATGGCGAAGCTGATTGATCTTGTCCGGTCCGATGGTTGACCACTGCACTTTGGACTTGATATCCGCGATATTGGCCACAGAAGAGGACATAGCCGCGATACCAGCTCCCGCAAAAGTCACCTTGGAAGTGGAACAGAACTGGTATACCATATCCGGATTGCCGGCTTTCTCACACTCATCAAGAATGTTGAGGATCTTGCACTGTTTCTCCTCCTCATCAAATAAGTGGTGAACACAGTAAGCGTTATCCCAGTAAATTCTGAAATCTTTGGCCGCCGGTTTCAGGGCTGCCATTCTCTTTACAGTCTCCTCAGAATATACGCTTCCGGTCGGGTTCGCATAGACCGGTACGCACCAGATACCCTTTACCGCAGGATCATTATTCACATACTCTTCCACCATATCCATGTCCGGGCCATCCTCAAGAACCGGTACATTGATCATCTCAATGCCAAACTGTTCTGTCACGCCGAAATGTCTGTCATATCCCGGTACCGGACATAAGAATTTCACCTTATCAAGCTTTGACCATGGAGTGCTTCCCATAACGCCGAACAGCACAGAACGTGCCACACAGTCATACATGATATTCAGGCTGGAATTTCCCCATACAATGACCTGGGAAGGATCAGCGCCCATCAGGTCTCCCATCAGCTTCTTCGCTTCAGGAATACCATCCACCAGACCATAATTTCTCACATCAGTTCCATCTTCCGCATGCATATCAGAACTGCTGTTGATCACATCCAGCATCGGCATGGACAGATCCAGCTGTTCCTTGCTTGGTTTTCCTCTGGAAATATCCAGCTTCATCCCTTTATCTTTTTCACTCTGATACACTGCCTGCAGCTCTTTCTGCAGGTCCAGCAGTTCTTTTCTTGTAAGCTCTTTATATGGTTTCATCCTGATACCTCCTGTATTTTTCAAATATATCTGTTTCTCTTTTTTATACTCTGCAAAACGGTCCGCATACCGGCTCTTCTGCCTCCTGCAGCGCCCTCTCGGCGCGGACTTTCAAGCATTTTCCCTATTGTATGCCATCTCTGAATAAAATACAACCCATTTCTTCATTTTTTTGCCAGAAAAAACGAAATCCTTTTTCAAATTTACCGAATCTGAATTATTTCTCAGCTTATCCTTCTATATCCGGATACGCCACCGGCGGACCGCATAATTTTTGGAAACATTTCCTGTGCCAGGCATAATATAAACTGTAAATAAACCTTGGAGGTAACACAATATGAGTGATTTAGCTGCTACAAACTGCCAGAACAGAGGAAACGGATGCGACGGAGGCTTCGGCAACTGCCTGCTCCCTATCTTATTACTTTGCTGCTGCGGCAACGGAAACGGATTCGGCGGCGACGGAAACTGCTGCGATATCATCTGGCTGCTTCTCATCCTCTCCTGCTGCGGATGCGGCAATGGATTCGGCTTCGGAGGAAACAGCTGCTGCTGTGGCTGACCGGGGCATAACTCCATCAGTAAAACAACCACAATAAACGGTTAGTTTTTCATCTCAAAACTGACTGGTTCATGATTTTATGAACGCATAGATTGACATAGGGGATTTTCCGGACTGGAAAATCCCCTGCTGTGTGTTTTCGGATATGACATTGCTCTGTCACACCGGACCCCAAAATTATAATACGCTTTCCATTTGCATTTTTATCTGTAAATGTTCAATGATCCGAAAAATTTTTTCTGTTGAATCGGATATATCCTGCTGCAGTTTTGAAATAGATGTTCAATACAGATTCGCCGGAATTTGCGTTCTCTTCTTTTTGGTAATGACATCAACTGCATAAAACATCTCCTCTTGCCACACAAAAATGTTGACTTTCCTCTGCCTTCTGCTAAAATAAAAGTAACAAATCATGCAGCCGGAAGATAGATAAAGCCTATCCGTCCCGGCGTGTTAATTCAATTTGATTTATAGTAAATAAGTCGCCATGAATCCGTGCCAAGGGACAGGGCGGCTTACTTACTTTTCAGATTGAGAATCGCAACAATCAAAAGACCTATCGTCAATATGACCATGAATTCCTCATATGTACTCATAAGCATCATCCTCCTGTAAAAGCTCAGGACAGATGGCAAGCACGCCCTCCGGCTGCATCAAGAAATCCTGAAGATTTCTCTATTACAGTTTATCATAG
>ERZ1090880.1553-NODE-1555-length-11085-cov-12.009157_pt1 | contig 11085 bp, 11 predicted proteins | sample MGYA00478471_ERZ1090880 | MGnify/ENA primary metagenome ERZ1090880 (study PRJEB33644, sample SAMEA5815734) | chicken gut metagenome | biome: Chicken; feature: Gastrointestinal Tract; material: Caecum | place: Ireland | collected 2019-01-01 | study: A study of... | reverse complement strand
AACAGCCGGACATTCGGAAAGCGTCACAGCAAGCGGCACAGGCAGTCTCTCTTAACAAGGTTCCGGTTTTTCAAGCCGATCTGACCAATATTCAAAATCAATTCATGGCTATTCTTCGAGAGATCAAAAAGGAAATGACTTCTGGGGAGGGGATTTCCCAGAACATGACAAAAGAGCTTACCGAGCAGATGTTCTCAGAACTGACCAAGGGACAAGACCTTCATCATCCATCGGTTTCCCCAGAGCAGCTTGCAGCCATGGTTGTGCAGCCAATCTCCCAGATGGGGCTGGCAGAGGATGAATCACTGGCGGAATTACAGCAGGCACTGCTTCACATGATGGAAAGTATGCAGCCTAAGCAAAGTGATGAAAATGATGAACAATGAACGGCTTTGCACTCTGGCACAGCGAGGGGATACACAGGCGCAGGAGCAACTGATACAGAACAATCTGGGATATATCCGAAAAACTGCAAATGAATTGTACATCAGTGTTGGTCTTGGGAACAGTGAGCTGGGCATCGACCACGATGACCTAATTCAAGAGGGAAGCATCGGCTTGCTCCGGGCAATCTTCCTGTATGACCCTGGCAAAAAAATAAAGTTCCTGACCTATGCGGGGCCTGCCATCCGCAACGCCATGATGGATTTGATCTCGGCTGCTTTTGCGACCTTTGAACAGCGGATGCAGTCTGGCAAAGATGGTATCCCCATGGAGAGAATCAATCTGGATGATTTGCTTCCTGGCGAGGATTCCATGCAGCGTTCCGACTTGATTGCCGACCCCTATGCGTCAGAGCCGGAAAAGATTATGGAGGAAGCGGAAAACCGGAAAGAGCTCTATGAAGGGCTGCGGCGCATATCAGAACGGGAGCGGGTTTATCTGCTGTACCGCTTTGGCTTTGAGGATGACATGGAACATCCTCTTGTGGGAACAGCTCTGCACTTTCATCTCAGTGAGAGCCGTGCGAGATCAACCGAAGCAATGGCACTTGATAATCTCTGGCTGGAACTGCCGTGGTGGTATTAGTGGTGTTTCAATATAGGGAGACGGAACTTCCTATTAAAATAGAAAACCGTTGCAAATTTCACTTTTAACATGAAATTTGCAACGGTTTTTTGTGGTTAGCGTGGCTGTATACCAACTATATGGCGTAAATTACTGTTTCCCCGTGATAGTGGGCAGCTTGGTTCCTTTGACATTGACGCCCAAAATTACCGCTCCTAACAATAATGCTCCGCCAATTAGCGGCGTTCCATATTTGATTATCCCTTCAAGAAAATTGCGGTTACCTTCATGAAGATCAGCGATTTTATCTGCAACCAGAATCATTTTATCTGTGATTTTCTCCTGCAACTCAGGTGTGACACCATCTTGCTTAAGTAAGCTACTTAGATCGTCCAGAACGGTTTTATACGCCATAACCGTATCTCTGCGACTATCATCATTGCTTTGCAAAATCTTGTCGCACATCACATTGTACTGCTCAATCATGTTGCGAGATGATTCCGCATAAGCAGGAAACTGGTTAATAATAGAAATTGCCACATCCTTATCCATGTTTGGTATCAAGGAAGCAAACTCCATGATTTTATCCTTTGACAGATTTCTGAAAGAATCAATATGCAGAGCTTTCTTTACTTGGTCTTCTGACACAAGATGTTGCGACATAATTCATCGCCCCCCCCTTTTAATTTATCTTCCTGTTACGGAAACTGGCTCTAAATAGAACAGCCCACTATTGCTATCAAACGAGATTACCTCTGCAACAATGCGAACATTGAGGCCAACACTCACTGTATCTAAATCCGTGTTCAAATCATAATAATTTACATCTTCAAATTTGAACGCTGGTCCGATTTGGTGGTCAGGATCATAGTCGCCCGCACTCACAAGGTAATCAAATCTTGTGTTGTAATCTCCGTGCTTCGTGCAGTAGTCTATTCTGCCATCAAATTCGATGATCCTTCCCTTATACTTTGTAGCAAAAGCGGAATAGGAATCATCAATCTCTGCTTTATTAGAGAGCATTGCTGCAAGATCAGGACAATTCTCTACGGTAAGATTTTCTGCTGGTTCAGTGGTGGGTTCTGTTGTGGAGTTTGGCGTTTCACTTTCAACAGGTTTGTTAGGATCATCTTCCTCTGGCATATGATATGCAATCACGATGGCTATATCTTTCTTGAATATATCTCCCTGCTCAAACTCGGCATTGCCATCCACAGACACACTATCCACTTCGCCTTCTTCTGTCCATCCGAGTTCAATATCATACAGAATTTCAAAAGAGATATTGGTAAATCCGGCTTCTGAAAGTTCCGTTTGCACATCCACATAGTTTTGGTATTTGTACGACGATGCAGATAGGGGCATAGCAACCTCATCTTCACCGTGCTGTGAAACAGTGCCTTGAATAGTTTCAACATTGATCTGTGAGCTGGTACAGGAAATCTTGTATTTGAGGGATTCGTCCTGATATATGTCTATAGAAACCCCACCTGTTACCTCATCATCTTCCGCACTCACAAATTTAATTTCGTAAACACCCTTGGTCAGATTCAGGTTATAGGTTTCGGTAGTCCCGTGGCTGATAGTCCCTTGCATGGAATCATCAACGTAAACATCAACATCATATTTGCTGAACAGGAGATTTTCCACACATTCGATTTCCAAAGACACTGCATACTCTGGTTCATCTACAGAAATGGACATAACACCATTTCCCTGATACGAAACAGAAAGCTGGTATCCGTCACTATTTTGGGCCGAATACGACTTCACGGATTCGGAAGCTTCTACAGTAAATCCCTTATCGGCACACACCGCCACATAAGCGTTATATTCTTCAATCGGAGTGTCGCTTACATAGGCTGCAAATCCTTTTTCGTCGTCCTGAGTGATTTCTCCTGTTGTCGATTTGGGGACAGGAAGCATACTCGCAATTTCACTGTCGGGCCACACGAGTGCTCCATATTCCTCGGCAGCATCTACGCTGATACTCATTTTGCTGTCATTTTCATCATAATACAGTGACAATTTATACCCATCAGCATTATAGGCGTAATAAGACAGATCAGACTGCTCCGCTTCAACCGTAAAGCCCTTTTCCTTGCAAGCATCAACATACTTGCTGTAGTCTTCTGCGCTGGTTTTATACACATACAAAGACAGGTACTCGTCAGAGTTTGCTAAAATCTCTCCCAAATGAGATTTCGGCTCAGAAATAACATCTGCAAGCAAAATGTCGGACCACGCAAATTTCTCGGCGTCACCATAATCCGTACCAAACAAGGTCATATACGGCACTAACAGAATCACGGCAAGGACAAGCGCAACAATATGAATCCACTTCTGAGGCACCTTGATGACCTGCTTTTTCATAAGCACCGCAGCCACGGTCAAAACAATTTGCAAAATTGCAATAATAGCGGCAGCGGTTTTTCCGAACAGTAGCGCCACAAGACATAGCAAAACAAATGCGCTCATTGCAACCGTTGTTATTTTTCCGTATGTACTCAAATTGCGCCATTTATCGGAAGCCTTATCCTTGATTTTATCTGCCAAGGGTTTTGGAGTATCTACCTTGTCGCCATTTAACCAAACTGTTTCAGGGTGAGAAGTATCAAAGGAAATGGAATCTTCCTCGGTAGGGGGAGGCGTGGCTGCATTAATTTTGTTTCCACAGTATGAGCAAAATTTTGTGTCGTCAGACAATTCTGCTCCACACTTTGAACATTTAATCATTTCGCTACTCTCCTTCATTCCTCTGGAATCGGCGGCATTGTGCTAAACAATCCTTTCAGTTCATCTACCGCTATTGCTTTTTCCCAATGTACCATACCATTTTTCCATACCAGACTATCCCCAGTCAGCTGCCCGTTTGCGGCCATCTGCGTAAGAGAGGTCATATCAAACGGACCCGCAGCTTGTCCGTTGATTGCTACATGATAGGCCACGGTAGGAATGGGAGGAGGTACAACACTGGGTGTTGTCTGCTGATTGATGCCGCCCATCATATTGTTCATCGCTCCGGCGATATTCTGTCCGACGGCACCGCCGACAGCCATACTCGCCATCATAGCGGCCATATTAAAGCCGTCTCCATCGCCACCCAAATTCACATTACCGGCACCATTGGCACCCATCTGACCAAGAGCCTGCGCACCTGCAATGCCAACGTCAGCCTGCTTCTCTACTTGGAAAGCACCGATATTGGCTGTTTGCGTCTGCTTGTGCATAGCATACTGGCCTTCTTCACGCTGGATACGCAGACGCTCCATGTAATCCTGCGTCTCGGATTCGATCTTTGTTGCGGCAACATTCTTTGTGACAGCCATAAGCTGGCGGTATCCCTCGCTGTTTTTGTCGATCTCAATGGCTCCAATATCCACACCAGAAACCAGAACGCCGAAGTTTTCCTTCAGCCGCTCGGCCAGATCATACTCCACTACATCATTAATCTGTGCTGTTTTGGTTTCAATCTGAATCACCGGAATATTATGGGCAGCCGGGGTGTTAGCCACTGTATCCTTCACATACCGGCTAACAGCATCCCGGATTTGCTGCTGAAAATCCTCAAGTTGAAAATTATTCAAACGATGTAACTTGATAAACTCTCTGTAGTCCGCAATGCTAAAACTGACTGTACCTCTAACCGCAACGGGTACGCCAAAATCCGCAAAGCGAGGATCGTATATATCAAAAAATGGAACGCCGAACTTCACCTGAATCATTCGGGCAAGATTGATAAAATAAACCTCTGCCTGAAAAGGTGTTCCGCCATCATACGCAAGGCCAACAAGACTTGCGAGAATGGGAAGATTTTCCGTATTGAGAATCAGATCGCAAGGTCCCTCAATATACTCCTGTGCAGTGCCATCATATTGGGAATAGACAAAGACCGCCACTTCGCCATCCTTAACACGCAGGGAAGAACCCCAGCGAATAGCGTTTTCTCTATTTCCCTTACCAAGTTGAACACCGGCAGGATGCCATTTCCAAATGAGATACGATGGCTCATCGCAGCGAATTTCGTCCATGAAACCGCCCTTGCGGTTATGCTTATTAAACACCGGCATAATATACCCCCCTAATCTGGATTTCTTAACGGGAACGAACATATAATTTACTTAAAATGTTTACTTCTTCTTTTTTTCATCATTGCTAACCATTGTCATCATAGCAATATACATAGCCGCAATACAAGAACCACCGCCAATGATTCCAAGAGTTTCTGTGCTAAAGGCCATATTTACTAAAAGGAAGAATAATCCTATAGCACAGAAAAGCAGTGCCCATGCGTATCCTGATTTAAAATACTTACCTGTACTCTTCCAAAAACTAAACCTGGAATTTTTCTTATTCATAATTCGTGCTTGCTCATACATAGGTTTAAGGCGTTCAAATTCTTGCGTGCCTCCAAAAGAAAGCTCTGCTTTCTGATAGGCTTGCTCGAGTTTAACCATCCATGAATTTGTATTTGCTTCACCAATCTTAATGAATGAAAGTGCAAGTATAAAAAACTCGTATATATCTTCCTTAGTGTTAGGAATATAAAAAGTCCGAATCAATTCCTCCTTCTTTTGAGGGTCATCCGTTCTTTCTAATAATAAAGCAAGGTCATGAACAACGCTTGTAATATGTCTTCCTCTAATTTCATATCCACAAGCTTTGCAAACCGTTTCATATGCATCGATAATGTTTCCGCAATTTGGGCATTTGTGTATGTACCCTTCATAAACGTATTTTCGTTCAGTTAAGTTTTCACCGAACGGTTCTTTCTGCTGAGATTGTTTGGCTCCTTGTTTGTTATCGGAGACAGCTTCTCCACAGTTTTTGCAAAATCGTGCGCCATCATCCAGTTTGGTTCCACAATAAGGGCAAAACATCATTTTTTTGCCGCTTGAATTCTGTTTGGATGCCCCATTCGCTGATGTAAAAACAGGCATTTTCTCGTCCCCCCAAATTTATTTATTCGTCAAAGGAATCATTGCTTTCAGTGCGCACCGCATCGCATATATCTCCAATATTGCAGTCAAGGTATTCGCAGATGCGCAGTAACACAGAAAGTGCCACTTCCTCATTCCGCCGCAATTTGGTCATGGTTCCCGTAGCGATATTCAAATCTTTTCGAAGCGTTGCAGGGGATACTTCTTGTTCGATCAAACGTATCCATAACTTTTTATAACTAATTTTCATAACTCACTCTTTCTCAATCTGCTACTGTAACCGTATGGGAATATTATACATCGGGTTAGCTATGTAGTCAATGAAATGCAGCTATAATTTGGCTAAAATTCGTAACTTCTTGCGAATTTCTCAAAGATAAAACCGCCCGCAGGACTTTCCTACGGGCGGTAGTGCAGTTAATCATCAAGTGAATTATATCTGGTAACAGTTTTCAGATATGTTACGGGATCACCATTCAGTATCAAATCCGCATACTCAGCTGGAGCGTTATAAATTAAATAGTCCAGCTCAGATTGTTCATACATATTTTCGACTACCTCATTTTCCACGGCGATGGTATCAATGGAAACCATGCTGCCGTCAGAATATTTCAGTTCCACACAGGCGGTATCGATGTTAAATTCACAGGAAATCAGTTTTTTCATGGGGTGTACCTCCAAAATTTGATGTTCTGGAAGTAGTGTAAGCGTGGGTTTGTGGTGTGGTATCCTTAACTATGGGAAACTCCGTTTTCCCATTTTGATATTGCCTGTCTTGTAACATGCAGCTGCTCTGCAAGTTTTTCCTGTGATATACCTTTCGCTTTTCTTAAATACTGCAGACGTTCCCCTATTTCCATAACCTCACCCCGCTTTTCTTTTATTAAGAATAGCAATTTTTTTCTATCTGCACCACCGTCAAAAGAAGGCAAACCGGCAACTGTCAGTTGCAGTCTGTGAATTTCTCATCTATCTATACTTCTGTCTCAAAACCTGCCCTTATCCCAGTGCCTTTCTCAAATCCGAAACAAACAACGCCTGCTGCTTTCTCAAATATCTTTTTATGAAAGGTCTTAAAAAGATTTTTTTCACTGTCACATTTTCTGTAAATTCTATTTCCGTTTTTCCTTCTTTCGGTGTAAAAATGCCGACCCAATGGCCTTTCATATTGCTGTTCTCCATATCAAATTCCCATCGTTCATATGGTACTGAAGAAGTGATGGTAAAAGTAGTCGGATATCCCTCTTTTGTATACTCCACAAACTGTTTTTTCTCCAGAAGTTCCGTTCTGCTTAAGTCACTGCGCCATGAATAATTCTCAACATCTGTGACCACATCCCAGACTTTAGAAATATCTGCCGAAAGAACTGTTTTAATATTAGAAACCGCCATACTCCACCCCTCCAAAATCGCAATATCATACTTTAATACTGACTGTATTATACAATATAATCCTCTCACTGAGAATAGACGGTCCCTATAGTCTGATCTGAAAATCGTCTAATACGAAAATTATATTTTATTTCTTTATAAAAACCTTAAAATTAAATGTTACCCTCTCTATATCAAAAACAGAAAGGAAACTACTATGAAGAAGAAAAAGCACAAATTTTTACGCATTGCTCTATTGCTCCTGTTTGGATCAGTACTTCTGGCTCTCTCAGTTTTTATGCACTTTGGAGGCTTTGGCCCAGGAGAAAGTGCAGACCCGGAAGAGTTTGCCTCTTATGCAGGCAGCGTACAGGATATTTCTATACCAAAAGAAGCCCGTATCATCGCTCTGGGAGAAGCCACCCACGGAAACGCAGAATTCCAGGAGCTTAAGCTGGAAGTGTTCAAGCTTCTTGTAGAAAAATATGATGTACGGGCTTTTGCACTGGAGGGAGACTACGGAGGCTGTGAACAGGTAAACCGCTATATACACGGTGGAGAAGGAACAGCCCTTGAAGCAGCTCAGTCCATTGGTTTTAAAATATACTGCACCGAGGAGATGGCAGAACTGATTTCCTATATGCGTCAATATAATGAAACAGCAGCTCCAGGAGAAGACCTCCGGTTTTATGGCTTTGATATGCAGAGATATTTATACAATTTCCGCTTTCTGACGGAGGCATGTAAAAAAGCCGGCGTGAATACAGAGAATCTGGAAAAGCTTATAGACGGAGAAGAATGGAACAGTGAGTACAGCAATAAAGAAAGAGTACAGGTCCTATCCGATGTAAAAGCCCAGCTTGAAAATTTGGAAAATACTGCCCAGGCCGTCCACTTCGCGGATATCTTGCTGCAGTACTTAGATTTCCAGGAAAAGTCTGATACGATTTCCCAAGATTCCTTAAACACATTAAGAGATAAGCTTATGGCAGAAAATATCAAATGGATTGCCGAGCAGGAATCCCAGTCCGGACATAACCGGATATTCGTGGCAGGGCATAACACACATGTAGCCCGTTGGGGAAGTTATGATTCTATGGGGACCCTCCTTGCAGATGAAATTGGAAAAGGGTATTATGTCATTGGTACAGATTTTTATAAAACCTGCTGCAATCTCCCGGTCCTGCCTTCCGGCAGACGGACGAACCAGGTGTTTTATTCTCATGATCCCCTGGCAAACGCGGCCAAAAAGGCTGGTTTCGACGTCTGCTGGCTGGACTTTTCTAAAATATCTCCTGATTCTCCCATGGCAGATCTGGTCAGGGAATATCTTTATCTGGGAAATCTCGGCGAAGGCTATGCCTGGTATATGCATCTTCTGCCGCTCAGCTACCGGTTGTTCCAGCCTCCGGCAGTCCTGTATGACGGCATGATATTTGTGACGGAGGCCACCCCTATCGAGATTATAGACAGCAAATGAAAACTGGAGGAAATGTTATGGCAAAACTTTTAGTTATAGATGACGACCCGGATATGCTGAATCTGATCCGGAAAACACTGGAAAAAGACGGCCATCAGATAGATATTGAAACATCACCTGCCTTGCTGCAGCCTGACCGATGCCGTCAGTACGATCTTATATTATTAGATGTGATGATTCCCGGAGAGGACGGTTTTTCTTTTTGCCGCCGTATCCGGGAGGAAGTAGACTGTCCCATTCTGTTTCTGACCGCCAGAACAGAAGACGCAGCTCTTGCAGAGGGCCTTGGTCTAGGCGGAGACGATTACATAAAAAAGCCCTTCAGTATCACAGAACTCCGAGCTCGTGTAGGCGCTCATCTGCGGAGAGAAAGCCGCCAGCCGGTTCATACCCTGAACCGGGGAGGACTTCGTTTTGATATGCAGGCAAAAACCATTTCTACAGAAGAACACTCCTTATCCTTTACAAAAGGAGAATATGGAATCTGCGAATATCTGGCCCTCCACCCTGGACGGGTTTTTACCAAAGAGCAGCTATATGAAGCGGTCTTTGGCCTGGATGCTGAAGGAGATTCCTCTGCTATTGCAGAGCACATTAAAAATATCCGGGGAAAGCTGAAATCTGAAAACTTAAATCCTATAGAAACGGTTTGGGGGGTGGGTTACAAATGGCGAAAAGACAGGGTTCTCTGAGTCTTTCTTTTGTACTTCTGCGTTTTGCCCTTGTAATGCTTGGCTGTATGCTGCTGTGCTGTCTGTTATGGCTGGCTGTTCAGTCAGGACTTCAGACTGCCGGCATAATCTACCACGGCTCTGTTTCTAATCAGCAGGTAGAAGAAATGCTGGGAGGCCATCCTGCTGCTTTTGTGGCTCCCGATGAGGACTTTCTGGCAGAATATGCTTTATTCGACCCAAACGGCGCTGTACTGGAAACCAATACAGAGGGAAACAAACTGGATTCTCTCCGGGAATTTTTCCAGACAGTTCCTCAAGATGTACATATTGTCCGGTACAAATATGAAGATGGAAGTACCTTAGTCATCCACTGGCATTACAGACGAGAATTTACTGATCCGGATCTTCGGACTCTCCTGCCCCCATTTGAGTATTTGTGGTTCTTCACCCTCGGAGGAGCCCTGGTCCTCTGTCTGATATTAAACACCCTGTGGCTCCGCAGATATCTGGCATCCAGACTCAGGCTGTTTGGTGAAGTAAGCCAGAAGGTGGGCGCTCAGGAATTGGATTTCGTTGTTCCCCAGGCAGGTATACGGGAATATGACCAGGCCCTGGATGCTATGGAGCATATGCGGGAAGCTCTGTATCGTTCCCTGTCCTCCCAGTGGGCTGCACAGCAGGAACGGGAAGGAGAAATCGCAGCTCTTGCCCACGATTTAAAAACTCCTCTTACTCTCATAAGAGGCAACGCCGAACTTCTGCTGGAAGAAAGCTTACCGGAAGACAGCCGGAAAATGGCAGAAACCATTGCAGCCAGCAGTCAGCGGGCTGAAGGCTACGTTGCCGGACTGCTGGAAGCCTGTGCAGGAACCGAAGAAGAATTTCAAAGCTGTGATCTGGCCCTTCTTTTTGAAGAACTCTGGAAAAATGCCCTCCCTCTTGCTGCTGCCGAAGAAGTATCATTGAAAAGAGAGTCCTCTCTCCGGGGAACTGCCAGTCTTCAGAAAGAGCATCTTCTTCGGGCTCTCGGCAATTTGATTGAAAATGCCATAGAACATACTCCAAAAGGCGGAAATGTATATCTGAATGGTTCCATGACAGAAAGTGGCTGGCAGATTACAATACTCGATGAAGGCCCCGGCTTTACCAGGGAAGCGCTGATCCACGGTACAGAACGTTTATGGCGGGGTGATACTTCCCGCAGCTTTGACGGTCACAAAGGCCTGGGGCTTTGGATTGCCAATCAGGTAATAAAAACCCACTCCGGAGACCTGGCGCTTAGCAACTGGACTTCAGGAGGAATGGTTACAGTTAAACTGCAGACAACAAAATAATAAACTGCCCTATCTGTTGGAAATCGCAGATAGGGCAGCCTTTTTTCTCACATACATATCTTTATTATTTCAGGCCTTTGCACAATGGAATCAGGCAAAGCAGTATCATGATGCCAACCAGACCCACAATAATGCCTAAGATCATATTTCCCCATACCATTGTGAAACACATGCCAACTCCCAGGACCAGAGCTCCTACAATCCCGACAACTGCTGTCAGCATTGCTTTCCCGCTGATCTTTATAGGCTGCTTATGCTCCATTTTCCGCCATACAAAT
>ERZ1090880.1550-NODE-1552-length-11106-cov-8.965162_pt1 | contig 11106 bp, 9 predicted proteins | sample MGYA00478471_ERZ1090880 | MGnify/ENA primary metagenome ERZ1090880 (study PRJEB33644, sample SAMEA5815734) | chicken gut metagenome | biome: Chicken; feature: Gastrointestinal Tract; material: Caecum | place: Ireland | collected 2019-01-01 | study: A study of the... | reverse complement strand
ATACTCCCCTATAAAAATGGCTATTTATCAACTGTTTGTTGTGACATAGCCTTTTCTAAAATCTTTCAATATAGCAAGATGCAAAGCGGATAAAAACTTTCACGTTCCAAACGCAAACTTCACGGACGCCGCCTGAATTCACACACAAAAGCAGAGCGCCCTTCACGATTGTAAAGGGCGCTCTGCTTTGAGAGAATATGAAAAAATTGTGGAGAGTAGGCTTGTCGGTCAAGTGATGCCCCTCCGCAGGACGGCGGATGGGTTGGCGGTTGCCTTTCCCACGGATCAAAGAACCCGGGGGAGCGGATGACCCGCCGCAACCTTGATTACGCCTATATCATACACTCCCTTCGTGTTGAACATGTGACAACACAATTAAAACACGATAAAAGCCTAAAAAAGATATTTCGTGACGATCGCCTCCGCCGCGCGGATCCCGTCGGCAGCCGCCGATGTGATGCCGCCCGCATACCCGCAGCCCTCGCCGCACGGATAGATCCCTTCCGCATTCACCGCCTGCAGATCGTTCCCCCGCACGATGCGCACGGGAGAACTTGTCCGGGATTCCACTCCGGTCAGCACGCTCTCGTATGCGGCGAACCCCGAAAGTTTTCCGTCCATATCGGGCAAGGCGGCTTTAAGCGCATCGGTGAGCGCGCGCGGGAAGATCGCCTGCATGGGCACGAACGACGTGGCGGGCGCGTAAGTGGGTTTTACTTCGCCGAAATAATAGCTCTCGCGGTCGGCAAGAAAGTCGCCGACGAGCTGCACGGGCGCTTTATATCCGCCGCCCGCCGCCGAGAATGCCGCCCGCTCCAGTCTGCGCTGGAATGCAACGCCCGCCAGGGGATGATCGCCGCCGAAGTCTTCGCGCCGAACCTGCACGACGAGCGCGGAATTGGCGTTCCTGCCGTCCCGCGCAAAGTCGCTCATGCCGTTGACGACGACGCCCCCTTCCTCGCTTGCCGCAGGCACGACGACGCCGCCCGGACACATACAGAACGTGAACACGGCGCGGTCGGAGGCGTGCGAGACGAGCTTGTAATCGGCAGGCGGGAGCGCGGCGTAGCCCGAGCCGTACTGCGCACGGCCGATCGCGGACTGAAGATGCTCGATGCGCACCCCGACGGCGAACTCCTTCTGCTGCATCTCCAGTCCGCGCGCGAGCAGCATCTCGAAGGTATCGCGCGCGCTGTGCCCCACGGCGAGCACGAGCGCATCGCAGTTCTCCTCCGCCCCGTTCGCGGTGAAGGAAACGAGTTTGCCGCCGCGGATGCGGACATCTTCCAGCCTGGTGGAGAAGCGGAACTCGCCGCCCTCTCCCAAAATATACTGCCGCATGGCGGCGACGACTTTTTTGAGATGATCGCTCCCGACGTGCGGCTTTCCCAGATACCCCACCTCCGCAGGCGCACCGAACCGCACGAAGGTATCGAGCACGTCGCGGTTGAGCGGACTGTTCGTCTGGGTATTGAGTTTTCCGTCGGAAAACGCCCCGGCGCCGCCCTCGCCGAATTGAATGTTGCTCGCAGGATCGAGCACGCCCGTTTCGGAAAATTTTTTTACGTCCGCGGCGCGCTCCTCCACCCGTTTGCCGCGTTCGAGGATAACGGGACGCACGCCGTGGTCGAGCAGGCGCAGCGCGCAGAAGAGCCCGGCGGGACCCGCGCCGACGATGACGACCTTCGGATCGCCCTTCACGCGCGCAAAGGTACGGGGCGGCGGCGCATAAGGCTCCGTCCCGCACTCCACGGAATATACCCAACGGATATCGGATTTATCGCGCGCGTCGAGAGATTTTTTCAGAATCCTGAAATAACGGCAGGGCGCGCGCAGTTTTTTCTCGCACAGCCTGACGAGCGCGCTCTCCTTCTGATGGGGGCGCAGCGTGAGCCCCGAAAACGTCTTTCTCATCGTATAGCCTCACAGATATGGTGCGCGGACGCCCACGCCCAATGCAGATTGAACCCGCCGCACGCGCCGTCCACGTTGAGGATCTCGCCCGCAAAATACAGCCCGCGGCGGAACACGCTCATGAGCGCGCCGTCCGTTTCGGAGAGCGGGATGCCGCCCCGCGTCGCCTGCGCATAGTCAAAGCCGAGCGTGCCCGTTACGGCGAGCGGAAACGCCTTTAAAAGCGCAAGCACGCGCGCACGGTCGCCTGCCGCGCGGCGGAACAGCTGCCGCCCCAGACCGTTGTAGACGACGCACAGGAGCCCGTCCTCCCCCGCGCCCACCGAGGCGGCAAGACGGTCGGGCGGGACGTCGGGCAAAAAGTCTATGAGGACGGTATCGCCCTTCTCCGCATAGGACGAGGCGCGGAACACCGCGTCGCCGGAAATGCCGCTCTCGGTAAAGAGCACGTCGCCGCGGCAGGCGTAGCGCTCCCTGCCCCCGCGCAGCACCTTTACGCCCGCGTCCACGCGGATGCCCTTGAGCCCGCGCACGGCGGCGGGATCGGTGCGGAGCTGCACCAGAACGGGCGAAAGCGCCGTTACGGTATGTCCGAACGCCTGCGCGAGCGCATACGCGGAGCCGTCTGTGCCGAAGTTGGGCGCGGCGCGCCCGCCCGCGGCGAGCACAACGCAGTCTGCCTCCGCCGCGCCGCCCTCCCATGCAAGGCGGAACGAACGCCCGTCGTGGCTGAGCCGCGCGATGCGCGTCCCCGTATGCACAATCACGCCGAGGCGGGCGATCTCGCGGCGGAAGAGATCGGTCACAGCCGATGCCTGCCGCCCCGCGGGATACACCCTTCCGCGCGCGTCGGGCAGAAATATGCCCCCCATGTCCTCGAGAAAGCGCACGGCGTCCCCGCACGAGAAGCGCGCGAGGACGCGGGCGACCTTATCGCCGTCGTCCGAAAAATAATACTGCGGCGCGACATGGGTATTCGTGACGTTCCCCTGCCCGTTCCCCGTGGCGGAAAGTTTGCGTCCGAGGCGCTCGCCGCGTTCGAAGAGTTCCACCCGCATATTCCTGCGGGCGAGCAGAACGGCGCACGCCATGCCCGCCGCGCCGCCTCCGATAATGGCAATTTTCATCATATTCTTATGATATCGCAAAGAAAAAGTTTTGTCAATGTATTGACCCGCGCGAATTTTCGTGGTACAATAGAATAAATTCAAAGGAGCGAAGAAAAAATGATTAATCAACTGAACGCATGGTCTGATTTTGTTGACTATCTTTTGAACAACCTGACGCTTACCATCATTCTCGGTGTCATCATTGTGCTCATCATCGCGCTCGTCATTACGATGATCGTGCTTTCCTCGAAGTACAAGAAACAGAAACGCGAGGAAGAGGCGGCGGCAGCCGCTGAGGAGCCCGCGCCCGAACCCCTCCCGGACGAGACTTCCGCCGAACCCGTGCTCGCGCACGAAACGGAGGAACAGCCCGAGGAACCCGCGCCCGCACCCGAGGCCGAAGAGACGCCCGCCGAGGAAGAGATCCTTCCCGAGCCTGCGCCCGATCCCGAGCCGGAAGCGGAAGCGGAACCCGTGATATCGTCCGCCGAAGAGCCCGCGGAAGAACCTGCCGGAACGCCCGTTGAGGCGCCCGCGGAAGAGGACATCCCCGAAACGCCTGTGGAGGAACCTGCCGGGGAACCCGAGGCGGACAATACGGAACCCGCAGCAGAGGCAGAACCGGAAACGCCCGCGGAAGAAGTTCAGTCCGAAGAGCTCGCGGCAGAGCAACCCGCAGCCGCCGCGCCTGCGCAGGAAGAAAAAATAACGGAGGAAAAGACCATGGCAAAGCCCGAAAAGAAAGCGACGCCCAAAAAGACGACGGCAGCGCCCAAGAAGACGCCCGCGGCAAAGAAGACGAGCGTGAAGCGCGGACCCGTCGGCAAGTGGGTCATCCGCTCCACCGAAAACGCGACCTTCCACTTCGAGCTGCGCGCTTCGAACGGCGAGATCATGCTCGTGAGCGGCGAATATTCCACCGTTGCAGGCGCAAAGAGCGGCATCAATACCTATAAAAAGAGCATTGAGGCGGGCAACTTCGCCGTCGTCAAGACGAAGGCAGGCGACTATATTTTCCGCCTTCTCAACGCGCAGAAACGCCTTCTGTGCGTAAGCTCCAATTACGATACGCAGATCAACTGTGAGAACGCCGTTGAGTCCACCAAACGCTGGGCGGCAACGGACGTGATCGAAGTTGCGGAAGACTGATACCGGCAGCAAAAAAAGAGCGCCCTTTGGGCGCTCTTTTGTTATGTATGCGATTTATCCGAGGACTGTTTGTTCCGGCGCATGCGGCGGATCGCGGCGACCAGAAGGATCGCGACGACGAGCAGGAGCACGGTAAGCGCCGCGAAGATGCAGAAATGTTCGATCCCCCACCCGTAGCTGTTTGCCGACACATCGCCCCGGCTGTTGGAAGAGAAGACGACAAGCCCGCACAGACAGGTGAGAAACGCCAGAACCGCCGCCCCCGCAAAGAAGAGCGCCGCAAGCAGTTTGAGCCCTCTGCGGTATGCCTGTCTGCATAAGTCGCAGCCGGCGCAATTCCGCCTGGCGCACGGCGCCTCGGCGGGATCGTCTTCGGGACAGGGCGCGGTCGTCTCCTCGCTGAACACCGGCTGCCCGAATGCGGGCGCGCCTGCGCGGAACACGGGATGCTCGCGCAGAGCCGACCTTCCCGCCGCAGACGTTTCGCACGGCATGGCATGCACGGGAACGGACGGGAGCTCGTACGGCATGCTCTTGCGGGCGGGGATCGTCTCCGCGCCCTCCGCGGCGCTTTCCGCACCCCCTTCGCCGCGGGGTGCAAGCGGCAAACAGTTCTGTATGCTGTCCAGAAATTCTGCGTCCGTGATGTTTTCCGTGAAATATCCGATATCGAGTTTGAAGAAAGCGCACAGATAGGCGAGCGGTTCCGCCCGCGGAACGGTGAGCCCGCGCTCCCATTTTGCAACGGTCTGGCGGGATACGTTGCAGATCTCACCGAATTCGGTCTGCGACAGGCGGTAGTGTTCCCTGAGCGCTCTGATCTTTTCCTTCATGATGATTGCCTCTGTACGATATTTTAGCATAATCGTGCACCGATGGCAAGAAATTGCGCATGCGGAAACGATGAAAAAAATAATTATTCGATACCGAACAGATCGTTCGGCGTGATATCGAATCGCTTGCAAAGATACACGATTTTCTCGTAATCGAGCTCGACTTTTCCCGTCTCGTAGTCGCTGTAATCGGACTGATACTTTTTGAGCTCCGCCGCGATCTGCTTTTGCGTGATGCCCTTTGCCTGGCGTGCAGCTTTCAGATTTTCTCCTACCGTCTTTGCAATATCCATACCGTCCTCCTCAGTATGGAATATAGAAATATATTCTATAAAAGACTTGACTTATAGGAAAAAATCCTATATAATGATGGTGTCGGAGTATACAACCGGTCGGGTGCCGTGCAAATACGGCTCCCGCATCCGTAAAACCACACACGGTAATCCCGAAATAGGGGAAGGACGCTCTTTGCGGGCGTCCTTTCCTCTTTTTTATTCTTCGAGATAGTCGCCGATCTCGCGCGCGTGTTCGATCTGCAGGAACACTTCGGCGAGCGCGTCGGTATCCGCTTCGGCGATGCGCCCTTCATCGGCAAGTCGGGCGACGGCGGGATCGATGGGAAGCCTGGCAACGGACGGGATCGCGTATGCCTTTGCGAGTTCCTCCGCCTTGCTCGCGCCGAAGATCTCGTGCTGCCTGCCGCAGTCGGGACAGACGAAATAGCTCATGTTCTCCACGAGCCCCAGCACGGGGACGTTCATCATTTTCGCCATGTTCACCGCTTTTTTCACGATCATCTCGACGAGATCCTGCGGGGTCGTGACGACGACGATGCCGCTGAGCGGGATGCTCTGGAATACGGAGAGCGGGACGTCTCCCGTTCCCGGGGGCATATCGATGAACATGATATCGACGTCCTCCCACAGTACGTCCGTCCAGAACTGCACCGCCGCGCCCGCAATGAGCGTGCCGCGCCATACGACGGGGTCGTCGTCATGCTCGAGGAGGGTGTTCATCGACATCATCTGCATGCCGCTCTTCGTGCGGACGGGATAGATCGTCCCCTCTTCGCCGTAGGCGCGCTGGCTCACGCCGAACGCCTTGGGGATGGAGGGACCCGTGATATCGGCGTCGAGCACCGCAACGCGGTTGCCGCGCGCTGCCGCCCGTACCGCCAGCAGGGAGGTGACGAGAGACTTCCCCACGCCGCCCTTGCCGCTCGCAACGGCGATGACTTTTTTGACGCTTGCGCCCTCGTGAAGGGGCTTTATGAACGACTTCTTATCGCGCGAGCCGCAGTTGCTCGAGCAGGTAGAGCAGTCGTGTGTACAATCTGCCATAAATCTTTCTCCTTTCTATGCAGACATTATACCACATTCCCGAAAAAGATACAAGCGGTTACCGCCGCTGATTGAGCGCATAATAGCGCCCTTTGAGCGCCATGAGCTCCTCGTGCGAGCCCTGCTCCGCAATTCCCTTATCGGCGATGAACAGAATGCGGTCGGCTTTGCGGATGGTGGAGAGGCGGTGCGCCACGATGAAGGAAGTTTTGCCCTCGAGGATCCTGTCGAGCGCCGCCTGGATGAGCAGCTCCGTCTCCGAATCGATGGCGCTCGTCGCCTCGTCGAGGATGACGATGCGCGGGTTTTTGAGCACGATGCGCGCGAAGGAGATGAGCTGTTTTTCGCCCGAAGAGAGCCCCTCTCCCCGCTCGCCGAGACAGGCATAATAGCCCTCGGGAAAGCGTGCGGCGACGCGGTCGCAGTAGATCGCCTCTGCCGCCGCGATACACTGTTCGTCCGTCGCCTCGGGCGTGCCGTAGCGGATATTTTCGATGATGCTCCCCTTGAAGATAAAGGGCTCCTGCATGAGGACGCCGATCTCCTTGCGCAGGGAGTGAAGGGTGAGCGAGCGCACGTCGTGTCCGTCCACCTCGACGCTCCCCTCTCCCACGTCGTAAAAGCGCGTGAGGAGGCTGATGACCGTCGTCTTTCCGGCGCCCGTGGGACCGACGAGGGCGATCTTCTCGCCCGGGCGCACGTGCAGATCGAAATGCTCGAGCACGGTCATGCCGGGCTCGTAGCCGAACGTCACGTCGTTGAAATCCACCCTGCCGCACACGTTTTCGAGCGGAACGGCATCGGGCGCGTCGTGAATGGTGACGGGAGTATCCACCGTCTCGTAGATGCGCTCCAGGTTTGCCGAGACCTGCGAAAGCTGCTGCAGAATGGCGGTGAATTGCAGGAGAGGCTCCGAACAGATGGAGGTGTACAGAGTGAACGCGATGACGGTGCCCGCCATGGCGGTCGCGCCGCCGCCGATGAGGGCGAGCGCGACGGCATAGATGCCGAGGATGCCCGCGTTCCAGCACAGCTCCGAGACGGGCGCGTTCAGCTCGTTGCGGCGCACGATCTGCATCCACGTTTTGGCGCTGTCCTCCTGCAGATCCTTATATACGGCGCGGTTGTAGCCGGAACGGTTGTTGCTCTTGATGACCTTTTCGCCCATGATCGATTCAACGATGAAGGCGTTGCGGTTGGAGTTTTTGGCGCGGTGCTTGCGGAAGAGACGGCGCACGGCGCGCTTGATGAAGTACACGCACACGGTGAGCGGGATCGCCGCCGCATAGATGACGCCCGTCAGGATGGGACTGATGCAGAGCATGAAGACGGTCGCCGCCACGATCTTGAGCACGTTGACGATGAGGCTGAGAAGATAGTCGGTAAAAAAGTCGGCAAGTTCGTTGACGTACTCCGTGACGCGGATAGAGATCTTGCCCGCGGGACGGTTATCGTAATATTCGAAGGGCAGCTCCTGAAGCTTCAGGAAGATCTCGCGGCGCACTTCGGCGATGATCGTGTGTCCGAGCGTACCCATGATGCGCTGATGGAAGTAGGGCAGCACGGCGGTGAGCACGCCGAGCGCGGCGAGCGCGACGACGTACAGAACGAGCGCGCGCGTTCTCCCCTCCTCCATCGGGATGACGTCGTTGACGATCGCGCGGATGAGGAAGGGCGGCAGGAGCGCGATGAGCGAGGAACACGACAGAAGGATGAACGCGAGCAGAAAGAGTTTTTTGTAGGGCACGATGCGGGCAAGGAGGCGCTTGAAATACTTGACGTCCACCTTCTCCGTCGTGACCACTTCGTCCATATAATAGGTATTGCGTTTCACGGCGTCATTCCTCCCCCGCCCCGTAGGACGAATCGTCGAGCTGACCGTCGCTCGTCTGCAACTTCCAGATGGCTGCGAACGCGCCGTCCTGTTCGATGAGCTGCTGCGCCGTACCGCGCTCGACGATCTCGCCGTCGCGCAGGAACAGGATCTCGTCGCAGTCCATGACGGAAGAGACGCGGTGCGTGGCGATGAAGAGCGTATTTTCGGGGCAGTGTTCCTTGATGGCGGCAAGCACGCGCTTTTCCGTCGCCATGTCGAGCGCGGAGGAAGCGTCGTCGAGGATGAGGACGGGCGAGCCCTTGATGAGGGCGCGCGCGATGGAGATGCGCTGTTTCTGCCCGCCCGAGAGTCCTACGCCGCGCTCGCCGACGATGGTCTCGTAGCCATCGGGCAGCTTTTTGATGAATGCGGACGCCTGCGCGATGTCGGAGGCGCGGAACACGTCGTCCTCCGTGCAGTCGGGGTGCGCGAACGCCACGTTCGCGTCCACCGTGTTGGAGAACAGGAACACATCCTGAAAGACGTAGGAATACGCCGCGCGCACCTGTTCGAGGGGATAATCGCGGATGTCCTTGCCGTCGATGGTCACCTCCCCCGCAGTGGCGTCGAAGATGCGCGAGAGCATTTTGAGCATGGCGGACTTTCCGCTGCCCGTGCCCCCCATCAGCCCCACCTTTTTGCCGTAGGGAACGTCGAGCGAAATGTGCTTGAGTACCTGCTTTTCGCCGAGCGTGAAACTCACGTCGCGGAACTCGATGTGCGGCTTTGCCGAGCAGACGAGCGCGGAAGGACAGTCGGGTACGGCGCTCTCCTCCGTGAGGAAGCGTTTGAGCCGCCCGCCCGAGACGAGCTGATTCTGCATCATGAAGAAGGCGCGGGAGATCTGGGTGATGTGCGAGATGATCTTGGTGACGTACGTCGTTGCGGCTGTGAGCGCGCCGAGGGCGATATCGCCGCTCAATACAAGCAGCACCGCGATGACCACCGTGCCGACGTACCCCACCTGCTGAAATGCCGTGAAGATGGAGTTGAATTTGGCAGTGAGGCGCACCTCGCGGCAGCTGAGGTCGCGCACGCGGGTGTTGCATTCATCGAATTTTCTGATCTCCTCTTCCTCCGCCGCGAACGACCGCACGATGCGCACGGCGTCCACATTCTCCTGCACGTCGAGATTGATGGCGGAATATCCTTCGCGGATGGAGGCGAAAAGCCTGCGCGCCTTTTTGAGATAGCTGACGAGCGCGACGATGATGAAGGGCGTGAGGACGAGCGGGATGATGAGCAGGTATGTATCCAGCGTCGCCAGCAGCGCGATGGAGAGCACGATGGAGACGACGGAATCGAAGATGTTCATGAAGATGCGCGAATACATCTCTTTGAATATGATGGTATCGCGGTTCATCGTGGTGAGGAGCTCGCCCATGTTGTAGCGGGCGATCGTCTCGCCGTCCAGCTCCAGAAGTTTCGCGTACGTCTCCTCGCGGAGCAGGCACTCCATCCGCAGCCCGCACCACTGGTAGGAAATGTTCTTGCAGTATAAAAATACAAGGCGCGTACAGAGCACCCCCGCAAAGACGAGCGCGATGTTGCCGAACAGTTCCCAGCTCCCGGGAGCGCCGAGGCTTCCCGTAAACAGGAAATCCAAAAGCCCTGCGGCGGGCGGATCCGCGGGATCGTAGGCAATGATGTAATCCAGAAGTCCCGCCGAGATCAGCGGGATGGTCAGATCGCAGACAATGGCGATCAGGCTGAACAACTTGGACAAAAGCGAAAGAGGAATAAACTTTTTCCAGTACTTCAGCCCGAATCGGAATACGTCCATACTCCCTCCGAAAAAAACTCCGACAAATTCCGTGAAATTATATCACCTTTTCCCGCAATTGACAAGAGATTCCGGAAAAGAAACCGAGCCGGGAAAAAGCATTTTTTCGCATCGCCACAAAAAATTTTTTGAATGGCAAAAAATTACAAATACATTACAATTTTGTGAGAACTTTTTTACAACCCCGCGCTATAATAAATAAAAGAGAGCATCGGGAAGGAGGCATGCGCGATGCTGTACACCAATACAACGGCGCGGACGCGGCGCGAGCTCGCCGCCTGCCGCAAAAAAAGACGATCTCTCCATTACGGGACGATGTGGCTCGCGCTCGTAAAGACGGCGGCGGCGTGTTTTCTCGTTGCGCTGCTCATATTCGTATACGCCGCAGGCGCCGCCAAATGGTGGGGCGCGCCCTTTATGCTTGCGTTTGCGGCGATCGCAGTCGCCCTCCCCTGCGCCTGCGCGTACTACACGCGCGAGATCGTACGGCTGGAACGGGAACTGAAGCGGCTGGAGACGGAAAACGATCCGCACGGCGCCGCCCGCGGCGTCCCCTTCCCCGCAGTACCCGTCCGCGGCGGGAAGTCCTGAAATTGCGACGGGGCGGCGAACTTTGCATTCGCCGCCTCTTTTTGCTTGCTTTTTTTGCACGATTGTGCTATGCTTGACTGGCTGTGATAGGTGGGGAGTTAGCGGTGCCCTGTATCTGCAATCCGCTATAGCAGAGCCGAACGCTTTTCTCGGTGCCGTCTATGGAAGGCTGCGTCGGGTAAGGAATGTTGATCGCAAGGTCTTATGCAACGTACCCCTGCGAACCGTGTCAGGGTAGGGATACAGCAGCACTAAACAGACAGGTGCGTGTGCCATAAGGTAGCTTTGCGGGAGTCACCTGCCCGTTTTCCGCTTCGGTAGGCTGCAACAAAAAAAGCCCTCACAGTTTTTTTATGCCCTCTATGGGATTTTCCGGAAAACACGCCTGTTCTGAGAAACGGACGGGGGGCCCCCCGGGCCGGCTCCGCCCCCCCCCCCCGCCGCCCCCGTTTAGCCGCGGGCAAATATTGAACACCCCCGGTGAGGCAATCCCAAAAAAAAAACCCCCCCG
>ERZ1090880.1546-NODE-1548-length-11132-cov-12.446330_pt1 | contig 11132 bp, 10 predicted proteins | sample MGYA00478471_ERZ1090880 | MGnify/ENA primary metagenome ERZ1090880 (study PRJEB33644, sample SAMEA5815734) | chicken gut metagenome | biome: Chicken; feature: Gastrointestinal Tract; material: Caecum | place: Ireland | collected 2019-01-01 | study: A study of... | reverse complement strand
CTGCGGCGCGACCTTTCGCAGCTTGAAGAGGACGGGCGCATAATCCGCATACGCGGCGGCGCCATGTCGGTTAAGGAAGTGCAGAAAGTTTCGGGCGAGGCATACACAAAAAAGACGACCATAAACATGGACGCGAAGATAGTAATCGCGCAGAAGGCCGCAACCCTTATCGACGAGGGCACGAGCATATTCATCGACGGCGGCACGACGGCGATGTATCTTTCGAAAGAAATGCCCGACATAAAGTGCAACATTTTCACCAACGGCATCGCCGTTGCGATGGAGCTTGCACAGAAAAAGAACGTGGAGATTACCGTGGTGGGCGGACAGCTTATGAAAGACAACCTTTCGACCTCCTCCCCCGCCGCAAAAGAATATTTCAACAACACCAACTTTGAAATAGCCATAGTATCTGCCACGGCGTTTACGCCCGAGCACGGATTTTCGTGCAACAGCCAGACGGAGAGCGACCTACTTAAGCAGGTGTTCAGAAAGGCGCGCCACGTTTATATGATGCTCGACAGTTCGAAGATAGGAAAGATAAACCCCTACACCTTCGCGCAGCTCGAGGACATCGACGTGCTGATAACCGACGACGTATTCCCCCGCGAATACAAGGCTCTGTTCGAGCAGAACGATATAGTTGTAATGTAAAAGCATTCACAAAAAAGCCGCGCAAGGATTGCGCGGCTTTTTTCGTTATTTAACTGTTATAATCCTTTAAAACGGCGGCTATCTCCTCTATGGAATTTGCCATACTGTGCAACCTTGAAACGATATGTTCTGTACGCTCGTCAATCAGTTGCCGCCTCTCCTCCCAAAAACCGCACGGCAAGCCGCGTTTGATTATTTTTGCCGACTGCGCGAGCGTATAATTACGGTTCAGGCAATGCCCTTCGGCAATCTTCATGAACCTGCCTTCTTCCGTTAAAATATAGTGCGGCATATAAAATGCACAGCTTTCGCAGGAGTGCACGCATTTATTTGTTCTTGGCATAGTGTTTTCCTGTAGTCTGTAATTTTGAACGATAGTATATTACGAGAATTTTTCGTATCGAATACATTAATTATATACGAGAATTTTTCGTATGTCAACAAAAATACGAAAATATTTCGTACAATATAGTTATGAAAAGAGAGCAATTCGACAAACAAATACTCTCGATAAGACTGCGGGAGACAAGACTTGAACATTGCTGTTCACAAAAACGGTTAGCCGAACTTATAGGAGTTTCACAAGACACTGTTTCCCTATGGGAGAGAGCAAAATCGGCGCCGAGTGCGGAACAACTTTTTGCCATATGCAGAGCACTTGAAATCTCATCTGAATACCTATTAGGACTTAGCGATTATTAAAAAGCCGCGCAAGGATTGCGCGGCTTTTTTTCGCGAGACAAAACTTCGTTAATATATTTAACGGCGGGAACAAATCCCGCCTTATCTTTTTTCGGCATTATTTATTTTGGTTACGTTTACGCAAATTCTTTTGCCGCAATAGAACCTCCTTTTGATTAAGGGAGGTGGCGCGGGCGAACATCGTGAGACCGTGACGAAGGGATAGAAACAACAGCAATAATGCAACGATTATCCAAAACTCTATCCCCCTTTCGCCCGCTTCGCGTGCTGTTCCCCCTTAAGCAAAGGGGGACGAGTGAGAGCGGGTAATTGAACGGTTCCTTCATTGATTAAGCGAGTATACAGGTCTCATTTTCACTGCATTGCAGTCATACTAACGGCTGTTTTTATCGCACTCAATATGTTCCCCGAGTAAATTTTCGATATACTCGCATACACCATTAAAATTCCTGTTTATTTCGCGGTTCGATATTCTTATTACTTTTATCCCATATCGCGACAAGTATTCCGTCCTCTCCTTGTCATACGTTTCCGCAGTTTCTTCGTAATGCTGTGAACCATCGAGCTCAATGACTAATTTCAACTCGGCACAATAAAAATCGACGATATAGTCGCCGATGATTTTTTGGCGCAAAAACCTTACACGGCATTTACTCAAATACAAATACCACAGTTTGCGCTCCTCTTTTGTCATTTTTTTCCGCAAAGCGACAGAGTATGGCAACAGCTTGCGGTTATACTTTCTTTCCATTTCACCCGGTTTTTTTACAGTTTCACACACCCTTCAGAAGCGAGCGGCAATCCCCCCTCTTCGCTCTCACTCGTCCCCCTTACAGCTAAAGCGGTAAGGGGGCAAGTCGGAGAACGCGGATTATTCGCTCCACTTTTTTATGTCGAGCGTCCTGTCCTTCACGTCGTCGTGCTCCTCGAAGTAGCGGCGGCGGATTTCGTCTATGCCGTCGGTCTCCTCCAGAAGCCCGAGCATTTCATAAAGCTCCTCTTCGGAAAAATCTGCGGGATTGAAACTCCCCTCGAACGCCGACGAGAGTTTGAGCATATCCCATTTGGTTATATGTTTTGCCATAAATTTTCACTCCAGAGAAAAGCGCCGCTTTACCCACGGCAGCATATAGACCGCGTCGATAATGAGCTGCACGCCGAAAACTATTATGTGCAACGTTATGTGGTGGTCGGGTTCGTACAGCAGCATGAACGCCAGAACGACCTCCACTATGCCCTTTATAATATGGTAAATGCACCGCTCGGACGCGGCAATTTTACTGAACGCGTGATTGAAGGCACGCGCCGCCTCCATGAGTCCCAGAATACCCCAGACGATTGAAATGAAAGTTATCGCCCAGTCGCGCTCGACGATTATCATAATGCCGAGGGCGACGAAGATAAGCGACGACGCCGTCTGGTTGGTTTTTACCGTGCGGTACTCCTTGCGGATGATTGCCGTTATGAACCTTATAAGGCCTACGAGCGCCATTACGCCGCCGACTATGTAGGGAATAACGCCCTGCACCTGCTCGGTTATGCTTACGCAGAGCACGCCGACTATCAGGTAGAGCACGGCGAACACGTACGAGATAACCTCCTGCGATATGCCCGTTTTTTGGGCAATGCGCGGAACGTTGACCTCGCTCGAAAATTCTTCGATTATAAAGTCGCCGTAAACGGCAGGCGGCGTGTAACCCTCTTCATCTTCGTCGGAATAGCCCGTATATGCAAGTTCTTCATCTTCGGCGGAACTGCTTCCCGTAACGGGTACGCTTTCAGAACCTTCGGAATAGCCCTTGTAAGAGAACTCTTCGTCTTCCATTTTCCCCTCTCGTCGGCCGCGGAAGCGGCAAATGCATTATATTTAAATTTTAACAGTTTAAACAATATTTGTCAATATGCAATCTCACTGCAAAAATGCCGAAAATAGCGGCATTTACACGCGCCGTTGAAATTTACTTTTTAGATTCGCTGTGATATAATACCGCAGACACCATTAATAAAAGGAGAATTATGCAAAAAGCTAAAAGCAAGGGGCTTTTGAGGAGATTTTCGCGCTACTATGCGCCGCACAAAAAGCTGTTTATAATAGACATGGCGTGCGCCTTCCTCATTTCGGTTTTCAACCTCGTTTACCCCTACATTACCAAAGAAATAATCAACAACTATGTGCCGAACAGGCTTTTGGAACTGCTGCTTGCGGGCGCGGGCGCGCTTTTGGGGCTGTATATCATAAAGGCGGTGCTGAACTACGTTTTGCAGTACTGGGGGCACCTCGTCGGCGTGAGAATGCAGGCGGATATGCGCCGCGAACTCTTCCTGCACCTGCAGAAACTGCCCTTTTCGTACTTCGACGAGCACAAGACGGGCGCGATAATGAGCAGGCTGACCAACGACCTGTTCGAGATTTCCGAACTTGCGCACCACGGGCCCGAGGACGTGTTTTTATCGCTCGTGACGATAATCGGCGCGTTTATAATGCTGGCGACGATAGACGTATACCTTGCGCTGATAGTGTTTGCATTTATACCCTTTATGGTGATATATGCGGCGTTTTTGCGCAGGAAGATGAAGCGCGTGTATAAAGAGGTGCGCGTGGCGCAGGCCGAGGTAAACGCCGACATAGAGAGCGCCGTTTCGGGAATGCGCGTTTCGCGCGCGTACAACGCGCAGGAGCATGAATGCGGAAAGTTTGAAAAGGGAAACAGATTCTTCGTTAAATCGAAGGGCGCGCAGTATAAAGTTATGGGCGAGTTCCACTCAACCATGACGTTTTTTACCGACTTTTTATACTTTGCCGTACTTCTTGCGGGCGGCTTGTTCTTTTACTTCGACAAGATTGACGTAGGCGAATTTACGGCGTTCGTGCTGTATATATCCACCCTTATCACGCCCGTGCGCACGCTTATAACCATATTCGACCAGATTCAGGAGGGCGCGACGGGCTTCAAACGCTTCTGCGAGATTATGGACACGCCCGCAGAGACCGACGACGGCAAGCTCAGCCCCGAAAAGCTGGGCGGCGGGATAGAATTTAAAAACGTAAGCTTTTCGTATAAGAACGAGGAGGGCGTGCACTCGGTTATAAGGGATTTTTCGCTGAAAATCCCCGCGGGAAAGACGGTTGCGCTCGTCGGCCCTTCGGGCGGCGGAAAGACTACGCTTTGCCACCTCATCCCCCGCTTTTACGAAATAGACGGCGGCAGCATTACCGTGGACGGGCACGACATACGCGATTTGACGAGGCAGTCGCTGAGGGCGAACGTCGGGATAGTGCAGCAGGACGTATTCCTCTTTAACGGAACTGTGCGCGAAAATATCGCGTACGGCAACTTTGAGGCGACGGACGGGCAGATAGAAAAGGCCGCGCGCGAAGCGAACATTCACGACTATATAATGGGTCTGCCGCAGGGGTACGACACCAACGTGGGCGAGCGCGGCGTTAAACTTTCGGGCGGGCAGAAACAGAGAATTTCAATCGCGCGGGCGTTTTTGAAGAACCCTCCCATACTCATTCTGGACGAGGCGACCTCCGCGCTCGACAATGCGACGGAGATGCTCATACAGGAATCGCTGTATAAACTTTCGGAGGGCAGGACGGTGCTCGTCGTTGCGCACAGGCTTTCGACCATAAAGAACGCCGACGAGATTGTGGTGGTTACGCCTGACGGCGTTGAGGAACGCGGCACGCACGAAGAGCTGATGCAGAAAAACGGGCTGTATAAAGAGCTGTACGAATACCAGTTCAGAAATTTATGATCGTTTTAACCCTCGTTGAGCTTTTTCGCCTCTTCGAGCATTGCAAGCTTTTCGGTCATGTCGGTGTCGCGCGCGGAGTAGCTGTATTTTACAGAGAGGGTAGACTTTATGCTGCCCGACATGCCTATTATGCTGCCCTCCCACGTTTCGTTCAGGCCGTAGAGTTTGAAGAGCCCGTTGTCCCAAATCTGATAGATTATGGTGAACCCGCCGCCGTCCTCGCGGCTGACCCAGTTGCAGTCGCTTGCAGGCGAATTGGCGCTCATCAGCATTGCTTTCGAAGTTTCGTCGGCATTTGCGACGTCGGTATCGACGTTCATGACGACTGTGTATATGGTGTGTTCGCCGGAGGCCATCTCGGTTATAGTCGCCGACTCGACGATATCGTCGGCGAGAATATTTATATTGCCGTGTATTATCGCCTCCCAGCCGTTCTGCGCATAGGCGATAATCTCCTGCTCTATCTCATCAAGCGTAAGCTTCTGCCCGGAACGTTTTACCACGGGCGAATCGTCGGTACCCCACGAGCCGCTGTCTATATTCCATGTACAGGTGAGGATGTCGTCGCCGAGCGCCTCGTCATCAATATATTCTATATTGTCGGCATTAAAGCGATAGAGCTTGTTTCCGTCAGAAACAAAACGCAGCCTGTTGCCTGTGCTGAATACTGCGGACGGGAGACCGGTAGAATTGCGGTCGACGTATTTTAAAGTATAGTGATATTTGTAGCCAGGATTTTCCTCCGTGCCGCGTACCATGAGTTTATAATTCTGCACCGTGGCTTCTGACGCGCCAAGGCCGACTTCAGTAGAGCCGTTCTGATCGGAAAAATATACGAATCGGTCGAGATATTCCTCGTTATAGCAGGCATAGGCAAAGAGCTCCGCCGCAACCTCCCTTGCAACGTCGGCCGAAGTGAGAAGATTGTTTTTTGACTCCTCCCAGCGCGCGAGCGCCGCCTTGCTCTCCTCTTCGTATGGAGCGGAAACCTCGGGATAGAGTTCGGTGTCCTGCAAAAGATATCCGCTGTTTTGTCCGACCTCTTCGGCACAGCCGAACGCGCCGAGAACGAATACGGGAACGGCGAGAAGCGCACATGCCTTTAAAAAACCCATTCTCATAAAAAGCTCCTTAAAAACGCTGTAATTATAACACTTATTCAATGGCTTAACAAGCTATTTGCGTGAAATTGCGGTAAAATTTAGCCCTGCATTTTTTTATTTTCCGCCCGTATGGTTGCGCATTCCGCCGCCATTTTGTTTAATTTTTAAGCTATAAATGCATTGGTTGCGGCATAGTACGGGGTCAATTTAAAAATAAATTCAATTTTCCGCACACTCGTGCACGAACGCCGTCTGCCACTGCGCCATGCCGAAACGCTCCGCTATGTGCAGGCACTTACACATAAAAATATAAAAAATATCGTAGCCCTCGCCGTAGAGCGTCTCTAAATTCCCCAGCCCCTTGGATATGATTACGTCGCTCTTTTCAAACAGCGAAAGGGCGCTTTTGCTTATTTCCTTTAAATAAGTTCCCGGAATGGCGGCTCCGCTGTCCTCCACGCGGGCGTATTTTTCCAGCCCGATGAATTTTGCGTCGACGCGCGTCGCGTCGTTTATTATCTCGCCGCCGCGCACCAATGAAGTTACAAAAATATCGGGATACAGCGCTTTTATCGTGCGTATCAGAATTTTATCGAACACCACCTCGCCGCAGTTGTCGTGCACGAAGAGCAGCGTGCGAGCACGCGACAGGCGCTCTTTGAGCTCTGCGAGAGTTTTTTCGTCGGGAATTGTTTTTGCGGCCGCCTCCTCCACCGTTTTTATGCTGCCTTCGTTGAGGTCGGAAAGTTTGGCAAAGTCTATGTAGTTTGCCGCGGCGGCATATTTTATCGCCGAACAGAGCGGGTCGGGCGAGGAGATTATCGCGCCGTACAGTCCCTCCTCCATCTTTAAAACGGCGGAGTTGAACATGGCTTTTTCGGCAGAATAATCGATTCCGTGCCCGAATATGGCGCGGTGAACGCCGTCGATGTCGCGCATTAAAAGGGGCGCGCAATACGCCTTCGGCGGGTTTTCGCACAGGGCGCGCACGCGGGCTTTGAACTCCTCTATCTTGTTTTTATCGCTCTCGGAGCGCTCCACCTTTTTGAGCTGGCTGTTATACAAACAGCCCTTGCACTCTTCGTCCAACGTCACAATATCTCTCCCTTGCCCGCTGCGGCAGTTTTATTTACTGCTCCATTATAACATCGCAGCACGGCAAATGCAACCCCGAAACAACATAATTCAATCATAAGAAGAGCATATAAAAACCGAATCGAATTTTTATACGCCCGTCATTTCGACTAAGTGAGCAACGCGAACGCACGGAGAAATCTCTATTTTAAGGGCATGTTTTGAGATTTCTCCACTTCGCTCTCTTCGTTCGCTGCGGTCGAAATGACAACATTGATTAATGTTAAACATATTTCGGAAATATCTACGACATAAAACAATCGGAAGAAAAGCGCCGCAACCCTGCGCGCGGGGTAAGTTATTACAAACTTATTACAAGTTTGCGCAACTTTTTACAGAAGTAAATGCTATAATTATTTGGAGAAAACAAAGGAGATTTTATTTATGCCATCGACATACGCACATGCGCGCCTCGGCAACGACGCCGAAAAATGCGCAGACGAAAAAATCAAGGGAATAATCGAACGCAACCGCGACTGCTATGCGCTCGGCCTGCACGGCCCCGACCTGCTCTTTTACTTCAAGCCGCTCACGGCAAACAAGATAAACGCGATAGGTTACGGCATACACGAGCGCTTTGCCGGCGAATTTTTTAAAAGGGCAAAGGATATCTTTGAAAAGCGCGGGAAGAGAGAGGCCGACGAGGCCTATCTTTTGGGCTTTTTGTGCCACTTTGCGCTCGACAGCGAAGGTCACCCAATCGTAAACGCCGAAATGAAAGACAAAAACATCAGCCATACCGAGATTGAAACGGCGTTCGACAGGCACCTTTTATTGAAGGACGGGAAAGACCCGTTTGGAACCGACCTCACCGCGCACATCAAAGACACAGAGCAGACACGCTCTGCCGCCGCGGCGTACTTCAACGTAACCGAAAAGCAGGCGGAAAAGGCGATACGCTCGATAAAATTTTATAACAAGCTGATAAATTCCGACGGAAAATTCACCCGCGGAATGGTTACGCTGCTTTTAAAAATTTCGGGCAACTGGAAACTTATGCACGGCACTATGCTCCCCTTAGAGCTCAAACCCGTGTGGCAGGACGGAATAAACGGACTTTCGGCCGCATACGAAAACGCCGTGAAAAAGGCGGCGAGGCTGATGGAAAATTACGACGGATATCTTTGCGGGAATTGCGCGCTGAGCGCCGAACTTGACAGGGATTTCGAATAAAAAAACGTTAAGGTGTAAAAATGGAAAATCAGACGACGGCGGCAGCGGGCGCGGGAGGCGCCGAAAAAGCCGCAAAGGCGGCGCTTAAAGCCGAAGCGAGGCAAAAGCGCGCGCAGGCGAGGGCTGAGAAGAAAAACAGCCCGCTTTACAGGCAAAAACGCAAGGAACTGCCCTGGATTTTGTACGACGTGGGCAACTCGGCATTCACACTGCTCGTAAGCGCAATTCTGCCTATTTACTTCAACGCGCTTGTTACGGGCGCGGGGCTCGACGCCACCGACGCGACGGCAATCTGGGGCTATGCGGCGAGCGGCGTAACCCTCTGCGTGGCGGTTATTTCGCCCATACTCGGCAGTTTTACCGACTATAAGGGAATGAAAAAGCCGTTCTTCTTTTTCAGCGCCATGATAGGCGTTTTAGGGTGCGCGGCGCTCGGCATTCCCATGACGTGGGTGGCATTTTTAGCACTTTTCATCGTAACGAAGATTGCATATTCTGTCAGCCTCGTGTTCTACGACGCCATGCTGCCCGACGTAACCGACTTGAAGCGCGTCGACATGGTATCCTCAAAGGGCTATGCGTGGGGCTACATAGGCAGTTGCATTCCCTTCCTCATAAGCATTGTGCTCGTTCTCACGGTAGATACGGCCATATCCATGCCGATAGCATTTATTTTAAACGCGGCGTGGTGGCTGGCGTTTACCATTCCCCTCACTAAATCATACAGGCAGGTACATTTCGTCGAGCGCGGCACGCATACCGTAAGGCAGAGCTTTAAACAGCTTGCGGGCGTATTCAAAAAAGAGGGCGGCGTTAAGAACAGAAAGGGCATAATACTTTTCCTCATCGCGTTCTTCCTCTATATCGACGGCGTTTATACCGTTATCGACATGGCGACCTCTTTCGGCACGGCGCTCGGGTTCGACAGCAGCGGACTTCTGATTGCACTGCTCGTAACGCAGGTAGTCGCATTCCCCTCCGCCATCGTGTTCGGCAAGATTGCAGGAAAAGTTTCGAACGAACTTTTAATAACTATAAGCGTTTGCGCATACACGTTCGTCGGCATATTTGCGATATTCATGCAGGCGATATGGCAGTTCTGGGTGCTCGCCGTTATGGTGGGACTCTTCCAGGGCGGCATACAGGCGCTCTCCCGCTCGTACTTCACCAAAATTATCCCCGCGGAGCATTCCGGCACGCTGTTCGGAATCATGGATATATTCGGCAAGGGCGCGGCATTCATCGGTACGATGCTCGTATCGGTTGTCACCCAGCTCACCGATTCGGTAAACATGGGCGCGATTCCCATCGTCTGCCTCTTCGTTGCAGGTCTTGCGATGTTTATAGTGGCGGCAAAATACAACAAGCCCTTTATAGCGCAGTCGCAGAGGCTTGAAAACGAAACGGAGGCGCTCGAGGCGGCGCAGCAAAATGCGGACGAAGCGGCTGCCGCAGACGGCGCGGAAAACGGGACTTCACCCGAAGAAACAAATTAAGTTTCTCATCTTTGATTTTTGATAAACTGAAATGCCGCGAGGCGGGATATCCCGCCTCGCGGCATTGTTTTCAAACGACAAAAAAATTAAAAAAATAAATGGTAAAACTATAATTGCACGCCATATATGCGGCAATTAACGCGGATTTTTACGCTATTTAATATTGAATTATATGAACATGGTTATGAAGAACATCACCTCAAACAGCAGTATGATTACTACGGCTGATATTCTCTGCGTTACAATCGCAAACGTGCTCGGCTCGAAGTCGTCGTCGATGTCGGCATTTTTCTTATGCCAGAAAGAATGCTGCCTGTTGTGCCATTTTGCAAAATAATAAGCAAAGCGAAAGACGATTACCGCAAAAACAGCTAATACGCCAAACAAAATATCAATGTACACCCGCGCCGAATGGTCAATCGCCATAAACACCGTCTGAACAATTATTGCGACGACAGCCAGCGCCGTCAAAACATTTTTTACTGTATTATTCAGACTTCTCTCCTCCCTTTAAATATATTTTAGCACACACAGAAGCCGTTGTAAAGCGCGGCGGATAATTCAGTAATGCAGCAAAATCTTCCTCTTACCGTAAAATTAAAATATTTCCGATATAAAACTTGCGATTTAAAAAAAATGGACGCAATACAATGCTATCAAATTTAATTTCGGCAACTTGCCTTCTCGCGCGGGCACCGTTCGCGTTCTCGCCCCTTGCCAGCCGCAAGGTGGGTGTCCACCCTATTTTTTTGAAATCCGGCAACTGCTTTCTCGCGGTGCGTACGGCTTATAACCGCACCGCTCGGGCACCGCAAACGCCTTTCTTTTTGCGTTTGCTCATCTCGGGCTCCACGGACAGCGGGTGTCCGCTGTCCTATTAACTGTCGCCCTCGTCCTCCCTTGTCGGATAGCAAGTTGCAAAAAAAGAACGCAACCACAACTTGGTTGTGATTGCGCCTTTTTTGAAATCCGGCAACTTGCTATCCTCCCGGACCTTGGATGGTCAAGTACTTTCGCCGTAGACGAGCTTAACTTCTGTGTTCGGAATGGGAACAGGTGGATCCTCGTCGCCATTATCACCGGAATGGCTCCGCTTGTTGGACTTGAA
>ERZ1090880.1541-NODE-1543-length-11159-cov-21.963707_pt1 | contig 11159 bp, 8 predicted proteins | sample MGYA00478471_ERZ1090880 | MGnify/ENA primary metagenome ERZ1090880 (study PRJEB33644, sample SAMEA5815734) | chicken gut metagenome | biome: Chicken; feature: Gastrointestinal Tract; material: Caecum | place: Ireland | collected 2019-01-01 | study: A study of... | reverse complement strand
CGAAGTCAGGAACCGGCCAAACTCCGGCGAATCAAAAACGTCGATCCGCTGGAAATCGCTGGTCCCACTGTAGAGCTGCCGCTCTACCCGGATACAGGTCTTAACGTTGGCGGTGTGAAGCTCGCCAAACCAATAGTCCATTTCCTGCAAGGGGCATCCTCCTTCCGATCAAACCAGTACGTTCAGTTCCGAGATGTCTTCGCTGGCCGGGCCCTGCATCGAGCAGCCCTTGGCCTTGGCAAATTCGATGTAGTCGATGATCTCGGGGGTGATGACCTCCCCCGGCGCCAGGATGGGGATCCCCGGCGGATAGCACATCACGAACTCGGTGCAGATCCGCCCGGCGGTCTCGCGCAGGGGCAGGCTCTCTTTGGGAGAATAGAACGCCTGCTGCGGGGTGGCCTTGATCTGAGGAGTGATGTATTCCGCGGTGAACAGGTCGCTGCGGGGCTTGGCGTAAAGGCGGCGGATGTCCGCCAGCGCGCCCACCAGCCGCTCGATGTCCTGGATGCGGTCCCCGATGGAGATATAAGCCAGAATGTTGGACAGGTCGCCGAATTCGATCTGGATGTCGTATTCGTCCCGCAGCAGGTCGTAGACCTCGATGCCGGTCAGGCCGATGCCGCGAGTGTTCACCGCCAGCTTGGTGACGTCAAAATCAAAGATGCTGCCCCCGTTGATGAGCTCGGAGCCGAAGGCGTAGTAGTCGCCGATGGCGTTGATCTCCCGCCGGGCGTACTCGGCCATGTCCACCACCTTGGCAAAGCTCTCCCGGCCCCGCATGGCCAGGTTCCGGCGGCTGATGTCCAGGCTGGACATCAAAAGGTAGGAGGCGCTGGTGGTCTGGGTCAGGTTGATGATGTTGCCCACATAGCCCGCGTTGACCCCCGGCCCGCACAGCAGCAGGGAGCTCTGGGTCAGGCTGCCGCCCGACTTGTGCATCGAGACGGCTGCCATGTCGGCCCCGGCCGCCATGCCGCTGAGGGGCAGGCCGGGCCCAAAGTACAGGTGGGTGCCATGGGCTTCGTCCACCAGGGCCAGCATATGGTGCTCGTGGGCCAGCTCCACCAGGCTGCGCAGGTCGGAGCAGATGCCGTAGTAGGTGGGGTTGTTGATGAAGATGGCCACGGCGTCGGGGTTGGCCTCGATGGCGGCGCGGACGTCGGCCGCCTCCATCCCCAGGGGGATGCCCAGATCAGTGTCCACCTTGGGGTCAATGTAGACCGGCACCGCGCCGCACAGCACCAGGGCGTTGATGGCGCTCTTGTGGACGTTGCGGGGCAGGATGATCTTATCCCCCGGCTTGCAGGCGGTCAGCACCATGCTCTGGACGCTGCTGGTGGTGCCCCCCACCATCAAAAAGGCATGGGCCGCCCCAAAGGCGTCGGCCGCCAGTTCTTCCGCCTCCTTGATGACCGAAACCGGGTGGCACAAATTGTCCAGCGGTTTCATGGAGTTGACGTCGATGCCCACGCAGCGCTCCCCCAGCAGCTCCACCAGCTCGGGGTTGCCGCGGCCGCGCTTGTGGCCCGGCACATCAAACGGCACCACGCGCTGCCGCCGGAACTTTTCCAGCGCCTCGTAGATCGGCGCCCGTTTTTGACGTTCCCTGTTCAAAACGATCCTTCTTTCCCTGCACGGCCTCTCTGCCCGCCGCAACAAAAAAAGGCAGCGCACCCTTTCGGGCACACTGCCTGTCAAAACGTTCTGCCGGCCTGCGCCAGCGCCTTGCAGATACAAGGAAGGACGCTGCGGCATACTGCTATGCCTGGCCTTGGAGAGTACTTCAGCAAATAGATCGAGGGGCTGCTCTGCTGCTCTTATTGACGTTTCACAAGTGGTGTGCATCCGCACGGAGTGATAAAAGAGACCAACTTATAAAATTTCCGGGTATCCTTACCCGTTCAATAATTGTTGTGACGCTTTACGCCACACGCGGCAGCGGCCAGCCCTGTCCGATGAGCTTTAGGCGCCGTGGGGCGCCCGGCCTAATCTATTTGCGTGCACATGGCTTGTGCACACTTTGAGTTTATTGTACCATGTTTTTTTCACTTGTCAAGCATTGCAATGCAAATCCTTTCACTTTTTACCGGAACCTGACGGAAAATTTCGAACCGGCTGCAATCCTGCCTCCGGCCCGTCCGTATTTTATCCAAAGGCATTTTCTGGAAGGAGGGACCGAGATCCCATGGCAAGACAAAAGCAAAAAAAGTGGCAGGTCTATTTTGATCTGAACGCCCCGCGCAAAGGCGGGCCCCGCAAACAGCATCCCGGCAGAGAGCTTCCCATCCGTCTGGCATTCTCCTGGGGCGGGGCGGAGTGGCGTATCCCCGCGGTCTATGTCTGTGCGCAGGGCCTTGTGGTCGATTTTGTACGGCGGGTTCCCGCCGGGCGTATTCAGGACTTTATGGACCGGTGGGAGCTGCGCCCTGACAGCGACAGGGACGATTTCACCCGGGAAGAGCAGATGCGGATAGACAGCGAAAATCCCCTCACTTTCGATTTTTCCCCCGCCCTTCTGCTCAACGGACGTTCTCTGCGCCGGTCGCACGGACGCGGCGTCGGCTGGGTCCCGCTGCCCGGCTGCCATGACCCGGACTGTCTGCTGCTGCTGGAACATTATGGCCTGGACCCCGCCGACGGCTGGTATTTCTGGCGGTACAACTTCCCCTGGAAAACAGAACGCAAACCGCCCATCCGAAGCCTGGCCGTTTGTATGGAAGCAGACCGCGTTTGCCTGCCCGGCCCGCGCATCAAGGTGCAGAGGGAGGGCGACAGCTTCCCCTTCACCGGCCTGGACGGGACGGCGCACACCCTCACCGTCCACACATACGCACATGAGACCCTCCCGCGCGGCACGTTTCAGGATGAGGATTTTCTCTATCCCGACCACTGCGTCACCCTTGACTATACCATAGAGCCGCCTTTGCCCCGCAGCTCCTTCCATTTGATGGACTGCTCCGAGGGCGACCGGCCCCGCCGCGTGGAGAAAGCGGATCCCTATGAACCGGAGCGCGCCCTGTCCGCGGCGGTCTGCGCCTGCAGCACAGAGCCGGACATTCCGGAGGCAGCCCGGACCGGCATCATTGGCTCCGCCGACGGTCCGATCGCCGTTTTTATAGCTTCGCCGCAGAATGCAGCAAAGTCTCACATACACCGTGATGTGTCCTCCCTCTATTTTGAGACGCCCGAGGCAATCGAGTGGCTGATGGTGTTCCGGAAGCTCCCCTGCGAGCCGATCAAGAAGAAGCTCCTGTAAGCAACAGGGCCGCTGCTCGTTTGCAGCGGCCCTGTTCGTTCTTGCTCGTTATGGAAGGCTCTCCAGCGGGGTGGTGCCGAAGTAAGAGCAGATAGCCTGATAATAGACCCGGGCCACCAGCTCGCAGCCGTCGGAGTCGCCAAAGCGATCCACATCGGCGGCACTGGTCACAAAGCACTGCTCGGCCAGCACCGCCGGGCAGCTGGACTGCTCCAGCAAGGTAAAGGTCTCTTCTTCCCGGACCCGGAGGTCATTTGCCTCGGCCAGGACTTTCTGGCCGTTTTCGTAGTAGATGTACCGCACCCCGCGCTGTCCCCGCAGGGTGCTGCCGGCGGCCTCCATCCCGTTGGCCAGCAGGCGGGCAAAATAGACGCTCTCCCGGTGCCAGGTCCGCCCCGGGGTGATGGGGTAACACTCAAACCCGGCGGCCTCGGTGGACGCCGAATTCCCATGGATGGACAGCAGCAGGTCGGGATTTTGGCTGTTGGCCCGCTGCGCCCTCTGGGTGGGGTTGGCGGTGACGTCGTACCCGTCCCGGGTGGTCACCGGTATGTAGTGGGGGTCGGCGTTCAGCCAGCGCAGCAGCGCCTCGGCGGTGGCGGCGGTCATGTCCCGCTCCACCACCACGCCGGTGGCGCCGGGGTCATCCCCGCCGTGGCCGGCGTCCACCGCAATGGTGTAGGGCGGGTCCCCCACCTCGGGGCGGAACAGCTCGTCCGGCTCCTGCAGGGCGCTTTGTTCCTGAAAGGTCTCCTGACGGGCCTGCCACTGGACGAATGTCTCCCCCAGCCGTGCCAGCCCCACCGCCGCCGCGAGGGCCAGGGCGATCAGCTGCCAGTTGACCCGGCGGTCTTTTCCGTGTTTTGATCTTGTACGTCTGCGCTGTTTTCTCATCCGCTGCCCTTCCCTGTGTGTTCCTGTCTATTACAACGAAACAGGCCGCCCGAAGATTGCACCCGGGCGGCCCCGCCGGGGGAACGCCCGGCAGATCCGATCGCGGAGAAAGGCGCAGGTCACTTCAGCTCCACAACGGTGACGCCGCTCTCCCCTTCGCCGTAACGGCCCAGGCGGAAGCTCTTGACGTTCCGGTGGCCCCGCAGATGCTTTTGGATGGCGGCGCGCAAAGCGCCGGTGCCGTTGCCGTGGATCAGGTAGACGGTGGACTGTCCGTTCAGGACGGCGTGGTCGATGAAGGAATCCGCCTCCTGGATCGCTTCGTCCACGGTCAGGCCCAGCAGGTTACACTCCATCTTGGCCTCCCGCCGCACCCGCTCGAAGTGCCCGCCGTCTCCGCGGGTGCTGTCGCCGGTCTGGCGGGTATAGCGCATTTGGGCTTTGGTCTTGGGAGCCGCGGGGGCTTTTTCCATCTTGTCCGGCTGCTTCAGGCCCTTGAGGGGCACTTTGGTCTTGACGATGCCGGCCCGGACCAGGACGTCGCTGTTGCGGTCGGGCAGGGCCAGGACGGTGGCCAGCTGGCCCAGTTCGGCGATGCAGACCTCCTGCCCCACCCGCACCTCTTTCAGGGGGACAAAATCCCGCACCGGATTGTTCACCACATCGGAGTGCGCGAACAGCTTGGCCGACTCCTTTTTGGCGATCTCCCGGGCGCGCTGGGCACGCTGCTGGGCGCTGGTCTTTTCGTCCTTCTGGATCCGGCGCAGCTCGTCGGTCAGCCGGTAGGCTTCGTTTTCCACCTGCTGGGCCAGAGTGCGGGCCTTGGCCCGGGCGGCTTCCAGCTCGTTTTCACCCTGACGAATCAATTCCTCTTTCTTTTTCTGGGCGTCCTCCAGCTGATGGGCCGCCTCGTGGCGGAGGCGCTCCACCTCGTCCTGGCTGGCTTTGAGCTGCAGTTTCAGATCGTCCAGCTGGCCCAGCACCGCATCCAGCCGCTTGTCGTCAGCCGAGAGGTGCTGCTTGGCCGCCTCGATGACCCGTTCGGGGATACCCAGCTTTTCGCTGATGAGGAAAGCGTTGGATTTGCCCGGCACGCCCACGCTCAGCTTGTAGGTGGGCCGCAAAGTCTCCAAATCAAATTCGCAGCTGGCGTTGACCACGCCGGGCGTCTCGAGGGCAAAGACCTTCATCTCGGCATAGTGGGTGGTCGCCATCAGCAAAACGCCGCGGCGGCGCAGTTCTTCGATGATGGCCACAGCCAGGGCCGCGCCCTCGGCGGGGTCGGTGCCCGCGCCCAGCTCGTCCAGCAGGACCAGGGTTCCGGGGGCGGCCAGCTCGAGGATGCCGGTGATCTTGGTCATGTGGCCCGAGAAGGTGGAAAGGCTCTGTTCGATGCTCTGTTCGTCGCCGATATCCACCAGGTACTCCTGAAAGACGCAGACTTCGCTGCGCTCATCCGCCGGGATCAAAAAGCCGCACTGGGCCATGGCGCACAGCAGGCCGGCCGTTTTCAAAGTGACCGTCTTGCCGCCGGTGTTGGGGCCGGTGATGATGAGGGAATCGTATTCTTTCCCCAGGGCGATGTCCACCGGCACGCACTTGGCCGGGTCGATCAGGGGGTGGCGGGCCCGCACCAGCGAGAAAGACCCGTCGTAGCTGACCGTGGGCTTGAAGGCTTTCATTTCCAGCGCCATGCGGGCCTTGGCCAGCAGGATGTCGATCTCCAGCATGGCTTTGTAGCTGTACTGGAACTGGGGCTCGATGGCGGCCACCTGACTGGTGAAAGCCGTCAGGATCCGCTCGATCTCCTGGGCCTCCTGGGCCCGGTACTGCAGGATGCGGGCGTTGGCCTCCACCACGGCCTGCGGCTCCACAAAGACGGTGGCGCCGGTGGAGGACACGTCGTGGATGATGCCGCTGACCTCGCCGCGGTACTCGCTCTTGACCGGCACCACGTACCGGCCGTTGCGGATCGAGACGACAGCCTCCTGCAGATATTTGGAGGAATCCATATTGTGGACCATGCTTTCCAGCCGGTCGCGGATGGCGTTTTCGGTGGAGCGTATTTTTTTGCGCAGCTCCGCCAGAGTGTGGGAAGCTGTGTCCGCCATGGTATCGGGGGCCAGAATGGCGTCCGAGATCTGCTGTTCCAGCCCGGGCTGAGGGGCCAGGGCGTAGAACAGGTCGTCGGTGGGCAGAGCATCGTGGTCGGTGGAACCGTACCAGCTGCTCAAATTCTGGAAATTGCGCAGCGCCCCCGCCACCAAAAGCAGTTCGCCCATCGAGAGGACGCCGCCCTTGACGGCGCGGGTGGCCAGCGCGCTGACCCCTTCCACCCCGCCGAACCGGGGAGAGCCGTTCTTGATGAGCAGGGTGTTGATGGCGTCGGTCTGCTCCAGAGCAAAGCGGACTTCGTCGGGGTCGCACAGGGGGGCCAGTTCCAGCATTTTGGCTTTGGCCTCCTTGCAGACGCACCCGGCGGCGGCCCGCTCGATGATCTTGTTCAGTTCAAGCGTTTTTAAGTAACTTGTCTCCATTGATTCAATCCTTTTTGGGTTGTTGATCCGGGTCCCACGCCGGGAGGGACCGCAAAAACTTTAACGAATTCAGGGGCTTGTCCATATGGGCTAGGGCGTACTGCTCCGCCGCGGCATACAGCAGCCGCGCGCTGGCGGCCGAAATGCGGAAACCGAAGATCCGCTTGTCCTCTACCAGACAGATGTACCGCACCGCAAACAATGCGCCCTTGTCCAAGTTGCAGGCTTTGCCCTCTTTGGCTGCGCAGTTGGCGCAGAGCAGTCGCCCGTCCTCGATGTCCAGGCAGAACTGGTCGCCGTCGTAGGCGCCGCACCCCTGGCAGCAGAGCAGCTGCGGCTGGAACCCACACTCGCAGGTCATCCGCAGCTCGAACACCGCCTTGACCAGCTTGGGGTCCGTTTTCTGCTGGCAGATCTTATACAGGCAGTTCATCAGGAGCTTGAGCTCCTTTTCCGCCGGCTGCTCGGCCAGCGAAAGCGCCAGGGTGAACTCCACCATGTACATGGCGACGCCCTGGGCTTCGAAGCTGTAGCCGATGTTGCGGAAGTCGGTCTCGTAGCCCGCTTCCACCACGGTGTACATTCGTTCCTCGGTGTTGCGGCCGGGCCGGAGGACGAACTCTGAATAGCAAAGCTGGCCGCAGGCCGCAAAAAGATGGCTTGTCAGCCGCATGCTGTTTTTGGCGAATGCGCTGATAAGCCCTTTTTCAGCCGTCAGTATCTTGAGGATCCGGTCCGCTTCGCCGTACTCGATCTCCTGCAGCACCAGGCCCATGATCACAAATTCGTCCATTGCACGTCCCCTGCCCGGGGGCGGGGCCGCCGGCCGCCGCCCGTCTGTAGTCAAGATAATGGCCGATCTTCCCGGTGGAGGCAAACGCCTTCCAGCAGCTCTCCGCATCCATCTGTCTGCACCTCGCCTTTCTGGGGGTCAGGTCCCTGCCGTGTCCCTGCCGTTTAGATTAACCCCATCTTAGCGCGGTATCCCCGGGAAATCTGTCCTGTTCTGGCAGGCGGTCACCTGCGGCCGTTGTCCTGGCGGAAGCCGAAGCTGTTCAAAAGGAACTCGTTGTCCCGCCAGTCGGGCTTGACTTTGACCCAGCACTGCAGGTTGACCCGGCAGCCCAGGAACTCCTCACAGTCGGCCCGGGCGGCGCTGGCGATCTTTTTCAGCATGGCGCCGCCTTTGCCGATGACCATGCCCTTGTGGCTCTCCCGCTCGCAGTAGATGTTCACGTCGATGTCCACCAGGTCGGTGCCGGGGCGCTCTTTGAAGCGCTCCACCACCACCGCCAGCCCGTGGGGGATCTCGTCCCGCATGAACAGCAGGGCCTTTTCCCGGATCAGTTCGGCCACCAGCTCTTTTTCGGGCATATCGGTGTAGGCGTCGTCGTCAAAGTAGTGGGGGCCCTCCACGGCATAGCGGCCCAGCACGTCGAACAGTTCTTCGCAGTTTTTGCGGTCCCGGACGCTGACGGCGCACACCTGGTCGAACACGCCCAGGGCCTCCAGCTCAGCCCGGCGGGCGTCCAGCTCCGCCGGGTCCCGGACCAGGTCGGTCTTGTTGATGACGGCGATGGCCGGGCCGCTGCGGCGCAGCGCGTCGATCAGCGCCTGCTCCGACTCGTTGAGGCCGGGGTGTGGCTCGAACAGCATCATGGACACATCCACGTCCCCCAGCGAGTCGCTGGCGGTCTTGTCCATCCGCTTGCCCAGCTTGTTTTTGGCCTTGTGGACGCCGGGGGTGTCCAGCAGCACATACTGCAGCGGCCCGCGGGTGACCACGCCGGTGATCCGGGTACGGGTGGTCTGGGGCTTGGAGGTGACGATGGCCACCTTTTCCCCCACCAGGAGGTTGGTCAGGCTGGATTTGCCCACGTTGGGCCGGCCGATGACCGCCACGAACACCGACGAAGTATCATAGCGGGGGGCGTCGTTTTTCTCGTTGTGATTCAAGGGTCTGTACTCGCTTTCTTCTTTTACTCGGTGTAGCTGACGGTGCGGGGCAGGCCCAGCTGCTGCAGGACGGCTTCCTCCCGTTCCCGCATCCGGACGGCCTCGAGGCCGCCGTTCTCGTGGTCGTAGCCCAGCAGATGCAGCATGGAGTGGACGGTCAAAAACGCCACCTCCCGCTGGAGAGAGTGTCCGTAGAGGTTGGCCTGCTCCATGGCCCGCTCCATGCTGATGACGATATCCCCCAGCATTTTGCAGCCGTTGTTCTCGTCAATGTCGTACTGCCCGTCCACCCCCAGGGGGAAACTGAGCACATCGGTGGGCATGGGCTTCGAGCGGTACTGGTTGTTCAGCTCGGCAATGGCAGCGTTATCCACAAAGGTGACGCTGATCTCAGCAGGCCCCTCAAAATGTTCGTATTCCAGCACGGCGTTGCAGGCCCGGCGGATCAGGATGCGCAGGCCGGACGGCACTTTGACCGCTTTCTGTTCATTGGCTATCAGTACTTTGTTGGACATATCAAGTCCGCTCCTTTCTTTTTGGGGCGCTTTCTTCTTATCACAAACCGCCGGCCTTTACCGTTTGGCCGGGTGCGCGGCCGCCTCATACGCCTTGATGATCTCCTGCACAAGGCGGTGGCGCACCACGTCTTTTTCGTTGAAATAACATTGGGCGATGCCGGAAATATTTTTCAGCACCTGCAGCGCGTCCACCAGGCCGCTGCGGGTCCGGTCGGGCAGGTCGATCTGGGTGACGTCGCCCGTCACCACCACTTTCGAGCCGGTGCCCATCCGGGTCAGGAACATTTTCATCTGTTCGGGGGTGGTGTTCTGGGCCTCGTCCAAAATGATGAAGGAGTCGTCCAGCGTCCGTCCGCGCATATAGGCCAGAGGCGCTACCTCGATCAGCTGTTTTTCGGTCAGCCGCTCGAACGCCTCGGCCCCCAGCATATCGAACAGGCCGTCATAGAGGGGCCGCAGGTAGGGGTCGACCTTCTGCTGCAGATCGCCGGGCAGAAAGCCCAGTTTCTCCCCCGCTTCCACCGCCGGCCGGGTCAGGACGATGCGGGACACATCCTTGGCCTTGAAGGCTTTGACCGCCATGGCCACCGCCAGATAGGTCTTGCCGGTGCCTGCCGGTCCCACGCCGAAGGTGATGGGGTGGGTGCGGATGGCGTTCAGGTATTCCTTCTGCCCCAGGGTCTTGGGCCGGATGGGCCGGCCCTTGGCGGTCACGGCCACAAAGTCCTCGGTCAGCTCCCGCACCCGCTTTTCCTCGCCGTCATGGGCCAGGCTCATGCAGTAGCGGACGGTCTGGTCCTCCAGCGGGGTGTGGTTCTCATTCAAAAGCAGCATCCCCTCCACCGCACGCGCGGCGGCGGCCACATTTTCTTCCTCGCCCGAAAGACGCAGCATGGTGCCCCGGCAGGTCGCCGTGACCGAGAATTCCTTTTCCAGCAGACGGATGTTGCAGTCACAGTTGCCGAACACGGCGGCCGCTACTTCTACGCTGTCCAGTTCAATGCTTTTTTCAGCCATGTGATCCCTCCCGAGACATCTTGTTTTTAGGATAAAAACGGTTCTCAGCTTTTATTATATCACCAAAACTTTGCAGTGGAAACTGTGAAAAATGCACAAAATTATTCGTGCATATTGAAGCGCTTTTCCCTTTCCTGCCGCCGCCCTGCGCACCTGGCCGGAATCTCTTGACAGCGGTCTGTTTTTATGGTATCATAATTGGCGTTGCAGCTATGCAGCGTGCTACTGTGGCTCAGCCGGTAGAGCAGCTCACTCGTAATGAGCAGGTCGTCCGTTCGAATCGGATCAGTAGCTCCAGCAAAGGCTCCGAGGCCGTTTTTACGGCTTCGGGGCTTTTCTTTTTGCTCCGGGCCCGGGCAGGGCGCGGCTCAGCTGGCACACCGTCAGGCAGCAGCCCAGAAACGCCAGCAGGGCGCAGTCGGGCGGGACCCGCCGCAGAAGGACCGGCGACGGATGCAGCGCCGCGGCCGCGGGGGCCGCTCCGCCCGGCAGCCACAGCAGCAGCCGGAAAAAGGCCAGGGACAGGGGCAGATGGAGCAGCCGGGCGGCCAGCAGCGGCCGGAACGACACCTGCGCCGGGCAGATGGTCCGCACCTGCAGCAGCACCGACAGCCCCTGCAGGCTGATCGCGGCACAGCAGAGCCACCCGGCCCACCGCCCCGTCCGGGAAGCCAGGTCGCACCCCGAGCAGACCTCCAGCAGGAGGGCGGCGGGCAGGCCCAGCTCCGGCGCCGCGGCGTTCAGCCCTCCCGCCAGCAGCCGGAAATACAGGATGAAGCCGCACAGTTTGACGTAGGTCAGGGCGGCATCCGCGATGACTCCGTCCAGCCGCAGAGGCGGCAGCGGGTCGGTGCCGGCGGCAGGCAAAAGCTGCTCCGGCCCGGCCGGACGGCGGACCCGCCGCAGAAGGGCGGCCGCGGCCAGGCCCGCCAGGACCTGGGCGGCAAACAGACGCACCCCGGCCCCGGCGCTGCCCAG
>ERZ1090880.1538-NODE-1540-length-11167-cov-5.693215_pt1 | contig 11167 bp, 8 predicted proteins | sample MGYA00478471_ERZ1090880 | MGnify/ENA primary metagenome ERZ1090880 (study PRJEB33644, sample SAMEA5815734) | chicken gut metagenome | biome: Chicken; feature: Gastrointestinal Tract; material: Caecum | place: Ireland | collected 2019-01-01 | study: A study of the... | reverse complement strand
CCCACGATCTTCAGGTCTTCCCCCTGGTCTACCAGATCATTCATGTATTCTTTGTCATCTGTCTTATCTCTCCAGACCTGATACTGGTCATCATATTCATAGTAATCTGCGCTGTTTACCAGTTTAAAGGTGATCCCCAGGATATCCTCATAGGTATAAGTTCCCATATCTTCCGGGACTTCTACGTTTTCTTCATTGATAAACTGACGGATCATGTCATCCAGCTCCACAGAATCCCGCAGTCCCATGGTATACAGCATAAAATCACTGATACTTCCCCCGGATGTCAGGACCAGCACACACTCATTGTAATTTTCCGGCCAGCGTCCTGCCTTTACATCATACTGATCCATATACAGGTTGGTATTTTCCGGCATCTCATAAAACACATCCGTGCTCATCATAGAAGACATCATGCTGCTGGAACTGCTGGAAGAACCAAACCCCAGAGCTTCAAAAGAGCTGTCAGGATTTACCCGGCGGACATCATCATCTTCCTGGAGATAGATCTGAGGTACTACATCATAGGAGTATTCAATGGCATTGGTATATTTCTCAATATCGCTGTCACCGCTGTCCAGATATTTTTTCAGAGACTCCAGGTCATTGGAGTCCATGGTAGAAAACATATCTGTGACCATATCGATGACATTGATATCTCCGGACTCTTTCTCCTCCTCTCCTCCGGCAGTATCCCCGGAAAGCATAGAAGAAAAATCCACTCCCGTACTCTGGATCTGAAGAGGATATTCCGATAAAGTTTCTTCTTCCACATTCTGGATATAATCGTTTACTCCCGTTGACAGTGCCAGGATCAGGGAAATACCAATGATCCCGATAGATCCTGCGAAAGAAGTCAGCAGCGTCCTGGCTTTCTTGGTCCGCAGGTTATTAAAGCTCAAAGACAGGGCTGTCAGGAAAGACATGGAAGACTTTCCCATATTTTTGTGCTGAGGCGGCTCCTCCTGCTCCTGATCAATGACAAAAGGATCTGTATCTGACCGGATCTTTCCGTCTCTTAAATTTACGATCCTGGTGGCATATTCCTGAGCCAGCTCCGGATTGTGGGTAACCATGACGACCAGACGGTCTCTTGCCACCTCTCTTAAAAGATCCATAACCTGTACGCTGGTATCGCTGTCCAAAGCTCCAGTGGGCTCGTCTGCCAGCAGGATATCCGGATCATTGACCAGGGCTCTGGCAATGGCCACCCTCTGCATCTGCCCTCCGGACATCTGGTTGGGCTTTTTATGGAGCTGTTCACCAAGGCCCACCTCTTCCAGGGCCTTAATGGCTCTCTGGCGTCTTTCCGTCTTTCCTATGCCGGAAATAGTCAGAGCCAGTTCTACATTAGCCAGAACTGTCTGATGAGGGATCAGATTATAACTCTGAAAAACAAAGCCGATGGTATGGTTCCTGTAGGAATCCCAGTCCCGGTCTTTATACTTTTTGGTAGAAATACCGTTAATGATCAGATCTCCGCTGTCATACCGGTCCAGACCTCCGATAATGTTCAAAAGTGTGGTCTTTCCTGAACCGCTGGGGCCCAGGATGGCCACAAATTCATTATCTCTCAGGTTCAGGCTCACATCATCCAGAGCCTTCTGCACCAGCTTTCCCGTTCGGTATTCCTTGCAAATATGTTGAATCTGCAGCATTTACTATACGTCCTTTCCTTATCAAATCAAACACTCTTGGAAAGCAAAGCGGAGCTGCCCGCTCAGATCCCTTCCCCTTGATCTGGTCCAAAAAAAGTACAGTAAAATGCTACTACAATTATAAGAAAAATACAATGGTCAATCTTCGCCTTTTGTCTAACTATTTCCCCTTTTCATAATCTTTCAGGGCCTGTACTGCCTGAGAAGCCAGGGGGATCAGCGCCGTCATATTAAAAATAGTCATCAGCCCCACCCCGAAATCTCCCAGATCCCAGACAAAAGTATAGGCCGCCAGTCCTCCCACAAAAAGCATCACAAGGGCCAGGATCTTATACAGGGTCTGAGAGATCCAGTTATCCCCGAAAAGATAGGCAAGATTCGGTCTTGCATAAAAGAGAATGCCGATAAAAGTGGAGAAGCTGAAAAGCCAGAGGATCACTGCGATAAACACCCCTCCCAGACTTCCCAGATGATAGTTCATAGCTGTCTGGAGAAGGTCCATGCCCTCCAGTCCTGCTGTCATGCTTTCCGGGGTCAGCAGCATGATCATAGCCGTACAGCTGCAGATCACCAGGGTGTCGATAAATACCCCCAGAGCCTGGAGCAGCCCCTCCTTGGCAGGATGGCTGATATCTGCCGCAGCGGCTGCACAGGGAGCGGATCCGGAACCGGCCTCATTAGAAAAGAGCCCCCTCTTTGCTCCGTTCATGATCACGGCTCCGATCCCTCCTGCCGCTGCCTGCCTAAGGCCAAAGGCCTCTGCAAAGATCCTCTGGAAAACGCCGGGAAGGGCTCCCAGATTCGTTACGATAATGAAAAGTGTGATCAGCAGGTAACACACCGCCATCACCGGCACCATAACGTCCAATACCCGGATCGTAGCGTTCTTCCGCAGAACGATCACCGCCGCCATGGCCACCAACAGAATTGTTGTAAAAAGCGGCGGTATCTGAAAGGCGTTCTCAAAAGCAGAAGAAACGGAATTTCCGATCACCTGGCTGATCCCGCACCAGCAGACCAGACCGGACAATGCGAAAAGGCAGGCCATCAGGGATTTTTTCTTTCCTTTTTTGTTCTTTCTGAAAAAATAGTGGATATAGTAGGCGGGACCGCCCCGGTATCCCCCGTAAAGAGGGTCTTTTTCCTTGTAAAGCTGGGCAAGGGTGGCCTCCACAAAAGCTGTGGAAGAACCCAGCAGAGCGATCAGCCACATCCAGAACACAGCTCCCGCTCCTCCCGCGGAAATAGCCGCCACTACTCCTACCAGATTTCCCATTCCAACCCTAGTAGCAGTGGATACAATCAGCGCCTGGACCCCGGAGATCGCCTCTTTTTGTCCTTTACTTTTCTTTTCCGTAACCACCCGGATCATATCCGGAAACATCCGGAAAGGAAGGAATCTGGTCCGGATGGTAAAGTAAATCCCCGAAGGGATCAGGATCAGTACCAGAAGAGAGATTCCCAGAGAACTCCCTCCCGGCAGGGGTATGGTAATAAAATCTCCCCATAAAATATGAAATACAGCATAAAAGATCTTCATAAATCCGCCTGCCGCTTCCTGAAAAAAATCCGTCATTGCTCCATATCCTCACGATCTGTAAAATTTTCTTGTAAGCTCAGTGCTTCTAGTATATAGTAGAACCATAAATCTGTAAAATTAATAGTTATAATACTATAGATCGAAATACTCGATAATTAAAATTTTCTAATATACAAATACAGGGAGAAAAGTATGGATACCAAAAATTTAACTACCTTTATCTATGTGGCGGAACTGCGCAGCTTCACAAAAGCAGCAGACCGGCTGGGTTATTCTCAGTCTACCGTCTCCTTTCAGATCAAACAGTTAGAAACCGAGCTGGCCTGTCAGCTTTTTGAACGAATTAATCATACGGTCCAGCTTACAGAAAAAGGCCGGGAAGTACTGGAATACGCCCATCAGATCAACAGGATGACCCGGGAGTTAAAAGACAGCATGAAAGAAGAAACCGCCTCCGGATATATCCGTCTGGCTATGGCAGACTCTCTGTGCACTTCTCTTCTCTCCAGGGATTTTCTCCATTTCCGGGAACTTTATCCAAACATTGCCCTGAAGATCATTGCCGCAGGGACAGAAGAAATGTTCCGTCTGATGAACCACAACGAAGTGGACGCCATCCTGACTCTGGACAACCACATCTACAACACCGAATACCGAATCCTACAGGAGGAAAAAGTACGCACCTTTTTTGTGGCAGGAGCCGATACTGAGATCGCCTCTGCTTCTTCCCTTTCCATAGAAGAACTGCTCCTCCAGCCCTTTATCCTGACAGAAAAGGGCATGAGCTACCGGCGGCTGCTGGAGGAAAAACTGGCGGAACTTTCCCTGGAAATCCAGCCGGTCCTGGAGATTGGAAGCACAGAACTGATCTGCTCCCTGGTAGAACAGGGGGCCGGGATCTCCTTTCTCCCGGAATATGTCATAAAAGACAGAGTAAAGGCCGGAACACTGGTCTGTCTGCCAGTGTCCGGCCTGGAAATCCATGTATGGAAACAGCTCCTGTATCATCGGAATAAATGGGTGTCTCCTCAGATGGAGACAGTATTAAAGTATTGTGTGGACAGGGAGTTTACCCCTTAAAAAGGATATGCATCTGCCCGCTGCTGTCCTTTGTGATCTCTGCATCCACCTGATATACCTGCCGGATAAAATCCTTGGTCAGTACTTCCCGGGGCGTTCCCCGGGCAATGATCCGGCCTTCTTTCAGCGCATAGATACGATCGCAGAACATAGCTGCGATATTCAGGTCATGAATGGCGGATATCACAGTCGCCGACAGATTTTTTACGATCCGCATAAGCTGAAGCTGGTGAGTAATGTCCAGGTGGTTGGTAGGCTCGTCCAGGATCAGGCAGGGCGTCTGTTGGGCCAGCGCTCTTGCCAGGATCACTCTCTGCTGTTCGCCTCCTGAAAGTGTGGAAAAACTCCTCTGGGCAAATTCCTCCATCCCCACGGTTTTCAGTGCTTCTTCTACGATCTCATAGTCTTTGGCGTTGTCTCTCTCCAGGGCTTTTTTGTGAGGAGCCCGGCCCATCATCACCACTTCTCTTACGGTAAACTCAAAGTTATAGTAATTATGCTGGGCCACTACCCCCATTTTTCTGGCGGATTCTTTTATGCTCATATCCCTCAGTTCTTCCTCATCCAGGAATACCTGACCGGCATTAGGCTTTAAGATCCGGTAAATGCATTTCAAAAGTGTGGACTTTCCGCTTCCGTTAGGACCGATCAGCCCCACAAATTCCCCATTTTCGCTGTGTATATCTACCCCTTTTAAGATTTCTTTTTCTCCGTAGGACAGGTGGATGTCTTTGGCTGAAATATTCACGATCTTTCACCTCCAAATCCATAGGATTTCCGCACCATCAGGTAGATAAAGCAGGGGGCGCCGATCAGAGACACCAGGATACCGATGGGCAGTTCTGAATTCTTCAGGATCACCCGGCAGGCCACATCCGCCCAGATCAGAAAAATCCCTCCGGTAAGAGCGCTTAATGGGATCAGCCTTTTATGATCCGTTCCAAAAAGCATGCGCATGGCATGGGGAATGATCAGTCCCACAAAGCCGATCATACCTGCGGCGCAGACTGCAAATCCCACCATGAAGGAAGAAAGAAGCATATATGCGATCCTTGCCTTGTGCAGGTCTGTGCCCAGAGTAATAGCCGTTTCATCGCCCAGCAGCATTAAGTTCAGTTTTCTATATTGGGTCCAGAAGATCAGGGTAGCCAGGATCATGATCGGAAGGATCACCGGCACATTATCCCAGTCTGCTGTTGCCAGGCTTCCCATGCTCCAATAAGAAATCTGGGTAGTGGCATCTCTGTTCTGCGATATGTAGATAAGAAAATTTGCAAAAGCTGAGCAGACAGAACTGATAGCCATACCTGCCAGGATCAGTTTTCCGGCGCTGGACCTTCCTCCGATCCCGGATATAAATAAAACTGCAAAAGATGCGGCCACTGCCCCGATAAAAGCCATGATCCCCATGGCGTTGTCACCAAATACAGCGCCGATCCCCAGGATAATAGCTGCTGCCGCGCCGAGATAAGCTCCCGAGGACACACCCAGCACATAGGGATCTGCCAGGGGATTCTTCACCACAGCCTGCATTACTACGCCGCACACCGATAAACCCATGCCGATCCCTGCTGCCAGAAGCACCCGGGGAAAACGGATCAGCCATACCACATCATGGACGGCCCCGTCCCCGTAGGCAGAAAAACTGTCTGCATGAAAGATCTCATAAAAGATCACTTTGTATACTTCCTGTATGGAGATATCTGCATTGCCAAAAGTAATGGAGGCCAATATGGAAAGTACCAGCCCCGCGGCAAGGATCAGCAGCATCACTCCATACAGAGAAGTCTTTTTTCTGCTTTCTTTCATCACCTGCAGCTCCTTTTATTCGCTTAAATCCAGATCCGGGTACAGTCCCTTTGCGATAGTTTCTATGCCGTCCTGGGTCCTGGTGGCACTGGCGTACATTTCACTGAGCATGATAGGCACAACCCGGCCGTTCTGTACGGCACTGAGACTGGAAAGAGCTTCGTCTTCCAGGATCTTGTCCAGATTTTCCTGCTTTACGGTCTCCGGATCATCGCCGGTATAAGGCATATAGACTACAAAGATCACATCCGGGTCTGCCGCTGCAAGATCTTCTTTCCCCGCAGAAGAGGCATCCGGGTTCAGCAGGGTTCCTCCAAGCTGGGTTACCATATCACCGGCCACGCTGGAGGCTCCATAATTGGTGAAAGTATCGTTCATGCTCTCCACCACCATGACGGTAGGCTTATCTTCCTGACCTGCTGTCTTCTCTGTCACACTGGCGATCGTTTCTTTCATATTGTTGACCAATGCTTCCGCCCGATCCTGGACGTCAAAGATCTTGCCGATGTTCAGAATGTCGTTGTACTCATTTTCCAGAGAGTCTTCTTTTACCGCAGTGTTGGTATTGATATATACATGGGTTCCCTTATCCTCCCATTCCTGGGGAGCTCCCAGGGTATCAGAGTCAAAAAGGGATACCCAGGAAAAGATCATATCCGGCTCCAGCATAGTCACCGTCTCTTTGGAAGGAGTAAATTCATCCAGATAATCCACCTGGGAAAAGGCTGCCTTCTGGTCATCTGGGACCTCATTATCCAAGCCGGCAGTAGCCACCAGATGATCCTCCAGGCCCAGGGCCAGCATAGTCTCCACACATCCTTGATATACGGCCACTACTTTCTGAGGCGCTTCTTCATAGACGGTGGTGTATTCCTCTCCATCTGGTCCATAGCTGGTAATGGTCAGAGGATACTCTGTTTTTTTGGTACTTTCTGTTTCTGTGTCTTCTGCCTGGGTGTCGGCGGTATCCTCTATGGCCTGATTATCCTCTACCACACTCTCCGAACTGATCCGTCCGCTGTCACCGCTGTTGTTTCCGCTGTCGCTGCCTGCACAGGCTCCCATACTTACGGTCATTCCTGCGACAAAGATCACTGCCAGCACTTTCTTTGTTACTGCTTTGTTCTTCATTTCCTTTACGCTCCTTTCAATGTTCCAAAGCTGTGATGAAATGAAGTTTCCCAGTGCCAGATCTGAAAAAGCGGAAAGGGCAAAAGAAAAAGCCCGCTTTTATCCAGCAGGCTTCTTTCGTCTAAAATCCATTTATCTCATAAAGGGAATAACCCCTTTTCAGTCTGTATCTTTACAGATGGTCACTTTACTCGGAAGCCTCATCTTATCTGGCAAAGCAGGTCTCCTGACTTACCGATCTTCATCTGTCTTTGCCTTCTCACACTTCTGCGCAATGGCATTTTAAAGACAGACTCCCGGTTTACAGTGGCCGGACCGTCGGGGACTCTCACCCCGTTCCCTTTTCAGAACAGGCTGCTGTGTATTGACGCAGCCTCTTCCACTCTGCCGATTTTCATCATATTAATATTGTCAACATGTACTCTATCACAGTTTTCTACAGATTACAAGAGGCTCTTTCTTTTTTCAGGACCTCTTTAAAGTATTGATCACTAATATCTTTTATAAATATCTCCTCTGTTGCCCACATCAATAACCATAATTAACAGTTCACCGTTATCAATCGTATAAATAACCCTGTAATCTCCGACTCGTAACCTAAAGAGATTTTTATATCCCTTCAGAGGCTTAATATCATCCCCTTTAGGCAGAAGTTCAATCGCTGATACCAACCGTTTTCTCTCTGTTTGAGGTAATCGGTCAATAAATTTTTTTGCCCTCTTTTTTAAGATTATCTTATACAAACTTAATCAAGCCCCCACTCTTTTTTACATTCTTCAAGAGTATAGGTCTCCTCCTGCTCGCTTTTAGGATCATTTAAGTAACTTTCTGCTAATTTTCTGCAGTATAAATCGTCATTTTCATCATCAGCAGTAATTCCCTGTATATAGGCCAGTATATATCCCAATTTGTATTCAGGTACATCCTCCAGCAGCGTTATGATTTTTTCTTTATTGCTCATAAGATCACTCCTTTTTATAGTGCCATTATACCACTTTACCCTCAGTGTACAAGGGGCCAAACGGTCAGAACGGCTAAATTTACAGTTCTGCTACGTTACTTTCAATCGGCGTTTGGCCCTTTGTACACTGAGGGTACGGATAGTATAGCATAGCTGTATAACCCTGGTCAAAATGATTTCATATGCCTTTCTCTCTGCAGGACCTCCTTGACGGTTTCACCTTTTTTTGCCACCAGAAAGTCATCGTCAATCTTTCCTGCCGCCATTTTCTTCAGGATCCCCCAGTCGCCCCGGACTTTGGAAATCCTTCCATCGATCATATCCGCCAGAGGCTGTATGTACGCCTCTATTTCTTCCAGGGGATAGATACCTGTATCGATGATATAAAAGTTTTCAAAGCCCCGGAACATGGTCCTCATATATTCCTCTGTAGCTTCCGGACCTTTCTCTGCCAAAATCCGGTTCAGATCCAGGCGTGAATTTTTCATATACTCCATCCAGCCGTGGCTGAGGAAAAATCCGTCCTTAGGTCTTTTAAGCTCTTTCAGATTCTCCCCGGACAGGAGAATATCCACACAGTCTCTGGTCTTAGGTACGACCAGCGGAGCATGTACGGCCTTAAGACCGGCAGTCGCTCCTCCGCAGCCGGAGACACATAGCAGAATTTCCGCCATATCTTCCATTTGATCGATCATATTCTGAAGATACTTCTGCAGCTCCATAGGGCTGCTGTGGAGACTTTGAGGGATAAAGCGGATCTCTCCCTGAAATCCTGCCTCCTCCGCTGCTTTCAAAAGTTCCTTCTTCAGTGTAGGGCAGGACAGAATCATCTTTTTTTCCATAACTTTTTACTCCTCTTTCTCAGGAATTTCCCTTCTCCTGCTCCGCTTTTCTCTCTTTCAGTTCCTCCTGCATCTCCCGGTACATATCCATTAAAGCGTTTCCCACTGCCATAGGACAGCAGGAGCCCTTGCTGGTATCCCCTCTGGTGACTTTTCTAGCTGTATAGGAAGGGCAGGAACCGCTGGAATTGAGCTGATCCACAATAGTCTCAATGCTGATCCCTCCTCTTGCGGATATGGAGATCATCCTGGAAAGACCTACCATAAAGTTATTGCAGCCGCCTGTAGAACCTTTGCTGAGATAAGTTTCTAACAGCGCTCCTGTATGAGGATCAAAAAGGGCGATACAGTGAAGACTGCCACAGCCGGTGATCAGCTTCCGCTTCTTTCCGATCACATCATCGCTGACCAGAAGGATCTCTCCTCTTTTCAGCCCCTCTCCGGGAGTCACTTCTTTCTTTTCTTCTTTCATCTGGGTATTCAGGATCCCTACTCTCCTGCAGCCGTCCCGGAAGATAGTGATCCCTTTCAGTCCTTTTTCATAGGCGTATAGATACAGGTTCTCTGTCTCTTCTTTTGTAAAGCTGTTTGGCACGTTTACCGTGGAACTGATGGAGGCGTCAATATGTTCCTGCCATGCAGCCTGCATGTTGATCCTCTGGCGGTAATCCAGTGTCATGGCGGTGACAAAATATTCCGGCAGGTCCTTATCCTCCTCTATATTGTGCTGCTTCATATAATTTTCCACGATCTTGGTATAAACTTTATAATAGACATCTGTGCCGTGGAGAGATTCCGTCTTGCGCATATAATAATTGGCGTAGATAGGCTCGATCCCCCCGGAGATCCCCAGCATGGTGGAAAGAGTCCCTGTTGGGGCTATAGTCAGGAGCTGAGAGTTTCTCAACCCGTATTTTTTCACCAGTTCTCTGGTCTTCTCTGTGGTATTGGCCTGGAAATAAGGCGTCTCCATTACCTGCCCGATATTGCACATAGGATAAGCCCCTTCCTCTTTTGCCAGAAGAGCCGAGGCTGCAATGGCTGTATCCGCCATGGCGAATCCGATCCTGTGACACATGGCTACGGCTTCCTCTTCTCCGTAAGTAAGCCCCAGCTTGATCAAAGCGTCTGCCAGTCCCATGATGCCCAGACCGATCTGCCGCCACTGCCGGACACTTTCTCTCTGTTCTTCCAGAGGATGGAGGGGCAGGCCCTCATCCAGGACTTCATTCAAGGCCTTCACCGCTGCCTTTACACAGGCTTTCAGTCCGTCAAAATCGAAATAGGAATGTTCCGAAAAAGGATCCCGGACAAAGGCGGAAAGGTTAATACTTCCCAGAAGACAGCTGCCTCCGGCAGGCAAGGGTTCCTCTGCACAGGGATTTACGCCGGCGTATGTAAAGGTATCTGTATTGCTCAGAAGACTCCAGCCGGTGATCCGGTCCCAGAACAGCGCTCCCGGCTCGGCATAGTCCCAGTTTGTATCTGTGATCTTCCGAAACAGCTCTCTGGCCTTTACCTTTTTCTCAATGACTTCCCCTGTAGTCTCTCTGGTATAGTGGAGCATATATTCCTGATCATTTTTCACTGCCTCCATAAAATCCTTATGGATACGCAGAGATATGTTTGCCTTTGTCACCTTCTCCAGATCTGTCTTCAGCTCTATAAAATCCGGCACATCCGGGTGGGAACAGTCCAGAGAGATCATCAGCGCTCCTCTTCTGCCGTTCTGACCGATCAGACCTGTGACCAAAGAATACAGTTCCATAAAAGATACGGAACCGGTAGTCTCTTTGGCTGCATTGTTGATCCTGGCCCCTTTGGGAGCAAGTCCGGAAATATCAATACCGCATCCCCCTCCATAGCTGTAAGTTCTGGCCAGTTTTTTCGCGCAGTCGAAGATGCTTTCTATATTGTCCTCCGGTGGGGATATCACGTAGCAGTTGGAGTAAGTCACTTTTCTGCCTTCCTTATAAAGACCTCTGTTAGACAGGATCCTTCCGCCGTAAAGAAATTTTTTCTCCCGGATATACCCGGCCATTTCTTCATTTCCCCCGGTAACTCTCGTGAGCCATTCTTCAAAGCTTTCCCCCTGATTCTGATATTTTCTTGTCCAGATATCCATTCCAAGCTGGTTCTCCTCCCC
>ERZ1090880.1532-NODE-1534-length-11192-cov-4.875550_pt1 | contig 11192 bp, 12 predicted proteins | sample MGYA00478471_ERZ1090880 | MGnify/ENA primary metagenome ERZ1090880 (study PRJEB33644, sample SAMEA5815734) | chicken gut metagenome | biome: Chicken; feature: Gastrointestinal Tract; material: Caecum | place: Ireland | collected 2019-01-01 | study: A study of... | reverse complement strand
CAATTAGTATAAATTATTATTGAGATATTATTCTTGCGGCAATGCCGAAAGAGCCGCTTTGTCGTCGGGCGGCATTGTTTTGACAAAACTCCGCGCCTTGGTGTATAATCCCGACAGAGGAACGTATGGCGAAAAAACAAGAAGGATCTACGAGAAAAGACGTTTTCGCTTTTGTCGAAAACAATTACGGGACCGCCCCCGAATACATTTTCTCCGACAAGCCGAATTTTGCGGTGCTGCGACATCCGATCGGAAAGTGGTATGCGATCGTCATGGACGTCGACAGAAGCTTACTCGGATTGAGCGGACGCGGAAAGACGGACGTGATAAACGTAAAATGTTCACCCGACGTACGCGACGCACTATGCGGTCAAAAAGGCTTTCTGCCCGCATATCACATGAACAAGGAGCATTGGCTGACGTTTCTTCTGGACGGGAGCGTGCCGCACGACGTCGCCCGCTTCCTGATAGACGCGTCTTACGGGTTGGTCGCGGCAAAGACGGGTAAGATGCGTTCCCCGTGCGATCTTCTGATCCCGATACCGTCCGACTTCGATACGGAAGCCGCGTTCGAAGGCGGACGCGAAGCCGAGTTTCCCGCCTACCGAGGCGCGACCGAGGGCGACAACGTGTGGTTGTTCCGTCTCCCGCCGATATCCGCAACGGTATGCAAATGCCAAGTCCTGAAAGCGGATCGCTCACGGGACGAAAGCAGCTCCGACGGAGCGCCCCCTACGGTCAAGCTGCGCATGATAAAAATGCTGAAGACTCCGATCGGACCGTCCGTATTGAAGGAGCACGGGATACATTCCGTCCGCTCGCCGAGAATAATTCCTTACAGCCTCAGATACATACTGGAGAATGCCTAATGAAATATCCCGATCGCCGTCCTTTCAAAGGAAAAAGTCTTTACGCTTTTCCTAAAAGTTATACCGTCGTCGATATCGAAACGAACTTCGCGTTCACGCCTCAATGCGAGATACTCGAACTGTCCGCCGTGCGATGCCGCAACGGCTTGCCCGAAAGCCGCTTTTCCACGCTGATAAGACCGTCGCGCCCGATCGATCCGTTTGTCGTGCGCCTTACGGGAATAACGGACGAAATGGCGGCACGCGGCGCGGATATAACTCCGTCGTTAAAGGCATTCGGCGATTTTGTCGGAAACGACATACTTCTCGGTTATAACGTACACTTTGACGTCAATATCATCTACGACAACATGGCGAAGTATCTCGGCAAGCCTCTTAAAAACGATTTCGTAGACGTTCTGAGATTGGCTCGCAAGGCTCTTCCGAAGCTTTCCGACCACAGACAGACAACTGTGGCGAATTTCTTCGGGATATCGGTCAACGGCGCGCACCGCGCCGAGAAAGACTGTTTGATCTGCAACGCCTGCTATCTGAAACTTGCGGAGATATTGGACGAAAGTCGTCCGTACGGCTTTTTCGACAGACGCGGATAACCGCCGCAAAGATATCATTCGGTAAATATATGCGCAAGACGACGCCGCACCCGTGCGCCCATTCGCGCGGTTTTTCATAAAAACCTGCGCCTGCGAGATCGCATAGCATTTATTTATATATTATTGATATTTGCAAAGGTTATATATTTCATGCGTCGGCGATGACGAAAGAGGTCTTTCGACATATTTCGCCGCACGGAAAATGCCGCTGTTACCCTCGGTTTGACGCTTGACCGGCGTCTTTCGACTTGTTTTCCGCGAAAACTGTCTGTTTCCGTAAAAAGGACGGCCTTTGCAAGCAAAAGCCGTCCGACGGATATTATCCGAATTTTCCGCGCGTTCGCGCGCAGGCGTTATTTTCTCGCTACGCCGGTCCTTCTCGCGGCTTCTCTGACCGCTCCCGCAACGGCGTCTTTTACTGCCGGATGGAAGGAATCGGGAATGATGTAATCGGGACGCAGTTCGTTCTCGGGGATAACGTTCGCGATAGCTTCCGCCGCCGCGATCTTCATCTCGTCGTTGATATCCTTCGCCCTGACGTCCAGAGCGCCTCGGAATATACCGGGGAACGCAAGCACGTTGTTGATCTGGTTGGGGAAATCGCTGCGTCCCGTGCCCACGATCTTCGCGCCCGCCGCTATCGCCTCGTCGGGCATTATCTCGGGAACGGGGTTCGCCATAGCGAATATGATCGGATCTTTCGCCATCGAACCGACCATCTCGCGCGTGAGGCTGCCGGGAGCGGAAACTCCGATAAACACGTCGGCGCCTTTGATCACGTCGCCGAGAGAGCCTTTTTTCTTGTCGAGGTTGGAGATAGCCGCCATCTCGCGCTTGATATCGTTGAGCCCGTCTCTGCCTTCATAGATGGCGCCCTTGCGGTCGCAGAGCACTACGTTCTTCAAGCCTCTGCTCATGAGAAGCTTCGTGATGGCTATGCCCGCCGCTCCGGAGCCGTTGACGACTACGGAGATATCTTCCAGTTTCTTTCCCGTAAGTTTGAGAGCGTTGAGCATCGCCGCCATCGTGACCACGGCGGTACCGTGCTGATCGTCGTGGAACACGGGGATATCGCACACCTCTTTCAGCTTCTTCTCTATCTCGAAGCAACGCGGAGCGGAGATGTCTTCGAGATTGATACCACCGAAACTGCCCGCTATGAGCGCAACGGTCTTTACGATATCGTCGACGTCCTTGGAGCGCACGCACAGCGGGAACGCGTCAACGTCCCCGAAAGTCTTGAACAGCGCGCATTTTCCCTCCATGACGGGCATGCCCGCCTCCGGGCCGATGTCGCCCAAACCCAAGACGGCGGTGCCGTCGGTGACGACCGCAACGAGATTGGCTCTGCGCGTATAGACGTAGGAAAGATCCACGTCCTTGGATATCTCGAGGCACGGCTCGGCAACGCCGGGCGTATATGCCACGGAAAGTTCCTCGCGATTGGTGATGGGCGCGCGGGAAACGACCTCTATCTTGCCTTCCCACTCGCGGTGCTTTGCAAGCGCAAACTCTTTTTTGTCCATATTCTGTCTCCTTTGATCGGATGTTATATTTTCAGATCGTTCATGAACTCGCGCAGACCTTTGGCGGATCTGAGGAGCTTTTCGGATTCTTCTTCGCTGAAATCGTACGGGAGGTGTCTTACTACGCCTTCCTTGCCGAGTATGCAGGGCACGCTGATGCAGACGTCGTTTATTCCGTAGCAGCCGTCCATCAAAGACGTGACGTTGAATATACTGCCGCGGTCGCCCATTATCGTACCGCACAGCTCCGCCACTATCGCCGCAATGGCAAAGTTGGTCACGCCCTTACGTTTGATGACCTGAGCGCCCAGTCCGATGATGTCGCCGACAAGTCCGTCCTTGTCTATCCGTACGCCCATCTTGTCGCAATAGCTGTCCAGCTTCATGCCGGATACGTGGACGGAGCTCCACACCGCGAACTGACTCTCGCCGTGTTCACCCGCCATAAAACCGTGGATATTCCTTATATCCGCCCCCAGAGCGGTGCTGAGCATATAGCGGAAACGCGCCGAGTCGAGCACCGTGCCGCTTCCGATGACCTTTCCTGCGGGCAAACCCGTCTCTTTGAGTATGACGTAGGTCATGATGTCGACGGGGTTGGAAACGACGAGAATAACGCCTCCGTTGTAATACTTCATTATATTCTGCGCGATATCCTTTGCTATGCCGATATTCTTGGCAGCGAGATCCAGACGGGTCTCGCCGGGTTTTCTGCCCAATCCCGCCGCGACGACTATGATGTCGCTGTCCTTCACGTCCTCGTAACTGCCGCTGTGGATATTCATCGAGCCGATGGTGATCAATCCGTGATTGATATCCATCGCCTCCCCTTCCGCCTTGTCGTTGTTGACGTCGATGATCGCGAGTTCATAGACAAGATGTCTTTGCGCGATCGAAAACGCCGCCGTCGCGCCGACGCTGCCCGCTCCTATAATGCTGATCTTGGAGTGTCTGCCCATTTGTTCACCTCTTTTATTATTTCATCTTTCCCTCAAACCGCGTGCAATTATATCATATCGGACGCCGCCGTGTAAAAGATTTTGACGGGGTATGTCGAAATTTTCACGAAATATCGTTTCGGGCAGGCTTTTCCCGAATATGCGAGCAAACGGGATAAGGCAAGATCGACGGAATAGCGCTGCATGCCCCCCCGAAACCGCCCCATCGCTTGCTCTTTAACATAATTTTTACACAAGATTTACGCCTCTTTTTCGAAATTTTGCAAATTCGGCAAAATGTCCGACCTACAATTCAGGTAAAGAACGACAGGAGGCAACAGATATGAAAAACGCCGAAACAAATGACTTTGCGAGAAAGATACGCGCCGACTATCTCGTCGGGCGTTCCGAAACGGACGCAGACGCCGAGGCTCTCGGCAAGCTGATAAAAAAGATAAACCGTCCCGCAAAAATATTCGGATACGTATTCGGTATAGCGGGGTTGTTGCTGTTCGGAGCGGGCATGTGCGTCACGCTGACGGCGGCTGCGGACTTTTTTGCGGCAGGCGTGATCGTGAGCCTTACAGGCGCTTCGATGATGGTCCTCGACCGCCCTCTCTACGACACGGCGCTTACCGTCCGCAGAAACAAATATTCGGGCAAAGTTCTCGCTCTCAGCGGACGTCTGCTCGAAAACGGAACCTGAACGACTGCCGCGCAAGCGGAAGCAAATATATCAAATATTTTCGGAGGTACGAACTATGAAGGAATTCCATCCTTTCAGGGACATGAAAGAGAGCGCGAAGGCGCAGCACGAGATCGACAAGGCCGAATTCGAGGCGGTCAAAGCCGAATCCGAAGCCAACCGGGAAGAGGCTAAACTCCTTTCCAAATCCGCAAAAGTCAAAGCAAAGAAAGAACACGACGACAGGATAGCCGAAGCGAACGCCCGCACCGCCGCCGCAAAGGAACGCATAGACGCGGCGAAAAAGGCGAAGGAGGAATTGCAGTGAAGATAAAACATCCTGCCGTGACGCTCGGCGACGCTCCGAGCGGAGAAAAATTCCCGACCATTTGACGCGGCGCGGATATGCCGCTTAAGATCGCAAAACGGAAGACCGACCTGTCTTCCGTTTTCGCCGTTCCTCGGTTTTTATAAAAACCACCGCGAAAACGCGGTTTTTTACGCAATTCCCGCCTCAGAAACAAAAAATCGAACAAGAGTATTGAAAACGATCCGTCTATACGATATAATTATATCAGGCGCGGAGCGTATCCGACAACAGTATGGTGAGGGAGAAAGTTATGAAAGTCTTTATCAAAAACAAATTGGTCTCTATCGGAGGAAGTTCCTCCGTTACCGACGAAAACGGAACCGACGTATTCAAAGTCAAGGGAAAAGCCGTGAGCGTGACCCGCAAAAAATACGTCTGCGACCTCGAAGACAAAGTCCTTTTTTCGGTGCGCAACAGGTGGATCAACCTCATAGTCCACAAGGCTTTCGTCTACGACGCGGACAAGCGCAAAATCGCCATCGTCAAAAACAAACCGTTCAGTCTGAAACGCGCGTTCAAAGTCGACTGCGTCGACGGCGAAATCACTTTCGACGGCGAATTCTTTTCGCTGTCGTCGCGTATATTGCGCAACGGCAGCGAGATCGGCGTCCTTCTCCGCAACCTGACGATCGTACGCGATTCCTTTTCGCTGGACGCGGACGAAAAGGATATGCCGTTTTTGGTCGCTTTGGTCATAGCGATCGACAACATCGTCGACAATACGAAAAAATAAGGTGCCGTCATGAAACGCGGAAGATATTTTGCGGCAGCGGCGATCGCAGTCGCCGCGGTCGTCATCGCGGCGGCGCTTTCCGCCTGTCAGACTTTCCGTCCCGACGTCACGATAGGCTCTCTGCCCGAACACGTGACGTCGGTCAGAGTTTCGTCCGACGGCGACTACCCTGCCGCCTATGTCGGCAAGTATTATCTCTTCGAAAGCGGCGACACCGTCACGGTGGAGGTCTGGCTCGAACCTTACTACGAATGGGGAGACATGAGAATGCTCGTCAACGGTACGGCGGTGGAACGGGAGAAATTGGGCACAGGAGTGAACAACAACGTATATACTTACGATTTCGATATACATTTCGACTGCGAGATCACATTCGAAGGCTCTCCCGTACCCTCGGCGCGGACGGTGACGTTCGCTACGTCGGGCGGCGATACGCAGATGCAGTCGCAACTGCGGCTGACGATCGAAGACGCCGCAAAATACGGACTCAACGAAGAATATACCTTCGACGAAGTCGCCTCGGGAGCGGTGTCTTTCCCGATATCTCAAAGCGAAAGTTTTTCGTTCAGGCTCTTCTCTTCCGAATACCGCTACATGCCGGACGAAAGCGCGATCGACAAGACCTCGCAGGCGTCTTTTACGTCGCTGCAGCCTTTCGTCGACGATCGCGGCAACGGCGGTATCTACTGTACCGTCGCGGCGGGAGCGTCGACCGCACGGATCGTATTGTCCGCGCGACCTGCCGTTCCCGAGCTGGTCGCGGAATTCGACGCGGACGGAGCGATCTTTACTGCGACGGTCGGAGGAGAGATCCCCTCTCCCGAGTTCCCTACGGACGTACTGATAAACGATCCCGTACTCGAGCTCGCGCTGTCGGAGATCGGCGGCTCGCTCTGCGAAAACATGACTGCAAACGGCATACCGCTCGCCGTGACCGTCAACGGCACTGAAATTTCCGAAGACGGCTTATCGATCGCGGAAAAAGACGGCAAGACCGTTATATCCTTACGGCTTGCGCCCGCGTATACGTACGCGGACGGCGCGACAAACGGACTGTTCTCGTATACGGTCGCGCTCAACGTGTCGGAATACGCGGCCTCCGATCCCTCTCTGACGGCGCGTATGCCCGCAGACCGCAAGGTTACCGCGACGTGGCTGGGCGAACGTCCGTCCGTGACCTTGGCGCAGGACCAGTCCGCGCTGATATGGATATCCGACGAAGGCGACAGGTATTTTCTCAACGGAAGTTACGTCGTATTCGACGCGCTCGTCCCCGTAGGCGTATCGGGCGGAATACCGTCTTACGATTTCACCTTTGACGGGACGATCCGCGATATATACGACGCGTCGGGATCCGACGCCTTCGCGGCGGACGACTCGGACGTCAAGATCGCGAGAACGGATACCGAAATGCGCGACCCGGAAAACTCCGGTTTGTGGCTCCGCCTGTATAAGATATACGTGAAGTCCGAATATATCGCGCAAAACGATGTAGCGGTGGCTTTCGGGGTCTGACCCCGACAGGCTTCCGCCGCGTTTATCCCCATATGTTTCTTATCGCATAAATATGTGAAACTTTTATCACAGACATTGCGAAACGGAAAAATATGATATATAATAATTAAAGGAAGAAATTCTAATTCGATAAGGAGGCATAAACAATGACTTGGTTTAACAGACAAAGCCGTCTCGTTCAGCTCATACTGCTGCTGATCCCGGTCGTCAACTGGGTCGTCGAGATCATCGTCAGGTGGTCCACCTTTTTCAAAAAAGGCGGCGCGGTCAGATTGGTCATCAGTTTGGTCGTAACTTTCCTGGGCGTGTTCGTCGGCTGGATCGACTGCATCTGGGTCCTGCTGTTCAAAAAACTGTTCTTGCAGTAACTTACGGAATCGCGAAACGCCCCCTACAACGGGGGCGTTTTCGTTTCGGTTTTGTATTTTTTCGTTCTGCGTCTGTAATTTTTATTCTGCGCACGCTTTTCATGTTCAAACGAAGCGAAACCGAAAACATATACGATATTTTTACTGTATCGCCGCGCGGGACCGGAGGACGCCGTATTGACAAATCGCCGCAGGCAGGCTATACTTTTTTCGGCGGGGATCGCTTTTTTTACGCAAACGCCAACAATAACGGGATCCGAGGTGTTATAGATGTACGGAGGTGCGGACAAAGGCAAATTGGAACGCAAGATCGCGGCGCTCGCAAACGGCGACCCGCGGGCGTTCGATTATGTCTACGAAAGCACGAACCGCCCCGTCTACTTCGCGATCCTCTATATCGTCGGGAATAAACACGACGCCGAGGATATCATGCAGGAAACGTACGTGCGCGCTTTAAGATCGCTCGGCGGATATACTGCCGGCACCAATTTCACGGGCTGGCTGATAAGCATCGGCAAAAACCTTGCGCTCAACCATCTGAGGCGCGCAAAACGCGAAGTGGCGACCGACTTTTCGGAGCAGGCGTGGAAATACGGAGCGGAGGAAAAGGATATCCCGTTCGTATTCGACCTGGCGGCGAAAGTGCTGTCCGAAGAGGAATACCGAATAGTGATGATGTGTCAGATAGCCGGCTATAAGCGGCGCGAAGTCGCAGCGATGCTGGACATGCCGATAGGCACCGTAACATGGAAAAACAACGAAGCGCTGAAAAAACTGCGCAAGGCTTTGGAAACGGAGGGCGGCGTATGAAAGACGTGAAGAAACTGCTTAAAGAACAATCCGACAATATCCTTCCCGACGAGAACGTAAAGGAAAGGATACGCCTCGAACTGGGCTTTGCTCCGCAGACCGAACGCGAAGCCGCTTACGCTCACGGCGGCACCGTTTCTTCCCGCGGAACGAAAAGCAAACTCGCGATCGTCGCCGCAGCGCTCGTGATAGCGATCACGCTCTGCATAGTCCTGCCGCTTACGCTCGGAGGCAGCGGAGGCGGCGGTCCGGTCATTCCCGATTTTTCTTCCGTAGGAGATTTTTACGCATACGGAGCCGCCGCGGCAGGCGCAATGCTGTCGACGTACGGCGGGACTTCGTCCGCTCTCGCGCTCGCGCCGTCCGCGTACGAGCGTGCCGAGATAGAGGCCTTGACCAACGAATATATGCCCCTTGTGGAGAGTATCCTCGCAGGTAACGGTATCACGCACTCCGACGCGGAAGTGCCCGAGGAATATTCCGAGTACGATCTTGCGATGACCGTATCCTGTCCCGATATCGCGGGCGGCACGATGGTCTATACGTTATACTACTCGTTCGATCTTTCGGCGGAAGAGACCGACGGCGACGAGACCGAACGCTCGTACGATATAACCGGAGTGCTCGTCACAGGCAACGGCGAGTTCTCCGTGCGCGGGGGCAGCAGCTCCGAACAGGAGTCGGACGGCAACGAGAGCGAAAACGAAAACGAAATGTGGTTCGAGGCATACGTCGGAGCCGATTCCTATATCCGCGTGGAACAGGAATCCGAAACCGAGACGGAGGAAAACGAAACGGAGATCGAACGCACTCACCGTCTGTTCGTATTCGAAAACGGAAGACTTGTCGAGTCCACTACCGTAGATTACGAAAAAGAGGACGACGGGGAAGAACTCGGATTGGAGATAGAGAGGGACGGCAGACGCGATTCTCTCAAATTTATTCCGCACATAATAAACGGCGACACCGTTCTGTACGTTGAAGCCGATATAGACGGCGACGACTGCGAATTCCTCGTATACAAGGAAAACGGAGTTTACAGATACGAGTTCGACGCCGACTTCGACGAGTTCGACTGACTCGTTGCCGTATATATCGCCCGATTTCCCCGCTCCGATCGGAGCGGGACTTTTTTACCTTGCGCCCGCAAAGCGCCGAGGACTTTCCGTCGGCGCTTTTCCGCTTGAACGAGGCGCGGTACCGCTCCCCTTCAGCCGATACGCCGCCATTCGAAAAAAATTTTTCCGTTTTTCCAACAATCCGTCTTTCAGCCGTGTTGTATAAGTACAAACCCGATCAAAGGAGGAAACCGACATGAAAAAGATCTTTACGATCCTTGTACTGACAGCGGCTCTCGCGTTGAGCGTTGCCGGCCTTGCCGGCTGTGACTTCGACGGCGTTCACAACGTCGCCGATCCGGGCGAACTGCAAAGCGACGAACAGATATTCGGCTTCAGCGCCGCGTCCGCCGCCACCGTTATCTCCGCCATGAACGGCGGAGCCGCCGTCGAGACCGCCGCGGCGAAAAAACTTGCGCTCGCAAACGGCGAAGTGACCGACGAAGCTCTTATAGGAGAGCTGAACGGCTATATGATGCTCGTGGAAAGTCTGCTCTCCGAAGGCGGCTTCGGCTTTAAGACGTCCGTATCGGATACCGAAGGCTATGACCGCATGATGAGCGTGACTTATCGCGATATGACGGGAAACACGATCGAGTACGTGATGTATTACAACGAAACCGTCATATCCGAACGCACCGAGCGCGACGACGATATTTTCGAAGACGAAGAGACCGAGACCGTGAGCAGAATAGACGGGATCATACGCATAGACGGAGCCGACTATCCGATGGAGGGCGTATCCGAAACCTCGACCGAGGGCGACGAAACCGAAACGGAACACCGCCTGACGGTCACGATAAGCGGATCCTCTTATCTCCGCGTCGAGCAGTCCGCGGAAAGCGAACGCGACGAAGACGAACAGGAGTATGCCTATTCGCTGTACGAAAACGGCGCTCTGACCGAACGCTCCGCCTTCGAATACGAAAGAGAGAACGACGAAACGGAGATACGGCTCGAACAGCGCGTACGCGACGAGGACGGCAGATATACCTCCAACGTATTCTACTTCGACAAAGAGACCGTACGCGGCGAAGAAGTCATACTGATATGCGTCGGCGACAGAAACGCTTCCGCCGCTTATACGGTAAGCATACGCGACAACGGCGACGGCACTTCCGACTACGTCTACACCTACGCGGAAGGCTCGCTCGAATATGACCGCGACTGACACGACAACTCTATGACGGACGGACGGCTGCTCCCCGAAGGGAACGTCCGCACGGCCCCTTTTGCGAAACCGGATCCGAAAAATCGGATCCGATTTCACATACGGAAAGCGAAAACAACGGCGCTTCCGCGGTACGATCGGAAAATTTTATCTTCCGTTAATGCAAAAGTGACCGCTCATCGTTTATAATTTGATCGTAAGACAGAACCCATGACCATAAAAAAAGACTTGCCGTATCCGATATCCTCATGCTTCTGATACCCGTCGCTGTCACTCTGCTGACGGGGGTGGTATTTCTCGCCGTCGTGGCTTCCATGATGAGCGGCGGAGCATATCTCGTAAGAACGGGGCTTTGGCGCGCCATAAGGAGGCTTGCCCTCAGGACAAAGTTCTGCGCTTCGCTTGAACACGAATCCCTGCGCATTCCCATGCGCGAGCGCTTCTCTTTCTATTATGGCGTGCAAAAACCCCGCGTCTTTCGACACGGGGCTTTGGC
>ERZ1090880.1527-NODE-1529-length-11227-cov-9.412281_pt1 | contig 11227 bp, 11 predicted proteins | sample MGYA00478471_ERZ1090880 | MGnify/ENA primary metagenome ERZ1090880 (study PRJEB33644, sample SAMEA5815734) | chicken gut metagenome | biome: Chicken; feature: Gastrointestinal Tract; material: Caecum | place: Ireland | collected 2019-01-01 | study: A study of... | reverse complement strand
TGGATCGAATTGTCAAGGCTTTGAAAGACGCCGGCTATGACCCATATATGCAGTTATACGGGTATCTGGAAACCGGTGACGATACATATATTACCCGCAAAGGCAATGCGCGTGATGAGATCGGCGAGCTGGATCAAGAGATGGTCCGGGAGTTCATGATAACATTGAAGAAAAGTGAGTAACTGCCGTGTGCGGGTGCAGGAAAAGCAAAGTGGAATTGGGAGATGAAATAGATGGTATATTATCTAACGGCTTGTATAACTTCATTGAGTGCTTTTTTAGGACTTGCTTTTTCTATATATGCAATTAAAAACTCTGATAATCAAGAGAAGACGAATGCTTTATATATGTTTGCAAGGAGCATGGCAATTTTGTTTATATCTGTCATTCCGTTTTTTCAAAGGTCAGATGTATTGCTCGCATTATTACAAGTTCAATGCTAATTATACAGGTCATAGACTGTATTGTCGGTATATATATTAAAAATCGCATGAGAACAGTGGGACCGTCTATCATGGCAGTTCTCCATGCAATCTGTTTATTGATTTAATATGGCGTTTCAAGGCTGAGAACGATTATAAGTAGCTTATTGACACTGATAGGGAAGAAGAGAGCAGAGTCAGTGGAGGTGCGTTTTACTTTTCCTGTAAAAGTCACTAATAGGAAATATACTAAAAAGAGAAACAAAAAGGCTCTCTGGATGAGGTGGAAGAGTTAATCCAGGAGATGGAGAGAATCATGTTGACCAAATGGAGCAAAGCCGGCTAAACAGGGCAGACAAATGAGGGTTAAATCCGTAAAATAAATGGATGTGAGGAGGACACCTGGCCTCCTGTTTTTAACTACAATAGTTAGCGTTACCTAACTAAAAGGAGAGTGCAATATGTCTGAACCAATGAAACGCCGCGGGATGGGCGGCAAGGATGTCATTACCGTGGGAATTTTTTCCGCCATCTATTTTGTTATCAATTTTGCCTTCATGCTCCTGGGCGGGCTGCATCCGCTGCTGTGGATTTTGATGCCCGGCTTCATTGCCCTGTTTACGGGTATCCCATATCTCATGATGTGCGCCAAGGTGCAGAAAGTGGGTTCCGTCCTGCTGATGGGCCTCATCACGGGCCTCATTTACTATGTTACAGGGCAGTTTACCCTAGTGATCTTGGTTACCTTTGTCCTGGCCTGCGGCCTGGCGGAACTTACCAGGGGGCTCACCCATTACCGGAGCATGGCCGGCAACCTGGTGTCCTTTGTCCTGTTCTCCCTGGGGATGGTGGGATCGCCATTGCCCATCTGGCTGATGCGGGAGGACTTCCTGCGGCAGATCACGGAGCAGGGGATGCCGGCGGACTATGTGAATACCTTGGAAGCCCTTTCCTCCAACGTCATGCTGGTGGTGCTGTTCCTGGCTCCCGTCGTGGGCGCCATCATCGGCGGCTTCATCGCCCGGGCCATGTTCCGCAAGCACTTTGAGAAAGCCGGCCTGGTGTGAGATGGAAACGGAGCAGCGCATATTTGACCCGCGGGCGGGATTGTGGCTGCTGATTGGCGCCAATGTCATCGCTTTCCGTCCCCACACCTTTTGGCTGGAACTGGCTTTGATCGGGCTGCTTTTGGCGCTGATGATCGTCCACAGAAGATTTGTAATGGCCATAAAATGGGCGGTGGGATACTGCGCGCTGGTGGTCTTCCAGCAATTCATCCTGCCGGTGTCCCCCATGATCATCGCCACCAGCTTCACCATCTTCGCCACCTACACCCGCCGGATGTTCCCATGCCTGATGACGGGGGCATTGATGCTGACCTGCACCCCGCTGCGATATCTGATCGTAGCCCTGCGGCAGTTACATATCCCCCAGAAGCTGATTGTGGCCATTTCCGTGACGCTGCGGTATTTCCCCGCCATCCGGGAGGAGGTGGGCTACATCCGGGACGCCATGAAACTGCGGGACATCCGGGGATTTGCCCGGCTGGAGTGTACGGTGATGCCCCTGATGGTGTCCGCCACGGAGACGGCGGAGGAACTGTCCGCGGCAGCGGTGACCCGGGGCATCGAAAACCCGGCCCGCAAAACCAGCGCCGTATCCCTGCGGCTTTCCCCTCTGGACTTTTTGGGGATGCTGGCAGGTCTGGCCTTGCTGGTGCTCTCATTTGTGGTACAATAAGGGAGGCAATGACAATGATAAGCATTGACAATGTTTCCTTCGGCTATGGGGAAGCGCAGGAAACGCTCTCCCAGGTCAGCGCCGCCATCGCGCCGGGGGAGTGCGTCCTGCTGTGCGGGGCCTCCGGCTGCGGCAAGACTACGGTGACAAAGCTGATCAACGGCCTGATCCCGGCCTTTACCCCCGGCTGCCGCCTGGAAGGGCGGGTGGAAGTAGACGGCGCGGATCCTGCTAAAACGCCTATGTACGAGCTTGCTCGAAAGGTAGGGTCTGTGTTCCAAAACCCGAAATCCCAGTTTTTCAACCTGGATACGGACAGTGAACTGGCCTTTGGTTTGGAAAACGAAGGACGGCCTCCTGAGGAGATTCGCAGCCAAGTAGCGGATACGGTGGAGGCGCTCCATCTTAAGGAACTGCTGGGGCGGAGTATCTTCTCTCTGTCCGGCGGACAGAAGCAGCTGCTGGCCTTCGGCTCTGTCTACGCTATGGGCCCTGAAATTTTTGTGCTGGATGAACCTACGGCCAATCTGGATCAGGATGCCATTTCCCGGCTTCATGACCAGATCGCCAATCTGAAGCGTCAGGGCTGCACGGTTGTGATCGCAGAGCACCGGCTGTACTTTCTCACCGATCTCATCGACCGGGCCCTTTATCTGCGGGATGGGGTGCTGGAGCGCACCTTCACGCGGGAACAGTTCTGCGCCCTGACCAACCGGGAACGTGAGGGACTGGGCCTGCGGACCCTGACGCCGGCAGCCTGCGGTCTTCCGGCAGCGGAACCGGCCGGCAGCAAAACCGGTTTGTCCGTAGAAGGGTTGACTTGCGCATACCGCAAAGAGACAGCCGTGTTTCAAAATCTTTCTTTTTCCGCCCGTCCCGGGGAAGTGGTGGCCATCACCGGTCCCAACGGTGTTGGCAAGACCACCTTCACCCGTTGCCTGTGTGGGTTACTGCGGGAAAAGGCCGGACAGATTACACTGGATGGCAAGCCGCTGAATCGGAAAGGGCGGCAGCGTATGGCGTTCTGCGTGATGCAGGATGTGAACCACCAGCTCTTTTCCGACAGCGTGTGGGGAGAGTGTCAGATGTCCGCACCAGATGCACCGGATCAAACCATTGAGAAGGTATTGGACAGCCTCCATCTGCTGCCCTTCCGGGAGCGCCACCCCATGTCCCTGTCCGGCGGGCAGAAGCAGCGGCTGGCGGTGGCCACGGCGCTGCTGTCGGAGAAACCGATCTTGATTTTTGATGAACCCACCAGCGGCCTGGACTATGCCCGTATGGTGGAAGTGTCCGGGGTGATCCGGGACCTGGCTAGGCAGGGGCGGATTGTGCTGGTGGTCACCCATGACCAGGAATTTCTGCAGCGGGCCTGTGACCGGGTGCTGCGGCTTTGAGAGGAGGAGAGCGGATGATGGCGGACAACGGCTATCCTGTCCCTGTAGTGGAGAACGATGGATGCCGGGTCTTTCAGATCCATGACGAAACAGGAGAGGGGACCATGACCCAGTATGACCTGTTTCCAGGCGTGTCCCTGATGTATAACGATTTCCACATGGAGAGCTGTGAATCGGAATTTTACACCACGGAAGATCTGCTGTGCATTGACTATTGCCGCCAGGGCCGGATGGAGTATCCGGCGGGGCCGGACGCCTATTCTTATGTGGAGGCCGGGGATCTGAAATTAGACCGCCGGCTGGAGCACCGGGGCCATTTTACCTTTCCGCTTTCCCATTATCATGGTATTACCATCGGTTTTATACTGCCCCAGGCGGCCGGATCCCTGGCGGAGTGGGTACGGGAATTCCCTGTGGATCTTGGGCGGCTCCAGGAGAAATTTTGCTCCGGAAGCCATCCCAAGGTGATCCATAGAGCGCCCTCTGTAGACCACATCTTCCAGGAACTCTACGCCGTACCGGAACAGATCAAACTGCCTTACTTCCGCATCAAGGTGCTGGAGCTGCTGTTGTATCTGGACGCTCTGGAACTGGACGGGAAAACTGAGAAGCCCTACTTTTACAAGTCCCAGGTGGAGAAGGTCAAGGCCGCCCATCGTCTGCTGACGGAGGATCTGGAACGGCACTACACCATCGCGGAACTCTCGGAACGCTTTTCTATCCCTGCCACGGCATTGAAGGAGTGCTTCAAATCGGTCTACGGTCAGCCAGTCAATACCTATATGAGAAGCCTCCGTATGGACCGGGCCGCGCTGCTCCTCCGGCAGGAGCCGCAGGCCAGTGTGACAGAGATCGCCGGGCGGGTAGGCTATGACAGCGCCAGCAAGTTTGCTGCCGCGTTTAAGGATACCAAGGGGAAAACCCCTTTGGAATACCGGCGGGAAGGCAGGTGAATTGTTTCGTCCAAATGGGACTGAACCGGCGCCGCAGAGCGGACAAAGACAGGATATCCTGGTAGAATCGTTGTAGTTAGAGAGAACAAACTACAACGATTTTTTCTTGAGAGGAGTCCTGTATATGAAGGAGCAAACTTGGCTTGGTACCCTGCTGTCCTTTGCTTCGCCCTGCAGGGGGAAGATGGCGGCCTCTGTGGCGCTGGCCATCCTCAGCGTGGCAGGTGGATTTGTGCCATACCTTGGCGTCTACCAGATCATCCGGCTGTTTTTGGAGCGGCAGGCAAGCTTGGAGGGGATCTTGTTCTGGTGCGGCGTCTGCCTGGCTGGCTACGCCGTCAAAGTGGTGGGTTATGCCCTGTCCACCATGCTGGCCCATGTGTCCGCCTATACGATTTTGGAGGGCCTGCGCCTTCGGGCGGCAGACCGGCTCATGGGGGCGCCTTTGGGTGAAGTGGAATCCCGGCCCATCGGATCCATGAAAAGCACCATCGTGGACCGCATTGAGGATATTGAACCGCCTCTGGCCCATATGATCCCGGAACTCAGTTCCAACATCCTGCTGCCTCTGGTGGTGGTCATCGCCATGTTCTTGATCGACTGGCGGATGGGGCTGGCTCTGCTGGTAACGATCCCTGTGGCCCTGATCCCCATGGCCTTCGGGATGAAAAGCTACAACAAAAACTACGCCGCCTACATGGAAGCCAATGCCCATGTAAACAGCGTCATCGTGGAGTATGTGGAGGGCATCCAGGTGGTGAAGGCGTTCAGCCAGGGGGAACGGTCCTATCAGAAGTTCGCCCGGGCGGTATCCTCCTTTAAGGATTTTACCATGAACTGGTATCGGTGTACCTGGGCCTCCATGAACCTGTGCCTGTCCATCCTGCCAACCACCCTGCTGGGGACGCTGCCCGTGGGGGTCTATCTCTATCAGGCGGGTGTGCTGGACCCGGCTCAGGTGACCCTGTGTCTGATGATGGCCCTGGGGATCGTGAGCCCGCTGATGAGCGCCACCGCCTTTATAAACTCCATGAAGAGCATGCAGTTTGCGGTGAAGGACACTCGAGATCTTCTGGATCTGCCTCAGCTGCCCCAAGCGGAGCAGGATGTGCCCATGGATGGCCGTGCTATACAGTTGCGGGACGTATCCTTCTCCTACGGCGGTCAGGATGGGAGGGAAGTGTTCCACCATCTCGACCTGACCATCCCACAGGGGAAGTTTACCGCCCTGGTGGGCCCCTCCGGGGGAGGAAAGTCCACCATCGCGCGGCTGGCTGCCCGGTTCTGGGATGTGACCAGCGGCTCCATCACCCTGGGCGGGCACGATATCCGGGAACTGCCTTTGAAACAGCTCTCCAGGGAGATCAGCTTTGTTACTCAGGATAACTTCCTCTTTGACTGCTCCCTGAAGGAGAACATCCGGCTGGGCAGGCCGGGTGCCTCAGACGAGGAGGTGTTCGCGGCCGCCAGGGCAGCCCAGTGCGAAGAGTTCGTCAGCCGTCTGGAGCACGGCTGGGACACCACTGCCGGGGACGCGGGAAAGCAGCTCTCCGGCGGGGAACGCCAGCGCATCGCCATTGCCCGTGCCATCTTGAAGGATGCTCCCGTCGTCATTTTGGACGAGGCCACCGCCTTCACGGACCCGGAGAATGAGGATAAGATTCAGCGATCCATCAGGGCTCTTTCCAAAGGAAAGACACTTCTGGTGATCGCCCACCGGCTCTCAACCATTCAGAACGCGGACCAGATCGTGGTACTGGAAGAGGGAGAGATCGTGGACCGGGGCACCCAGAGCGAGCTGCTGGGCCGCTGCCCGCTGTATCAGGCTTTGTGGGCAGCCCATGTAGGGGCACAGGATTGGGCCGTGACATCTGGAAAGAAGGAGGAGAACTGAGATGTTTCATAGTGTCGGACGCATTTTACAGTGGGCAAAGGGTTACCGGAAACGGATGATCCTGGGCTTTGTGTGTTCTTTCTTCGCCACCTGGTGTACTGCCGGACCGGTGATGTTGGCAGCCTGGGCCCTGGGACGGATGATCGGAAACGCCTGGGGAGAAAACGGGCTCCCCGCCTCGTTCCCTTGGCTGTGCTTAGGCGGCATTGTGGTGCTGATCCTGCTGCGGTTCTTCTTCACCTACTGGAAAAACCGGCTCCAGGAGAGTATCGGAACAGAACGGGCGGCGGAGCAGCGCATGGAGCTGGGAGATGTCCTGAAGCGGGTGTCCCTGGGCTACTTTGCCAAAAACAATCTGGGGGACATCCTGGCAGCTCTCACCACGGAGCTGAGCACACTGGAACTTCAGAGCATGAAGATGGTGGACGCGGTGATCAACGGCTATATCCAGGTGGCGGTGATCCTGCTGTGCGTGGCCATCTTCTGCCCGCCTGCGGCTCTGGTGGCGCTCCTGGGTGTTCTGGTGTCCGCCTTTGCACTGCGGGGCATCGGCCGGCAGAGCGCCCGCACCGCACCGGTGGGCCACCGGGCCCAGGAGGCTCTCTCCGGCGCGGCCATCGAGTACATCCACGGCCTGCCGGTGGTGAAGTCCTTCGGCCAGGACGGGGTATCTGTCCAGCGGTTCCGGGAGGCCTGCCGGGACAACAAGGCCATCCGCATCAAGAATGAGTTTGGATTCGTGCCATGGAATTGCCTGCACCTGTTTGCTCTGCGGGCGGCGTCCGTGGGGCTGGTCCTTACCGCCGGGCAGCAGGCTTTGGTGGGGGCTTTGCCGCTCCCGTATTTCCTGATGATCGCCCTGTTCTCCTTCACCATCTTCGGTAGTGTGGAAGCTATCAATGACGCGGCCCATATCCTGTCGGTGACGGATTCGGTGCTGGACCGGCTGGAGGAGCTGGAGCGCACGGACTTCATCGATAAGGATGGGCGGGAGATCATCCCAGAACGGTTCGATGTGGCCCTGTCCCATGTGTCCTTTGGGTATGGTAACCGGGAGGTGCTTCATGATGTGACCTTTACCGCGCCCCAAGGAACCACTACCGCCATTGTGGGGCCGTCCGGTTCCGGCAAGAGCACCATCTGCAATCTGGCAGCCCGGTTCTATGATGTGGACAGCGGTACCGTATCCGTCGGCGGACATGATGTACGGGAATTTACCTGCGAGAGTCTGCTGCGGAACATCTCCATGGTGTTTCAGAATGTGTACCTCTTCCAGGACAGTGTGGAGAACAACATCAAATTCGGCTGCCCCGAGGCGACCCGCGAACAGGTGGCAGCCGCCGCCAAGGCCGCTTGCTGCCACGACTTCATCATGACTCTGCCGGAGGGATACGATACGGTCATTGGTGAGGGTGGTTCCACCTTATCCGGCGGAGAGAAGCAGCGTATTTCTATCGCCCGGGCCATTTTGAAGGACGCTCCTATCGTCATTCTGGACGAGGCCACCGCCAGCGTGGACCCGGAGAATGAACATCTGATCCAGCAGGCGCTTACAGCCCTGACAAGGGGGAAGACCATTCTCACCATCGCCCATCGTCTGGCTACCATCCAACACGCCGATCAGATCCTGGTGGTGGATGACGGCCGCATCGTTCAGCGGGGCACCCATGAGGAGCTGATGGCCCAAGGTGGGCTGTACCGGCGGTTCATCGAAATCCGGGAGCAAGCCGAGGGCTGGCGCATTAGCTAACTTGTTGTCCAGAAGGAGGTGTGCCATATGGCTTTGACATCCTCAATGGAGGATTATCTGGAGGCTGTCTTTATGCTTCAGAAACGAAATGGCTACGCCCGTTGCACGGATGTGGCGGAGCATTTGGGTGTGAAAAAGCCTTCGGTAAGCCGGGCTGTCAAGGAACTATCTAAAATGGGTTATTTGCTGAAAGAGACCGACGGCACACTTTCCTTAACAGAGCAGGGGAGACGGATAGCAGAGCAGGTATATGAAAAGCATCAGTTCTTTACGCAGCAACTAATCGAAGCCGGTGTGCCTCCGGATATTGCGGCCCGGGACGCATGTAAGCTGGAACATGTTATCAGTGAAGCCAGCTTTAAAAAGCTGAAGGGGCGGATAGAACACTGAGAAATGGGGCATGTAAAGGTGCAGTTTAATAGATTCATCGCTTCCGCAATGCATGTGGCCCATTCTCGCTTCTCCTCTTGACAAAACAGATATACGTCTAGTATAATCATTGTTGGTTAGTTATGGCTAACCAACAAAACATGAAGGAGGAATTTCCATGTCCCTCATCAATAAAGAAATCGGAGAATTTACCGTACAGGCTTATCATGAAGGCGCTTTCAAGGCCGTTTCCAAGGCGGATGTGCTGGGAAAGTGGGCCGTATTTTTCTTCTATCCGGCGGACTTTACCTTTGTTTGCCCCACGGAGCTGGAAGATTTGGCAAATAAGTATGCAGATTTCCAGGTGGCCGGATGCGAAGTGTATTCGGTATCCTGTGACACCCATTATGTCCATAAGGCATGGCATGACGCGTCTGACCGGATCAAAAAGATCGGCTACCCGATGCTGGCGGATCCCACCCATGTGCTTTCCAGGGATTTTGAGGTATATATCGAGGCGGACGGCGTAGCAGAGCGCGGGACTTTTATCGTTAATCCCGAGGGGAAGATCGTGGCTTATGAAGTCAATGCCGGAAATGTGGGACGCAATGCCGATGAGCTGTTGCGCAAGCTGCAGGCCTGCCAGTTCGTTCATGAACACGGGGATGAGGTGTGCCCGGCCAAATGGCAGCCCGGGGCCGAGACCCTGAAGCCGAGCCTTGACCTTGTGGGGCAGTTGTAAGGTATGAAGAATATCAAAGAACTCTATGATGTCGTGGTGATCGGCGGCGGGCCGGCCGGATTGACGGCCGCCCTGTATCTGGCCCGGGCGAGGTATCGTGTTGTCGTGGTGGAAAAAGAGCATTTCGGCGGGCAGATCACCATTACGGATGAAGTGGTGAATTTCCCGGGAGTGGAGCATACGTCCGGAAAGGCTCTCACCGAAACCATGCGCAGGCAGGCCCAGAGCTTTGGTGCGGAATTTCTGCTGGCTGAGGTGACCGGCCTTGCCATGGATGGCGATATAAAGACGGTTCAGACCAGCCGGGGCGAACTGCACTGCTTTGGCGTGCTCCTTGCTACCGGCGCCCATCCCCGCAGCGTGGGCTTTGCCGGAGAGGCGGAGTTCAAGGGGAGAGGTGTCGCTTACTGTGCCACCTGTGACGGAGAGTTTTTTACCGGGAAAGAAGTCTTTGTGGTAGGCGGCGGTTTTGCAGCCGCGGAGGAAAGCGTATTTTTAACTAAGTACGCAAGGCATGTGACCATCCTCATCCGCGGCGATGGGTTTACCTGTGCCCCGGCTGCTGCGGAAGCGGCGCTTCACCACGAAAAGATCACGGTGGTCACCCATGCGCAGGTGGAAGAGGTATCCGGAAAGGATGGCCTCAGTCTCCTGAAGTATCGGAATACGGAAACAGGGGAGGTTACGGAATACAGAGCCGCAGAAGGGGATCCTTTCGGTGTATTCGTATTTGCTGGATACGAGCCCGCGACCGGCCTGGTGAAAGGCCTGGCAGAATGCGACGCGAAAGGATATGTTGTGACAGACCGGAGTCAGAAGACCACCTGCGAAGGTTTGTATGCCGCCGGAGATGTGTGCATCAAACCCCTGCGACAGGTGGTGACGGCAGTGGGAGACGGGGCACTGGCGGCGACAGAACTGGAGCGCTATGCCGCTGCTCTGCAGAAAAAGACCGGCCTATATCCCGTACAGCCCACGGCCATCTCAAAAGAGAACGAGGCAGCTCAGAAAAACAGCCGGCAGACGGATGGGCTGTTCACTCAGGATATGCTGTCCCAGCTGGAGGCGGTATTTCAAAAAATGGCTTCCCCGCTGAGGCTGAAGCTCTATCTGGACGATACGCCCTTGTCTGCGGAGCTGAAGGGATATATGGAAGAACTTTGCGCGCTGACGGATAAGCTCTCTCTGGAAATGGGAGGGGAAGAGGTGGAAGACTGCCCCTGCGTGCGGGTATGCAGAGCAGATGGCTCGTGGACGGGGCTTGCGTTCCACGGGGTACCTGGCGGACACGAGTTTACCTCCTTTGTGCTGGGACTTTATAACGCGGCTGGACCGGGACAGGCTTTGGATGAAGAAATCCTTAGTGGGATACGGGCCCTAAAAACGGCGCATATGAAGATCCTCGTATCCCTTTCCTGCACCATGTGCCCGGAACTGGTGACGGCGGCCCAGCGGATCGCCGCAGAAAATCCCGATGTGACGGCGGAGGTTTACGACCTGAACCATTTTGCAGCTCTGAGAGATCGGTATAAGGTGATGAGCGTCCCCTGTCTGGTGATTGATGACGGGGAAACCGTTTCGTTCGGGAAGAAAAACATCTCACAGCTCTTGGAACTGTTAGGTAAATAAAGGATAGAATAAAATGCCCATTCACATCATCAACATGTGGATGGGCATTTTCATATATAGACGTGCGTATTTATGCCAGTTTCCGGCCGGCGGATTCTTTGCGGGCGTTGAAGAAACCTGCATATGACCCCGTAAAAATATGGCTCCTATTTTTTTAGCATATCCCGGACAGCCTGGGGCGTACTCCCGAACTTCTGCTGAAAAGTATGATAGAAGTTAGACACGCCGTGGTACCCAACGGCAGCCGCAATCTCCTGCATCGGCATATCGCTCTGCTCTAAAAGTTCAAGAGACTGTTCCATCCGCAAGGTACGCACATACTCGCCGATGC
>ERZ1090880.1525-NODE-1527-length-11245-cov-4.745398_pt1 | contig 11245 bp, 10 predicted proteins | sample MGYA00478471_ERZ1090880 | MGnify/ENA primary metagenome ERZ1090880 (study PRJEB33644, sample SAMEA5815734) | chicken gut metagenome | biome: Chicken; feature: Gastrointestinal Tract; material: Caecum | place: Ireland | collected 2019-01-01 | study: A study of... | reverse complement strand
CCTGTGTGCCGGCAAGGCTCATCTCATTCCGGGAGTGCTGCAGCCGTTTCTGGTGGGACTGATGATTATGCTGTCTGTCATCGGTATGGTGCAGACACTCATGGAAAGTTCCCAGAAGAGAGCTTTTGCAGGAAAGGCGCTGGCCATCTCTCTCATATGCTGGGGCTTGTTTACGGTGATTCTCTCTTTCCCGGCGATCATATCCCTGCCGGGAGTTGCCAGATATATCGGAGATGGTTTTCTGTCTTCCGTGCTTTCCTTCGGAGGCGGAGACGCATATCTGTCCGTAGCACAGGGAATGTTTGTGGACAGCGGAATGATCAGTTATCAGGATTTCTATGGAAGTATCGTATCGGTGGCCAACGCGCTGCCGGGTTCCATTCTCTGTAAGATCCTTTCCGGCTGCGGCTATGTCATGGGCTTTCAACAGAACGGTTCTGTGGTCATGGGACTGTTTATGGCCGTCTGCGGTTTTGCCTGCAGTGTGGCGGCTTCGGGAGCCATCGTCATTGTCGTCCGGATGATTTATGATAAATATGAGAATCTCCGGATTTTCGCGGTGGTCAAACATTTTATCCGTCCGATCATTTCCGGTCTGCTTTTAAACGTGGCGTTGTCACTATACCTTTCCGGTATTCTGGAAATCGCCGGAGGAAGCCTGACCATGACAATCTTATCGGTAATCACATTGATTATCATTGCTCTGGTCTTTGTGCTGGAGCAGAAAAAAGATATCCATCTTCTGTGGAAGATTCTTCTTTCCGCAGCCATTTCCTTTGTGGGATGTAACCTGTTTGCGGCTATATAGAATATCATGAGAGATATCATCAACGGTTACATCACCAATTTATGTCTTTAACACTGTCTTATGTAAAAACATAGGACAGTGTTTTTTTGCTTTTATAGGAAACGGTGTTTCTATGAAAGAAAAAACGCTCCACTGGGATTGCGCTGCGGTGGATTAAAAAATGTTATATAAAACCAGCGATCCGGAGGACATGAGCCAGGGAGCCCTGTCCCGACGGGTACATTATCTGAAACGGGAAAAAGGAGGAATGGAAGAAATGTGTGAATACTCAGAGAGGATCTTTAACGGAGGAAAAGAAGAGGGCCTGCGGGAAGGCTGTGAGAAGATGGTGCGTTTGATGAGAGAACAGGGGGTAGATGAAGCAATCATTAAAAAGATCATGGCAAGCGCTGCGGAACGGGAACCAGTGCAGGTATGACAGAGGCATCCTGGAACTGTATACACTGAATTAGAAAGTGAATTAAGAATATAGTTATAAAGTGCCCTGAAAGTATCCCATAAAGTGTGGGAAGTTCTTTCAGGGCGCTTTTTTTTGGTCTATGATTCTTTACATTTAGTATTGTCCGCGATCATTTTAATCTGTGGGCCGGTCATTCACCCGGATTATAAGATTGTTCTAAAACTCATACGCCGAAGCATCCGAATAAATGTCATCCCGGTTCAGCTCGTTTAAGATGGCGGCTCGGCGGCTGCCTACCAGAAGAGTCTTATTGTACTGGAAGTATTTCTCGCAGCCGTTTTCAGTGATGAAAGCGGAGATTTCCGGATCCATGGTAAGTTCGGTGACGAAGATGACCATCTCCTGTCCTTCGCCGAAAGCGTCCTCCATAAAGGTAAAACTGTAGTCGAGAGCTTTTGAGGCCGTTGTAACAGCCTCGCTGCGCTGTTCACGCAGATGGTCAAACCCGTTTTTCACCTGTCCGAAAGCTTCTTTTGGAGCGGCGACGGTATCCGGCGTCCATTCCCGGAGCAGCTGCATGATTGCAAGATGCCGTTTCTTATCTTCCGCGGAGACAAGGCCGGTTTTTTCTGTGAGAGTGAAAGAAGCATCGCGGTCGGAGAGCATCTGCTGCCACAGGTTCCAGGCGGCGCTGCCGGACGGAGTATCGGATACATTTCCGGAGACAGCCATAGTTTTGTCCTGGCCGGTATTCTCCGTTTCAGCGGACAGCAGCTCTTTTAGCCCCTTCTGGTACTGTCTAAGAAAGGCGTAACATTCCGTGGTGATCCGGTCTTTTTCCATGGCGGCGGCAATATAGTTGTGGAGACCGCCGGTGAGCAGTTCCACGCAGCTCAGCCGTTCGTCGAAGGAGGCCCGGAAGAGACGTTCGAAGACAGAATTCTTTACTTCTCCGGTGAGGATCCGGCTGATATCATATTCATCGCGATATTTCTGATACAGATCGTAGTAGGCAGCCACATCTTTGGCGATATCTTCATGCTGCAGGAACTGATGAATGATATCTTCTTCCACCGGGATAGACAGGGATTCATAGGAATAGATAAGATAACTGAGATCTTCCCAACCGCGGGCGGTCACAAACTGCATACCGTCCACATCATTTTCCACGCGATAAAAATTCTGCGGGCGCAGCTCCAGGTAGCTTAAGATAAACGGATGGATATGGCGGGTGCGGGCGTAGCTGCGAAACGCTTCCAGATCAGCCTCAATATCAATCTTACGCACACGGTCCAGAGTTACGAAGTCAAAATCCCGGACACTCTTGTTGTATTCCGGCGGATTGCCGGCGGCGGTGATGATCCATCCCTTTGGCACCGCCTGATTGCCGAAGGTTTTGCACTGGAGGAACTGCAGCATGGTCGGGGCAAGCGTCTCAGAAACGCAGTTGATCTCATCGATAAAAAGGATGCCTTCTTTTTTGCCGGTTTCCTCCATATAGCGGTAAATGCTGCTGATGATCTCGCTCATGGTGTATTCGGTGACGGAGCGGGTAACGCCGTCAAATACCTCTTCCTTGATAAAAGGCAGGCCTACGGCGCTCTGCCTTGTGTGATGGGTGATGGTATAGGCGATAAGGCCGATATTACACTCTCTGGCAATCTGCTGCATGATCTGTGTCTTGCCGATGCCGGGAGGTCCCATCAGAAGGATGGGGCGCTGCCGGATCTCCGGGATACGGTACTGACCGTATTCATCCTTGTCCAGATAAGCCCGGACAGTATTTTTGATATCTTCTTTTGCTTTCTTTATATTCATGGGTATCAATCCTCTAAATTTCTTTATGATATAACGTGGTAAAGAGCCTGATTTTTATAGTTTCAATATGTCAGGGGAATCTTCACATTCCCAGTTCATCCTCATCCAGGTGGATGCGCATGGCCCAGGGAGGAACCTCCGGGATGTCGTCGCCAAATGCGTTCTGCTGCGGAGAAGTTCCCGCAGCTCCGCCGGATGACGGAACATTTCTTCCATATCCGGGGGTATCGACGAAGACGAACGCCGTCTCGTAAGGCGGACGTTTCGCCGGATAAATGCCCTTGCCATCGGTGAAATAAAGCAATCCTCTCAGGTTGTGAAAGACGCCTTCGTCCAGCAGCTGGTCGACATAGGCGAAAGCCGGACGGAAATCGGTGCCGCCGCCTCCGATGAGGGAAAAATTCTGAAGCAGCCGGTCGATATCTTCCTGAGACTGTATGATGGTATCAGCATGGACCTGGTTGTCACATTGGATGATCCGGATATGACTCTTCCGGAAAAAACTGTCTCTCTGGCGGATGATCTGAAAAGTTTCCTCCAGAAAACGTTTGACCAGAGGACCGTTGGTGGAGTAGCTGGTATCAATGACGATGACAAACTCGGAGATTTTCATGATCTCCCGGCTTTCCAGAGGTTCGATGAGAGGCATGTTTTTATACAGCCGAAGTCCGTAGGTATAATAATTTAAGTCAAATTCATCATAATCGCACTGCAGTTCTTCTTTTAACACCGTGAATTTCCGGAGAAATTCCCGGTAAGAGCGCCGGGATCTGCCCTGACTGATCTGTGTCTGTACGGAGGAGAGGGCGTTACTGTCCTGCTTGCCTTTGAGTTCCATCTCCTTTGAGACCCGCCGCCCGATTTTTTCCCAGTTTTCCCCTGCCCGGGCAGAGGATGGAGACTGGGACGGATCTCTGGGCCAGAAGCGATGATCGTCGGTATAAAATTCAAACTGCAGGGCAGCCTGCTCTTCATGATCCGTGATGGCGAGCAGATCATGGTAGATGGCAGCGGCGGTGACAGGAATATGCTCTTCTTTTAAATGTTTGTAATAGTTCATTCTGCGCAGCGACAGCGTTCTCCGGGTAGATTTTTTTTCAAACGAATCGATGGTCCATTCCACCGCAATGTCGCAGGCCAGATTCCAGATGGCCGGTTCCCGGCTGCCCCGCATCCAGAGGTGCCGGAAAATACAGTGAAAAATACTGTGTAGATAGGCCCGGTTTAAAAAGAGCGGATTGTTCCGGAATACGCGAAGGATCTGCTCACGGGAAAAAAACAGGGAACTGCCGTCTGTGGCAAAGGTATGAATTTGTTCGTTGGAAGACCAGGTGAGGGCAGAAAGAGCCATGTCCAGATACCGGAAATCCAGATAAAGTTCACTGCGGATTACATCCAGAATCTTCAGACACATTTCATTTTCCCACTCGGTCTGTGTCTGTCTGTGTGCCATAATCATTCTCTTTCTAAGAAAGTGCGTTTCTGCCAGAGCAAGAATCCTTAGAAAAGCAGACTTGCCATAAGTCAGTACTGCTTTGGCAGGCGCGTGGCCGAATAGTTACTAAAAATCATCAAAGTCAAAATTTTTGCCGGCAAAATTGCCGTGCCGGTGCTGTTCTTCCATGAGCCGGGCGCTTCCCTCGCCCCAGTCTGCATCCACGCAGGCGGAGATAGCTGCACTGTAATCACCGGCGGAAAAATATCCGCAGAGAAACAGAAGCAGAGGGAGATCCCTTGCTTTTACGGCCATGGAAATTGCTGTGGAAAGCCGGGCTGTCAGAGCGTCGGTATAGAGAGATTCTGCTGTTTCTTTCAGTCCGTTCGGCCATCGCAGACGCTGAATGGCAATCCGGCAGAGGGATTCATCAGATTCTACTTTCAGGGCGTTCTCGAAGCAAAGGTCGTATTTTTCATAATTAATGCGGCCGTTCTCAAAACATTTTCGCATGCGGAACCCCTCCCCGTGGATACTTCTGCTGAAAATGTGCGCCGGGGAAATCTCATCCAGCCATTCATAATATTCCGGAAAAAATAAAGCAGCGGAGACGGCGGTATGTCCCGAAAAAGCAGTTTCATTTTCCGTGCGTTTTTCCGAAACAGAGCTGGAAATAGGATCCGCTTCCGGTACGAAGAGGACCAGGAGGTCTTCCGCATAACGTTCCAGCAGAAGAGGCAGTCCTTCAGCCTCAGTGTCACTGCACCGCATGATCAGCCTGGAAAGGCTGGTACAATTCATAAATTCGTCGCTTCCGATGGACTGAATGCCGGCACCTGCGGAGAGGGTGTGAAGCTTCCTGCAGTTATAAAAAGCGGCATTATGAAGGGTTGTAACGGAAGACGGCAGCCAGACAGCCTCCACGGAAGAGCCGCTGAGACAGGAAAGCTGCGAGCGCTGTTCGGAATCTGCGGCAGCTTTCTCATATGCCCCGGCGTCTGGTCCGTGCGGAGAGTCAGGCTGTGTATTTGAGTCAGGCAGCACATTTGAATCAGACCGTGTACCTGTGTCAGGTAGTATATCTGTGTGATAATGAAAATACTGCTCCGGCAGCCGGGGTTCGGAACGGGAAAAACAGTAGGCGCCAATTTCTGTCACCGGCAGTCCTTCAATGGTTTCCGGCAGCATGACCACCGGATGTTCCCCGTAGACCCGCAGAATGCGGACGCCGCCTCCGGCCGGTTCCCATAAAATATCAAGTTTTTGGGCAGATAAACTGCCGGGATGCCCGATAAAAATATCGTCGTATGTGTTTAGCATAATTATTATTTTCCATAGTTGGTTGTCTTCTTGTTCCCAGCGACGCCGCCGGCGTCACTGCCCTATAGCATACCACGGAAGAATTTTTTCTACAATAAAAGGGACAAAATTTTTTTTCTGTGATAGACTTAAGACGTTGGAATCAACGCAGCAGGAAATCCTGGTAATCTGCCTGAAAAAGGAATCATCCATTGAAAGAGCGGATATCGGGAAAAGAAATGTCAGCGGAAAAATATCGGGAGGAGATATGATCGACAGAGATAAATGGATGACCAGTGTACAGTACACGTGGCCGGAAAATTATTACCGGGAAACCGACAGCGTAAAGAGGCAGGAGATGCTGAAAGACAGGATGGCGGAAACGACTTCCGCAGAAGAAAAGGTGGAAGATCAGCTTCGGCGGAAACTGTGGGAAGCCCGCTACTTAGACCGAAAGGGAAAGCAGGACGGAACTGATAACTATCTGAAACTCTGGACGATGCTTCCGATGGCTGCCGGGCAGAAAGGTTCGTTTTTTGGCAGAAAGACAGTCCGGACATTTGTGGAACAGGTGAGGGAGACATTTCAGACGGAACTTCAGAAGGAGAATCCGGAATATGAGAATCTCTGGTATGATGAATATATGAACTTTTTTGATTTTTATATCACCATCTGTAAGACAGATAAAAGTTATACAAATGTGCTTTTTCATCTGGCGAAGATTTCCGAAGATCAATTGATTGTGAAGATCGCGGAAGATCTGCGGGAAAAAACTGTGGATCTGCCGGAGAGCCTGGGATTGTCCCGGGAATTTGCTCTTTTTGCCGTGGCGGCGGAAGACAGTTTTCTCAGGCACTTTCCGGAAGAAAAACAAATCTATGAGCGCACCTGGAAAAACATCCATCAAAAGCCGGAAAAGATGTAAACGAAGGGTCCGCATCAGAATAATAATAAAATCCCGGCGAAAATAAGAAATATACACAGAAAGAAAGGAAAGAACATGAAAGCATTAGGATTTATCGGTATGGGAAATATGGCGAAGGCCATCGCGGAAGGAATCATCAGGAGCGGCAAAGTAAACGGCAGTGATATTTACGCCTATGCGCCGCATCAGGACAAGCTTAAGAAAAATGCACAGGCCATCGGCTTTACAGCCTGTGAGAGCATGGAAGTCCTTCTCAGGGAGGCGGATACCATTGTGATGGCTTGTAAACCGTATCAGATTGAAGGAGTACTGGCGGAATATAAAGATGCCCTGGCAGGAAAAGCGCTGATTTCCATTGCAGCCGGATGGGATTATGCAAAATATAAACCACTTCTTGACGAGACCACCCGGGTGCAGTTTATCATGCCAAATACACCGGCCATGGTGGGAGAAGGCGTTTTATTATTTGAGGAGACGAATTCTCTGGAAGAACAGGAAAGAAAAGAACTGATGGAACTGTTTTCTGTGCTGGGACTTGTGGAGGAGATACCAACCCATCTCATGGGGATCGCGGGAACACTGACCGGCTGCGGTCCTGCGTTTATTGATCTGGTTATCGAAGCACTGGGAGACGCCGGTGTAAAATACGGCGTACCGAGAGCGCAGGCCTATGCACTGGTATCGCAGATGATCCTCGGCAGCGCGAAACTGCAGCTTAAGACCGGAGAACATCCGGGAGTCCTGAAAGATAATGTATGTTCACCGGCAGGAACTACCATCCGCGGTGTCAACGCTCTGGACAGAGCAGGATTGCGCGCGGCATTTCTTGATGCGGTGGACGCCATTATGGAATAACCGATGCGTTCAGGCATCATTCATTGATCCAATAAAACAGAAGCCGCCGGCATGGACAACTTTAATGAAAAATTGTCCGTGCCGACGGCTCCTTTATAATGTATGAGCGTATGTATTTTACAGATTTTTAATGCGGATAATGTAGGAAATCCGTTTGGAATCCAGATAGCCCTGTGTTTTTGCTCCTACATTTTCAAAACGGCTGCCGGAACGTCCGCTGTATGTGGCAGATTTTCCTGCATCGTACCATAAACGGTCACCGGAGCTGTTGCGTCCTGCGTAGATATTACAGTGAGCGATTCCTGCCCAGCATACCACATCGCCTTTCTGAAGGTCTGCGGAGGAACAGATTTTGTTGACGCGGATGACTTTGACCTTTTTGCCCCATTTGCTGAAGTTCTTTTTCAGAGAACCGCTGGAACGCACATAAAATGTTCTGCCTTTTTTCAGGGCGCCGTACTGCTGCAGGCACCAGGAAACATAAAGCGCGCAGTTGGATTTTTTTCCGCTGGAAAGGGCACCCTTATAGGTGGAACGGGTTCCGCTGTTGCTGTATTTGAATTTCTTCTTTTTCAGATTCTTTCCCATGTTTTCGCAAATCTTCAGCCAACGATTTAAGTTGGTATTCTCAGATTTCTTGGAAGACTTGCCGGAATTACCGGAAGTTGTGTTGGAAGCCGGAGCCTGTGATGCTGAGGAAGAACTGTTTCCGGAGTTTGTCGGAGTGGCTGGTTTCGCCGGTGTGGACGGAGCAGCCGGAGTGGCCGGTTTCTGTTCTTCTGTCGGCGGAGTGGCCGGCGTTTCTGTGGTTGTTCCCCCGGTGGAAGAACCCTGACCGGATTCTTCGGAAGAATTGTTATCAGAATTATTGTTATCAGATGAAGTACTTCCCTGAGAATTGTCATCCTGAATATCAGAATCCGGTGTGTTTTTGTCTTCTGAAATAATTTCATCAGAATTGCTTGTCCCATCTGTGGAAGTTGTGATAGTATTTTCTGTAGAAATAGTTGTATTCTGGGTGGCTGCTACCTGAACATCAGTTGCTTCTTCGGCGTGAAGGTGAGCAGGTGCAAAAAAAAGACCGCCGCAGGTAAGTGCCAGCGCAAATATATGAATAGGTATTCCTGAATATAATTTTCTCAAAATAGATCTCCTTTAGTCAATGTGTTAACGCTTACCTGACATATATTAATACAACTATTAACATTTGTCAATAGTTGTTAACAAATTTGTAATAAAACGCAATAAACAGAAGAATAAAAATGTAAAAGAAAGGGGCAAGAAAAAGATGAGATATGGGAAATTTCTGCCTGAAAAAGGAACAATAGGCTTTGTGGCGCCATCTTTCGGGTGCAATATTGAGCCATATAAAACAGCTTTCGACCATTCTGCAGAAATTTGGGTACAAAAAGGATACAATTTGAATTGTGGCCCAAATGTGTACGAGGGCAGTGGTATCGGCATCAGTAATACGCCGGAAAAATGTGCGGAAGAATTTAATCAGTGGTATACTTCACAGGAAAATGACGTGCTCATATCCTGCGGAGGAGGGGAGCTTATGTGCGGCATCCTTGATCATGTGGATTTTGACAGCATCCGCCAGGCAGAGCCGAAGTGGTTCATGGGTTATTCTGATAACACGAACCTCACCTTTCTTCTGACCACTCTCTGTGATACCGCATCCATCTACGGTCCCTGCGCGGCAGCTTTTGGCATGGAGCCGTGGCATGAGAGCCTTGCTGACGCCTATGGACTGCTTACCGGAAGCAAGCAGGAAGTTCACGGATATGTCCTGTGGGAGAAAGAAAGTCTCAAGACAGAGGAAAATCCTCTGGAGCCGTACAATCTCACAGAAATGAAAGTCTTAAAACGTTTTCCGGATAGGGACTGTGAGATGGAAGGGCGGCTGCTGGGCGGCTGCCTGGACTGCCTGGTAACGCTCTGCGGCACGAAGTTTGATAAGGTTGCGTCGTTCAATGAGAAATATAAAGAAGACGGTATCATCTGGTTTATGGAGTCCTGTGACTTAAATGTCATGAGTATCCGGAGAGCCATCTGGCAGCTGGAACATGCCGGCTGGTTTAAATACACAAAGGGCTTTCTTATCGGCCGCCCGCTCTGCTTTGGCGAGGAGATGATGGGTATGGATCAATATCGGGCGGTAACGGAGGTTCTTGCCCACTATGATGTTCCGATCATCATGGATGTGGATCTGGGACATCTGGCCCCGATGATGCCGCTGGTCTGCGGAAGCGTGGGACATGTGACCGTGGAAGGAAATGATATTTCCATCCGAATGGAATACCGGTAACAGCCCGGGCGAAAAGCCGGCGGCCCGGAAGAGACGATATCGCTGTGCGGATGAAACATTGCCGGCAGGCGAAACCGCTGAAAATATAAATGACAGATAGGAGAATAGGATCATGAAACTGATATCCTGGAATGTAAACGGGCTTCGGGCCTGTATGAAAAAGGGATTTGAAGATTTTTTTAAAGAGTCGGACGCGGACATTTTCTGCGTACAGGAGACAAAACTGCAGGAAGGACAGATTGATTTCTGCCCGGAAGGTTATGAATGTTACTGGAACTATGCGGAGAAAAAAGGGTACTCCGGCACTGCTGTGTTTACGAAGAAAAAGCCGCTGGAAGTGGTATACGGTATTGGTATCGATGAGCATGACCATGAGGGAAGAGTCATCACACTGGAATATGAAGATTTTTACTTTGTGACCGTGTATACGCCGAACTCTCAGTCAGAGCTGGCAAGACTTGATTACCGGATGCGGTGGGAGGATGCCTTCCGGGATTATCTGAAGGAGCTGGATGCCCATAAGCCGGTGATCGTGACCGGAGATATGAACGTGGCTCATGAGGAGATCGACTTGAAGAACCCGAAGACCAACAAAAAGAACGCCGGATTTACTCAGGAAGAGCGGGACAAATTCTCCGAGCTGCTGGACGCCGGATTTGTGGACAGTTTCCGATATTTTTATCCGGATAAAACAGGGGCTTATTCCTGGTGGTCCTACCGTTTTAAGGCGCGGGAGAAGGACGCCGGATGGCGTATTGACTACTTTGTGGTGTCAGAACGGATCAAAGAGCAGATGAAAGATGCTCTGATTTATAAGGAAGTCATGGGATCTGATCATTGTCCGGTGGGACTTGAGATTGAAATATAATATGAATTTATCCTTGTTTTCACAGCTGAACTCGATTCTGCTGACGATAAATTTCAGATATTTGTTTTTGATATCAGTGTCGAGAGCAGAATCGAGAAGGATATAAAAATAGCAGTCAGGGAATAATTGTTCTTATGAATGATGAGGCAACGTTGGCAAATCGTCTATAATTACTTTGCTATTTTCTAGTTTTTTTCTATTATGGTCGAACAGTTCGTATTGTTCTTTTGCGAATCTGTCAGCTTCTTCTCTGCTTATCGTACCTCCTGACTCAAGAACCTTCCTTCCTGTAAATTGCAAAAACATATTAAGGCGTTGTTCCCAATCATTCATATACATGGGAATGTGCTGTTTGGCTTGATCTTCGGCATAATCTAAATACATAGTTACAATCCTGTTTAAATTACTAATCTCTTCTTGATTCAAATAATTTTTTGCAATTGTCACATCCGATTTTCTTACCTTAGAACCTTTAAAAGCTGTCTCTTATACACATCTGACGCTGCCGACGATCTTACGCGTGTAG